>Ga0302326_10011065_pt1 | contig 19478 bp, 27 predicted proteins | sample Palsa_T0_3_FD_202264 | JGI IMG/M metagenome (GOLD analysis project Ga0302326, IMG submission 202264) | Peat permafrost microbial communities from Stordalen Mire near Abisko, Sweden - Palsa_T0_3 | ecosystem: Environmental > Terrestrial > Soil > Palsa > Peat permafrost | place: Sweden: Abisko...
GAAGTAGGGGTCGTAGGCGGTGCTGCCCTGCGCCTGGAAGAGCTTCACGTCGCTCTCCGGCTTCTCGACCTTCACCTTGGTCGTCGCCAGGTACCACTTCGGCAGAAATACCGTCACGGCCATGGTCGTCAGGAACACCAGCCCGACGATCAGCGCGATCAGGGGCAGCCGGAGCCTGAGGACCTTCATCAGGTCGGCCAGCGACGCGCTTTCCCGGGATCCGGAGGACGAGGCCATGGTGCTGTGGGAATGTCCGCCCGGGGCGGGGGCGGGACAGGGCGGCCTCAGAACACCACCGTCGCGCTGACGCCGAGGCGGTTCCTGTTCAACCCGCGGTCCGATATCCCGGAGTCGACGAAGTCGTAGTCGTAGGAGGCGGTGACCGTCCAGTTCTTGGTGGGCAGGTAGGTGAGCGCCACCCCGGCGTGGGTCGTGTCCTCGCTGACATCCGCCTGCCCCGGGCGCCCGACGAGGGTGGCCGGCTCATAGTCGACCGACGCCGAGCCGACGATCAGCGCGCTGAAGGCGTGCTGGACGTTCGCGAAGATCCGGTTCGTCTTCTCGTCCGAGAACAGGAGCGGATCCGACGTCTCCTCGAGGGTGTAGCTGTAGCCCAAGCTGACGAAGGATCCCTTGGCGTAGGCGTACTTGGCCGACAGCTCGGCATAGGGGCTGGTCTCGTCCGAAAGCCCGTCGCGGTGGCGGTATTCCACGCCGAGGCGCATGCTCGCCGTGAGCTTCGGCCCCACGTTGTAGTCGAATCCCCCCATGAGGAAGTCCGAGTGCTTGTTGTTGTCGGAGGGGTCGTTGCTGTAGTCGACATCCTGGTGGCGGTATTCACCCGCGAACTTCAGGTCCGGCAGCAGCGTGTAGTCGAACTCGAGCCCGTAGAGGTTCTCAAAGCGGTTCAGCTCCTGGCCGAGCGCCTGGCTGATGTAGTCGTAGTAGATGCTGCGGGCCTTGACGACCAGCCCGAGCTTCTCCAACGGGGCGAAGGAATAGCGGCTGTCAAACTCGTTGCTCTGGAGGGTCTGGTTCGTGTTGACCGGCGCGCCGTTCACGATGGCCTCGGGGTTCTGGTCGTAGGAATAGGCGTCGGACACGTCCAGAACCGAGGTCCGTGAGAACGAGTGGGCCAAGCGAGCGTCGACCGACTGGCTGTAGAGCAGCTTCTTGCCCGGGCGGTTGTCGAAGTAGTCGAGCGTCGGGCGGAAGCCCGCCGAGAAGAACGTCTGGTCGGAGAGGGACGAGTTGAACGTGAGGTCCGGCGCCAGCTCGAAGATGAAGCTGCTGATCGGATCCGTCGAGGCCCCGAAGATGTTGGTGTTATAGGAAATCCCGCTCTCCACCGAGAAGGTGAGATCTTTGCCCTGCGCCTGCTCGGGAACCGGCGCGTAAACGGCCCACGCCGCCTGACAAACGAATATTCCCGACCCTGCGAGTATGACCCTTAAAAGTCTCATTTTTTTCAGCCGGAAATACGACCGCCAAGCTGCCAGTTTGCTAACCACTGGCAAGAGCATTTCCTAGGTCGAAAATGTATCCGAATTGCTATTGCCCTGAAGCCATCGACGAGTTGAAGAGGACGTAGAGGTCCTCGGTGACCTTGCGGGGCGTGGAAAGCGGGAAGTCCCTGGGGAAATTGCCCGTCAGGAGCCCGCCGTAGACCTCGCCCCAGTCGCCGATGACGGGGATGGACGCGGTCAGGAACCCGGGGTTCTTCGACTTCGCGTTCAGGTCAGAGAAAAACGGCCGGTCGAGCGTTTTCGGAGTCAGCAGGAGCTCGCCCGTGGGCTGCTCGACCTGGATGGCGTAGAAATCGCGGAGCGTCGCCGGCTGCGCCCAGACCCTCGTCTGGCCGTACCACGCCAGGCCCGCGGGGACGTCCGCCATGAGGCCGTAGCGCCCGGCGGCGTCGGAGACGTCGAGCTGGTGGCGCATGCCCTGGAACAGCTGCGGGAAATAGGGCGGGTACTGGAAATGGAGCCAGTGCGGGTCGAGGGCGTCGTGCGCGAGCGGGAGCGCCTGCAGGACGAGGAGCGCGGCGGCGCAGGCCCTCGGCCACGCGCCCAGGACGGGATTGCTGGACAATAGGACGAAGAAGAACCCCGACCCGAAGACGATGATGAGCGGGGAAAGCCAGACGACCGCCTGCCGCTCGCTTTCCCCGGAGTTGAAGGCCGCCTGCGACCCGACCAGCGCGAGCAGCGAGATCGCGAAGAGCCAGCGCAGGCGGTTCACCGGCCCCGACTTGAACACATAGAGCGAGGCCGCGGCGAAGAACGCGAGGAACCACATCGCGCCGCCCGACCAGACCCGCGACCTCACGGCCTCCTGGAGCGTACTCAGCACCTTGTTCGCGAGCTTGTTCAGCTCGATCGCCGGGAGCGCGGCCGAGAGCGTCGCGCGGACGACCGAGGGCTCCGCAGTCGTGTCGCCGAACTTCAGGGCGATGTTCTGGGCCGCCAGCCCGACCGGCAGGCCCGTGACCTCGAGGTTGCGCGCGATCCACGGCGCGGCGACGAGCGCGAAGCCGGCGAGGAGAATCCCGACGGCGCGCCAGCGCGGCGCGGCGCCGAACCGGCGCCAGGTTGCCGCCGCCGCCACCACGACGAGGATGCCCGCCGAGTACTCCGTCAGGAAAAGGGCGCCGCAGAGGGCGCCCAGGCCGAGGAGGGGCCCCGATGGGCCGCGGGCATCCGCGGCCGATTCCACCCGCCACCATGCGCGGAAGGCCCCGAGCGCCAGCACCATCATGAGCGACGTGCCGTTGACCGCCACGACCTGCTGCCAGACCGGGACGGAGAGGAACAGCGCGATCGCCGCGAGCCAGCCTGCGGCCGCGCCGAACAGCCGGCGCCCGAGGCCGAACGCGAGCCAGATCGCGAGCCAGAAGAGCGCGAGGTTGAGGACGAGAAGGAGGTAATCCGCGCCGTACCCGTAGGGAGGCGCCGGCGCCGCGGCAAAGAGCGACGCGCGCAGGGCGTGCGGCAGCAGGCGCAGCGCGCAGGCGATGACCATCGGGTAGAGCGGCGCCTGGTAGACCTCGGGATAGGGGACGGCCGGGTCAAAATGGATCCCGCGCGCGCCGAGGAAGGCCGCGGCCTGGGGATAGTTGACGCGCGTGGTGAAGCCGGCGCCCGAGGCCAGCTGGCGCGCCATGTCGGCCTGGACGAGCGTCGCCTCGCTCGTGGCGCCGTGGAACTGGCGCCAGGAGACGGCCAGCGTGACCGCCAGGCCGCAGCTGAAGAGGGCTCCGAAGAGGACCCAGCGGGCGCCGCCGCCCCTCTCGAGCCAGTGGATCAGCTCCTGCGCCGTGCGCGGGCGGACGGTCATTTGTCCACGACGTCAAGCTCGGGCCACTGCGACAGCTTGCGGTGGAGCGTTCGCCGGCTGATGCCCATGAGCTCGGCCGCCTGGGTCCGGTTGCCGCGCGACTTGATGAGCGCCTCGCGCAGGATCCGCTTCTCGTTCTGCTCGACGGAGAGCGTCGGCGCCGAGCCGGCCTCCGGCGCTCCCGGCGCGGCCGGCGCGGACGGCGAGCCCCGGAACCGGGGGTCGAGGTCGAACTCGGAAAGCTTGCCCCCCTTGTGGAGCACGACGGCATTCTCGCAGAAGTTCCGGAGCTCGCGGATATTCCCCGGCCACGCATAGGCCTGCAGCGTCTTCATCGCGCCGGGCTCCACCTCGAGCGGCGGGACGCCGTTCTCCTCGGAAAAGATCCTGATGAAGTGCGCGATGAGGGCGGGGATGTCCCCCGCCCTCTGGCGCAGCGGCGGCATGACGAAGCGCACCACGTCCAGGCGGAAATAGAGGTCCTCGCGGAACCGTCCCTCGCGCACCAGCTGCTCGAGGTTCCGGTTGGTCGCCGTCACGAGGCGGACGTCGAGCTCGATCGTCTTCGAGCCGCCCACGCGGTCGATCGCCTTGGTCTCGAGGAACCGCAGGAGCTTCACCTGGATGGAGCCCGAGATCTCGCCGATCTCGTCCAGGAAGAGGGTGCCGCCGTCCGCGGACTCGAACCGGCCGATCCGCCGCTCCGTCGCGCCCGTGAAGGAGCCCTTCTCGTGGCCGAAGAGCTCGCTCTCCAGGAGGCTCTCGGAAAGCGCCGCGCAGTGCACCGCGACGAAGGGTCCGCGGGCCCGCGGGCTCGACTGGTGGATCGCCTGCGCGATCAGCTCCTTCCCGGTCCCGGACTCGCCCTCGATCAGGATCGTCGCCTTGGACTGCGCGACCTTCTTGACGCGCTCGATCACCTCCTTGAGCAGGGGCGACTCCCCGATGATCCCGTCCAGGTCGAACTTCTCGTCCAGCCGCTCGTGGAGCTGCCGGACCTCGACCTCGAGGCTCTTCGCCTTCAGCGCCCGGCGGATGAGCACGTCCAGGCGCTCGATGTTGACCGGCTTCGTGAGGAAGTCGACGGCGCCGCGCCGCATCGCCTCGACCGCCGTGTCGATGTTGCCGTAGGCCGTCATCATGAGGACCGCCGGCTTTCCGGGCAGCGCCAGCGCGCGGTCGATCACCTTGAGGCCGGACTTGCCCGGCATCCGGAGGTCCGTGAGGATCACGTCGAAGGCCTGCGCATCCATCAGGTTGAAGGCCTCGTCCGCGCTCGCCGCCAGGCTGACGTCGTAGTGCTCCGCCAGGGCCTCCTTCAGGCCCTCGCGGGTGTGCTTTTCATCGTCGACGATGAGGACGCTTGGGGCCATGGGGGCATTCCAAGCGACCCGCGGGGGCGGTCAAGCCCGGGCCGAGGGCAAACGCCCTAGTGGGCCGGGGACTCGTCGGGCTTCGGCGGCGCCCCGAGGCGCTGCGCGAGCGGAGCCAGGCGGCTCAACATGAGGCTCGGCGGCGGCGCGCTGTCCACGAGCTCGATGAACTTCTCCCGGCGCACGCGCAGGAGGTCCTTCACCTTGTCGCGCTGCGGCTCGTCCAGCTTGAGGTCGTTCGACATCCGCTCGAGCGTCATCGGGATGACGATGAAGAACGCCAGCGTGCGCCAGGGACGCTGTAGGAGCTGCTCGATCTGGTCGTCAGAGAGCGGCTTGTCGTCGCCCTCCACCTCGGGCGACGGGCCGAAGCCGCGGTGCGCCTTGAACTTCTTCTCGTAGGCGTCCTTCTGCTCCGGCGTGAGGAGGCTCTCGATGTCGCGGTCGAACTGCGCGTAGATCTCGGCGATGTGCGCCCGGAAGGAGTCCATCTCCGGGCGAAGGCGCTCGATCTGCTCCCGGAGCTCGGCCCGGTTCACCGGCGAGCGGGCGGGCCTGGCCGCCGGCCTCCCCGCGAACTCCCCCATGAACGCGCCCGGCGGCGGCGGGAACGGGCGGTGGCGCTCGGCCCACAGGCCCGCGCCGAAGCCGGCTGCGAACACGGCCAGCGTCAGGAGCCCGGCGAGGAAGCGGTCCCTCATATCCCCTGCTCGAGGTCGTTCGCCTGCGCGGCGATCTCGTTCCAGCGGGCGAGGTTTGTCGCGTCGTCGTCCCCGGAAAGCCGCGACTGGTAGAGGGCGACGGCGGCCAGGCAGGCGGCGGCCGTCGCGGCGCACATGGCGAAGTGGGCCACGAAGAGCGGCGACGCTCGCGCGCGCGACGCGCGCAGGACGCGCTCGGGAAAGCCGGGTGTCAGTTGGGACGCGGCGTGCTCGCGCAGCCTCATCCATGCCTCGTGTTCAGGTTTCATCGCTGTGGTAGTGTTGGCGTAGCAGTTCTCTGGCCCTGTGGAGTCGGGCCTTCACGGCCGCGACGCTTGTCCTGAAACTGGCTGCGATTTCCGCGTGGCTTCGGCCCTCCTGGACGAGCGCGAGGAGCGCGCGGTCCTTGGGCCGGAGCTGTGCGAGGGCGTGGCGCAGGGCGTCGAGCTCCTCCGAATCCACCGCCCCCGCGGGCTCCGGCACGTTCTCGTGCTCCGGGGCGAAGGGCAGGAAGATCCTGCGGAGCTTCTGGCGCCGCAGGTGGTCGATGCAGGTGTTGCGGGCGAGCCGGAAAAGCCATGACTCGAATTGCTCCGGAGCCTTGAGCCTGTCAATGGCGCGGGCCATCTTGACGAAGACCATCTGGGCGAGGTCCTCGACCGAATCGCTCCTGCCGGTGATGGCGTAGGCGAATCCGGCGACGCGCCGCTGGTACGCGACGATGAGCTCGCGCATCGCGGCCTCGTCGCCGCGCTGTGCCCGGCGAACCCGGTCGCCCAGCGTGGTCGTTGAACTTTCATCCATGCGTGTGACATTGCCCTATGGCCGACCAGACGCTCGCCCGATCGGAAAGATGCGCTTTTTCAACTGGCGCAAGAGCAGGCCGCATGCAACCTCCGAGGGGAGCCCGTGTCCACCCCGTTTGCTCCCGACGGGCCGCGCGGGCCCCCCGTCCCAAAAATGCTCCATAAGACCACTCCTGTTAATCGCTTAACTCTCGCCGCCGCCGTGCTGGCCGTGGCGCTCGCCGGGGCGGGATGCGCAACGGGAGGCAACGACGAGTTGACCAAGGCGGTGATATCCGGGGAGAAGACCGTCGCGATGGAGGGAAACGACGTTTTCTTTGACGGCAAGGTGGGCGTGAAGGTGACCCTGAGCCGGGGGATCGGGCGCGGCCTGGGCAAGGGCGGCAGGGAAAAGGGCGACTATACCTACCAGAGGTACGCCGACAGCGACAACAAGCAGACGCTCGGAAGCCCGATGCCGCCCGTGACGCTGCACCTGATCCTGACGAACAAATCCCCCGGCCCGGTCACGGTCACGATGATCGACTTTGAGTCGGACATGGGGAACTTCGCGGTCGACCCCGACACGCTCACGATCGGCGCCGGCCTGACGGCCGAGCCGACGCCGATGGTCTCGGACCTCGGCGTGAGCTCGGACTCGATGCCGTTCAAGGTGACGCTCAAGTACGGGGCGACGCGGGAGACGCGGACGTTCCCCGTCGGCATCGTCCATGAAGAAGCGGGCGCGGGGACGCCCGCCGGCAGATAGCGGCCGTCAGCCCCCGCCCAGCATCCGGACGCGGCGGTCCTTCCGCGGGAACTGGAGCGTGACCACAGTCCCCTTCCCCGCCCGGCTCTCGACGCCGACCTGGCCGCCGTGCATGCGCATGATGCGCTGGACGATCATGAGCCCCAGGCCGTGGCCGCCCGGCTTCGTCGTGTGGTACGGCTGGAACAGCAGGACCAGGTCCTCCTGCCGGATCCCGGAGCCGCTGTCGCCGAAGAGCAGGTAGACCGAGTCGTCGTCCGCGCGGGACTTGATCACAAGCCTGCCTCCCGGCTGCATCGACTCCATCGCGTTCTTCGTGATGTTGAAGAACACCTGCTTGAGCTGGTTCCTGTCGGCCATGACGGGCGGAAGCGCCGCGGGAGTCTCGGCCTCGACCGCGACCCCGCGGTCCTCGAATTCGCGCTTCTGGAACTTGAGCACCTCGGCGAGCACCTCCGGCAGGTGGGTCTCGGCAAGGTCCGGGGGCCTCGGCCGGATCGCCTCGAGGTAGTGCGTGATGATCCCGTCCAGCCTTGCGACCTCCTCGCGGCACACGTCGATCGACTCCTCGATGGACCGGGCCTCGGGCGACTTGTCCAGCTTCTTCAGCTTCCGGGCGATCAGCTGGAGGTGGATGGTCAGCGAATTGAGCGGGTTGCCCAGCTCGTGGGCGACGCCGGCCGCCAGCAGGAGGATCGAGGACGTCCTCTCGTCCTCAATCCGCTGCTCGGTCGTCATCTTGTCGTGGGTGACATCCGCGAGGATCACCGCGTGGCGGGGCGGCGCGCCGCGCTCGTCCCCCGGGAAGGGAACCATGTAGAGGCGCACCGTGCGCGGCTCCGGGTAGGTGAGCTCGAACTCCCGCGCGATGACGTGGGTGTCCGCCCCGGCGTCGTCCCCCATCGTGGGCCTGAGCCCCGGAATGAGCCGCCAGAGTGTCTCTCCGGCGAGCCCGTCGCCGCTGAGGCCGATCAGGCGGTGGGCCGCGTCGTTCGCGTACTCGATGGTGCCGTCGGCGGACGTGACGAGCACGCCCTCCTGGAGGGTCTTGAAGATCTGCTCGTAGAGCGTGCGCTCCTTCGCGAGGCGCTGGACCAGGTTCGCGAGGTTGACGGGATCCAGCGTGTCCAGCCGCCCCATCAGGCGGTCGAGCGGGGTGTGCTTCTTGCCAGGCATCGGGCCCAGTGATGGCCGCGCCGCGCCCCTGGGTCAACGGCCGGGAAGAAAATCCATCTGGTTCGGGTCCGGCCGGCCGGAGAGCAGCTTCCTGAGGAACATCTCCCTGTGGATCGAGGAGCGCCCGAGGCGCACGACCGCCTCCCGGTGCTCGTCGGTGCCGTAGCCCTTGTGCCGCGCGAAGCCGTAGCCCGGGTGCCTCAGGTCGAGCTCGGCCATCATCCGGTCCCTTGCCACCTTGGCGATGATCGACCCCATCGCGACGCAGAGCGACCGGGCGTCGCCGTTGACGATGGCGACGTGCGGGTACGGGAATCCGCGCAGCGGGAGGCCGTCCACGAGCACGCGGCACGACACGACGGGTATGAAGGCGTCGCGTTCCTGCAGGGAGGAGAAGAGGTCGGGCTCCTCCTGCGCGGGGCGGAACGCCGCGGGCGGGTAGATGCCCTCCATCGCCCGGCGCATGGCGAGCTTGGTCGCCCCGAGAATGTTGTGCTGCTCGATCTCCTCGACGCTCGCGGAGCCGAAGTGGGCATGGATCAGCCCCTGGGCCGAGAGCTCCTCGAACTCGCCCCAGAGCGACTCGCGTTCCGCCGCGGTGAGGAGCTTCGAGTCGTTCACGCGGCCGGCCTTCAGCGCCGCCCAGCGGCCCTCGAGGAAGGCGCGGGTCACGAGCACGGCCCCGGCCACGACCGGCCCGGCGAGCGCGCCGCGGCCGACCTCGTCCACGCCGATCAGGCTTTCAAAGCCCTCGATCTTCTTCAGGTCGAAGCTGCGGAGCTGTCGGCGCTTCGGCATCGGGCGTCCCTCTTCCCCCTCACCCGCCCCACTCCATCCTGGCCCTGGGCTCGGGAAGCGGCAGCTCGTCCAGTTTTCCCGCGGCGGACACCACCTCGTAGGCCGTCCGGAAATGGAGCTTGGCGAAGGTGCCGAGGGCGCGGGCCCCGAAGCGCCCGATGATCTGCGCCGCCTGCTCCTTGACGAGCGGGCCGGCCCCTTTCTGGAGGGGTCCCCCGAACTGCCTCGACAGCGTGTGCATCTGGCGCACGTACTCGGCGCGCGCGACGACCGACGCCGCCGCGACGACCGGGTCCTCCTCCGCCTTCGTGCGCATCTGGAGCTCGAAGTCGGTTATCCCCATCTTCTTGAGCTCCCTCTGGACCAGCGGCTGCTTGGTGAACTGATCGAGGAGCCCCCGCGGCGCCTTCTTGATCCTGAGCGCCTGCGCGAGCGCCGTCGCGTGCTGCCACGCCAGCAGCTTGTTCAGGTTCGCGTGGGGCCGCGACATGATGAGGTTGTACTTCGGCATGCCGCAGAGGCACACGGACACGGCGACCCCGTGCGTCCCGCGGATCATCCTGTCGAGGACGATGATCTGGCTCTCGGCGACTTTCTTTGAGTCCTTGACCCCCGCCTTGATCCAGCCCTCGATTGCCGTCCTGTCGGCGATCACCGTCGCCGCGACCACGGGGCCGAAGAGGTCGCCCTTGCCGCTCTCGTCCAGGCCCGCGTGGAGCTCGAACCAGTCGGGATGGTGGACCTCGTCGTAGCCGAGCTTCGGGGCCCTCGTGATGTCGGGCTCCAGCGTCATCGTCACGAATTCCTCGGTGCCCTTGCCGGCCACGACGAGCTTGCCGCTCTCGTAGGCGGTCACGTTGCAGTCGCGCCCCCTGAAGGCGAACCGGGCGTAGGGGACGTCGAAGGCCTCCCAGCCCCGGCCGCCCAGGATCGAGCGCAGCTTCTCCATCTGGGCGTCGTCCAGCTTGAGCGTGTACGTGCTCAGCTTCTTGGGTTTTTCCTCGTCGTCCGGGCCGCGCTTGGGCATGAGGGACCCATAGTCACAAATTTGCCGCCAATGACACGCAAAACTTCCGGCCGGGACGCGCTGCTCGCCCGGCGCGCGGGCTTCCGGGAGGCGCTCCTGGCCTGGTACCGCGCCTCACGCAGGCGGCTTCCGTGGCGCGAGACGCCGTCCCCCTACTCGACCGTCGTCAGCGAATTCATGCTGCAGCAGACCCAGGTGGCGACGGTGCTGCCCTACTTCGGGCGCTGGATGGCGGCGCTGCCCGACTTTGCCGCGCTCGCCGCGGCGCCCGAGGCGGCGGTGCTCAGGCTCTGGGAGGGCCTGGGATATTACTCCCGTGCGCGCAACCTGCACCGGCTGGCCAAGGCGGTCTCGCCGGGACCGCTTCCGAACGAGGCGGACGAATGGGAGGAGCTTCCCGGCGTCGGCCCCTATACCGCGGCGGCCATCGCGAGCATCGCGTTCGGCCGGCCGCTCGCGTGCGTCGACGGGAACGTCGTGCGGATCCTGGCGCGGCTGACGCGTGACGGCGCCCCGCACAGGGACAGCGCCTCCGCCTCCAGGGCCTTCGCTCCGCTCGCCCAGGGCCTCCTGAACCCGTCGGCTCCCGGCGATCACAACCAGGCGATGATGGAGCTCGGCGCCACGGTGTGCCTGCGGCGCGGCCCCCGGTGCCCCGCGTGCCCCGTGCGGGAATTCTGCGCGGCGGCGAGGAAGGGCGATCCCGGGGCCTATCCGAGCCTGGGGCGCAGGAAGACGGCGAACCGCGCGGTCGTGCGCGTGTGGTGCGAGCGCTCGGGGCGGCTCCTCTTGCACCGCAATCCGCCGGGCGCGCGCCGGCTGGCCCACCTTCACGAGCTCCCCACGGCGGAGCAGGCCGGCATGGATCCGCTGCAGGCCTCCCTGGGGGACCTCGTCGCCCGCAGGAGCCGGTCGATCGCGCAGGACCGGATCGTCGAGTCGATCCACGCGGCGAGCCTTCCCCGGGGCAGGCGCCGCCCGGGCCTCGTGTGGATACGGCTGGGGGACCTCGACTCGGTCGCGTTGTCCGGTCCCCACCGCAGGTGGACCCGCGAGGTCCTGTCGTCCCGGGGTCGCTAGCGAGCGCCAAGGATCGCCGCCATCCAGCCGCGGCGGCGGCCGCCCGTCACAAGAGGTTCGCCTTCGCCATGAGGAAGGCCAGGAGCGCGGCAAGCTTGCTGCGCACCGTGATGCCGACGGCAAACGCGAACAGGGTGGCCAGGAGCGAAAACCCGCCCCGGTGGGCGATGAAGCGCAGCCGGCCCGCGGCGTCCCTGCGGATCATCGTGACGGCCAGGAAGCCGATCGCCGCGGCGAAAAGGAAGAGGAGGGCGACCTCGACCGACAGGACGGCGAGGAACCGCTCGCCCCCGGTCCTGATCTGGGAATTGGCACTGCCCCTGAGGTTGACCCAATCGTCCAGGTACTGCGGCAGCGGCACGAGCCTGTCCACGAGCCTGCCCAGGGTCAGGCCCGCGATCGTGACGGCGACGCCCAGGATCGAGACATGCCCCTCCGACCTGTACGCCCGCATCCCCGTCACCAGGGCGTAGACGAACACCGCCAGGATGCCGAGGAGAGGAATGACCGAGAGGAGAAGGGTCGCCATGAGGGTCGGCTCGCGCCTAGGGCTCGGACCGCGGGGTGTCTTGGGGGAGCCGGGGCATTCCGGATGGGGGCGCCCGTCGCATCATCTCCGAGCGAACGAAGCCAAACGGCTCATAGAGCCCGTGCGCGTCGCGTGTTCCGAGCAGGATCGTCGTGCCCTGCACGTCCGGGTGGCCGAGCACGGATGCAACGAGGCGCTTGCCCAGGCCCTTTTTCCTGTGCTCCCCGTCGACGATCACGTCGCACAGCCACGAGAATGTCGCGCCGTCCGTGACGACCCGGGCGAATCCCACCTGCCTGAGGCCGGGGGTCTCGTAGACCCCGAAGCACAGCGAGTTCCTGATCGACGCCTCGATCGCCTCCCGCGTGCGGCTCTGCGCCCAGTACGAGCCCGCGAGGGCCCGGCAGACAAAATCCACGTCGACCATGTCGGCGTCGGTGCTGACGAGGTAGTCATCGGGCCCCCCGTTCATCTCTCGGTCCTCCTGATCATGAGCTTCAATCCGGACCAGGTCTCGTCCACGGCACAAACCTTAACGTCGACAAAGCCCATCGGCAGCGCCACCTCGCGGATCGTGTCCTCAGTGACATCGGTCGCGACGCCGGATGACTTCTTGGGCCAGGAGACCCAGACCACACCGCTCGGGGCGATCGCCTTGCGCAGCCGGCGCAGCTCGGCCTTCAAGGGCGCCGACCGGGCCGCGAACAGGTGCACGAATCCCATGCCCTTCTCGTAACCCCCGAGCCAGGCCACCTCCATGCCGGACGGCAGGGCCAGGATCCTGCCGTAGCCGGCCGGCGCGCCGATCGTCAGGGCGCGCGTTCCCGAAGCGTAGCCGAGCTTCTTCCAGAGGGGCGTGCCCGAGTATCCAGCCATTGGGGTGCAGCCGAAGGTCGCCCGGGTCCCGGGCTAGCTGCGGGGCGGTCCGGGCGCGCCTGTCGCCGGGACCCTGGGCCTCATGTCTATCTTGAGGACCGCGGGATAGAGGTCCCTCGAAACCGTCATCGTCTCGTCCTCGAAGCCGGGCTTGTGGACGCGGATGTGGTAGCATCCGTCGCTCTCCCAGAAGAAGTCGTCCAGGAAGACGAGGATCATGCCCTGAGCGTTGGTGGAGTGGTGATCCCTGATCTCCGAGTCGGAGTAGTTCGGGGTGGACGTCGACTGGTATTCCGGGTCCGGCAGCACGACTGCGCCGGCGAGCGGCGTTCCCAGGCTGTCGACGACCAGGATCTGGCCCCGCGGATCCGACCCGGACAGGGAGCCGCAGGCGGACGCGAGCATCGCGAGGGCGACCGGCACGAGGGCGCGCACCGCGCGGCGGGCGGGAAAACTCATCCGGGCCCGCGGGCGGCGCACACTGCGCCCGGCGGGTAGCCCCTCCTCGGCTCGGCCCGGACCGCGGCGGATTCCCCCGAGCGATGGAAGCGGGCCCCGCTGCCCGCGGCGATGCCTTGAAGGCGACTCATGGCGGCGCCTGGCCGTAGGTGCCGGGTTTTTCGGAAAGGTCTATCCTCTGCCGGGTCGCTTCCACCTCGACGATCATGCGGTCGAAATGCCACGCACCAAGCCTTTTTGAGGCCTCGACGGATATCGAGCCCCGCCCCTTGGGCCCGCTCACCGGAATGGTCAGCTCGGCCTGCCCCGAGTCCCCGCTCACGTTGATGCTTCCCTGGATGAGAAAGCCGTCCGCGATCGGGCTCCCGAGCGCGTTGGCGACGGCCTGCGACGACCGCGCCCGGGCCAACGCCCCGGCATAGGCGTCCGAGGACTTCATGAATCCGCACATCGCCGCCGCAAAGATGCCCAGCGCCGCGAGCGCGACGGCGCAGTTGAGCGGCACGAACCATTTCCAGTTCCGGTCGAACCAGTCTTTCGGACGCCGGGTGGTGGGTGGTGGAGAAGTGTGCATGGCAGCCGTCGCCGTGGCGCGCCACGGGGTCCCCGGGGCCGACCCGGAGTGCCTTCAGGTGACCTTGAGGACCAGCTGGAGGAAGGTCATGGACGCCCAAAGCAGTGAGCCCGCGAGGATGCCCAGGGCCATGCGCAACGGGCCGCGCTGCGGATTCGGCTCAAAAACGGCCGTCTTCACCACGACCGTGTGGCCCCAGACATCGCCGAACCTCTGCTGGAGCGGCCCCTTTGCCATGGAGGCGTAGCCCACGAGGCCGAAGAAGAGCGCGTCGATGTGATAGGCGAGGTCCCGGACGAACGCCCCACCCAGGGTCGCGGGCCTGCCGTCGACCTGGACGACCCGCAGCCCGCAGATCAGCTTGCCGATCGTGGCGGTGCCAATCCCCTCCGCCAGCGAATGGTAAAGGAAGGCGCCAAGGATCCCCAGCCCGAACCCGGTGAAGCTGAACCGGCTGACCAGGCGGGGCCACTCCGGCGTCAGCCTTCCCAGATGGCTCAGGACGGAAAAAAGGATGCCCGTCATGACGCCGACCATGAATCCGAGGATGGCCCCGTAGAACAGATCGATGAGCCGGGCCAGGAGCCGGATGCTGAACCCCGCGCCCGAGGGGACCGGGGAGGCCGGGGGAAGCGCGGCGGCGCCGGGCAAAGCCAGGGGTTCCGGGGCGGCTGGCCTCTCGTTGCCCAGGTCGCTCATTTTCGCCTTCGGCTGTTCACCATGGCCGCGACCACGCTTGCCGCCATGCCGATGAGGATCGAGAGCTCGACCCGAAAGTTGGGAGTGACCCAGAACCTGCGGACATATATCGGCTGCGGTGCGGCGACGCCGCTCGCCAGGCAGTAGGTCGCCAGCGCCGCGGCGATTCCCAGGGAAAGCGCGATGCAGGCAAACTCGGCCAGCGCCCGCTTGATCTGCCTGTCGATCTCGTCGACGCGCTCGCTCGAGCCGAAGCGCTGGGGGTTCGCCTGCCTGATGAGGCCGCACGCGCTCTCGACGTCGGCCTCCATGACCTGAAGGCGCACGTAGAAGGGCGCTCCGAGCTCATTGCGGGAGGTGTTCGCGTTGAGCAGGCAGACCGCGATGCCGTTCGACTCGAGGAACGCTTTGTCCACCTCGGCCTCGGAGGGCACGTTGTAGGTCAAGATTGTCCTGAGGTAGCCCGCCGGCCTCTCATCAAGGCCGGGACCGCCCACGCTGCCCGCTGGCCCGTCAGCCTCCATTGAGCTTCAGTGGGTGGGCGAACCGCTTGATGCGGGGCAGCATGTACCTCGACGTGTCGAAGGACACCAGCACCGCGCTGGCCCTTCCGACGATCTGATCGCGCGGGACCGTCCCGATGAAGCGGGAGTCCGTGCTGTTGTCGCGCGAATCCCCCATCATGAAATACCGATCGCGCGGCACGACATAGGGGCCGAAGCTGCGCAGCGCCGCGCGCCCGGGGAGCGCCATCACGTAATGGTCGCACAAGCCGAGATGCTCGACCGCGACGACCGGATGGCGATCCTCGAAAACATCCCGGGTGAACTCCCCCGGATCCCTCATCGAGTACTGGAGGGCCACACCGTTGAGGTACAGCACCTCGTCGCGAAGCTGGACGGTATCGCCCGGCAGGCCGATCACGCGCTTGACCAGCCGGGTCCCGTCCTTCGGCGAGAAAAACACGACGATGTCGCCGCGGCCCGGATCTCCCCACTGCATGAGGTGCCGCGTGGTGAAGGGGACCTTCAGGTCGTAGGACAGCTTGTTCACGAGGACCAGATCGCCTTCCAGGATCGTCGGCTTCATCGACCCGCTGGGCACCCAGTTCCAATCCACCAGCGCGGACCTCAGCGGCGCCATGATGACGAAAAACAGGGCGAAGGGCTTTACCCACGCGCGCCAAACGTAGCGAATTGTCTTTCTCATGGCATTTTCCCCAGGGGTGAAATTATCCGCCCACCACGATAGCGCGGCACCCGGGCCCTTCGCAACCCTTCTGAGGCGAAAACCGGATCGGGCGACCGCTCCGGCGCTCCCTATGCGCGCCGGACGTCTGAACACCACTGCCTAACGGTGGCATGATGGGGCGCCCACGCGTGCCAGGCCGACGACGCCCAGTCCCTGACCGCCCTTTCGTGCTCGGCCGGACCCCTCGCCTTCCCCACATCGGCGACCGTGAGAGGGCCCATGGATTGGGGCGGCTGCAGCCAGACAAATCGCCGCTTAACCCTCACTCCCTCCCGAATCAGCTTCGAGGCCCCCTCGGCGCCGGAGCCGCCCTCGAGGAGGGCGCAAAGGCTCATCAGGTGCACCGCCACCGATTGAATGGCCTGGGCCGAGGGCCGGCCGGGATGCTGGACGGCATACACGTCGACCGTCAGGCGGTGTACCCGCCGAAACAGGCCGGGGTCGCCGTATTCGCGCGCCAGCACCTCGCCGTAGGTCGACCAGCAGGCCGCCGAGGATTCCAGATATCGGTGGGTCGGGCCGTCCGCCTCAGGGAGAATGGCGCCGCAGCCCGCGCACGCCGATGAGACGCCACCGGGCGGGACGGCGGACGCAGGCGTCAGATCCGGCCCTCGGCTTGGCGTTGTCATCCTCATAGGCTCTTCTCGAGAAGCGGAAGAAACCGCTCATTCTCGTCCATCGCGGACGGCACCCGCCCATATCTCGTGGCGCCCATGCGGACGTAGAATCCCTCCGCATGCGGATCGCTTTCGACTCTCAGGCAGGCGGCCCCGGCCGCGCGGGCGGCTCCTTCGGCCCTTTCGAATAGGGCGCGGCCCATTCCCTTCCCCGTTTCGGCCGGCATGACCCAGAGGTGGTCCAAAAAAGCCTCGTTGCCGCGTGTGATGACCGAGCAAAAGCCGACGGCCCGCCCGTCCGAAACGGCGACATAGGTCGCGTGGGCGCGGATATACTCGGAGGTGATTGTCAGCGCTTCCTCCCAGCGCCGCAGCCAGCTCTCCGGGTATCCCCACTGACTCTTTGCGGCGCGGGCGATGGCCGTCAGCTCGGCGGCGTCGCATGGACTGGCTCGCACTGTCTTCATTCCAGCCTGGCGTTGTAATGGGCCGCGCCCGGTCGGCAGCACGATCGCCCTGCGGGAGGAGTGACGAGGCATCATGCGGCCTTCCGACGGGTAAGGGCCCATGCCCGCCAGCCGTAGATGAACGACAGCACAAGAAGGAAGGAGGCAATCTTGTAGCCATCGCCAAATGATATCTCCCTGCCATCGCCGCCTCGCATCGGTTCCCCCGAGATCTGGGAATGCCTCGCGAACCACGTCACGACGATGCTCGCCGCGAAGAAGAATGCGGCGCCCACGAAAGCGATCACGACCTTGGCTGCCCCGGAGCGAGGCACCTTGCCTGGAGCCTTCATGCCGGGCGCCCCAACGAATCGCGCCCCCACGCGTGCGGTTCGCGCCTTTCAAGGGACCGGCCCGAGGCGGCCGATGGAGCCGGGGAGGCGTCAGTCCTTTTGAAATCCGTAGCCATCGGGATAATAGTAGTCGAAACGGAATGCGACAAAGTCCGCCGATGCCTCGGGAAGTGACGCATACCAACAGTGATTGCGCTCCTCCCCATGGTCCATGTCGTAAATGACAAATTTCCCGTCGCGACTCTCCATGCACAGGACGTCATGAATCGGCTTCGTGTCCCCGCTCTTCAAGAGCATGGCCTGCGCCCTTCTCGGCTGTGCGGCGAAGTATGCCACCATTTGTGCCCGGGATACCGACACGTAGCGCTGCACATCGGAGGTTCGAATGCCACGTGCCGCAAGGACGCAGTCAAGGGTGAAGGACGCGAGCGCCTCGATTTGCTCTTCAGGGGAGAGTCGTTCGTTAACGTCAGGATCCATATTGAGGCCAACGTTGAATTGATCCGCGCTCATACTGGCGCGGCTCCGGCCCCGTGCAAGTCAAGCCTGCGGCAGGCGCCGGTTCCTTTGGCGGATTCTGCCCCTCTTGGCCCTTCGTGCCGTGAGGCGATGCTCACTCGCGGTAAATGGCGCCCGCCATGGGAAGCAGTTCGAAGCTGAAGCCCACGTTGGCCCTGAGCGTGGGATCGGCGACCGTGAGAGCGCGGGCCTCCGACTCGTCCGACGCCCGGAAAACGCATATGCCGTAGGCTCCCTTGGGGTCGAGCACGGGGCCGAAGACGATGGGTATGTTCTTGGCAAGGAGCGCTCTCCAGTATGCCCCGTGCTCCTGCATGAGCTTTGTCTCAGCTGGCGTGATATCGGACATGAACGTGGATCTCGGAGGCACGAGCCTGAAAAGGAAGTGTTTCATGAATGGTTCGAGGGGCATTGTTGCTGAGCGCTGAAATGATCCGTGCTGACGCTTCCGCGACGGGCGCCCCGCTCGGGGCGTGCCCGAGGCCAGGGTCGGATATGGCGAAGGGAGAGGCCGCGGCGCATGGGTGGGACTCAGGGGGACGAGCGTTTCAGGAAGGCCAGGGTCCGATCCCAGGCCAGTGCCGCCGCCGCTGGGTTGTAGGCCCGCGGGCGGTCGGGTTCAAAGAACCAGTGTCCCGTGCCGCTGTAACGATAAATGGTCACCGGGCGGCCGGCACGCCTGAGCGATTCCTCCAAGCTGTCGATGTCGGATTGCGGCTCAAATTCGTCCTTCTCGGCAAAGTGACCGAGGTAGGCGGCCCTGGATTTGCTGAAATCGCCGTCCCCGGTCCCGTAGAAAATCACGACGGAGCGGATGTGATCGGGATCGGCAGCGGCAAGGTCCAGAGCGTAACCGGCACCCAGGGAGAAGCCGATCACCGAGATGCCGCGATCGGCTCGTTCGGAGCGTTCGGCGAGGAACAGTGTTGCCTCTGCAATTTCGGCCTTGGCCTGGAGGTGGTTGCTGTCGAGCGCCTTGGCAAGGGATTGCGCATCCGGAATGTTGTCGGCAACCCTGCCGTGATAGAGGTCCGGGGCGAAGGCCACGAAGCCGGATTCGGCAAGCCGCGTGCAGAAACCCTTCATGGTGCCGTTCAGCCCCCACCAGGCATGGAGGACCAGCACACCGGGTCCCGTGCCAGCGGGCGGGACGGCGAGAAAGCCCTGGGTGTTAGATTGTTTCATCCCGGTGCCTCATAATATCGGTTGGCGGATCGCCCTGATTCCCAGCGTTGGGCGGATCCGCTCTAAGGATGGCGCGACTCCCATCCCGCAGGAGGAGCGCCTGGCGAAAGCGCCGGCCCCGTGGAGGCCTTGGGCGGGTCGATGGCACTTCCATGACGCCACACCCAGATTGGCCCATCCTCCTCGTGGACCCGCGGTCCAGCAAAAACAAATCCCACCTTCCGCAGGATTCGAGTCGAGGCGTTTTCCACGGGCAGCGTGTGCGCCGTGACAGAGATAGTCGGGTCGCATTCCCTCGCCAACGCGACCAAGGATGCAGCCATGCGGGTCGCGAAGCCTTGGCGTTCGTAGGCGGGGAAAGTGAAATACGCGATTTCCACAATGTTGTTCTTGGGGGTGCTGGTGAAGGCGCAAGTTCCGACGCATGCGCCATCCTCGAATGCCAGGTATCCTGTCCACGGGGGGGTCCAGCCGACCTTTGAATAAAGCTGTACTGTCGAATCAATTGCGGACTGGCAGACCATTGGAATTGCTCCGGTAAACCCCGAAACGGTGCCGTCGCCATTGATCGCCCTGAGATTCATGAGCGGCCAGACGCGGACGTGAGCCGCGGCAACGACGGCACGTCCCCCGCCCCGCGAGGAGAGGTACCTGAGGCGGCCGCCGGAATTGTTGATGAATTGGACGTGTTAGCCTTTCTGGCCGAAGCCGTCGCCATCGAGAATGAACTCGATCCGATTGCCAAAGGGATCGCTCGTGTAAAATCGCTTCCGATCGGGCAACGAATCGTCCCATTCAACCGGAAATGCGGCCTCCTCGAGGCGCTTCCCCAGCAGGTTGAGATCCGCGGCGCAAAAAGCTGGATGCGCCTTTCTTTGCGGCGAGAAATCCTTCTCGACGCCAAGATGCACAATGACGCCGCCCA
>Ga0302326_10011066_pt1 | contig 19472 bp, 19 predicted proteins | sample Palsa_T0_3_FD_202264 | JGI IMG/M metagenome (GOLD analysis project Ga0302326, IMG submission 202264) | Peat permafrost microbial communities from Stordalen Mire near Abisko, Sweden - Palsa_T0_3 | ecosystem: Environmental > Terrestrial > Soil > Palsa > Peat permafrost | place: Sweden: Abisko...
CCTCTCGTCCCAAGCACCCCGACATCGTCGTTCTCGAACGCGGCCTCTACGATCCCGTGCAGCTCGGGCGGCGGACGCCGGAGACGCAAGATCTCTCGATCGACCAGGTTCGGACGCTCGTCTTGTCTCATGCGGCTTATGCGCCTCACGAAGGGCGCGCGCGCGTGTTCATCGTGCGGCGCGCCGAGGAGCTCAGCACCGCGGCGGCCAATGCGCTGCTGAAGACGCTGGAAGAGCCCATCCAGAAGATGCACTTCATCCTCGTCACCTCGCAACCCGATGCGCTCCTGCCGACGATCCTCTCGCGCGTGCAGCGCGTTCGGTTCGCGCATCTGCCGGAGAGCCTCGTCGCCGAGCTACTCGCGCAGGGTGGAGTCTCGCAGGAGATCGCAGCGCGGGTGGCGCCGCTCGCGGAAGGCAGCATGGATACGGCGCTCTCGCTCTGTGACGAAGAGGCGACCGAGAGCCGTGAGGCATTCGTCACCCGCGCCCTCGAGGCCATCAACGCTCCGTCGCTCTCGGTGACGCTCGATCTCGCCGAGCAAGGCAAGCGCGACAAGGTGCTCCTACGCACGCACATGCTCGCGCTCGCGGCGCGCGTCGCACGGACGGCCAAAGAGCCCGCGCAGGCGGAAGCGCCAGAGCGCTGGGCGACGCGCTACGCCCACATCCTTCAGGCCCTGCGCGATCTCGACGCGAACGGGTCACCCCAGCTCGTGCTCGAGACGATGTTCATCCGCATGAGGGTCTGAACGAGCGACGCGTCAGGAGCCGCCAGCCGGCGACGGAAACTGACGCGCCACGTAGCAAAGCCCCTGCGAATTGAGGTGGCCTTGCGTCGACTGCGTATACCGAATGTAGTCGTAGTAGTCGCGGATGGCCTTCGTCGGGTCCGTCTCCATTGGATCGAGCGGGACGCTCAGCGTGTTGAAACACATCGCGCCATTGCCGGGCGGCGTGTAGTAGCTCCCGGCGCAGCTTCGCCACGGAACGGGAGTCTTGTTCTCGTCGGTGATGGGGCAGACCCCTACGCCGACGAGACCCTCGACCGTCGCGGTAGGCACGCCGCCATCCGCTCCTCCGAGGTACTGCGCGGCGATCTGATCCCAGTGGACGGGAGAGTCCTCGGCGAAGCTCTCCCAAAACGGGTGGTCCATGTGCACCGTGACCTGGGCGTAGACCGACTGGTTCGACGCCACCTGCACTCCGCGCGGGTAATCCTCCCCCGTGAGTGGGGTGCCCTGCAGCGACTGGTTCTGGCAGTTGACGTAGTTGGTCGGCGTGGAGAATCCGAGCTTGAAGCTCATCGTGGTTGGCAACTGCGTGAAGTCGTAGCTGCCAGCCCCTCCATCGCTGGCGGACACGCTCGTGTACCCGCACGATGGGTTCCATCCCGAGTTGTCTCCCATCCACGTCGCTTGTCCGACGTAGAGGACGCTGTAGCCGTTTTGGACCATGAGATCGAAGTCGGCGCCTTCGTCGGGCGTGAGGTTGACGTTGACCGCGCCGCAGCTGGCTGGAACGGTGCTGAACCCGAAGCCGTACGTCGTCGTTGGGTCGAACGCGGCGCCGCCGTTGTCATTCTGATTGCTGAACACGCCGATGGGCGTCGCCTCCTCGGGGGCTCCGCCCTGCCCGATGATGGTGCCACCCTTGTGGAGATCGACGACGAAGGGCCCATCGACGTGCGCCACCTGAGGACCATGCTGCGATTGGTCGGTCGGGCTGAGGTTCGGGTCCGACCAGAGGGTGATTTTGTCGACGATGATGATGTACTCCTGAACAACGAAGACCCAGCCGTCCTCCATGTACGTGTCATTGGCCCAGTCGTTCGGCGGGAACGGATAGCCCGTCAGGGCGTTTATTTCGCCCGAGGCCGTGATCCAAATCTTGCCGGCCCCCGGATCGGCGGGTGCGGTGAACGATTGGAGGCCCCCGAGGCCCGCATCGAGGCACGTCGTCACGTTCACGTCCGCAACCGCGTCGCCACCATCAGGCGTCGCCGGGCCGTTCGAGCACCCCGCAAGAACAAGAAATGCGATGCAACGGTTCATGACGCATTCTCCGAATTGCAATCAAGTTGCAACTGCATCATCGTTAGCACAGCCAAACGAACCGTCTAGGTCTTCTTCCCTGGGAGAACGTCGTAGGTGCCCGCTGCGAGAATCTCACCACGGAACGCCAGCACGTGCTCTTTGGCGACGAGGACGACGAGACAATCGTCACCGAGCCCCGTGTACTCCGCGAGGATCACGTCAGGGCCGAGCTCCGGAGCGCCGGTGCCTAGCCTCTCTGCGCGTAGCGGAAGACGGCGTCGGCGCTCGTAGCGCGAACCGGCTACCTCCAGCGCGGTTGGCGGCTCGCCCGCGATCACCACGACGTCATCATGTTGGGTGAGCCACGAGAGCTCTTGTATCGCGGGCCGAGCGAGGACGGCGCGATCCGCACCAACCTCCGGCGACACGAACAACGCCGCCACGGCATTCTCGCCTTCGGAGAAGAGGAGTGCACCCGCCAGCCAAGCCTCGTCACCCCCGGCCCGAAGAACGACGTCACCTAGCTGACATGGGAAACCCTCGAGCGTCCTCATGTGCTCCTCTGGCGTGCTCTTCGGTGCATGGGCGGTCTCATTCGGTTTGTCGGCGCTGGCGGACCCGTCGTCACGGCGGCGCGGGCTCTGCGCGATGAGGCGACCGACCAGCACGCCGCACCCGACGAGGAGGCTCGTGATGAGAACGCTCACGAGACCTCGAGGGCCAACGGGTCGAGCCGCGTCGGATCGTCGAGCGCGTTCTTGAACTGAATGGCCCGAGCGCGCACGTATTCGTATGCGGACGCTTCGTCGAGGTCGATTGGCGGCACGAGATCGGAGATCACCGCGATCGCGGAGGCGTAGCTCGCGATTTCGGCGACGCGCTCGAGTGTGATGCCGCCGATCGCCACGAGCGGTGGCTCGAATCCCGACATGTTGCCGTGGTGTCGCACGAGCTGTGAAGCTTGCCGCAGACCACCCACGCCCACGACGGGATCGGGGAGCGCCTTCGACGTCGTGCTCCACACCGGCCCAAACGCGACGTACGCAGGGATGGCGCGAAGCGCGTGGTTCAGCTGCTCGGGTGTGTGCGTGGAGATCCCAAGGGCGAGGTTTGGTGCCAGCGTCCGCACCAGCGTGGGCGATGCGTCCTCCTGACCGACGTGGACCATGTCCGCGTTGGCGACGAGCGCGAGATCGGGCCGGTCATTCGCCACGAGCGGCACGCCAGCGCGTGTACACAACGGGCGAAGCGCGCGTAGGAGCGCGATGACGGCCTCGGGCGAAGCAGCCTTCGCACGCAACTGGAGCGCGACAGGACGTGCCGAGAGGACTGCCTCGGCAAACCGGAGGGGATCGAGGCCGCGCTTTTCGAGCACGCCCGTGTCAACGATGGCGTAGAGACCGCGCAATGAGCAAGCTCGTACCACGCGCGCCGTGTGCCGTCAGTAGTGCGCCGCCTCGAGCGCGAGTGCGATCGCCGCGCTCGCATCTGCCGACACGCGCGTCACATTCGCGGCGGGTGGGTCGGCGAACGAGAGCACATCGCCGCGTTGCGCACGTGACCACGCGTCGCCCTTTACTCCGTCACGGTCCAAGCGCGTGAGCCGAAGGCGCGCGCCGTACCCGCAAAGAAATAGCTCGCGCTTCCCCTTGGTCACGATTGGTTCGGACACGACGCGATAGGCGTGCTCCGCGACGGCATCCCGGAGCGTCACGCCGTCCTTGCGAAGCACGAGGTAAGAGAATGTCAGCCCTTGCCAGCGCAGCCCCGCCGCACGCGCGAGCGACGCCGTCCGCTTCGGCAGGTCGATGGGCAGGTCCTCGTGGCACCACGCATCTCGATCGGCCAGCGCAGGACACGCCTCTTGGTGCAAGCACGGGGCAAACACGGTCGCGGCTTTCGTTACAAGCAGTCGGTCGCGTACGCGATGAAGACGCCGCGTGCAGTCGCGCAGCGCAGGCTCCACAATCACGAGAGAGCCGTCGGTTTCGAGCGACACGAGAAGATCCAATAGGAGCGCCACGCTTGAGTGCCCTTCGGGCTGTCGTCCCGCCTGCGGCGGATCCTCAATTTGCTCATCGTCGTCGATCTCGGCGAGCGTCTGCCCGACGAGGACGACGTCGAAACGCCTCCCACGCGGACGTTCCCGAGCCGCAGTGACGCGAAGCTCGATCGAGCCATCACATTTGCGCGCACCCGCGATTGCACCTGCCACGGCGAGGGCTTTCGGATCGTCATCCACGAACGTGGCATCGACCACGCCGGCGTATCCCACACCCGCGAGCATGCGCACGAGACCCCAGCTCGACGCGCCGAGGCCTGCGCCGACGTCGAGCACCCGAAGGGGCCTGCCGTCGGGTATGGCGAGGCGCTTCGTGAACACGAGCTCGCGCACCGCCGCGCCCATCTTGGGGACGTCCCTGGGAAACGAGAACATGAGGCGTGCGGCCAACGCCCCCTTCGTTCGCGAACGCTCGAACGCACCCGTATTGTACGCGTCCGACAGCGCGCGTACTTCCGTAGCGAGCTGTGCCGGGCGAAGCGCGAGCCCGCTCCGCTCCGCGACACCGTCGAGGCACGCGAGCCAGTCGTCATCGAGCGCGAGCGCACCGAGATGCACAGGGCCAATGTACTCTCGCGTCCGTGGAAGCGCAGCTCGCGGTGGGTGCGGTCGTGCTGCGCGGCGACGGTGCCGTTCTGCTCGTCCGGCGTGCGCGCCCGCCCGGCGTGGGAACGTGGACGCTGCCCGGTGGGAAAGTGAACCCCAGCGAATCGCTCGAAGAGGCGCTCATCCGCGAAATCGCCGAGGAGACGGGTCTTCGCGTCACTCCGAAAGCCGTGGTCGAAACCATCGACCTCGAGCGAGAAGGCTACTCGTACCGCATCGTCGATTTCGTGTGCCATTTCTCGGGTGAGGCTTCTCCGCGTGCGGCAGACGATGTCGACGCCGTGTGCTGGGTCCTGCCGGAGGAGCTCCCCGTTATCGCGCTGACACCGGAGGTCCTCCGCGTCATCGCGCGGGCGCGCCAGATCGAATAGCCTCCCCGCATGATGTTTCGCGTCGCGTCGCTCGCCGTGTTTGCGCTCGGGTGCACCACACCTCCGCCACCGTCGCAGCTCCCGAACGGCCAAGCCGCGATCGACCGCATGCGCGCCACGAGCGCGTGCGGCACGGGTGTGCAAGCGGACGCCAAGGTCGACCACTTCAGCGGCTCGACCCGCATCCGAACCGAGCTGTTGTTCATCGCGTCGCGGCCCGCGCGCATGCGCATGGACGTGCTCGCCCCCGTCGTCGGCACGGTCGGCACCGTCACGAGCGACGGCTCGCAGTTCCAAGCCACGGACTTGCGTCAGCACCGTTTTCTCTTCGGCCCCGCGACCGCTTGCAACATCGCACGCATCACACGCATCCCCGTTCCGGGTTTCGTGCTCGTCAATCTCTTCGCGGGCCGTGCTCCCGTTCTGCGTCATGACACGAAGCCGACGATCTCGTGGAACAACGGCGGCTACTACGTCGTCGAGATCGCCGGCACGAACGACTCGGTCGAAAAGCTGCACGTCGTGCCTCACCCGGATGACTGGAACAAGCCCTGGGGGCAGCAGCGGATGCGCGTCCTCGACGTCGCCGTCACGCAGCACGGCGTGCTCCTCTATCACGCCGAGCTCGACACCCACGAGAAGGCGCCCATGTCGAAGGCGGCAGCGTGCGACGACGTCTGCAAAGCCACGGGCGAGACGCCCACACAGCCGAGCGGCCCGATGTGCGAGGCCGAGATCCCACGGCGCATTCACGTCGAGATGCCATCACTCCAGACCGACGTGCTCTTTCACTACGACAAGGTCGAGTGGAACCCGCCGCTCGAGCCCAACGTCTTCACCCAGGCGCAACAGGCGGGGCTCTCGCCTATGGCTGTGGAGTGCACCGACTGAAGCTCGTGCCGCTAGCGCAGTCGCTCGGCAATCTTGGGCGGCAGGCTTACATCCGACACACGCCGCGTCCCGCTCTCTTGGAAATCCACGGTCCCTCGCGCCAGATCGAATAGCTCGCGTTTGCCATCCTCGAGTACGAGCAGCATGGTTGGTTCGGTGACGCCCGCCGGCGTGTAGGCGCTGACGACACGCACGCGCGAGCGCATGGCATCAGGGTTCGAGAGCCAATCCACGCAATCCATCGGCCAGGCGACGGGTGCGCCGATCACGTCGAGAATGGTCGGTGCGAGATCGCATGCGGCGACCTGCGCCCCGCTGATGGCAGCGAATCGCGGTCGGTCGGGCGTGGGCGCGAAGACGAGCAGCGGATCGCGCGTGATGCTCTCCTGGTAGCCGCGGTTGAAGAACGCGTAGCCGTCGCCGAGCGGTTGCCCGTGGTCGCTCGTGAAGAACATCCATGCGTTCGCATCGCGCGCGCGAAGGGCTTCGAGCACACGAGCGAGGTATTCGTCGGTCTCGTGGACGGTGTTGTCGTACGCGTTGATCGAATTGACGCGATCCTCGGGCAAGAACACTTTGCTCGTCGGCCGTGAGTGGTAGGCGTACGGAGCGTGGCCGCCGTTCATGTGGAGCACGATGAAAAACGGCTCCGCGATCGTCTGGAGGGTAGGGAGGACGCCGCGCTCGAGGACGTCGATGTCGTCGGCACCGTCCATCACGTCGACGTTTGCGGCGAACGCGATCCCTGAACGGAACGTGTCTGCGCCTTCGCGGAAGAAGACGTCCAAGCTTCCCCACGACTCTTCCTGGGCGCTGATGAACGCCGTGTGATAGCCGCGCGCCTTGGCGTATTCGAGCAGCGTGGGCGCGCGAAAGACGCGCCCGTGTGCGTCGGGCCCTTCGACCCCGGTGAAGATGTACGGCAAGCTCGTTCGCGTGTTCGGGCCCATGACGGTCGCGTCGCGAAACGCAACGAACGCTTGTTCGTCGAAGAGGCGCTGCAGGCGAGGTGACGTGTCGCGCTCGTAGCCGTAGAACGTGAGGTGACTCGCTGCGAGCGATTCGCCGAGGACGAGCACCACGTTCGGTCGCGGCCCGTCGTGAGACATCGGCGGAATCACGACGTGAGCGCCGGATCGCGAGAGAACGGCATTTCGGTGGAGGAGCCCCACGAGCGACGACGCAAACGCCGCTTGCGGATGCTCGAGTGTCGGTGCGGCATCCCAATACGTCGCACCCAATCCGAGGAGCACCGCAACGATCATCGTCCCGAGCGCGATGAACGCCGCGCGGAGTGGCTTTGCCTCGGATGGAAGGAGCCACGCCGCCGCGAACGCCGCAACCAAGACGATGAGGGGTACTGCATCGACCGTTCCCGCACCGGGCCTGACTGCCGAGAACACTGCAGAGGGTGATTGCGAGAAAAGGACGAAATCCGTCGGCTGGACGAACTGACCGTAGGCGCGAAACATCGCCGTCTGAATCGCGAGCGGCACCGCGACCACCACCGCGAGGAGCGGCACGCGCGCATATCGCGGCAGGAGCATCGAGAGACGCAGCACGATGGCGAGCACCACCACGGCGCCGGCGTAGTTGGCAAAGCCGCGCACCGTGACGAGGCGCGGTGCGAGGAACGACCATCTCAGACCGAGATCGATCGCGACGAGCGCCGCCACGCACGCGGTCACCGACCGAAGCCTCCTCATTCAACCGTCGCCTTCTTCGCCGCCGGCTTCTTCTCCCACCGTTTGACGACTGCCTCGACCGGCACGAGAAACCGCTCGGGCAGATACCCCGCGACGAGCAGCGTCATCATCAGCAGGGCAAACCAGATCACTGGACCAAACATCAACCCGATCATGGCGTGCATTCCCAAACCGAAGACGAGCGCGAACGGGCGCGTCCGACGCAGCCCGAACCACAGAGGTGCAAAGACCTCGAAGGCGAGCACGAGACCCTGAAACAGCGTCCACGTCCAGGCTGGAAGCACCGTCGCGAGCGCAAAGGCGATCGGCGTTTGCAAGCTCGAGTGGAGCTGGGACCACAAGACGAGCGGGACGCTGAGCCAATCCCCCCGCGCCTTCGCGATACCCGACGCGCTGTACATCACCACGGGCAGAAGCTGCAGAAACCGGGTGGCGCCGACGGGTTTGAGCTTCTTCGGTCTCTTGCCGCCATGTCGCCTTTTCCAATAGGCGTCGATCCCGAGTCGCGATCCCGCGGGGCTGAGCGCGACCGCGAGGATGATCGCAGGTGAGAGCTTGCTCACGGTGAAGGCGGCGAGGCGATCCGACAACGCGACGAAGGCGAGCGTGGCAGCGAAGACGAGAGCGCTCGGCCGCGTGCGCACGCCGAGCATGACCGCCAGCCCCGATGCGACCATCAGAACCCCAATCGTATCGGCAGCCCACATTGGGAGAGCCGGCACGTAGAGCGGCTGTCTCCAATCGTCGCCGAGGTCCGGCACGCGAAATCCCGCGTCGCCAATCCACTCGCCGACGTGCGCGATGCGGGCCGACATGAACGCGAGCACGATGGGTGGCGCCAAGACACGCACGATCTCGATGCGCAAGGTGGACACGGGCTCGTCGAGCCACTGCGAGATACGCCTGAACGCGACGTCGATCACTCCACGGTCTCCACGCGCACACCGCAGCGTTCGGCGCGCTTCGACCTCGGCGTGTAGTAGAAGCGCTTGCGCTGATCTTCCGGATAATCGGCGAGCGGTCGCTGCGAGAAGCGCTCGATGTGGCTGCCAACCTCGGGGATGGGGATACGCAGGCTCATGAGCCGAACGCCGCCAATCGGCTTGTCACGTGCGATGTCGTCGTCCGAGCTGCCGGTGTTGTGCTGATGGACGAGATACTCGTCGAGCGCCGCCATCACTTTGTGGTTCTCGCGCGCGAAGTGCATCACACGATTGAACCGGTTCTCCTTCGAGTGCGTGTCGATTGGAAAGTAGGGCGTCGTGTCGAGCTCGGCCCACCGCTTCTCGCTGCACACCCATCCTTCGGCGCGGTAATCGATCGTGGCTCGTGCTGCCAACGGGAACAGCGCCGACACTTGGAAGAAGTAGACCACCGCGCGTGGGAGCAGCTTGCTGTCGATGGTGGTGCCGATGCCGTCGAGCCAGACGCCCGCGAAATAGACCACTGCAAGCACGCGAACGAGGATGCGACCGAAGCGTCTCATGATGCGAGCGCACCAGGGTCGTCGGTGATGAGCCAGTCCACGCCGAGCTTCCTCATCGCGCGTGCCTCGTTCGCGTCGTTCACGGTCCAGACGCCGATGCGCACGCCGCGGCGCTGGAGGACACGAACGACGTTGGCGCTGACTTGGGTCCGCTCGAGGTGAACGGCGTGCAGCGCGCGCGACCGCGCCGCGAGACGCGCCAGCGGAAGAGACCATCTGCGTTCCGACGTCGTCAGAAGAGCGATGCGTGTGCTGGGCGCTCGGGCCTTGATGCGACCGAGCAACCGCGGATCGAACGACGACACGAGCACGTCGAACGTCGCGCGGCCGAGCTCGTGCACCACCTCGTTCACGAGCGGTCCTGCCGCCGTGAGATCGTGCTTCATCTCCACATTGACGCCAGCACCACGATCCCGGGCGAGCTCGAGCACGTGTCGAAGGAGCGGCGCGCCCTGGGGTGCGCCGAAGAGATGCATCGACGCGAGCTCGCTGTAGGCGACGTGCCGAACCTCGCGCATGTCCGCACCGTTCGTCGCTCGCTTCAAGTCTGGATCGTGAAAGACGACAGCCTCACCGGTCGCGCAAAGACGTACGTCGAGCTCGACGGCCGCAGCCCCCTCGGAGAGAGCGCGTTCGAACGCCGCGATGGTATTCTCGGCCTCGGGGCCCGCGCGCACACCGCGATGACCCACGAGCCCCAAGCTACCCCCGTTCCAAACGCTCAGGGTCGTGACAGCTCCTCTGCGACGTCGTTCGTGATTTGCTTTGCGCGCGCGAGGTCGCCTGCTCCCAAGCTGATGGCACCGACGACCGCATGCCCGCCGCCGCCATACCGCTCGCAGATCGAGGCGATGTTGTGGGTGCGAGGGCGTGGGGCCCACGGGTTATAGCCGATCGAGATCTTGCACTTGGTCTGCGAGCGCGAGAGCACGACCGAATAAAGGCTCTCCGGGAAGAGCGCGTACGTGACGAACTTGCTCGCGACGTCCAGCACCCGCTCGCTGAGATCGACGATGACTGCGTCCCCTCGGGTCGAAGCGTGCGATCGCACGTTCTCGACGTACTCGGCGTGCCCGCTTTGCAATGGCGCGTACGCCTTCTGCACTTCGTCCGAGCGCGCCACCACATCGAGCGGCTCTTCGAGCAGACGCTTGACCATCCGCCCGAGCATCACGTCGTCTCCGTGATGCTCGATCACCGTCATGAGCTGCAGCGCCGGCTCTTTTCGTGCGACCGCCATCTCCGCGCTTGGAAACGACGCGGAGTCGATGATGTCTGCCCACCGCACGAGCTCGGCGAGCCCGTCGAAGCTCACACCGAAGACGCTCTTTCCCACGTCGGCGATGTACTTCGTGCACGAGCCGTACTTGTCGTCATGGAACATGCGGCGCGCCTTGCCCTCGTGAGCAGCAACGTGCGCGTCGTACATCGCGCGATCCTCGGGCGTCGGGAACGCCGACAGGTGATGATCGAAGTACCAAGTGAGCTTGTCGGATTGGCTGAATCGAAAGTCGAGGATGGCGTTCTCGTCACCACGAAGCTTGCTGGGCTCCACACCGTTTTGGCCCGGCCCGTACCCCGCGCCGAAATACTCGAACGCAAGATCGCCGCGGAGCGTGCGCTGCAAGTGCGTGAAGGCCACCGCCGAGCAGAGCCCGTCAAAACAGTGACCATGCGTCGCAACCGTGAGCGTCGTCATCTCTCGGTGGGCGTACCATGCCTCACGTGCGCGTTCACCACCTTGCGTTTCGGACCCACCGGCTTCGTCACGTCGTTCGCTTCTATTGCACCGTGCTCGGCCTCGCCATCGTTCGCGAACAGAGGCTTCCGCGCGGCAAGATTCGGAGCGTGTGGCTCGCCGCCGATCGCACGATCCTGATGATCGAGGCCGCCGGAGCCGACGAGCCGGGGATCCCCCCAATGTCGAACGAGCTCGTCGCTTTCGGGGTGGGGAAACGCGATGTCGCGAGCCTGCGGAAGCGCGTCGCGCGCCATCGCGTCCGCATCGAGGCCGAGACCGAACACACCGTGTATTTTCGAGATCCCGATGGCCGTCGGGTTGCGCTCACCACTTATCCTTCCGTCCAAATCACGGGCCGGAAGTAGGTCAATGTGCTACCTATTCGCCGGTGAATCCGGCCTCGAGCGGGCTCGAACGCACCGTCCTGCCGGGGACTCGGCTCGGCCGTTACGAGATCATCACCCACCTCGCGGCTGGTGGCATGGCCACCGTCTTCGCCGGGCGGGCGCTCGGCGCTGCGGGGTTTCATCGCCTCGTCGCCATCAAGCTGCTGCATCCCCACATCGCCGCCGACCAGCAGTTCATCACGATGTTTCTAGACGAGGCTCGCCTGGCCGCGCGCATTCGTCATCCCAACGTCGTGCCGACACTCGATCTGCAGCACGGTCCCGAGGGGCACTACCTCGTGATGGAGCTCATCGAAGGCGAGAGCCTGCTCGGTCTCCTTCGCGAGAGCGTGAAGGTGGAAAAGCCTCTGCCGCCCGCCGTCGCGATACGCATCATGCTCGACGTCCTCGCGGGTCTCCATGCGGCGCACGAGCTCGTGGGAGACGGAGGCGAGCCACTCAACCTCGTTCATCGCGACGTCTCGCCGCACAACATCCTCGTGGGCGTCGACGGCATCGCGCGCATCGTCGACTTTGGAATCGCGCGGGCAGAAGAGCGCATCGGAACGACGCGCGATGGGCAGGTCAAAGGCAAGCTCGCGTACATGGCACCCGAGCAAACGGCCTCGGAGCCCGTCGACCGGCGTGTCGATGTGTTCAGCGCGGGGATCGTCTTGTGGGAGACGTTGTGTGGCCGGCGTCTTTTTCGAGGCCAGAGCGACGCCGAAGTGCTGCGCAAGCTGCTCGAGAAACCGATTCCACGCTTGCGGGAGATGTCGCCCACATACCCGCAGGCGCTCGACGACGTGTGCGCCCGTGCGCTCGCGCGTGCCGTGGAGGAGCGCTTCGAGACCGCGGCCCAGTTCGCTGAGGCGCTCGAGCAGGCTGCGCAGCCCGTCGGCATCGCCACGCCCAAACAGGTCGGTGCGTACGTTCGGGAGATGAGTGGCAAGGTCATCGACGACTTGATGCGTCGGGTGCGGGCCTTCCAAGAAGGTTCGAAGCTGTCAGCGGCGCCGATTCCTCGTCTCGAGCTGGCTGACAATCCGGACAGTGCAGTCCGCCCGTCGAACGGTGCGACGCCCGTCGGTGTCGCGGGTACCGATCTCTACGCGTTTCAAGCGCGAAAGCCGCTCGTCGTCGGCGTCGTGGCGGCACTGCTCGTGCTCGGCGGGGCCATCATCGCCACGGTCGCGATGCTTTACGCTACGTCGGCGTCGCAGGTGTCTTCGTCTGTGCCCTTGGGTGCAGCGGCTCCACCACTCCAACCTGCGACGACGACGGCCACGCCCACCGATTCATCGCCGAGCATTTCGGTGACGGAGCTCCCACATCCAATCGCTGGCTCTCCCCAACATCCGCCGTCGGTCGTTCGGAGGATCACGCCAACTCCAGTCGCATCGGTGGCTCCTCAGAACGGTGTACCCAGCGCCACTGCGGCAGCGACCAAGCCTCCGCTGGTGATCCCCACGTCACCGACGAGCAGCGCCTTCAACCCCGAGTCGATGTGATGCGGCTGCGCGCGGCAGCTTGTGCCGTTCTCTTTTCGTCGCTTGCATTCGGGCAGGCCCAAGAAGGCGTGGCCCAAGCTCGCTTCAACAAGGGCCGTGACCTCTTCATCAAGGACGCGTTCGCGTCCGCCCTCGTCGAGTTTCGTGCGGCGAGCGAGCTCTACGAGAGCCCCAACACGCGTCTCTACATCGCACGTTGCGAACGCGCGCTCGGACACATCGCCACGGCCTACGTCGAATTTCGACGCGCGGCGAACGAAGCCGCGGACCGCGCACGCACCGACCCGCGTTACGCAAGCACGCACGACGCCGCGAAACAAGAAGGCGCGGCGCTGGAGAGCAAGCTCGCGCATGTGACCATCGTTACCCCAGAGGGTCTGCCCGACGGCGCCGCGATCACCATCAACGGCGCGCCATTCGGATCAGCGAGCATGGGCGTGGCTGCGCCGATCGATGCGGGTCCCATCGATGTCGTCGCGAGCGCCGTCGGATACGTGACCGTCCACAAGAATGCCCGTGCAGCAGTGGGCGAGACAGTCGAGATCAAGGTTCAGCTCGAGAAAGAACCGACGCAGACGGAACCGGTCGCGCCGGTCATCGTGACCACGAGCACGGTCCCGCCCGTCACGCGCCCCGAGAGACGCGTCGAGATCGTTCAGGCGCCCCAGGCAAGCCATGGCTTGCGCGACGCGGGGTTCGTCCTCGGCGGGATCGGCATCGCGGGCATGGGCGTGTGTGCGACGTTCTTTGCGCTCGCGCAGACGCGCTTCGACCAGCTCAAGACCCAGTGTGGCGGCGGACCGTGTGATGCAAGCTACACATCGCAGATCAACGAGGGGCAGACCTTCCAGACGATCGGTAACGTCGCGCTCGCTGCGGGCGGGACTGCGATCGTCACGGGCGCGATCATGATCATCGCGGGCCTCTCGACGCGATCCACCGCGACGAACGTGCAGGCGGCGTTCACACCACTTGCTGGCGGCGGGTGGCTGGCTGGGGTTGGTCGTGCGTTCTGACTTCGCCTACGGAGCCAAGATCGGCATGACGTTCGTGGTCGCTACCATCACGACGAGCTGTCTGCTCGATTGGGATTCGCTTCGCGCCGTCGATGGCGGCTTCGACGCAAGCGACGATGTCTCTTCGGGTGACGCCGCGGTGCCCGACGCCAGCGACGCCGGCGACGCGAGCGATGCCAGCGATGCCACGCCGTGTACACCTGTGCTCGAGGTCAACGAGGTCCAGACGGATGGACCACTCGGCCCGTCGGACGAGTTCGTCGAGCTGCGCAACGGGGCACCGTGCGGCGGGAGCTTGGACGGCTGGTCGCTCTTGTACAGCTCCGCGAGCGGGAGCTCACCGAACGTCCTCTGGACGGGCCAGGCGGGCGACTCCGTTGGAGCCCTGGACGCGGGCGGCTACGTCCTTCTCGGCGGCTACATCTTTCAGACGCCCGACGGCGGCGTCGTCACCGGGCGCATCAGCACCGACGTCAACGGCTCGCTGAGCGAAAACGGAGGGGGCGTCGGGTTGTTTTCGCCCAACAACACGCTGATCGACGGCGTCGCTTACGCGACGATTACGACGCCCACCCACCCCTTCATTCGTCCAGCGACGGCGCCCGATGGCGGACCGTCGACGCCCGCGCCGAATCCACCCACTGGCAAATCCATCGCGCGCACGCCCGATGGATTCAACACGAACACGAACGCCACGGATTTCCAGATTGCCACACCCACGCCCGGTCGCTCGAACGGTCCGTGAATCCTCTTGCGCTTCGGAAACTGGCGCAGGATGCTGCGCGCCATGAAGACGGTCGCAAAGCTCGTATGTCTCTTCGCCATCATGGGCGCAGCTCCCCTCGCCTCTCTTGCCTGCGGTGGAGCCGATACCAATCTGCCGCCACCTCCTCCAGGGCCCGGTAACGGCGTCTCCTCGGCGAGCGCGCCAACGACATCGGCAACCACGGTGACGACGGCGAGCGTCGCTCCACCCACGCTGCCTCCACCCGCCCTCGTGCTCGGCGCGCAGAGCGATGATCCACCCGCGCCGTTTCCGACGGTCAAGATCACGGCACCGACGAACGGCCAGGTGATCGCCGCCGACAAAGCCGCGGACTTCATCGTCAAGCTCGACGTGAAGAACTGGCAGACCGCGATGGGAAGCCAGCACGTCCACTTGATCTTGGACAACCACCCCTACAAGCCGATCTACGACCCGAAAGCGCCCGTGAAGCTCAGCGACCTCATGGGCGGTGAGCCGATCAACGAGGGCGAGCACATCCTCGTCGCGTTTCCCTCGCGCGGGAACCACGAGTCCGTGAAGACGAAGGACGCACTCGCGATTCTCTCCTTCTACGTGGTCAAGAAGCCGACGACGACGGTGACGGATCTCAAGAAGCAGCAGATGCTCATCTACAGCCGTCCGAAGGGTGACTACAAAGGCCTCCAGGCGAGCCACGTCCTCATCGACTTCCAGCTCGTGAACGTGACGCTCGCGGAGGGGAAAGAGCACGTGCACATCACCGTGATGGGGCCTGGCATCGCCGACAAGCTCGAAGCCAAGGCCGAGAAGTTCGGGCCGCCGTACTTCCTCGATAACCCGCAAAACGGAGTCTACACCGTGAAGCTCGAGCTCATGACGGAGAGCGGGGGCGTCATGCAGGTGGTCCCTGGCCCATGGAATTCGACGACGCGCGCGATCCGCATCGATCACGACGCTCAGCCCGACCCCATGCCGATGCCGTCGACGAGCGCGGCAGCATCTGCATCTGCCAAGCCGAAGTGACCGTGCGGTGACGCGAGACCAGATCCTCGCGCTCGACAAAGCGTACGTCTGGCATCCTTACACCGCGATGCGGGTCTACCTCGACGAGGTTGACCCGCTCGTCATCGTACGCGCGGAGGGGTCGAGGCTCTTCGACGCCGATGGGCGTGCGTACCTCGACGGCAACGCCTCGTGGTGGACAGCGACGCTCGGACATCGCCACCCGCGCATCCTCGCGGCAATGAAGCGCCAACTCGATACGCTCGATCATTGTGCGCTTGGCGGGATTGCGCACGAGCAAGCTGCCGCCCTCGGTGCCGAGCTCTGCGCTGCGGCACCTGGAATGGCACGCGTCTTCTACACCGACAACGGCTCGACCGCGGTCGAAGCTGCCGTGAAGCTCTCGCTTCAATATTGGGTCCTCCATGGCGCGACGCGGAAGACGCGGTTCGTCGCGCTCGAGGGTGCGTTCCACGGTGAGACGGTCGGTGCGACGAGCCTGGGCGGTGTCGAAATCTTCCGGCGCCCCTTCGCGGATGTGCTCTTCGACTGTGTGCACGTCCCCGTCGATGACGGTCATGCGCGGGCGTTCGATGCGATGCGGGGCCTCCTCGAGCGGGACCATGACACGATCGCCGCCGTCGTCGTGGAGCCGATTCTCCAAGGCGCGGCTGGGATGCGCACCTACGCCGCATCGTATTTGGCGGAGCTTCGTGCGCTCTGCGACCGGACGGGGGTGCTCCTCGTCTTCGACGAAGTCTTCACCGGATACGGGCGCACGGGCCCTATGTGGGGTGCCGAGCATGCCGGCGTCGCACCCGACCTCATGTGTCTCGGGAAGGCCTTTGCGCAGATCATCCCGATGGGCGCGACGCTCGTCGCCCCTCGCGTCTTCGATGCCTTCGCGCGTGAGCGCGATACCGCGTTCTTCTACGGGCACACGTTCTGCGGAAACCCCATCGGGGCAGCCGTCGCGCGTGAGGTCCTGGCGGTCTACACGGAGGAAGACGTCCTCGGACAAGTCGCCGCAAAAGCCCCGCGCATCGTACGAGCGACGGAGCGCATCGCAAGGATCGATGGCGTCCGTCACGTGCGCAGCGTCGGCATGGCGTGCGCCGCCGATCTCGGCGAAGACGCTAGCGCACAAGAGTCACTCGAAGAAGCCGGCTACCTCGGAACGGCGGGTTGGCGCGTCTATGCCGAAGCACGCAAGCGCGGGGTGTATGCGCGCCCGCTCGGCGACACCGTGTACCTGTGCCCACCGCTCACGATCGCGGACGCCGATCTCGATGAGCTCCTCGCCGTGTTCGAGGAGAGCATCACCGTCGCGTTAGACCGTCACTGAATCACGACGGAGCTGTTGAACATTCCCATTCCGCACGTGAACGCCAACGTGCGCGAGCTGTCCGTCGGGACCTCGACGTCGACGGGTTGGTTGAGCGGGAGCGCCTTCTTCATCTTCAGCTCGGGGAAAACGACGTCCTTGGCGCACGTGTCGTCGCTCGTGCGCGTGAACACGAGGACGGCCGGGGAGCCCTTCTTCACGGTGACTGCGCTCGGCGTGAAACCTTTACCGTCGGCTCGAATCGCGATGCGCTCTTTGCCGTCCGCTGATAGCGACGCCGTAGCCTTGTCGTGGCATGCGGCAAACGCGATGGCGACGAGCGTGAAGAACACGAGTGAAGCTTTGCGGCAACTGGACATGGGCGCCGAGTTTACGATGTGCCATTCTCTCGCGCCATGCCGAAGGTGACCGCCGAAGCCAAGGGACACGTCTGGCACATCACCATCAACCGCCCCGAGAAGCGCAACTGCGTCGATGGAGAGACCGCGTGTCTCTTGCATGACGCGTGGATTCGCTTTCGCGACGATGACGATCTCTTCGTCGCCATCTTGAGCGGCGCGGGTGACGAATCGTTCTGTGCGGGTGCGGATCTCTCTGCGCTCGACACACTCGGGCCGTCGGCGAGCGCATCACCGGCGGAGGTGCGCCGCTTCGTGACGAACGGGCCTGGCTACATGGGCTACACGCGACAGACCGACATCTTCAAGCCGATCGTCGGTGCCATCAACGGCCACGCTCTCGCAGGCGGGCTCGAGCTCATGTGCCTCGCCGACATTCGCGTCGTGTGCGATCACGCCGAGATGGGCGTGGCCTGCCGGCGCTGGAACGTGCCGCTCCTCGATGGCGGCACGCAGCGGCTGCCGCGCATCGTCGGCCTTGGCCGCGCGATGGAGCTCATTCTGACGGGCCGCTTCATCGGCGCAGACGAAGCCCTCCGGATCGGGCTCGCCAACGAGATCGTCCCCAAAGGGAGGGCCCAGGCACGGGCCGCCGAGATCGCCGGAGCGCTCTGCGCTCTTCCGCAAGGCGCGATGCGCACCGACAAGCAGGCCGCCATCACGGGGTTCGGGAAGTCGCTCGAGGAGGGCCTCCGCATCGAAGCCGAGCTCGGGCAATGGCCCCTCCGAGCGGGAGCTGACATCGCCGAGGGCGCACGGGCATTCATCGAGAAACGTGCCCCTGCGTTCGTGCAGGACGACTCCCATCGCCCGAAACGCTGAGGATTCAGAAGCTTTCAGATTGTCTTCGTGGGGATTCAGGTGCGGCGCGCGCAGAGTGCGCGCCATGAACGCCGTACCCGTCGACGCGCCCTGACCACCGGAGCTCAGTCGAGCTTTGCGGCCGGATCGAGCAAATAGCCGTCGTCACGCCGCTGGAGCAGGTCGCCGAGCCCGAGCTCGCGAAGGGTCTTGATGGCCGTGTAGGCGCGTGCAGCCGCGGCTTCCGCCTGGATGCGCTCGCCAGGCCAGCCAGCCGCAATGATCTCGTCGAGCGTGACCCCTACGCCAGGCGAGAGTCGACGCGCATCGGCGAGACGGTGAAGAATGAGGCGTGGGGCGCGACGCTTCGACAGATCGACCTTCTCGTCATCACCAACGCGAAACCACCGCGCGGCCTCTCCCACGACGATGACCTTGGTGCCGCGCGCGTCCTTGCGCGCGAGGGCGGACAAGAGCAAGCGTCGCGCGACACGAGCGTCCGCGGCGACTCGCTTGTTGTCCGTCCGACCGAGCACGGCGCGTGCCCCATCGATGTCTCCTCGCGCGACGAGCGCGAACGCCTCGAATATTTCGAGGAGCACGACGGCACGCGGCTCACCACGCGTCTTGAGGCTCTTCCGCGCACGCGCGAAGGCTTGCTCCGCATCACTCGCACGACCGAGCATCGCGAGCGTCGCACCGAGCGGACCCTCGACGAAGCTCGTGAGGTCGCCCACCTCCTCCGATGCCACACGCGCTCGTTCGAGCGACTCGAGGGCACGACTGAGATCTCCCTCTTCGAGCGCGACAATGCCGAGGTATCGATGAGTCGCCGCCTCGTAACGCCGGTGGCCGAGCTCTCGGAAAATCGTCAGGGACTCTTCGAAGTATCGGCGCGCCGACGCCGCGTTTCCCTCCACGAGGTCGATGGTCGCGAGCGATCCCAAGGTGTTGCCGACGTATTGCCTGTGCCCCGTCGTGCGCTGAATCGCGAGGGCGCGCTCGAACTCGGCACGAGCCTCGTCGAGATCTCCCTCATCGAGCAGGAGGAGCGCGAGGTTGATGCGGTCGATGCTCTCTTCACGCCGATCTCCGAGCGCGACGGCGAGCTCGAGGGCGGCTCGGTAGCAGCGCTTCGCCTCGTCGTCTCGATCCTGCCAGTGATGCACGATGCCGAGCTTGGCCAGCAGGTTCGTAATCGCGACCTGGTCGCCGAGCTGCCGGCGGATGACGAGGGCTCGCTCGAGACCCGCGCGCGATTCGTCGATGCGCCCGTGCTTGAGCGCAATCGCGGCGGCGAGCGACAGGGCGCTCGCCTCACCCGCGCGGTCTTGCGCGCGCACATGCAGCTCGAGAGCCTCGGCGGCCC
>Ga0302326_10011067_pt1 | contig 19471 bp, 20 predicted proteins | sample Palsa_T0_3_FD_202264 | JGI IMG/M metagenome (GOLD analysis project Ga0302326, IMG submission 202264) | Peat permafrost microbial communities from Stordalen Mire near Abisko, Sweden - Palsa_T0_3 | ecosystem: Environmental > Terrestrial > Soil > Palsa > Peat permafrost | place: Sweden: Abisko...
TTTGTGTTTGAATTGGAAGTTGGGTGGGTATTGTTGTGGGGGGAGGGATGGATGGGGCGCGGGGAGCGGAGGATCGCAGGATTTCTCGAGAGAGGCAAGCCGGGAAAAGAATTTAAACAAGAGCGATTCTTTTGTTTCAAATTCACAGGCACATTCCTATCGGCAGGCAAATTCAAATGCGCAAGCAAATTCAAACGTAAACGCAATGTCGGGGAAAGAGCTTGCCGTGTGGCGCGAATTGCGAGTGGGGGAGGGGCCTGTGTGCGGGCCGGCGCGAGTGAAGCCGGAGGTGCTCGAGCGAATTCGGAGGCGGGAGGCGGCGCGGGCTGGGGGGAAATCACCGTGAGATCGAGGAGGGAAGGCTTGCGGGTTGCGGAATTTATTTTGCAGGGGAAAGGGCAAAACATCCGATACGCGAAACAAGCTGCGGAGGAAGGCGGCCATTTTTTCGCGCCAATCGATGGGGGACTTTTTCCGAGTTTGATGCTCGTGAGAAGAAAGAGGGATTCCTCGCTTCGCTCGGAATGACAGAATTTAGACGGGGCTTTTTCCGCGACATGGGAAACCGAGCAAGGCTGTCTTAGCGACGAGTGTTCGACAAAACGGAAGTGCACGTCAGGGAGTGTGGAGGAGGGACCATGCTGGCGACGTTTGCATTCGATGTTTGTCATGATGTTTATCTTGCGGCGCGGGAGGCGATCGACACGAAGATGCCGACGCTGAATGCGGAGTCTTCGGGGAAATATCAGTGGCGGCCGGATCGGATGCCGCGGCTGGCGGAGTATGTTTGCGATTTTGCGTTGGCGGGGGAGAGGGCGTTGGGGGGGACGGGGTGCTGCGGCGGAAACGAAAGGCGACAGGCTGAAGCCCGTCCTACTTTGAAGCGGGCCAGCCGGATGGCATTGTTTCGCGTTTATTATTTGGGGGGGGCGGAGTATCAGGCGGCGCGGCGGCATTTGGGGATCAGCGAAATTACTTGGGCGGATTGGGCGGAGGAAATTCGCGCGGCTGTGGGGCGCGAACTGACGCGCGCGGGAGTGTTTCCGCCGTCGAAATATTTTCGGGAGACGACGGCGAAAGCTTCTTGAGAGCGAACGGGGAAGAAAAAGGAATTGGTGTTGGCCCAGATGGGGGCGCGCAGAGGAAAGAGCGCGCCGTGCCGGTTTCGGCGCTCCGACTCGCCGGCACGGCGCACGGCGGAGCACAATGCGGTATGCCCCGACGCGGGAAGGATTTTAATGGGGACACCTCGGAATGGCAAGCGTCCGGCAGAGGGCGGGCGGGATGCGTTTCCATCCGCTTCGCGAAGCGATGACTGGCAAAGGGCGCTCACGTCGGCGAGAAAAAGCCCCATGAAGAGAGATCTGACTAGGGATGTGTCGGGGAGGGGCTATTTTTCCCGCACGGAAGCGAGATAGTCGCAAAGGTTCTTGATTCGTTTTTGAACGGCGGCCTGGTTGCAACTGTCCATGTGCTGGAAGATGCCACCCCAGGTGGGCATTTCGGAAGAGCCGTGGCAGGCAGCGCAGTATTGCTTGAACATTTCCTTGCCGGAGGGGGCGAAGTTGGAAGGGATCTGGTCCTGGCTGGCGTCAGCCTTCAATTGGGGGGCGGAATGGGAAGCGGCGAGAAGCAAGATTGCGGCGACGAGGAGTGAGTGGCGCATGGTGGTTCTCCTTGGGATGGGCACGCGGGAGCGAATTGCACCGTTAGCCTGAGAATTCGGGCAGCGGCGGGCATTTTTTGGAAGTGGCGCAAAAAATACTTGACAGATTAAGTTCATCTGTGGTACAGTCCCTCTTGCAGAGTTGTACCCTCTGGCCGGGTTCTCCGGCGGCATTCCGAATCATCCAAAGGTTGTAGCGCTCGCCGCAAGTGGTGGGCTGGACTGCGATCGGACTTACGGCGACTGTTCCGCATGCGCGGAGGGCGCCATACTCCCTCGACATAAATTTTATTTTGGCGCGTTCGCTTGTTGATGGGGAGCGGGGCTCCGTTTGATCTCCTCGGGAGATCGGTGCGCCCAAAATCCACAGACTGAAGTCTGTGCTACTAGGAGACATCATGCCTGCTTATAGCAGCACTACACCGCCGTATTCCTTGTTTCCGGGGGACGTCGGGTACAGCTTCAACGCGGAAGCGTTTCCGGCGAATGGGACGGCTGGGGCGCAGTTTGCAATTCCGGAGCCGGCGGGGATGCCGGACCAGGGGCACACGGTGCGCTGGCAGACGATTTTTGGGACGGCGCCATCAGCGATCAGCATCACGTTGCAGGGAGCGACGGCGGATGTGAATACGGAGTACTTCGCGATCGATACTTCGACGGCAGTCGCCGGGGAAGCGCGGACGGTGACCGGGGTGCGGGCGAGGTTTCTGCGAATCATCGTGAACTCTTCCACCGGGGGAGCGTCGCTGACGGCGAAGATGCTTCCGTAGAGGGGCTGTGATTCGTGGCTCGCGATCCGTGAAAAGCGTTTACAGCGATCCGCGTCAGCTCAGGAACGGGTGAGGCTTCTCGCGCGTCCGGTCTCGCAGAGTAATAAATTTATGAACGGTGGTTTGCGATTCGCGAAAAGCGTGTCTCGACGTTTGTCCGGGCGACAGAGCGGGTTTGGGTTTTCACGGGTCACGGAACACCGCTTTTCACCCTTTCCTGGCGCGGAAGGCGCGCGTGGGGGACTTGCGGGCTTCTCGCTTTTTGTCGCCGCGATGCTCCAGCCGGGGGATGAAGATGTTGGTCGGGAATTTGTTTTTCATGGGCCATCCTCCTCTGCGATCAAAATATTGGCATTGGGGATTGGTTGTGTGTGGTGCGGGTCACCTTGGTTTCGGTGGGGCGCGCGGTGGGCTGGGGTCGGTCTTAGGGCGTCTTTTTTGCTTGGGCGATTTTCCGGGGGATGTTGGGCAATTTTGAGCAAAAGCAGACAGGCTGAAGCCTGTCCTACTTATGGCCTCGAATCCTAATTACGTGAAGATGCAGGTTGCGGTGGATACGGTTTCGTGGACCGCGGTGGTTGCGCCTTGCGACTGCATGGGCGTGTCGATCAAGAATTCGGTGTTTGTGGATTTGTATATACGGACGGATTCGGGGAACGCCACTACGCAGGACACGATTTCGGCGGGGAGCATCGAAACTGTGGCGGCGGCGCGACATTCGGGCGGGGTGCAGGATGGCGGGTCTGGGACGCGGTTTTATGCGGGGGATACGGTGGCGTATTTGCAGGCGGCGAATGGGACGGGGCCGGCGATGGTGACGTTTGTGAGGTGAGAGAGCCGTGGCTCGTGGTTCGCGATCCGTGTCCCGTGGTTCGTGGGCTGCGAATGGCGAATTGGAATTGGAAATTCTAGATTTGAAAATTTGAGATGAAATTTCAGATTTGAGGTTTCGGATTTCGGTTACCGGGTGCATCCGGACACCCGCAGTTGCAGCGGAAGATTGGGGTCTTGTGGAACGGGCTTCAGACTGTGGGGTTTTGTGGTTGCAAGGACCAAACCCAACAGGCTGAAGCCCGTTCTACTTAACACATGCGAATCAAAATTAATGGCGAGAATAATTGCGCGCGGGCGACGCGGCATTTGCTGCGGCTGGCGGGGTTTGCGGTAACGGAATCTTTGCCTGGCGATGCGGTGGCTGCGGGGCCGCTTGCCGGGTACGCCATCACCATCGATCTTGCCCCGGCCCAAAACACCCCTGATGCCTTCCTCCGGCCGGATCCCACCACGCAACATCCGCACACCTCAGCTAAAGAGGAAGCGCCTCGATCGCTTCGGGACGCTTCCTCTCCCTCCTTCGCTGAGAGTGCAGAGGGCGAGGGAGATTCAGGGGAAACTGTGGCGCGAGGTGCGGCTTACGCCAACGCTGAAGCGGGCAGAGGTGCGTCGGACGAGGGCTTGGGGGGCGGGAAAGAGCCCGGCGAAATTGCGGCGGAACTGGTGCGGGGCGGCGCGAATTCTTTTGGCTCGGCGAATGGATTGATTCATTTCGATTCGGTGGATAGCGCGCTGGAGACGGCTGTGTTGCGGCACGTGACGCAACTGGCGGGGGCGCCGGTGATCGTGGATCGTCCCGGAGGGGTGGTGCACTCGGATCGGGAATTGCGAATCGTGGCGCCGAATAGCGGCGACGCGCAAGCGGACGAAGCGGCGGCGGTGGCGATTGAATTTGGCGTGCTACGCGGGTTGCTGGATTTGACGGCGCCGGGGGGGCGGAAGTCTGGTGACGGGGCGGAGGATTCGCGGAAGGTGGATTGGAGAAGGAAATGGTGGCCGTTTGGGGCTTTGTTGCTGGCGGGGGGGCTTGGGTTGTTGCGGGGTAGTGTGGCGGCTGCGCCGGGGCGGTCTGTGGAGGACATTAGCAAAACCCGCAGGCTGAAGCCCGCGCTACTGGCTGCTCAGGGGCAATTTGCTACGGGGGAAGGATTCAAGATTACTGATGGGATTAATTTTTTGGTTGTGGATCCTTGCATGGGGTCGCCGAAGCTTTTTGCCAGCATCAATCAGACGGGGAATGCGCAGATCGTTGCGGGGACGGGTTCCGAGAAAATTTATGTGTGCTCGATTCACGTGGTAGCGGCGGTGGCGACGGACGTCGCGGTGGTAGAGGGCACGGGGACGGTGTGTGTGACTAGCACGACTGGGGTGAGCGGATTTGGAGGCGCGACCGCCGCGACGGGATGGAATTTTGCGGCGAATGGCGGGATCGTGCTGGGGAATGGGGATTCTTCCCTGGGAGTGGAAGTGAACAGCGGGGACAATTTGTGCATTTTTAATTCCGGGTCGGGACAAGTGTCCGGCGGGATTAGCTATGTGGTGCAGTAGAGAGAAGGTTGCAGGTAGCAGGTGGCAGGTTTTAGGTTTCAACCTGCCACCTGCCAACTACTGCATGTTACCTTCGCTCTCGCTGCTGGCGTGCTTGCTTTTCGCGGGCATGCCTGCGTGGGGGACGACTTATTACGTGGCGGCGGGGAATGACTCGAATAGCGGGACTAGCGCGGGGGCGGCTTGGCAGACGATTGCTAAGGTGAATGCGTCGACGTTTTTGCCGGGGGACTCGATTCTGTTCAATCGCGGGGATGCTTGGTACGGGACTTCGCTGGTCGCGCCTTCGAGCGGGGCGAGTGGAACACCGATCACGTTTGGGGCGTATGGGAGCGGGGCGAATCCGCAGATCAAGGGATCGCTGGCGCTGAACACGAGCGGGTACGCACTTGGGCCCAACACAACTACGTCGATTTTCACGCCGCCGGATTCGGGGACGTCCAGCACGGACAGCGCGACGCGCAACTGGCGCGAGCAAGTTTCCCATTTGGATATCACCAATCCCGCGGGGCTGATTACGATCAGCGTCACGGCGTCGCCCACCGCGGCGCTCAACATTACCGGAGCGGGAATCGGGCCGGCCACTATGGCTCCAGACACCAGCGCGATCACGCGGATCACCTGGAACGGCGGGAATGACGGAACGACAGTGGCCGCGGGGACCACCGCGACCTCCGATCAGATCACTTACAACTTGGATAACACCGTGGATCAGATAGTGACGATTTTCACCACGGCGAGGAACGTCGAGTACTACACCAACAACCACGAGGTGCTGTGGTCCAATTTTTCCGGGCCGGACCAGTCACAGAGCACGACCGTGACCGGGTATTCGACGGGCGGAAACATCGTCATCAAGAACATCGTCTGCATCAATACGACTCAGTATACCTACCGGAACACGCTGGGCGTGGCGCCAGTGGCGATGTGGGAGAACGGCGCACTGATTAGCATCGAAGCTTCGGCGCTGTCAGTCGATCAGACGCCCGGCTCGTGGTATTACGACGGGACGTACCTGTACATTCATGCGTCGGACAGCTCGAATGTAGCGACCAATGGGAAGACGTACACGTATGTGACGGCGTCGAGTCCGAGCTATACGGCTTGGGACAATGCGCAGTCCTGGCTGATCTTCGATTCGCTGGACCAGGCGGAAACTTACAACACCAGCAGCGCCACGCTGGGCGGGATTTATCTGACGGGCAGCAATTCGATCGTGCGGAATCTCTCCGCGCATGACACGTTTCGGCATCCCATTTGCGTTTATGTTGGCGCGACGAATAACGTTGTCAGCAACATCACAGCCTACAATTCCTATGGGACTTCGCCGATTTGTATTTACGGGCCGGGGACTACCGGGAACCTGATTCAGAACTCCACGTTTTATAACGACACGTACATGCGCGAGGCGTACGCGTTCACGGGGTCGGTGTGGAGCGTGGTGGTGGCGCACGGCGGTTCGCAGAATAATACCGTCGATAGCTGCGTGATATACAGCACGGCGGGGCCGTTTCGCTCGGACACGTTTATTGGGCACGGGTATGGCGTGCTCGTAGGGGATTCGACAACGTCGCTGATCGTTTCGCACAGCTTGATCTACGGGAATCTTGAGTGGGGCGTGGACGTGGGCAGCGGCGGAAATTCTGGATTGACCACGGGCGCGTCGATTACCTTCTGGGGGAATTTGCTGGATATTTCGGCTTCCAACTCGAGCGCCAGCGGCGGCGAGGGATTTTTGCTGACCGGCAGCGTGGGCAGCATCATTTACAACAATACCGTATATGGGCCGGGCGTGACGAATCCCGTGGTGACCCAGGCTTCCACTTCCACGGGCGCACTGGTGAAGAACAATATTTTCTATGCCGGCGGGTACGCCAGCGTCGATGCGACCTCGGAAACCGGTACGGCGTACGACTACAACGATTATTTTTCGGCTTCGGGGACGCCGTTTAGTTGGGGGGGGACGGCGTACAACTTCGCGAATTGGCAGACGAATAGCGCGCAGGATGCGCATTCCTCGATTTCGGGTCCCTCGCTTGCCAACGCGGCGCCGTTGCCTTTGGCCGGGAATTATTCGCTGCTGGCCACTTCGCCAGACATCGATGCGGGTGTGAACCTTGGGTCCGCGTATCAGATGGGGCTTTCTCCGGGGGCGGCTTGGCCTGGCGGGGTTTCGCTGTTGAATGAGAATTCTGCGGGGGCGGGATGGGAAATTGGCGGGTACGTTTACCCGACGATCGGCAATCGATCGACGCGGCTGCTGCGGGGATGTTGCGATTGATTTTAAGTAGGACGGGCTTCAGCCTGTCGGGTTTGCGCGTGGGGCGGGAAAAATCAAAGGCGACAGGCTGAAGCCCGTCCTACTGGGGATTAAAACTGGAGGGAATTATGACGACGATACCAACGACAACGGCTGGTGCAGGGGTGCTTTCAAAGCAGACGATCGGGCTGTACGTGCAGATCGCAGGGGCGGCGGCGTTTATTGCCGGCGTTGTGCTCAGCTTGCATCACTACGCCACCGGGATTTGTATTATCGCGGGGGCGGCGGCATTTTTTATTGGAAAGAAAATGAAGGCGGCGTGAAAAGCGCGGGATTAGGGAATGAATTGGCCTTCTCCGTGTCTATCTGTGTTCTTCTGTGGATTCGATTCTCATGCGGATAAAGGGCGACAAAACGCTGGCGAAGAAGTGCGTTCGCGGATTCAAGGAATTTTGCAAGAAAGTCGGATACACGCCGTTTGACCGGCAGAGGGAATTTCACGATTCGGCGGCGAAGTACCGGCTGTTTGGAGGGGCAGCGGGGCCGGGGAAAACGAAGGCGCTGCTGTACGAGGCCATTTATCAGGCGCATCTGCATCCGGGAGTGGACACGCTGCTGTTGCGGCGGACGTTTCCGGAGCTCGAGGCTTCGCTGATTACTTACTTTCGGCGGGATGTGCCGCGCGAGCTTTACGAGAAATATAACGAAGCCAAGCATATCGTGACGTGGCTGAACGGGTCGACAACGCGGTTCGCTTACTGCGACACCGAGAACGACGTTTATCGTTATCAGGGCGCGGAATATTTATTCATTGGAGTGGATGAGCTTACTCACTTCACTCTGAAGCAGTGGCAATTTCTGACCAGCCGGAATCGCTGCCGCATCAAGGGCGCGAAACCGTGCATGGCGGGCGCGACCAACCCGGGCAACATCGGGCACGCTTGGGTGAAGGCGCTGTGGGTGGATCGCGCGCCCGCTCCGGGAATGGAGCGGCCCGACCAGTATGATCCCGACGACTACGAATTCATTCACGCTACGATTGCGGACAATCCTTACTTCGCGGACGACGACGAATACAAGAAGACGCTAGGGCAATTGCCCGAGGCGCTGCGGCGCGCGTTTTTGGACGGCGATTGGGACGTCTACGCGGGGCAGTACTTCGACATTTTCGCGCCGGGACGCCACACGGTGCGGGCGGAACAAGTGCAGCTCGATGCGTGGACGCCGCGGTGGATTTCGATTGACTGGGGATTCGAGCATCCCAGCGCGGTGTATTGGTTCGCGACGCGCAACGACGGCGTGATCGTGACGTACCGCGAGTTCGTGCAGAACCGGCTCTCGCCGCGCATGCTCGCGGCGGCCATCGCGGAGCGCAGTATCGATCGGCTGGGGCGGGCTGAGCGCATACGGGACGTTTTTCTTTCGCCGGACGCGTTTGCGCAACGCACGGCGGATGCTTCGATCGCCGAGCAGCTCGGCGACGGGCTCGCCGCTGCCGGCTTGCCGCGGCCATCGCCTGCGGACAACGATCGCGTGGGCGGCTGGATGCTGATGTACCAGGCGCTGGAAGCCGATCACTGGTTGATCGCTGAAAATTGCACGCGGCTGATTGAGAATTTGCCGACACTGACGCGCGACCCGGCCAACGTCGAGGACACGCTGAAGTGCGATGGGGACGATCCTGCCGATTCGGCGCGCTATGGATTGAAGTCGGCGCTGGAGCCGGGGCGGGCGCCGGCGGAAGTGCTCGCGGCTGAGCGCATCACGGCGGTCGATCCGACTTCGCGGGCGATTTGGTTGAAGAAATTTTCGGCGGAGGAGTCGCGGCGCGTGGCGCCGGTGGTGCCGCGACGGTGGCGGCCGCAAGGGTGGTGAGGTTTAGGAGGCGCAGGCTTTAGCCTGTGGAAGTTAGTTTTGACAAGGACTAAAGGCCACAGGCTGAAGCCTGCGCCACTGGCTCGATTACTCAATGGGATGGGACGCGCTTGACCATGGCCACTGCTCTGGACTTTGGACGAGGCCAGCCGTCACTGGATTTCGTTCGATGTACGTGCGGATCTTGAGGAATTCTGCTGTATCTCGGACCCAATGATCATAGGATTCATCTTGCCAGAATGGTGCTCCGGTGCGAGAGAGAACGAGATTCGCCCGGCGCGCTGACGAGCCTTTTACTTGGTGCGTGATCTGTTCGAGAGGAACGATTGGGGTGAGCAAGATGTGTACGTGATTGGCCATGAGAGCATAGGCCCGCGCAATGAACATTTTTCTCTGCTGCGCTTCTGTAATCGCTGATAATACGCACTCGGCGATGCGGGCATCTTTCAGCCACAGCGGGCCATTTCTTGCGCGGTCTAGAACGCGGTCCATGTGGACGAATGATTCTGCGGGGGAAGCGCCTTCTTTGGGGGGAAGGATTCGCCTGGGTAGGGAACCGTGAAGGCGCCAGGTGAGGAAGATATCCTGGCCTGGCGGGTGCCAGTGTGGCAGGCGGCGATGGTAGAATGTCACCATTCGTGCCACTGTATCACATAGGCGCGCTGTGGTAAATGGGATGAGTGGCGCAGGCTTTAGCCTGTGGCTTTTTGTGGTCTGCAGGACTAACTTCCACAGGCTGAAGCCTGCGCCACTTGACCCTCTGCATCAATTACTTGGTTACAAAAACATGTGGAAAACGATCATTAGCTGGCTTGGGATGCGGTTGCGCGGGCGGTACGTGCTGCTGCTGGAGGAAGAAGTGGCGCGGCTGCGCGGGGAGAATCGCGCGCTGGTGAATTCGCTGCTGGGGACGGCGGGGTTTCCGCCGATTTCGCCGGAGGAGGAATCGCGGCGCGGGGCGGTGGGGCTGGCACCTGTGCGGCGGCGCACCTGGACGCAGATCGCGCGCGAGAGGGAATTCGCCGCTGGGAAGAGTGCCGCCGAAAAGTGAGCTTTTTTATTTGCGGGGGCTATGCTTTTTTTATGAGGCGGACGATCCAGAGCAGGATGCAGGCGCCGATGAAGGCCACGATGATGGAGACGATGATTCCGCCGCCGGGGAAAACTCCCAGGAAACCGAACAGCCATCCGCCGATTACTGCGCCAATGATGCCGACGAGGATGTCCATCAGGACTCCGAAGCCGCCGCCTTTCATGACTTTTCCGGCCAGAAAGCCGGCAATTCCGCCAACGATACACCACCAGATCAATCCACCGAGCATGTGCGCCTCCCTAATTGTTAGTGAATAATAACCGTCGTTGCAGCCTGCGTGAGGCCTGTGCTGCACTCCTTCTATCCTAGTTGGCCCGGAACGTCAATGGGTTGAGCGCGAGCGAGGCAGTCTTCACAGGCTGCGGAAAAAGTCGCCCGCGATTTTGTCATTCCGAGCGAAGCGAGGAATCTCTCTTTCTTTTCATCGGCGTACTCCCCAGAGAGATTCCTCACTTCGCTCGGAATGACAAAAATAACTATTTTTCCGTGACTTGTTCACCCTGCTCGTGTTTCTTCTGCGCCGGCACGAAAGTTAAAAGCCACGGGCTGAAGCCTGTTCCACCTCGCTACCAAATGAACGGGATTAGCGATTTTACTTCCTGGCTGTACTTTGCGTATTCTTCGCCGAATTGCTGAGACATGAATTTTTCTTCTGTTCTGGATTTGAAATACAGGGCCACGACCACTATGGCTAGCGCCACGATGGCGCGAATTTCGCCGATGGCGATCACTGTGCCGGTGAGCGCGACGAGGAAGCCGGTGTAGATCGGATGGCGCACGATCGAATAGGGGCCCGAGCGGATCAGTTCGTGATCTTTCTTGATCGTGACGCGGCCGCTCCAGTTGCGGCCCAAGTAAAAGCGCGCCCAGATCGCGAAGGCGATCCCGCCGACGGTCAGCGCCAGGCCCGTGTACCCCAAGAAAAAACTGCGCGGCACGACGCGCACGCCCAGCGGTCCCCAAGGCAGGCGTCTGAATGACAACAAGAATATGGATAGCAAAGACCATCCGATTTGGATGAGGCGCGAGGCGAGCGGTTCGCTTCGTTCGGCCGGCTTGGTGAATAGCCCGGCGACGATCCAGACAATCAGGGCGATGACCCAGGCGTCGACGTACAAACGGGCTAGCAAGCGCGCGTGCATGCGAGTTTCCGTCCCACGGTAAATGGTCGCAAGTATGGCGGGGAAATGCCAGCGGAAATGCAAGTCGCGCAGACTTCCGTCTGTGGATTTTCCGCGAGTGATCCGGGATTTGGACTGATCGAAAACCCACAGACGGAAGTCTGTGCGACTGAAAACCATGACTACTCAGCTCAATGAATCGAACGAGATGGCGATCTTGAACGGCGAGGTTTCCGCGCCGAATGACGGCAGCGTTGCGCCGCTCGATGGAGCGTCCGCCGGGGACGGACAGGGCGCGAATGCTCTGCGCGCGCCGCAGGGGATCGACGGCAAGCCGGCGGCAACCGTGAAGGAGGCGCTGGCCAAGCTGGCGCTGGGGACGAACAACGAGCGGCTCGAGGATTTGCGGCCGGACTTGGTGAACGCGCTGCGCGAGCTGGTGGTGCAGTATCGCGAAGACGGCATGGTCGCGCGGCGGCACGAGATTCGGCGCATCCGGCAGGCGCGGCTGTTTTGGCAGGGGCTGCAATACGCGTGGTGGAATCCGCAGGACATGACCTGGAACCTGCCGTACGAATCGAAGCTGTACGATGACAGCGCCGCAGCGGAAATGCCGCGTTACCAATTCGTTACTAATTTGTATCAGGCCTTCGGGCTTTCCTTTATTTCCGTTCTCAGCCAGGACGTACCGGCGACGCGATTTTATCCGCAGTCGGCGCAGTCGATCGGGGACATCACGGCGGCACGCGCGGCTTCCCAGGTGTGCGATCTCGTCGAGCAAAACAATCGCGTGCAGCATTTGCTGACGGGCGTGGCGTTTTATTTGTGGACTGACGGGAAAATCGGTGGGTACGTGCGGTTCGTCGCCGACGCGCAGCGATTCGGTTCGCACGATGAGCCGGTGATCGAGGAGCACTTTGTTCCGCTGGGCGATGATGCGTATGTGTGCCCGGAGTGCGGCGTGCAACAGACAGTGGGTTTGGAGGCAGGAGGCAAGGAGGCTGGAATCGGGGACCAGGAGAACGGTCTCGGTCAAAACGGCGCCCAAGATCAAACCGGAAATCAAAACCAAGCCGGCGGTTTGAACGAATCACCGGCCACCACTCACCCGTCACCAGTCACACCAAGCCTGCTTCCTCCTGTCATCTGCAAGAACTGCGGCGCTTCGCTCGGGCCGGAACATTTCAAGCCCGCGCCTCGCGTGGCGGTGCCGCTGATTACCGGCGTGCGGCGCGTGTCGAACGGGCAGGAAGTGATTTCCATTGTCGGCGGTCTGGAGTTGAATACGCCGGTGTGGGCGAACGAGATGTACGAGTATCCATATCTCAGGTGGTCGATGGAGGTGCACCGCGCGAAGCTGAAGGCGAGCTATCCGCACGCGGCGGACAAAATTCAGATGGGGGGGCCGCAATCGGCGGACGAAGTGTATGCGCGGTCGACGCGCGTGGCGATCTCGCAAGGATTGCCGATGACGCATCCTGGGGACGCGCTGTTCAACTTGATCACGTTTTCGCGGACGTGGATCCGGCCGTGGGCGTTTTACTCGATCGAAGATAAAGAGACGCGCGAGGCGCTGCTGGCGCTGTTTCCCGACGGTTGCTACGTCGCCTACGCGGGCGACACGTATTGCGAATCGCGTAACGAAACGATGGACGACCGCTGGCGCGTGATGCACGCGCTTCCAGGCGACGGGCAGAACCGGCCGTCGGTGGGGGATTCGCTGGTGCAGATTCAGGAGCGCTACAACACGCTCTCGAATATTCAGGCGGAGACGTACGAGTACGGCATCCCGCCGATTTACGCCGATCCGCAAGTTTTGGATTTTGACGCGCTGGCAAATCAAACGGCCGAGCCGGCGGCGCACTATCCGGCGCGTGCGCGGGCCGGGCAGCCATTGTCCGCGGGATTTTTTCAGCCGGCGCCGGCGCAGGTGCCGCCCGATTTGGTGCGGCATCAGCAAGAATTGATGGGGCCGGTGGCGCAATTTCTGACGGGGCTTTTTCCCGCTGTATTTGGCGGGGAAATGGAATCGGTGAAAACCGCGTCGGGCTATGCGATGGCGCGCGATCAAGCGCTTGGACGGTTGGGACTCGTGTGGCGGAGGCTGAAAACGTTTTATGCGGACGTCATGCTTTTGTCCGTGGATTGCTTCCGGAAAAATCGTCCTGAGGACGCGGAGATTCCGATCCTTGGGCCGGGCGGGGAATTCGAGTCGCAGTGGATTCGGCTGGCCGATTTGAAGGGCAATATCCAGGCGCATCCAGAGAGCGACGAAACGTTTCCGCGGCTGAAATCGCAGCAGCGCGCGGTGGTGCAGCAACTCATGGCTTCATCGGATCCGATGATTCAGCAAGCGCTCGCGGATCCGTCCAACATTGGATTCGTGAAAGGGTTGCTCGGATTGTCGGACATGGTGGTGCCAGGAGAAGATTCCCGGAACAAGCAGATGCGTGAGATCGATCTGCTCCTGGCCAGCGCTCCTGTGGAGGAGAAGGTGGCGGGGAACAGGGGGCAAGTTGCGGGGGAAAACCTGCCGCCTGCAACCTACCGCCTGCTACCTTCCGTTCCCGTCGATTTACTGTTTGACAATCATGTGGTCGAGCTCGAGGAGTGCCGGCGGTGGGCGAATTCGGATGCGGGGCAAGTCGCGCGTATCGAAAATCCGGTGGGATTCGCGAATGTGCGGGCGCATGCGGAGGCGCATTTGCGGGCCATCGGGCTGGCGTATGCGACGCAGGGGGCCGCGCAGCCGCCGAAGCCGGGCGGGGGCGCGGTGGCGGGAAACTCTGGGGCGGCTTGACGATCCCGGGGTCGGAATTTCACCCAGAGGACACAAAGAAAGGCGGGAAAACCGGGAGAATATTGCGGTCGGACGGATCCTCGCGGGGTTTTGATAGTCTTCGAGTTTCTTCGACTTTCTCTGTGTTCTCTGTTTTCTCTGTGTTGGGCTTTGGATTTTCGCATTTGGCGGCGCATAGTCGATGAGGAGTGAAACGATGAGCAGTGGGGCGCAGGTGGATCTGGATTGGGCTGGGGCCGATGCGGCGCAGGGCGGGGCGGCGGCTCCGGCGGCGAGTGCGTTGAATACTGGCGCGGCTGGAACGGCGTATTTGACGGACGAGGAAATTTTGGGGATTGAGCCGCCTTCGCCGAAGGGCGGCTTCGGCGGGGGTGGGAATGACAATGCTGTGCGTTCTGGGGCGCGGCTGAATTCAGAACCTGACGCGCGGGGGGGGCGGAAGACCAAAATCCGCAGGCTGAAGCCCGCGCCACTGGGGGAATGCCTTTGTGGATGCAGGCGCTGGCTGGCGATCCGAAGAATGGCGGGGAGGCGCAGCAGCTTTGGCGCGAGCATCAGGAATTTCGCGCGGCGTTTTCTTCTCCGGAGGAGGCGCGGGCGATTAAGGAATTGTTGCCTGGAGGGGTGCGGGATGTTTTGTCGCTGAGGGAAGCGACGCAGTCGGTGGACAGGATCGATGCGGCGATTTTTTCGGGGGATGCGCGGGCGCAAGCGGAAGTGGTGGCGGAGATGGCGCGGGCGAATCCGGCGGCGTTTCGGTCGATGTTTGCGGAGGCGGCGCGGGTGCTCGCAGGAATGGGATCACGCAGCACTGAGGCAGGAGGCAGGGAGGCAGGCAACCTCCGACGGGCCATTGCAAATGGGGCGAAAGCCGGACCCACCCTTCGCAACGACGGCGAAGGATGGGGCACCCAGGCTCCGGAATCACTAGTCAGTAGCCACCAATTACCAGTCACGAATCAACAACCAGTGGCCACGAATCACGATTCGCAAATCACGAATCACCAATCATCGGTCAATAGCCAGCAGTCCGCGCAATTCGACTCGGCGGCTTACGCTGCTTTCGAGCGGGCGACGAACGACGTGGTGGCGCGGGACGTGCGCGGGTCGATCAATGACACGCTGGCGCGGGTGATGCCAGAGGGCGTAGCAGAGGGTGCGGCGCGGCGGATCGGTGAGGACATTTTCAACGAAGTGCATCGCGCGCTGGCGGCGGACCGGAACCTTTCCGAGCAGGTTGCCAGTGTGTTGCGCGACCGGCGATTTGGCGGAGCGGAACAGCAGCGCGTGGCGTCACTCCTTGCGGGGCGCGCGAAGCAGCTAGTGCCCAGCGTGGCGCGTCGAGTCATCGGAGAATGGACGGGCACGGTGTTGAACACGGCGCGATCGAAGGCCGCGCGGCAAGCGGCGGCGGCCTCGCGCGTCGATATCGCGGCGCCGGGCGGTTCGCTGGATTCGATGCCGCTGCGGCAAATGTCGGCGCGGGAAGTGAATTACGCGTCGATGAGCGATGAGGAAATATTGGGAATGTAGAAGAGCTTTCGGTGGAGCAGGCTTTTACAGGCTAAGCAAAGAGTTACCCCGCGATTTTGTCATTCCGAGCGAAGCGAGGAATCTCTCTTTCTTTTCATCGGTGCAACTCTCAGAGAGATTCCTCGCTTCGCTCGGAATGACAAAAATAACTACTTCTTCACGCCCACGCCGGCGGCGGGATTGCGGATCGCGTCGTCGAAACCTTTTTCGTCCGAGGGGGCGCAGATGATTTCCACGAGTTCGTATTTGGGATTTAATTTAAAATGCATGGGATTGACCATGCGCCAGGGTTTTGTGTAGGTCTTCGGATCGTCGATGGTGAGCGTGTATTCCAGCGTGTCGCGATCGATGCGGCGGTAACGCTCCTCGGCGCGAAGCTGGTCGCTGTGGGGATAGCCGGGTTGATCGAGCCAGGTTCTTTCGTCCGTGCCAACCGTGGTCACCACGAGCGTGTCGCCTTCCCATTTACCGACTGAATAACCGTACCAGGTGGAATCGGGGTCCTTGGGAAGTTCGCGGCCGTCGGTCCAGATCGTGCGCCACACGTGGTTCCACTCGAAAAATTGCAACAGGCGGCCGGGGACCTGAATGAGTTCCATCGGCTGCGGGTTTTCGATCGTGCCAACACGAGGGAAGCCCTGCGGGTCGCAGTATCCGATCGGATCGTTTCCGAAGGCGGGAGGAACCATTCGCGGACCGAAGCTGGGTTTTGTGGCGTTGAATTTTTCCTGGCCCCAGGCGGTCATCGGGGGCGCAGGATCGCCCGGGATGCGGCCCTCGTGATCCCAGACACCGGAGAGATCGTGGGGATCGAAGGGCTGGGATTTCGAGGCAGCGGGCGGCGCCGATTTTGGCGCGGTCTGCGCGAGAGCGGGGCGGGAAAGTGCGAGGCTCGCGGCGAAAGCGCAGGCCAGAAGCCTCGCCAGAAGGGCCGAATAATTCTGCCCGCACTTTAATTTGCTGCGGAATGGATGACTAGACATTTTAGCTCCCGATTCTGGTAGGACGGGCTTCAGCCTGTCGCTTTTTTGTTTGAGTGCCGCTGCGCTTGCAAATCAAAAGCAGACAGGCTGAAGCCCGTCCTACTCAACGCTACTGTGCCCCCGCGGCCCTTCTTAAATCTTCGTCGACTAGTTCCTTGCCGTTGAACGCGATCTTCGAGAGAAGGCCTACCGGCGTGCCCGCCTTGGACGGAAACAAGGAAATCGTGACGGGGTCGCCCGGCTTGATCATGTCCTTGGACCAGCCGTGCTTGGACAACATGTAGGGCGGGTTGGTTTCGGCGGCCCAGTGCACGACGTTACCTTTGTCGTCGGTCACATCGAACAAAATGTAGACGTGCGGATTGCCCCACTTGAATTGGGTGATGGTCCCGGGCAGGGTGAGTTCTTTCGCGACGTCGACTTGGTACGAGGCTCGGGAACCGTGGTGCGCGGGCGTGGGGGCGGCCAGCGCGAGGGCGAACGCGAGCAGCGTGGCGGAGGCTAAGAAGCTGAGGCTGGTTTGTTTTGTCCACTTCATTGAATGCTCCCGTTTCGCATTTCAGATTCTTCTCCGGCGCGCGGTGGGGCTCGGCTGTGATGCACGGCTAGAATGACGAGCTAGGACGCGCACTTTCAAAAACCGACAGGCTGAAGCCCGTCCTACTGGGGGCCTCCTGCGATTCTGGCTTGTTCGTCGTCGAGAAGCAATTTGCCGTTGAAGACGAGCTTGGAGAGCAGGCCGACTGGCGTGCCGGCCTTGGCTGGAAAAACCGTGATCGTGATCTGGTCTCCGGGCTTCAGCATTTCCTTGAACCATCCGTGCTTGGAAAGAGTATAGGGCGGATGGGTTTCCGCTCCCCAATGGGCCACGTTGCCTTTGTCGTCGGTCACATCGAATAAAATGTAGACGTGGGGATTGCCCCATTTAAATTCCGTCACGGTGGCCGTGAAGGTGCGCTCGTTCGCCGGATTCAGATCATAGGAAGCGCGCGTGCCGTGGTGGGCGAACGCGGATGGGGCCAGCGCGAGCAGGATTGTGGCAGACATCAGGAAACCTTCAATAGCATATTTAAACGATTTCTTAATTTTCGACGCCTGATATCGCATCGCACACCCCGCTTCCAGAAAAGTATGCCAGGCGCGCGGCGGTGTCAAGGCCGTGGTTCGTGACTCGTGACCCGTGATCCGTGCTAACACTCCCACACTACGCGGTCCAGGCTCGGAAAGGGATTCACGAATTGCCATCTCCGGTGTACACGAGTCACGGGTCACGAATCGCGTTTTTCATCTGCACTCATAGCATCACTACTTCATAAACTACTTCATAAAAACAAGGAGCCATCATGTCCGTACAAGCCAACGCACAAACCGTCGCGTTGCAACTGGAGAAGGTGCGCGACAAAGTGCCCATTCTCTACGAGCGCGACGATGTTCTGCTCAGCATGATCCAGCAACGCGGGGACGTCGAAAAAGTCAGCTCGCGCAACATGCGCTTGCCGCTGCAATTGATTCCCGGCGGCAAGGCCGGAAGCTACAGCGCCGATGGCGGCGACCTGGGGCTCGGCTCGGGGACCACGTACGACGTCGCGCAAGTGACGCCGATCTTTTTCCGGTTCGCCGTGCAGATTACCAAGCTCGTCGAATACGCGTCCAATTCGCGGGAGAAGGCCATCGAAAATGCCGTGAAGCGTGAAATCGCCAGCGGCATGAAGCAATTCCGTTCGTTCCTCGACAAGGTCATTCAGACCGCCGGCAACGGGGTCTTGGGTACAATCAGCTCGATCAGCGGCTCGACGTTTACGATGACCGTGCCTACAGGCGCGGCGCTCGTCTACGTGGGCCAGACGATCCAGATCTACGACCCGACGCTCACCACGAACCGCAACGTCGCGGCCAGCGTGGTGACCAACGTCCTCGGGGCCGATCCAATCAACGCGCAGACGATTACTGTGGACAACGTGCCATCGGGCACGTCCGTCAACGACGTAATCGTGCATGACGGGCTTTCCGGTTCGCAGCCGGTCTCGCTCTTCGGCATTAAGTATCATCAGAATAATGCCACCACCGGTACTTGGCTGAACTTGAATCGCGCCACCTACCCGCAGCAACTGCAAACGCCGCGCGTCAACGCCGGAAACTCGGCGCTGGTTCCCGGCTACGTGCGCCTGGCGATCAACAAGGTCCGCAAGTCGCTGGGCATCAACCACCTCGGAAAACTCATCGCCTACACCAGCGTCGAGCAGGAACACGCCTGGGAAAATCTGGGCATCACCGTTTCTCAGATTGTGAAGGAAGGGCCCGGAGGCCGCGCCAACGACCTCGACATGCTGTTTTCCGGAAAGAAAACGATGTCCGGCATTCCGATCAAGTCTTCTGTGAACGCCGATCAGACACGCGTGGATTTCCTCGACCTGTCGCACTGGGGCCGCGCGGTGATGAAGGACATCGATTTCTTCGAGGTGGGCGGGCAGACGGTGTTTCCGATCTACGGTCCCAGCGGAGGGATTTCGGCGCAGTTCATTTTCTACTTCGACACCGGATTCCAGGTGTGGAATGACTCTCCTCGCAGCGGCAGCTATATCGATACGCTGGCTCGGCCGAATGGATACTAGGATCAGGTAGCGGGCGTCAGGTGGTGGGTGTCAGGGTCTTGGATTTTGACTTTCCCTGTAACCTGCCACCTGATACCTGCGACCTACGCTCTCCTGCGGTGTCCTCCCGTCACAGCTACTTTTGTGCTTTGCAGAAAATCTTAGAAGAGCCTGTCAGTCACACTTACGCTTACGGACGACGATCCTGGCGGGACGCAGATTTATGTGGAACAGGCTTCAGCCTGTGGGGTTTGGTCCTTGCAAGGCGAAACCCCACAGGCTGGAGCCTGTTCCACCTAATCATTTAGGAGAAAAACATGTCTGTCACATTGACGCTTACGGATGTTGATCCTGGCGGGACGCAGATCTACGCCTTCGGGACTGTGGCGCTCTCGGG
>Ga0302326_10011068_pt1 | contig 19470 bp, 18 predicted proteins | sample Palsa_T0_3_FD_202264 | JGI IMG/M metagenome (GOLD analysis project Ga0302326, IMG submission 202264) | Peat permafrost microbial communities from Stordalen Mire near Abisko, Sweden - Palsa_T0_3 | ecosystem: Environmental > Terrestrial > Soil > Palsa > Peat permafrost | place: Sweden: Abisko...
GCCTCGCGGATGGTCACGCGGTGGCGGCAACTCCACGACCAGCCCACACCGCCGCCGCTGCTCGCGTTGGAAACCCACGGTCGCGCCGATGTCCTGTTCGACGGCCTGGAGCCGTCGGGCGGCCGGGTCGTCGATACCACCGAGACCGTAGGACTGCTGAGTGCGATCTATCCACTGCGCGTGGAAACCGAGGACCCGCGACAAGTCCGGGAATTGCTGGCGGCGATCCCCGGCGACGGCGTCGACTACGGACTGCTGCGCTACCTGCGCCGCGATACCGCGCGCCGGCTCGCCGGCTTCAGCGGACCGCAACTGCTGCTGAACTATCTCGGCCGCGCCGATGTCGGCGGCACCAGCGGGCTGTGGCTGGACCGTAGTCTGCTGTCCGGGGTTTCGCCGTTGCCGGAGCCCGAGCTGGCGGTGCGCTACGAGCTGAGCCTGGTCGCCACCGTGCTGGGCGGCGGCGATCACCAGGTCCTGGTGACGCAGTGGCGTTCGCTTCCCGACATCCTCGACGAGTCGGATATCGCTACGCTGCAAACACTTTGGACACAGGCACTCGAGGAGATGGTGACATGACCACGCTTGCGGTGCTCGGCGCCGGGGTGAAGGCGGTGGCTGTTGCCGCCAAAGCGCACGTGCTAGGCGAGATGGGTGTCGACACACCGGACGTGGTCGCCATCGAGCGGACCGGAGTCGGCGCGAACTGGCAGTCCAGCGGTGGTTGGACCGATGGTGCGCAGCGGTTGGGGACGAGTCCGGAAAAGGACGTCGGCTTCCCTTACCGGTCCTCGCTGGTGCCGCGCCGCAACGGCGAACTCGACGAGCGGATGACCCGCTACAGCTGGCAGTCATATCTGATCGCCACCGGTCAGTTCGCCCCGTGGATCGACCGCGGCCGGCCGGCGCCCACCCACCGGCGATGGAGCCAATACCTGCGCTGGGTGGCCGACCAGATCGGTATGACGGTGGTGTACGGCGAAGTCGACCGGCTCGCCGTGGACGGTGAGCGCTGGGCGCTGCACACCGACGAAACCACCGTGCACGCCGACGGTTTGATGATCACCGGGCCCGGTCAGGCCGAGCGGTCGTTGTTGCCGGGCAACCCACGGGTGCTCTCGATCGCGCAGTTCTGGCATCGCGCCGGTCAGCAGGAACGGATCAGCGCCGAGCGGGTGGCGGTGATCGGCGGCGGCGAGACCGCCGCTGCGATGCTCAATGAGCTATTCCGGCACCGGGTTTCGACCATCACCGTGATCTCGCCGCAGGTGACGCTGTTCACTCGCGGCGAGAGCTTCTTCGAAAACGCACTGTTCTCCGACCCCACCGACTGGGCGGTGCTGACGGTGGACGAACGCCGCGACGCGATCGCCCGCACCGACCGTGGGGTGTTCTCGTCCAACGTCCAGGACGCCTTGCTGGCCGACGACCGCATCCGTCATCTGCGCGGACGAGTTGCCCATGCGGTGGGCCGCGACGAGCAGATCCGGCTGACGCTGTCGACCAACCGGGGCAGCGAAAACGTCGAGACCGTCCATGGTTTCGACTTGGTCATCGACGGGTCGGGCGCCGACCCGCTGTGGTTCACCACGCTGTTCAGCCAGGACGCGCTCGACCTGCTCGAGCTGGGTTTAAGTGGTCCGCTGACCGGGGATCGCGTACAAGAGGCGATCGGCCACGACCTCGCCGTGGTCGACGTCACCCCGAAGTTGTTCTTGCCCAATCTCGCCGGACTCAATCAGGGTCCGGGTTTTCCCAACCTCAGCTGTCTGGGACTGCTGTCCGATCGGGTGCTGGGTGCCGATCTGGGCCGCGGCGCCCCTTCCCCGACCAACAGAGCCTCAACCAGGAGAGATGATGAGCACCAATCCCTTCGATGACGAGACCGGCACCTTCGTGGTGCTGGTCAACGACGAAGACCAGCACAGCCTGTGGCCGACCTTCGTCGACGAGCCGGCCGGCTGGCGCAAGGTCTTCGGTGCGGCCGGTCGCGCGGAGTGCCTGGCGTACGTCGAGGACAATTGGTCCGATATGCGGCCAAAGAGCCTCCGTGAGTCGATGGACAGTTGATGGCGCGCGGGTTCCAGGGTGCGGTGCTACGGAGCTTTGGCGCCCGCGACCACGCCGCGACGGTCATCGAAACCGTCCGGATAGCACCGCATTTTGTGCGGATACGGATGGAATCACCGACGTTGTTCGAGGACGCGCAGGCCGAACCCGCGGCCTGGCTGCGGTTCTGGTTTCCTGACCCGGAGGGGTCGAGCACCGAGTTCCAGCGCGCATACACGATCTGCGAGTCCGATGTGCCCGCAGGCCGTTTCGCGGTCGACGTGGTGCTGCACGACCCGGCCGGCCCGGCGTCGTTGTGGGCCCGCACCGTCGAGCCGGGCGCGACGATCGCCGTGATGTCCTTGATGGGCTCGTCGCGTTTCGACGCACCCGGCGAGCAGCCGGCCGGCTATCTGTTGATCGGTGACTCGGCTTCGATTCCGGGGATCAACGGGATCATCGGCGTCGTCCCCGACGACATCCCGGTTGAGGTGTATCTCGAGCAGCACGACGACAACGACAGGCTGATCCCGCTGGCGCAACATCCCCGGTTGCGGGTGCATTGGGTCGACCGGCGCGACGAGAAATCGCTCGCCGCGGCGATCGAGAACCGGGACTGGTCGGACTGGTACGCGTGGGCGACACCCGAAGCCGGCACGCTCAAGCACGTCCGGACGCGGCTGCGCGACGACTTCGGCTTCCCCAAGTCGGTGATCCACGCCCAGGCCTACTGGAGCGCCGGGCGCGCGATGGGCACCCGTCGCGGCGACGAGCCGACGACCGCCGACAGCGTCGCACTCAGTGAAGTTCCGATGGCGATCGAACCGGAAAATGCCGTCGTGCACGCAGTCTCGTCGGCACGGGGCAGCTGGCGTGCGCAGGCCGCCGGCCGGTTGCTCGCGCCGCTGCGCTCAGCGCTGATCGCCTCCGGTGTGCTGCAGGCGGTGATCACGCTGTTGCAACTGGCGCCGTTCGTGTTGCTGGTTGAGCTGGCCAGGCTGCTGGTGTCGGGCGCCGAGTCGTCGCGGTTGCGGGAGATCGGATTTGCGGCAGTGGCGCTGCTGGGGTTCGGTACCGTGCTGGGCGCCGCAATGACGCTGTGGCTGCACGTCGTCGACGCCCGATTTTCCAGCGACTTGCGTTCGCGGCTGCTGAGCAAGTTGTCACGACTGCCGTTGGGCTGGTTCACCGCCCGCGGGTCGGGGTCGATCAAACAACTGGTCGCCGACGACGCGCTGTCACTGCATTACCTGGTCACCCATGCCATCCCGGACGCGGTCGCCGCGGTCGTTGCGCCGCTGGCGGTGTTGGTCTACCTGTTCGTCGTCGACTGGCGGGTGGCGCTGGTGTTGTTCGTTCCCGTCCTGGTCTACCTGGTGTTGACGTCGTCGATGACGATTCAATCCGGTCCGCGCATCCCACAATCGCAGCGCTGGGCCGAGAAGATGGGCGGCGAGGCCGGCGCCTATCTCGAGGGCCAGCCGGTGATCCGCGTCTTCGGCGGTGCCGCCGCGTCGAGCTTCCGCCGTCGCCTGGACGACTATGTCGGCTTTCTCATCGACTGGCAGCGTCCGCTGGCCGGCAAGAAAACGTTGATGGATCTGGTCACTCGCCCCTCGACGTTCCTGTGGCTGATTTCTGCAACAGGCACCCTGCTGGTGGTGGCCGGCCGGATGAACCCCGTCAACCTGTTGCCGTTTTTGTTGCTGGGTACCACATTCGGCGCCCGACTGCTCAACATCGCCTACGGGCTCGGCGGCATCCGCGCCGGGTTGTTGGCTGCCCGGCGCCTGCAGATCGCGCTCGATGAGCCGGAGCTCGCTGTGCGGGACCAGCCGCGCGACGAGCCGCGGGCAGCGTCTGGCGAGGTGGCCGCGACCGTGGTGTTCGACCACATCAGCTTCGGCTACCGCGTGGGCGTACCAGTGATCCAGGATGTTTCGCTGACGCTAAGACCCGGTACGGTGACCGCGCTGGTGGGCCCGTCTGGATCCGGGAAATCGACGCTGGCCGCACTGTTGGCCCGCTTCTACGATGTCCAGCAGGGCGCGATATATGTTGCTGGGCAAGATATTCGATCGTTGACGGCCGACGAGCTCTACACGCGAGTCGGATTCGTCCTACAGGAAACCCAGCTCGTGCACGGCACAGTCACCGAAAACATCGCGCTTGCGGTGCCCGACGCCACGCCTGCTCAAGTGGAGGCCGCCGCTCGCGAGGCGCAAATCCACGATCGGATCATGCGATTGCCGGACGGCTACGACACCATGCTGGGTGCGGCCAGCGGCCTGTCCGGCGGGGAACGCCAACGACTGACGATCGCCCGCGCGATCCTCGCCGATACCGGTGTCCTGATCCTCGACGAGGCCACGGCGTTTGCCGACCCAGAGTCGGAATACCTTGTCCAGCAAGCACTGAACCGGCTCACCCGAGAGCGCACGGTGCTGGTGATCGCGCACCGGCTGCACACCATCGCCGGAGCCGACCAGATCGTGGTGCTCGACCACGGCCGGATCGCCGAACGCGGTACCCACGACGAATTGCTCGCCGCGGACGGGCGATATCGACGACTGTGGGACAGCGGCCGTCGCGATCCGGTGACCGTGACGACAGCGCAGGAGGCTGCGCGATGATCCGCACCTGGCTCGGCCTGGTTCCGACCGATCGTCGCGGCAAGGTGATTACCTACAGCGTGCTCGCGCTGGTCTCGGTGATCGTGCGTGCCGTGGGCACCGTTCTCCTGGTCCCGTTGGTGGGAGCGTTGTTCAGTGACACACCGCAGCGAGCGCTGGGCTGGCTGGGCTGGCTCACCGCGGCGACGGCGGCTGGATGGGCGATCGACACCGCCACCGCGCGGATCGGTTTCGATCTGGGGTTCGCGGTGCTCGACCACACCCAGCACGATGTGGCGGACCAACTGCCGGATGTGCGGCTGGAATGGTTCACCGCCGACAACACCGCCACTGCGCGGCAGGCGATCGCCGCGACCGGGCCGGAACTTGTCGGCCTCGCGGTCAACCTACTGACGCCACTGGTCACCGCCGTGCTGCTGCCGGCAGCCATCGCGTTAGCCCTGCTACCGGTGTCCTGGCAGCTGGGTTTGGCCGCGATGGGTGGTGTGCCGCTGCTGTTGGCAGCGTTATGGGCGTCGGCGCGGCTGGCGCGTCGCGCCGATCACGCGGCCGCCGAGGCCAATACCGCGCTCACCGAGCGGATCATCGAATTCGCCCGAACACAGCAGGCATTGCGGGCGGCGCGTCGCGTCGAACCGGCCAGAAGCATGGTCGGCGATGCCTTGGCCGCGCAGCACGGCGCCACGATGCGGTTGCTGACCATGCAGGTGCCGGGCCAGCTGCTGTTCAGTCTGGCGAGTCAACTGGCGCTGATCCTGTTTGCCGGCGCGACCACCGCGCTGACGGTGACGGGCACGCTCACCGTGCCGGAGGCGATCGCCCTGATCGTGGTGATCGCCCGCTATCTCGAACCGTTCACCTCGATCAGCGAGCTGGCGCCGGCGTTGGAAAGCACCCGCGCCACCCTTGACGGCATCCGTTCGGTGCTGAGCGCCCCGGTCATGGCTGCCGGAACCGCGGCGTGGCGCACCCAGGGCAGCGCGCCACTTATCGAGTTCGAGAATGTCGCGTTCGGCTATGACGGCACAACCGCGCCGGTGCTCGACGGAGTGAGCTTCGCACTGCAGCCAGGAACCACGACCGCGATCGTCGGGCCGTCCGGTTCGGGCAAGAGCACAATACTGGCGCTGATCGCCGGCCTGTATCAACCCACCAAGGGCCGCGTCCTGGTTGACGGCGTGGACGTTGCGACGCTCGATGCCAAAGCCCGGCGCGCCGCAAGCAGCGTCGTGTTCCAACATCCTTATTTGTTCCACGGGACCATCCGCGAGAACGTGTCCGCCGGCGATCCCGCTGCCGGTGAGGATCAGTTCGTTCGGGCTCTGGCGCTGGCGCGGGTCGACGAGCTGACCGGCAGGCTGCCCGGCGGTGTCGAGACGATCGTCGGCGAAGCCGGCTCGGCGTTGTCGGGTGGTGAGCGGCAGCGGGTCAGCATCGCGCGCGCATTGCTCAAACCGGCGCCGATACTGCTGGTCGACGAGGCGACCAGCGCTCTGGACACCGAGAACGAGGCCGCTGTCGTCGACGCGCTCACCGTGGATCCGCAATTACGCACCAGGGTGATCGTTGCTCATCGGTTGGCCAGCATTCGCCATGCTGACCGGGTGCTATTCCTCGATGCCGGCACGATCGTCGAGGACGGCGCCGTCGACGAGTTGCTCACCGCGGGTGGACGTTTCGATGAATTCTGGCGCCAGCAGCGGGATGCCGCCGACTGGCGAATCCGAGTCGGCTAAGAGCCCGTGGATTTGCCGGACACCGACCAGCAATTTGCCAGCGCGGCTCACAAGTGGCTTTGATGTAAGACAACGGGCGATACGACACGCCAGGATCTAGGGTCGCCACGGACCGCGCGGTGACCCGCAGAATGACACCGATGTTCAGGTGCAAATCGAAGGGACAACGATGACCGTGAAATTGCTCGCCACCGGGGTGGCCGCCGTGGCCGCTATTGGAGCCGCCGCGGCCGGGGTGGCGACAGTCGCCGCCGGTGGCACATCCGCACTTGGGGTGCGGGATGTCGTGCTCAGCGCACCGCTCGACCCCCCGCCGCCTCCGCCGCCGGGCGCACCGGCTCTGCCGACCCCCGAACAGTTGGCCGACCTCGCGACCCGGGTCACCGATCCTGGCGTGTCGTATGAGACGAAGTTCGGTCTGGTCGAAAATGGCATTAGCGCCGATGAGGGCCACGTCGCCGACCACGACCTGCGCAAGGCTTTCCGCAACGGGAACTTCCCGGAGCAGTTCGCTTTCACGAACATCGAGCCGGTCGGTCCGAACGCGGTGAGCGCTGACGTCGCCATCTCGGGTCCCAAGTTTGCCGGGCCGGTCGAAAAGAAGCTCGCGTTCATCGATCAAGGTGGCACGTGGGTCCTGCAGCACGAGGCCGCGATCGCGCTGGTCCAGGCGGCCTCGGCGACCAACTGAGCCGCCGGTCAGCGCGCTAAGCCCGTCGGGTAACCGCGTCCAAATCGTCCAAATCGAGCAGGCGTGCATGCAGCACGGTGCGGTTACGCAGCGCCGCTCGCACCGCGCGGTGCAGGCCGTCTTCGAGGTAGAGGACGTTCTTCCACTTCACCGCGTGGGGGAACAGGTCGCCGTAGAACGTGGAATCCTCTGACAACAGGCGATCCAGCGCCAGCACCTTCGTGGTGGTGACCAACTCGTCGAGTCGGATCTGCCGTGGGGGAATCCGCGACCAGTCCCGATAGGACAGGCCGTGTTCTGGGTACGGCTTGCCCTCGCGCACACCTTTGAAGATCATCCGCGGCTTGCCTCCGGCGCGGCGCTCCCCGACCTGGCCATGCTGGACAGGCTAGCGCGGCGACGATGCGTTAGTTGCTGGTGATCACCGTAAACTGGACCGGGTTAGGGAGGTGGATCCGGATGGGGAGTGCCGACGAGCGCCGCTTTGAGGTGCTGCGCGCGATCGTCGCCGACTTCGTGTCCACCAAAGAACCCATCGGTTCGAAGTCCCTGGTGGAACGACACAACCTCGGCGTCTCGTCCGCGACGGTTCGTAATGACATGGCCGTGCTGGAGGCCGAGGGTTACATCACCCAGCCGCACACCAGCTCCGGACGGGTACCGACGGAAAAGGGCTACCGCGAGTTCGTCGACCGGCTCGACGACGTCAAACCGCTCTCGGCGGCCGAGCGGCGTGCCATCCAGCGTTTTCTGGAGTCCGGTGTCGACCTCGACGACGTATTACGCCGCGCAGTGCGGCTACTGGCCCAGCTGACCCGCCAGGTGGCCATCGTGCAATACCCGACGCTGTCGACGTCGACCGTGCGGCACCTGGAAGTGATCGCGCTGACGCCGGCCCGGTTGCTGATGGTTGTGATCACCGACACCGGCAGGGTGGACCAGCGTGTCGTCGAGCTCGGCGACGTCATCGACGACCATCAGTTGTCCCAGCTGCGCGAGATGCTCGGGCAGGCGCTGGACGGCAAGAAGCTCTCGGCGGCGTCGGTCGCGGTTGCCGAGCTTGCCGGCCAACTTGTCGGTCGAAGCGGTCAATCGAAGAGCCTCAGCGATGCGGTCGGGCGCTCGGCGACGGTGCTGCTCGAGTCTCTGGTCGAGCACGCCGAGGAGCGGCTGCTGCTGGGCGGCACCGCCAACCTGACCCGCAACACCGCCGACTTCGGCGGTTCGCTGCGGTCGATCCTGGAAGCCCTCGAGGAACAGGTCGTGGTGTTACGGCTGCTGGCCGCGCAGCAGCAAGCGGGCAAAGTGACGGTGCGCATCGGGCACGAAACCGAGGCGGAGCAGATGATGGGCACATCGGTGGTGTCCACCACCTACGGCACCCTCGACACTGTCTACGGCGCCATGGGTGTGCTCGGTCCCACCCGGATGGACTATCCGGGAACTATCGCTAGTGTCGCTGCGGTTGCCTTATATATCGGCGAAGTGCTCGGTGGGCGATGAACCCGCACTCGCTGCACAATTCATTGATGGCCGTGGCAAGGCGGCCGAACCAGGCCGAAGAGGCTTAAGGAAGGTCAGGCGTGGCACGCGACTATTACGGTCTGCTCGGCGTGGGCAGGAACGCGAACGATGCGGAGCTCAAGCGCGCGTATCGCAAGCTCGCGCGCGAGCTGCATCCCGACGTCAACCCCGACGAGGCCGCCCAGGCGAAATTCAAGGAGATCAGCGTCGCCTACGAGGTGCTGTCCGACCCCGAGAAGCGACGCGTCGTCGACATGGGCGGCGACCCGCTGGAAAACGCGGCGTCGGCCCCCAATGGATTCGGCGGCTTCGGTGGTTTGGGTGATGTTTTCGAGGCGTTTTTCGGCGGAGGGGCGACCTCACGCGGTCCGATCGGACGGGTCAGGCCGGGCTCGGACTCGCTGCTGCGGATGCGTCTGGACCTCACCGAATGCGCGATCGGCGTCAGCAAGCAGGTCACCGTCGACACCGCGGTGCTGTGCGACCGATGCCAGGGTCGCGGCACCAACGGCAATTCGTCGCCGGTGGCCTGTGACACCTGTGGCGGTCGCGGGGAGGTGCAAACCGTGCAGCGCTCCTTGCTCGGCCAGGTGATGACGGCGCGACCGTGCCCGACCTGCCGCGGCGTCGGCGAAGTCATCCCCGACCCGTGCTACCAGTGCGGCGGCGACGGACGGGTGCAGGCTCGCCGGGAGATCTCCGTGAAGATCCCCGCCGGCGTCGGCGACGGCATGCGGGTCCGGCTGGCCGCTCAAGGTGAGGTCGGTCCCGGCGGAGGACCGGCAGGCGACTTGTACGTCGAGATCCACGAACAGCCCCACGATATTTTCGTGCGCGACGGCGACGACCTGCATTGCACGATCTCGGTGCCGATGGTCGACGCGGCGCTGGGCACCACGGTCACCGTGGACGCGATCATCGACGGCCTGACCGAGATCACCATCCCCGCAGGGACCCAGCCCGGTTCGGTGACGACCCGGCGCGGTCACGGGATGCCGCACCTGCGTTCCGGTGTGCGGGGAGACCTGCTCGTGCACGTCGATGTGGTGGTGCCGGATCGGATCGACCACCACGACGCCGAGTTGCTGCGCGAGTTCAAGAGCCGTCGCAGCCGGGATGTCACCGAGGTCAGGTCGACGCACAGCGCCGCTGCGGCCGGCGGGTTGTTCAGCCGGCTCCGCGAGACCTTCACGGGGCGTTAAACGGCTGCTGGATACGCATGCCTGGCCTGTTCTACGTCGACGCGCTGCCGATGCCCGGTGAGCTGGCCGTGGTCGACGGCGACGAAGGCTTCCACGCCGCCACTGTGCGACGCATCCGCCGCGGCGAGGAACTCATCCTGGGCGACGGCGCCGGCGTTCTGGCCCGCTGTGCGGTCGAGCAGACCGGCCGCGACGGGTTGCAGGCCCGGGTGCTGGATCGCTGGCAGGTGCCGCCGGTCCAGCCGCCGGTGACGGTGGTGCAGGCGCTACCGAAGGCCGAGCGCTCCGAGCTGGCCATCGAGCTGGCCACCGAAGCCGGCGCCGACTCGTTCGTGGCATGGCAGGCTGCGCGCTGCGTGGCCCGCTGGGAAGGGGCCCGGGCCGACAAGGGTCTGCGGCGCTGGCGGTCGGTCGCCCGCGCCGCCGCGCAGCAATCCCGCCGCGCGCATATCCCGTCGGTCGACGGTGTGCTGTCCACTGCGGCGCTGACCCGGCGAATCGCCGACGAGGTGGCCTCCGGAGGCACGGTGCTGGCGCTGCACGAGGCGGCCGCCGGGTCGCTGACGAATCTGGATCTGGCACAGGCGAAGTCGGTGATGATCGTGGTAGGCCCGGAGGGTGGCATCGCTCCCGACGAACTTGGCGCGGTCACAGCGGCCGGCGCCGTCGCGGTCCGGCTGGGCCCGACCGTGCTGCGCACGTCGACCGCGGCTGCCGTCGCGTTAGGCGCACTCGGTGTGTTGACGCCGCGGTGGGAACCACCCGAGAACGGCGTGCATCCAGCGTCGCGCAGCGGCTAACCGTTGGGTTTGCCAACCGCCCGGCGGTAGACTGAATCATCCGAGCAAACCATGCCAGACCGAAGAAAGCAGGCATTAGGACCCACGTGACGCCCCGCGAGACCAACGCTGCCGGCTCCTCGACATCTCAGGTTCGCAGCAGCATCGACGTTCCGCCCGACCTCGTCGTGGGCCTGCTCGGCTCCGCAGACGAAAATCTGCGTGCACTCGAACGCATCCTGGCCGCAGACCTCCATGTCCGCGGCAATGCGGTGACGCTGTCCGGTGAGCCCGCCGACGTCGCGCTCGCCGAACGCGTGCTCTCCGAACTTGTCGCAATCGTCGCCGGCGGCCAGCCGCTGACCCCGGAAGTTGCGCGCCACAGTGTCGCGATGCTCACCGGCACCGGCAACGAGTCACCGGCCGAAGTCCTGACGCTGGACATCTTGTCGCGTCGCGGCAAGACGATTCGGCCCAAGACGCTCAACCAGAAGCGCTACGTCGACGCCATCGATGCTCACACCATCGTGTTCGGGATCGGCCCGGCGGGCACCGGTAAGACCTACTTGGCGATGGCCAAGGCGGTCAAGGCGCTGCAGACCAAACAGGTCACCCGCATCATCTTGACTCGTCCTGCGGTGGAAGCCGGTGAGCGGCTTGGCTTTCTGCCCGGCACGCTGAGCGAGAAGATCGACCCCTACCTTCGTCCGCTCTACGACGCGCTGCACGACATGATGGACCCCGAATTGATTCCGAAGCTGATGGCTTCCGGGATGATCGAGGTGGCGCCGCTGGCATACATGCGTGGCCGGAGCCTCAATGATGCGTTCATCATCCTCGACGAGGCCCAGAACACCACCGCCGAACAGATGAAAATGTTCCTCACCCGGCTGGGATTCGGCTCCAAAGTCGTTGTCACCGGTGATGTCACGCAGATCGACCTGCCGGGCGGGAACAGGTCCGGTCTGCGTGCCGCGGTCGACATCCTCGACGGCATCGACGACATTCACGTCGCCGAGTTGACCAGTGCCGACGTGGTCCGGCATCGGCTGGTCGCGGAAATCGTGGATGCCTACGCGCGATACGAACAGCCCGAGATGGCGATGAATCGGGCGTCGCGGCGGGCTACGAGCGCCCGCAGTCGCCGGTGACAGCGCCATGAGTATCGAAGTCGCCAACGAATCGGGAATCGACGTCTCCGAATCCGAATTGATCAGCGTCGCAAGGTTTGTCATCGCCCGGATGGATGTCAATCCGGCCGCTGAGCTGTCGATGGTGCTGCTGGACACCGCGGCGATGGCCGACCTGCACATGCGCTGGATGGACCTACCCGGACCGACCGACGTGATGAGCTTTCCGATGGACGAGCTCGAGCCGGGCGGCCGCCCCGACGCGCCAGAGCCCGGCCCGGCCATGCTCGGCGACATCGTGCTCTGCCCCGAGTTCGCCTCCGAGCAGGCCACAGCCGCCGGTCACACGTTGGGCCAAGAGTTGGCGCTGTTGACGATTCACGGGGTCCTGCACCTGCTCGGCTACGACCATGCCGAGCCGGACGAAGAAAAAGAAATGTTCGCCCTACAGCGCAGCCTGCTCGAGGAGTGGGTCGCCCTTCAAGTCGAGTCGTACCGCCACGAACGCCAGACCGAGCGAGATCAGCGGTTGCTGGACAAATCAAGGTATTTCGAGAATTGAACAGCTCTGCTCAGCTGCTCGGTGCGATCGTGCTGATCGGTCTGGGCAGCGTGTTCGCGGCGATCGATGCCGCGATCAGCACGGTGTCGATGGCGCGGGTGCACGAATTGGTTCGTGACGAGCGGCCCGGCGCGGTGCGCCTGGCCAAAGTGATGGCCGATCGACCTCGCCACATCAACCTGGTGGTGCTGCTGCGGATCATCTGTGAGATCTCCGCGACCGTTCTGCTGGCGGAATTCTTCTACCGGGACGTGAGTCGCAATTGGGGGCTGTTCGACGCCGCGGTTGTCATGGTAGTGACCAGCTTCGTCGTGATCGGAGTCGGTCCGCGGACCCTCGGCCGCCAAAACGCCTACACGATTGCCTTGGTGTCAGCTCTACCGCTGCAAGTGATTTCGTTCATGCTCGCCCCAATCAGCCGGCTCCTGGTGGTACTCGGGAACATGCTGACGCCAGGTCGTGGCTTCCGCAACGGGCCGTTCGCCTCCGAGATCGAATTGCGCGAAGTCGTGGACCTTGCGCAGCAGCGTGGTGTGGTGGCCGCCGACGAGCGCCGAATGATCCAGTCGGTTTTCGAACTCGGCGATACGCCGGCCCGCGAAGTGATGGTGCCGCGCACCGAGATGGTCTGGATCGAAAGCAATAAGTCCGCCGACCAGGCAACGTCGTTGGCCGTGCGCAGCGGATACTCCCGCATTCCGGTCATCGGCGACAACGTCGACGACGTCGTCGGCGTGGTGTACCTGAAAGACTGTGTCCAGCGTGCGCATTACTCGTCAGCCAACGGCCGGGACACCGCCGTGGCGGAGGTGATGCGCCCGGCGGTGTTTGTGCCCGACTCCAAGCCCCTGGATGCGCTGCTGCGGGAGATGCAACGCGACCGCAATCACATGACGTTGTTGGTCGACGAGTACGGGGCGATAGCCGGTCTGGTGACGATCGAGGATGTGCTGGAAGAAATCGTCGGTGAGATCGCCGACGAGTACGACGCCGCCGAGGTCGCGCCGGTGGAAGAGTTGGGCGACAACCGGTTCCGGGTATCGGCGCGGTTGCCGATCGAAGACGTCGGCGAGCTGTACGACGTTGAATTCGACGAACATCTCGACGTGGATACCGTAGGCGGTTTGCTGGCGCTGGAGTTGGGTCGCGTTCCACTACCCGGCAGCGAGGTGGTTTCACATGGGCTGCGGTTACATGCCGAGGGTGGGCCCGACCACCGCGGGCGGGTCCGCGTCGGCACCGTGCTACTGAGTCGCGCGGAGGTTGATGATGACTGAATTCCATTCCGGCTTCGTCTGTTTCGTCGGGCGGCCGAACACCGGGAAATCGACACTGACCAACGCGCTGGTCGGTTCGAAAGTGGCGATCACGTCGAGCCGCCCGCAGACCACCCGACACACGATCCGGGGCATCGTGCACCGCGACGACTTCCAGATCATCCTGGTCGACACCCCGGGTCTGCATCGGCCGCGCACCCTGCTGGGTAAGCGGCTCAACGAGTTGGTTCGCAACACTTACAGCGAAGTCGATGCCATCGGGTTGTGCATACCGGCCGACGAGACGATCGGACCGGGGGACAGGTGGATCGTCGAGCAGATCCGTTCTATCGCTCCCACAACAACATTGGTGGCCGTTGTCACCAAGATCGATAAGGTGCCCAAGGAGAAGGTGGCCGCACAACTCGTCGCGGTGAACGAACTGGTCGGCGACTCCGCCGAGATCGTCCCGGTCTCGGCGGTCACCGGCGAGCAGATCGACGTGCTGATCGGGGTGCTGGTCGCTGCGCTGCCGCCCGGTCCGCCGTATTACCCCGACGGCGAGCTGACCGACGAACCCGAAGAGGTTCTGATGGCCGAGTTCATCCGGGAAGCCGCCTTGGAGGGCGTGCGCGACGAGTTGCCGCATTCGCTGGCGGTGGTTATCGACGAGGTGAACCCCCGCGAGGGGCGTGACGACCTGATCGACGTGCATGCCATTCTTTTCGTCGAACGGGACAGCCAGAAGGGCATCGTGATCGGCAAGGGCGGCGCGCGGCTGCGCGAGGTGGGCACCGCCGCACGCAGTCAGATCGAGAAGCTGTTGGGCACCAAGGTCTACCTCGACCTACGCGTCAAGGTCGCCAAGAATTGGCAGCGGGACCCCAAACAACTTGGCCGTCTAGGCTTTTGACGGATTCGATCGGCGTCATCGCAGCGCCGGCCCGTTGGCGAAGGGCGGGGTGTCCCGGCCGGTGTTCCACCACACTGCGGGCTGTTTGTCCGCCCAGCCGCTCAGCGCCTCCAATTCGGCGGCCAGGGAGATCAGCAGCGGCTCGCTGTTGGCCGGTCCCATCAGTTGCACGCCGATCGGCAGCCCTTCAGAGGTGAAGCCGGCCGGCACGTTGATCGACGGCCACCCCAACACATTCCACGGCCAGGTCACCGGGCAGGCAGCGATCATCATACGGTCGGTAGCCAGACCGCTGAGCCTGTCGAAAGCGTGCGCCAGTGGCGGTGGCTGCGCGGTTGTCGGGGCCACCACGACGTCCACAATGCGGAAGATCGAGCCCACCCGGCGCTGGTCGGCGGCTTCGTGCGCGCGGGCCGCGCGCAGTATCGACTGTGAGAGCAGCCGCCCCATCCGCATATTGGCCAGCGTGCGGGGGTCCAGTTCCACGTCGCCCAACCGCTCGGCCCAGTCCAGCAGCCCGGATGTGGACCGCGACAGGAAGTTCCACGATAGCCGCAGCCCGTAATCGGGATTGCCCGATACCATGCTGTGGCCCAGCAGTCGAAGTTGATCGCCCGTCGATTCCAACGCCGCCTCGATCTCTGGATGCAGGCGGGCTGGAAACACGGTGAACGGAAATCGAGTCGACAGCGCAATGCGCAACGGGCCGGGCGCGGTGCCCACGCGGTCGGACAACGTCACCGGTGCCGGCTTGTGCAGGTCGCCGTCGACGTTGCCGGACGCCGCGTCGAGCACCAGCGCTGCATCGGCGACCGTACGCGCCAGCACACCGTTGACCGTGATGCCGTTGAACGCCTCCCGCAGCGGCCACGTCGAGATGCGGCCACGCTGGGGTTTGATGCCGACCAGGTGGGTCCAGGCGGCCGGGATGCGGACGCTGCCGGCTCCGTCGTAGCCGATCGCGGCTGTGACCAGGCCAGCGGCCACCGCCGCCGCACTGCCGCCCGACGACCCGCCCGGCGTGTGCCTGCGCGACCACGGGTTGCGGGTATGGCCGAATCCCGGTCCGCTGGTGAACGGCCATTGGCCCAGTTCGCAGGTGTTGGTCTTGCCGACGATCACCGCACCGGCCGCCTTGAGCCGGCGTACCACTTCGGCGTCTTGGGTAGCGGGCCGGACGGACCCGGACGTGCCGAAGGCGGTGGGCGACCCGGCGACGTCGACGTCGTCTTTGACCGCGATCGGGACACCCAACAGCGGCGCCTGGTCGCCGGCGGCGCGTCGCCGGTCGGCCGCGGCAGCGTCGGCAAGCGCCGACTGGGTGAGCACCACCCGGAAGGCGTTCAGGGTGGACTGGCTGAGGTCGATGGCGTGCAGCGAGCGACGCACCAGCTCGTCAGAGGTCGCCTCACCGCTGGCCAGCTGGTAAAGCTGGTCGGTCAGGGTTGGGAAGCGGGATGTGGGGAAGTGATTCATCGGTACAGAGATTATCGGCGCGTACATGAGGCACCGTCGCAGTGCGGTGACAAACTGGTATCCATGCGGCTGTACCGGGATCGTGCGGTGGTGCTGCGCCAGCACAAGCTCGGCGAAGCCGACCGGATCGTCACCCTGCTCACCCGCGACCATGGACTGGTCCGCGCGGTGGCCAAAGGCGTGCGTCGTACCCGCAGTAAGTTCGGTGCGCGACTGGAGCCGTTCGCGCATATCGACGTACAGCTGCACCCCGGCCGCAACCTGGACATCGTCACGCAGGTTGTCTCGCTTGACGCATTCGCCACCGACATCGTCAGCGACTACGGCCGCTACACCAGCGCGTGCGCGGTGCTGGAAACCGCCGAGCGCCTCGCCGGCGAGGAGCGGGCACCGGCCCCGGAATTGCACCGACTCACGGTTGGTGCGCTACGGGCGGTGGCCGACGGTCACCGATCTCGCGAGTTGTTGCTCGACGCTTATCTGCTGCGCGCCATGAGCATCGCCGGCTGGGCCCCGGCACTGACCGAATGCGCCCGCTGCGCCGCACCGGGCCCGCACCGGGCATTTCACGTCGCCGCAGGCGGCAGCGTCTGCACCTACTGCCGCCCCGCCGGTGCGACGACACCTCCGCTGGGTGTGCTGGATCTGATGTCAGCGCTGCGCGACGGCGACTGGGAGGCCGCGGAGACCACAGCGCCATCGACCCGCAACCATGTCAGCGGATTGGTGGCCGCTCACCTGCAATGGCATCTGGAGCGGCAGCTGCGAACATTGCCACTAGTCGAGCGGATGCGGTGTGTCGATCAGTTAGACCAGAGCCTCCTCGACCGTCGCATAGCGTTGGTCAGGCAGGATGTCGCCCATGGAGACGAGCCGGGTGAGCCGCTCAGAGCGGAGGGCTGAGCGCAAGCGGAAGATCGATTTTCCGCAGCTCGCTCCGGCGCCTGATGACTATCCGGTCTTCCCCGACACGTCGATATGGCCGGTGGCTTTTCCTGCTTTGCCGCAGTCGCGCGATGGCGGCCCCCGCCGGCCGCCGCAGCACATCTCCAAGGCGGCCGCACCGCGGATCCCGACGACCCAGCTGCCCAATCACGTCGCCATCGTGATGGACGGCAACGGCCGCTGGGCCACCCAGCGCGGACTGCCCCGCGTCGAGGGCCACAAAATGGGTGAGGCCGTCGTCATCGATATCGTCTGCGGCGCAATAGAAATAGGAATCAAGTGGCTCAGCCTCTACGCGTTTTCCACCGAGAACTGGAAGCGGTCCGCGGAGGAAGTGCGTTTCCTGATGGGGTTCAACCGCGACGTGGTGCGCCGGCGCCGGGTGAATCTCGACGAGATGGGTGTGAAGATACGCTGGGTGGGCTCGCGCCCCCGCTTGTGGCGCAGCGTCATCAACGAGTTGGCGATCGCAGAGGACATGACCAACAACAACGACGTGATCACGGTGAACTATTGCGTCAACTACGGGGGCAGGACCGAAATCGCTGAAGCTGCAAGAGATATCGCGCGCGAAGCCGCCGCGGGCAAGCTGAATCCCGAGCGGGTCAACGAGGCGACAATCTCCCGGCACCTGCACCGCCCCGACATTCCCGACGTGGACCTATTACTGCGGACTTCAGGCGAGCAGCGGACCAGTAACTTCATGCTGTGGCAGGCGGCCTACGCCGAGTTCATCTTTCAGGACACCCTGTGGCCCGACTACGACCGCCGCGACTTGTGGGCGGCCTGCGAGGAATACGCGTCACGGCATCGACGGTTCGGGACGGCCTGATGCCGTCGTTGCAGGAGCGGTTGGTCTCGGTGCTGTCAGAGGTGCTATCCCTCGACGAGGAACCCGACGGTGCCCTGACCGTGCGTCACGCCGGCACCGTCGCATCGTTGCGGGTGGTGACCATCACCGAAGAGCTCGACCTGGTGTCGCTGACCCAAATTGTGGCGTGGGATCTGGTGCTTACCAAAAAGATTCGTGACAGCGTGACCGAGCAGTCACACAGCACGCTGCTGGGATCGGTGACGCTGGTGGAGAAATCCGGTGCCACGACTCCCAAACGTAATTCAGGTAAGGCCGCAGACGTGGTGTTGCGCTACAACTTTCCGGGCGGTGGCCTCAGCGACGACGCGCTGCGCACGCTGGTCCTGATGGTGCTCGACAAGGGCGCCGAGATCCACCGGGTGCTCACCGGCTGAGCCGCTCAGCGCCGGCAATCCGAACAGGTTCCGGTGATCTCGATGGTGTGGCTGACATCGGAGAACCCGTGTTCGGCCGCCACCTCCGCGGCCCACACCTCGACCTCGTGGTCGCCCACCTCGACGGTCGAGCCGCAGCCGCGGCACACCAGGTGGTGATGATGGTGTTCCGAGCAGCGCCGATAAACCGATTCACCGGTGTCGTTGCGCAGCGTGTCGAGCATGCCCGCACTTGCCATCGACTGCAGCGTCCGGTAGACGGTGGTCAGGCCGATGCTCTTGCCGCGCCGCCGCAGCTCGTCGTGCAGCTCCTGCGCCGAGCGGAACTCGTCAAGGGTGTCCAGCAGCGTCGAGATCGCCGCCCGCTGCTTGGTGGCCCGCACTCCAGCGGTCGTGCTCACGGCTTGTCCTCCCCGGCGTGTGCGACCGCGTCGACGACGATATGCGCCAGGTGATGATCGGCCAGTCGGTAGAGCACCTCGCGGCCGGACCGCTCCCCGGTGACCACGCCTGCGGCCTTGAGAATCTTCAGGTGCTGGCTGACCAGCGGCTGTGGCACGCCCAGCGCATCGACCAGCTCGTGCACGCAGCGCTGGGACACGTGTAGCTGAAGCACGATGGCGATCCGTACCGGCGCTGCCAGCGCGCGCAGCAGCTCGCCGGCGGCGTCCAGAATTTCCCGCGGTGGTGGCGGTGGCAGCTCTGCGGGAGCGCTGTGCCGGTGCTCGCCGATCAGTTCGTCGCCGTCGGCTGCGGCAGAGGTTGAGGGGGCCATACTGCTTCCACTGTCACATGCGTGATCGCGCATGTCAAAGAGCTTCGCTTGATCGCTACGATGACGGATGCTCACCCGGCTCTTAGCCGGGGAGATCGTCCGCAGATCCAAACACAGGAGTCATCACCTCGTGGCGTCCGTCATCGACACCGTCGTCAACCTCGCTAAACGGCGCGGCCTGGTCTATCCCGCCGGCGAGATCTACGGCGGCACCAAATCGGCATGGGACTACGGGCCGCTGGGCGTGGAGCTCAAGGAGAACATCAAACGGCAGTGGTGGCGCTCGGTCGTCACCGGCCGCGACGACGTCGTCGGCCTGGACTCCTCGATCATCCTGCCGCGCGAGGTGTGGGTCGCTTCTGGGCACGTCGAAGTTTTCAACGACCCGTTGGTGGAGTCGCTGATCACCCACAAGCGCTATCGCGCCGACCATCTCATCGAGGCCTACGAAGCCAAACACGGGCATCCGCCGCCCAATGGGCTGGCCGACATCCGCGACCCAGAGACGGGCGAGCCGGGCCGGTGGACCGAGCCGCGCGAGTTCAACATGA
>Ga0302326_10011069_pt1 | contig 19467 bp, 15 predicted proteins | sample Palsa_T0_3_FD_202264 | JGI IMG/M metagenome (GOLD analysis project Ga0302326, IMG submission 202264) | Peat permafrost microbial communities from Stordalen Mire near Abisko, Sweden - Palsa_T0_3 | ecosystem: Environmental > Terrestrial > Soil > Palsa > Peat permafrost | place: Sweden: Abisko...
TCTCGACGGAGCGCGCCACGGCGGAGTTGGCGCCGCTTTTCGCCGCCACCATCCAGGATGAGATGAAGCAGCTGAAAGTAACCAGCCCAGCGGCGCGCAAACATTTGGAAACAGCGCGGATACAACTGGCGCCTGCCGCTCGCGGCCTAAATCAACTGGAACGTCAGTGGAAGAAGCCGCTCGTGGTGCTGGTGTGTATGGTCGGGCTGCTATTGCTGATCGGATGCGCGAACCTTGCGAACCTCTTGCTGGCGCGCGGCGTGAATCGCTCCCGCGACACCGCAATCCGTCTTGCTCTTGGAGCCAGTCGATCGAGAATCGTATCGTTGTTGCTTGCCGAGAGTCTGGTGGTTGCGGCGGGCGGCGCGATTCTTGGAGCCGCGTTGACGCCCGTGCTTACGGCGGGTGTCCTGAAATTGTTGCCTGTGAGCGAATCCGGCGGGTGGCTGTCGGGTGCGATTAGTCTGCCTGTGCTCGCCTTTTGCACGCTGTTGATGGTGGTCACCGGCGTCGTCTCTGGGATGGCTCCGGCCTGGCAATCGTCTCGCACGAAAGAGGGTTCTGTCCTGGCGGATCGCAGCGCTTCCAGCAGCGGACATCTTTCTCCTCGCGTGCGCCAGGGGCTGGTCGTAGGGCAGTTGGCTCTGTCGCTCGTTCTACTCTCGACGGCCGGATTATTCGGCCGGAGCCTGATCAATCTCATGAAGCACGACCCCGGCTTTCACGCCAATAACGTGCTGACTTTCTCGCTCGATGCCGGCGGCGGAGGTTACACCGTGGAACGGGGCCTCTCGCTCTACGACGAGGTTCAGAAGCGCCTCGCCGCGCAACCGGGCGTGGAATCGGTATCGATCGCAGATATTGTGCCCCTCTCGAACTCGGACGCAGGGACCAACGTGAGCATCGAAGGGTATACGCCGACTGACGGCGAAGATATGGACACCGACATCAACGCGGTCGGCGCGGGATACTTCCGCACGCTGGGCACGCGTGTGGTAGCCGGACGCGAATTTACAGACCGGGACACGGTGAGCGCGGAAAAGGTGGCGATCGTCAACCAGGCATTTGTGAAGCGCTTCATTTCTAGCCAAGATGCCAAGCGCAATCCAATCGGCATGAAGATGGAACGCGGCGCAGGGCACCCGCTCGATCTGCAGATCGTCGGTGTGGTTCACGACCTGCAGAATATGAGCCTGCGCGATGCGGTGAAACCCGCCTTCTATATGCCGTATTCCCAGTCCAAGGTGGGCGCGACCAATTTCAAGGCGTCGTTCCTCGTCCGGGCGCAGGGCGATCCCGCCGCCATGACCTCCTCGATACGAAGCGTCGTGGCGCAGCTGGATCGAAGCCTGCCGGTGTTCGACGTGGCGACCATGCCCACCCGAATCGAAGACTCCATCTACACCGACCGTCTGCTGGCAGCGCTTACAACGGCCTTCGGCGCGCTGGCCATGCTGCTGACAGCCGTTGGCTTGTACGGCGTGATAGCGTATGTCGTGAGCCGCAGGACGGCGGAGATCGGCATTCGCATGGCACTCGGCGCAACGCAGGGAAATGTGATGGGGCTAGTCTTGCGCGAAGTAGGAATGCTCGCCGCTCTTGGCGCTGCTGCCGGACTCGTTCTGGCCTTCAGCGCTAATCAGGCTTTGCGGTCGCAGCTCTTCGGGATCAACGGACTCGACCCATTAATTCTGGTCGCAACCGTCTTTGTGCTGGGCGTGGTTTCGCTGGTAGCGGGAGCGATTCCCGCCGTTCGCGCCGCAAGAATCCAGCCCCTGATTGCCTTGCGACACGAATAATTAGCTGCGCCGCGACATTAGTTCTGGAGACATCGTCTTTATTAGTGAATGGATAAGAGAATCGCACGGATCGCGCGATTCAGCGGGGTGGGAATGCGCAATTGCTCGCCCAAACGAACGACGGTGCCTGTAAGCGCCTCAACTTCGAGCGGCTTTCCGTCTTTGCGGTCCTGCAACATAGACGTACCAGTCTCTCCCGGGTAGCGCGACATCCAGAGCAAAGTGTGCTCCGGTGCGTCGTCCGGCAGTTTGGCGCCCATGACACGCCCCACCTGCGCCGCTTCACGCAATATACCCAGCGCAAGCTGCTCCATTTCGCCGCCTCGCAGCACTTCGATGTTTCGATTCGTGAGCGCGGTGAGAGGATTCGTCACTAAATTGAGAAGATACTTCTGCCAGCTATCCGTGACGAAATCCCCCGAAGCTCGAATCCGCAGGAGGGACCCGCCAAAGATGGAAACAATGGCATTCCCGGCCTCGCCCGCGGGCACCAACAAATCGTCCATTGGGCAGAGATGGCGGATATAGTGCGGTTCAATCTTCCGTCCGTTGGCGTAAACCACGGTGGGAACCACTTCAGCCGGCCCCGCGAAAGGACCCACGCGGTACTCCTGGTCGACGCCATTCTGAAGTACCGCGATGAGCGTGCCGGGCCGGCTGAGCCGATTTAGCCAGCGGGAAGCGCCGGCTGTGTCCTGTGACTTAGTGGCTAGCAGAACGAAATCCACAGGTGCGACCTCTTCGGGATCCGTGAAGCAATGGGGCTCCCCTTCAATAAGCCCGTATTCACCCTCCACCCGAACGCGATCCACCTTGGAACGGACACATGAAAAGACTTTATGCCGCCCTGCCGCAATGAGGTGCGCTGTAAAAATAGTTCCAATAGTACCTAAACCAACAATCGCGATGGCCGCCATCCCATACAGGATGGCACTGCCGCTGAACTTTTAGGAGGTCAGCTTCCGTGGACGGCGTGAACCGCGTGCTTCAGCCCGCGTACGGTCTCATGCGAGTGCCGGATTTCGGAATACTGCTCCTCGACCGTCGCCATCAAATCGGAAGGAAGTGTCTCTTTCAATACGTCCTGGTACGCGGCCATGGCAGCGTCCTCGCCGCGCTCGCACTCATCGATAATCGCCGCTTCGCTCTTACCTGTAATGGCCACCTTCAGGTTCATCCAGCCTCGGTGCAGTGACGCAGAAACATGGCCCGATTCCGCCGGTTCGCCGCCGTGGCGCAAAACCTCATTAAACAACTCGCCCCGGAAGTGTGCACGTTGCTGCGCGTACATGTGAAACAAGGTCCGGACATCGGGATTTTCGATGGCATCTCCGGCCGCGCGATATCCCTCTTCCCCGTCCCTGCAAGTCTCGATCAGGCTGTTCAACACCGAGATAATTTCTTTGTTGGTCTTTTGGGTGTTCATGATACTCCTTACATATCCATATGCAATCAGGAGGCCTTTGTGCGAATCCGCCGCCGCTTATGGATAGAAATTTCGAACCCACGCATGCCGTTTGAGAATGGCGAGCACCGATTCCGGTAACGGGCCTAACCCGGACGCGCTGCAATTGGATTCCACACTGCGAATACTGCGCATCCCGGGTATCACCGTCGAAACAGCCGGATGCGAAAGACAGAAGCGAATCGCCGTTTGCGGCAGGGCGGCCCGCGGAATGTGTAAATCTTCCAGGATGGCCCGAATTCGCCGGTCTACCTCTGCCTTGCGGTCGTCCTTGAAATAAAGTTCGCGAAACTCGCCTGCGGGGAATTTTGTATCGGCCGTAATGTTGCCCGTGAGAGCTCCCTCGTCGAACGGCACCCTCGCAATCACGCCGATATTCAATTTCAGGCAGAGCGGAAACAAATTCGATTCCGGAGATTGATCGAATATGTTGTAGATCACCTGCACCGTATCGATCAAGCCTGTCTCAACAATCTCGAGGGCTGAATCCGGCTGGTGATCATTGATCGAAATTCCCACCGCTCTTACCTTCCCCGACTTCTTCAACTCTTCTATCGCGCGTTTCCAATCGTCGCTCGCGATCCACTCCGGATTCCACACGTGAAACTGTTGGAGGGCGATCGATTCGACTCCAAGATTTCGTAGGCTCGCCTCGGTGCACTCCATCACGTAGTCGTAAGGAAAGACATCGCCGATAGAAGTTCCCGTCCGCGCGGGCCAGACCCTGTTCTTAGGCGGAACTTTGGTGGCCACGTGCGCGTGCGGATGCTGACGGATTATCTTGCCCACCAACTGTTCGCTGTGCCCGTCGCCATACGCCAGGGCCGTATCGATAAAGTTCAGGCCCATCGAAACCGCGCGGTTCATGGACTCCAGCGACTCCGTATCCGAAGCCCCAATCCACTGCTTCTGCCCAATTCCCCAGGCTCCATATCCGATTTCGCTTACGTCGATGTTCGTGCGTCCGAGCTTTCGATAATGCATACGCACAGGATATGGCAATCGACTGGCCAAAAGCCTATTCGAAGGTAGCAGCGCTACCATGTATGCATGCGCTTCCTTCTTCGCGCACTCACTCTTCCGTTGTTTCTCTCGCTGCTCTGGGCCGCTAACTTCAAACTCTATTTGAAGGACGGCAACTATCATTTGGTTCGCGAATACAAAATCGAGGGCGAAAACCTGAGCTATTACAGCATCGAACGCAGCGATTGGGAGGAGATCCCGGTTGCGCTGGTCGATCTCAAACGAACCAAGGATGAGTTGGCGGATAAAGCCGAAGCGCGCGCCGAAGAAGCGAAGGTTCTCGATGAAGAGGATAAAGCCCTCAAGCAGGAACGCGCTGAAATCAAGAAGATCCCAAGAGACCCGGGAGTCTACACCTTGGATGCGGAATCCGATGGCGGCAAACTCAACATCTTCCCGCAGGCTGTTTCGAAGGTCCATACCGATAAAGGCCGCACCGTTCTGAAAGTTCTCTCGCCCGTGCCCCTCATCAACGGCAAGGCATCCGTGGAACTCGACGGCGAACAGGCTCCCACGGTGATTCACTCTTCGCGTCCCGATCTCTACGTCCAGCTTTCCGCCGAAGAGCGATTTGGAATCATCAAGCTGACCACCAAGAAAGGCATTCGCGTTGCCGAGCGCGTGGCCATCGTCCCGATCAGCAAGGAAGTAATGGAAGAAATCGATGAGGTGGCAGTTTTCCGGAAACAGCTCACGGAGAGCGATCTGTACAAAATCTGGCCGGAGAAGCCTCTGGAGCCGGGTGAATATGCGGTGATTCAGTTCTCGCCGGGGAAACTAAATGCCCAAATGTGGGATTTCTCCTACCGCCCTTGACGCGTGACATACTAGGGGGTCCGAAACTATGACGCCCACCATTACTACGCTTCCCGGTACTGGCGTTCGCGGCTCGGAGCAAGACGAGCTCACGCCCCTCTACCGCGTGGTGCTCCTCGACGACGACGATCACACCTACGATTACGTGATCGAAATGTTGCAGAAACTTTTGATTCTGACGCTGGACGAAGCCTTCCGCCACGCAGTGGAAGTGGACATGACGGGGCGCACAAACGTGCTGACATGCCATCTGCCCGAAGCGGAGTTTGCGCGCGACCAGATCCACGCTTATGGACCGGATTGGCGGATGCCCCGGTCGAAGGGTTCCATGTCGGCCGTGGTCGAACCCGTAACTTGATCCGACGCGATAACATAGAGACGTGAATCGCACCCCCTATTTCGCCTTACTTGCCGGACTTGCCCTTAGGACGGCAGCTGGCCTCGCGCTGATCCTGGCCGCTCAAGCCCAGACGCCTCCGCCTTCCAATAATCCGCAGCCAAAACCGCTCACTCCCGGCATGCTGGCCCCTGGGTTTGAGGTAACCGATCCGAACAAGGTCATCATGACGATCGGCGACCAGAAGATTACCGCCGCTCAGTACGATCAACTCGTAAACGCCCTGCCGGCTCAGTACCAGAAGGCGGCGCGTGGTCCCCAAAAACGTCAGATCGCCGAACAAATGGTGTTGATCAAGGTTCTGTCCGCGGAAGCTGAAAAACGGAACCTCGAGCAGCAGGCTGTGGTCAAACAGCAATTGGCCTTTAATCGCGAGAACATTCTGGCTGGAGCCTTAAATGAAGAGTTGATGAAGAGCGTGAAGGTCGACGATGCGGCCATTCAGGCCTACTACGATGCCCACAAAGCCGAGTTTGAGTCCATCAAAGCGCGCCACATTCTGATCCGTTTCAAGGGCTCAGCGGTTCCGCTGCGCACCGGGATGAAAGAATTAAGCGACGAGGAAGCGTTGGCCAAAGCGCAGGAGATTCGCAAGCAACTGGTCGCGGGCGGCGACTTCATCGCTCTGGCTAAAGCCGAGTCCGATGACACTGGTTCCGGCGCTAATGGTGGCGACCTCGGTTCTTTCAAGCACGGCCAAATGGTCGGTGCTTTTGAGACTGCGGCCTTCGCCCTGCCGGTAGGGGAAATCAGCGAGCCGGTGAAGACCCAGTTCGGCTATCACATTATCAAGGTGGAAGAGAAGCAATCGAAGTCGCTGGCCGATGCCAAGGCGGAGATCGTCGACAAACTTCGTCCAGAAGCGGTTCGGAAGGAAGTCGACGATATGCGCAAGAAAGCCGGGGTCACTTTCGACGAAGCCTATTTCGGGCCGGCTGCTCCCGCAGGGCCTGGAAAGTAATTACTTCCGTTGCCGCACAAGCGGCGTGTGCTTTTCGCGAACGGTGGGGAAGGTCTTCGACATATGGTCATGCCAGGTCAGGCCTTCTTCATCCATGAGCGCCCAAAAAATTCCAATCGTTCCCGAGCAATAGCTCAACCAGCAGCCAATCAGACGTACGGCTCGGCTCTTGCCATCTGGCGGAAAGCCATTGAAGTTAATGATGCGAAGATCCGTCCAGTTCATCCCTGCCGTTTCCCGGCCACAGAGCGTCCAGACAAATCCGTAAAACATGCCGATCAGGCCCGCCGCACAAATCCAGATCAGTATGTTCTCTCTGCTCCAGCTGAACGGCCCTCCGAAAACAGCGAAAATCGCGGAAAAAATTCCGAGGCCCAGCAGGATCATACTCGCGTCGAGAAATGCAGCGATTGCGCGATGGAATGGCCCTGCCACCGGCGAATCGCAATAGATCACCGCTTCCACCGTGGTCTTCAACGTTCGAGCGGATTGAACGGATGGCGAAGGAAGAAAGTCCAGCGTCGATTGTTCTCCGCGCGGGTCATTCCCAACCTGTTTTCGAGGCGGAACTTTTACACGCCTGGGCTGTGCGATTTCTGACGTTTCATCCAGCACTGCGTCGGAGTGGCGCTTGGACTTGGCGCTTTTCAGCAACGACTCCCGCTGCTGCGCGTCGAAGGGAATTATTCGTGGCGCGAACTCTTCGGCAAATAGAGATGTCTGGGCAGGCTTTCGCAAACGCTCGCCCGTTTTGGCGCCATCCGCTGTTTCACAGGAGCTTGTGGATGAACTCTTTTGCCGCGCCTTGCGCTCAACAGCTAGCGCTGTCGCGCCGACCGCGTGCGTCATGGTTTCCGGCGGTAAATAATTTGCCGGAGCGCTTACCGCTGAACCGGTCAGACGGCGTCCGCACCGGCGGCATCGGTGGTCGCTTTCCGAGTTGGCGGTTTGGCAGTAAGTGCAGGTCATATGCGAGAAATGCGTGCCATCTTTTGGGAGGCGTTACAGTGAACAGAGTTGCTACTGAAAGCCGCGCGTGCTACGTTGACCCGTTGGGGCACCAGCCAAGCAAACATCTGTATTCCTTGAGTAACATAACGGTAGTCCGTTGTCACTTCCTTTCCTCTCTAAAATTGCTTCTTTCGATACTTTCGCTGCTGATTCTGTCACCGGATTTTGGCAGGTCGCAAACTGACCCGCCTGCACCGCATCCCGCCGACACTCCTACGGTGAAAAAGTACGAAGTACCCGAACTTCCCACTCCCAATTTCAAGGTCAAACCAAACCGGCCCGGAGCACCCATACTAGGCGAGTACGACATCTCCGCCGATGACTCGATCAAAGAGGGAAAGGTGACTCACTTCCGCGGCAACGTCACCATCGAAGGCGCGGAGATGATCCTGAAGGCCGACGAGATCGACGTCGATCAGGACACCCACGATTCATCCGCTCGCGGCCACGTCTTCTTCCAGCAATTCGTCCGCAACGAAATCATTGTTTGCGAACGCGCCGAGTACAACACCGATACCGAGATGGGCAAGTTCTACAAGGTGCGCGGGTACACCAAGACCAAGATCGACGCCAAGCCCGGCATGCTGACCTCCGACAATCCCTTCTACTTCGAAGGCGAGTGGGCGGAGAAGATCCACGAAAAATATATTCTGTACAACGGGTTCATCACGGGATGCGTCATGCCCGGCCCTTGGTGGACTCTGAACGGCCCAAAGTTCGATATCATCCCGGAGGATCGTGCCCTGGCTTTCAGGGCCGTGTACAGGCTTAAACACGTCCCCCTGTTCTACACGCCGTTCTTCTACAAGTCCCTGAAGAAGGAACCCCGTAAGAGCGGATTCATGACGCCCCATCTGGGCAACAGCACCGCCCTCGGCGCCTTCTTCGGTATCGGATATTACTGGGCGATCAACCGCAGCTACGACACCCTGTACACCTTCGAAGACTTCACCGCCCGCGGCTATGCCCACCACCTCGATTTCCGTGGAAAACCGACCGAGAAATCCGATTTCGACATGATCTTCTTTGGCGTCCAGGACCGCGGCATCCGCATCGGAGACATCATTCAGAAGCAGGGCGGCTACGATATCTACGCAACCGGTAAAGCGGAGTTCGGCGACGGCTGGACAGCCAAGGGAAATATCGATTACCTGAGCAATCTGCTGTTCCGCCAGAATTTCACGCAGTCATTCAATGAGGCGATTTTCTCGGAATCGCACTCCACCGGCTATGTTTCGAAGACGTTTAATTACTACAACACCTTCAACGTGGTTGCTTCACGCCTCGAAAATTTCCAGGACAACCTGCCCGGCGATTACATCCTGATCCGTAAATTTCCCGAGTTCCAACTGAACGGGCGCGATCGCGAGGTCTTGGACGGCGCCGTGCCGCTTTGGCTTTCCTACGACGCCTCGGCCGGGCTGATGTATCGCTTCTCTCCCACCACCACAGTGACTCTGCAGAACGGGTCCAGCTACACGGATCTGCAGTTGCAAACCCAACAACTCTCCCAACGCGCCTATGTGGATCCGCGCGCCATGACCGCTTTTCACTTCGCAAACATGAGCTTCGTTCCCAGCTTCGCGCTCCATGAAATCTGGTACAGCGAACAGATTGAAAATCAGCGCGTCGAGCAGCACCCGTTGCTCCGAAACGCCCGCGAATTCGATCTCGATATCGTTCTGCCTACGTTCGAACGCATCTACAACAAGAAGACTTTCTTCGGCGACAAGCTGAAGCACGTCATCGAACCGCGCGTCACCTATAAATACGTCAGTGGCCTCGAAGACTATACCAAAGTCATCCGCTACGATCAGGCGGATTTGCTGACCGATACGAATCAGGTGGAACTTTCCATCACCAACCGCATCTACGCCAAACGCGGCAACGATGTCTCCGAAATTTTTACCTGGCAAATCGCGCAGGAACGCTACTTCGACCCCACGTTCGGAGGCGCGCTGGTTGCGGGCCAACGAAATGTGGTCGGTCCACAAGCTGAATTCGACGCCTACACCTTCCTCGATGGACCCAGAAGCTACTCACCCATCGTCTCGACCATGCGCGCGCCGCTATGGAACGGTTTCAACGCCCAGTGGCAAGCCGATTACGATCCGCTCTATGGCCGCCTCGTGAATAGCGGTTTCAGTGTCGATTACCACCGCAAGAAGTACTTCGTATCCGCCGGACAGAATCAGGTCCACAGCGATCCGGTGCTAACCCCGAGCGCCAACCAGTTGCGCGGCACCTTTGGATTCGGAGACGCCAACCGCCGTGGCTGGAACACCGCCGTAAGCATGAATTACGACTACACCAAGGGCTACGTGCAATACACCACAGCAACCGTCAACTACAACACCGATTGCTGCGGCATCAGCGTTCAATACCGCCATTTCGACCTTCTGACGCGAAATGAAAATCAATTCCGTGTATCATTTTCGATCGCGAACATCGGCTCGTTCGGCAACCTGCGCAAGCAGGAACGGTTGTTCTAACTACATCTCAGCCCACTGGCGCAACAGGTTGTGGTACACGCCTGTCAACGAAACGGACGACGGATGGTTCGGCAAATCGCGCGAAACCTGCTGGATCGACGTGTCGAGGTCGAATAATAACGTCCTGCGGCTATCCTCACGGATCATGCTTTGAATCCAGAAGAACGAGGCCACTCGCGCGCCTCGCTTAACTGGCTTTACATGATGCAGGCTGGTCGAAGGATACAGAACCAATTGCCCGGCCGGCAGCTTCACGGTATGAACGCCATAGGTATCCTCCACCACCAGTTCGCCTCCGTCGTACTCGTCCGGCTCAGCCAGAAATAGCGTTGCCGAGAGATCCGTACGAATCCGGTGGCCCGTACCCGAGACCTGCCGAATAGCGTTATCGACATGCGTGCCGAACGATTGCCCGCCCGAGTAGCGATTGAACAACGGAGGGAATACTCGTAAGGGAAGTGCAGCCGCGATGAACAGCGCGTTCTGCCCCAGAGCCGTAAGAACCATATCCCCGAGCTCCTCGGCAACGGGGTGGTTCTCCGGAAGCTGCATATTGTCTTTCGTGCGCGCGGATTGATGGCCGGCTGTGACGCGGCCATCCACCCACTGCGCTTCATCCAGTAACTGGCGTGCGTGGCGCACCTGTTCCGGCTTCAATACCTTAGGAATTGTGATGAGCATGTTGATTTAGAACTTGAACTTGAAGCCCAGCAGAGCAGAGCGGCCAGGCCCCAATACGATGTGCCCCGGATGCAGTTCGTCATAGTAATAGCGGTTCGCGATGTTATTGATATTGGCCTGAAAATCGACGTGCTCGTTGATCGGCCGCTTGAACATCGCATTGAATACCCAATACCCGGGAACCTCCTTAACAAGGCCCGTGGTCGGGTCGAGCGGAACGGTCGAACTGGCAGTGCGGCTCGAAACATAGTTCGCTCCGCCGCCCATTTCCCAGCGCCATGGCAAATGGTATTCGTTCCAGATGTTGAACGTGTTGCGCGGCACGTTGGCGAGTTGCGCGCCAATCGCCGCTGGGTAGTAATTCGAGCTGACCACGCGGCTGTCCAGATTCGCGTAGCTCGTAGTCAATTCCCACTTCCGCGTAATGTGGCCTTTCACTCCAACCTGCGCGCCATTCACACGTTGATTACCCGCCAGAACATTCAGGAGCGAATTGGTTGGGTCAGGCTCCCTGGCATTCGTCTTATCGGTTCGGAAAACCGCCGCGGTAAATGACAACCGCGTACCTGGAACGTCCCATTTGGTCCCAAATTCGTAAGTCTTATTTTTCTCCGGCGGAAGGTTCGCGTTGCTGGCGCTCAGCGATAACGATTCAGCCGATGGATTGAACGAAGTCCCATAGTCGAAGTAGATGCTTCCTCGATCCACAGGCTTGTAGACGACCGCCGCGCGCCAAGTCGGCATGGCATCGACTCGGCTGAACGCAGTCGCCGGAGCGATGCTCTGCTTGTAATCCGTATCGAAGCGATCCCAGCGGACCCCGCCCGTCAGATCCCAATGCTTGCCCACCTTGACCGTATCCAGAACATAAGCAGCCACGCTAAGAGCCGTAGTCTTCACCTGTGAAGTAATCGGCGCGATGCCCGAGTAAGGCTGCGTATCCACAGGATTCAGTAAGCTGGTTGTTGGATCTCCCGTAATCGTGGGGCACGTAGGATCAGATGTCTCGCGGCTGCCTTCGATGCCTGCCACCAGCGTGTGCTCGACTCCAGCCGTCTTGAAATGCGCCGTCATATCCAACTGGTTGTCCAGGTAGGACTCCACGCTGTTCACCGCAATCTCATGCCGATTCACCACCAGCGCGCTCAGCGGCGTCGAAAGTGTGGGAGTCAGGATCTGCGGCTCCGTGATCCGCACATCGCGCACATAGTTGGCGAACCGCACCTGGTCGCGGATCGTAATGTGCGATGAAACGTCATGCTCCATGCGCGCCGTCGCGATATCGTCATAGGTACGCAGATAGTCGCTCTGGAACCCGTAGAAGTTATTCCGGTTCACCGGCGCTGGCCCGTTGAATAGCCACGGAATTCCGTAATCGGGTATGTCGTCGGCATCCTGGTGGAAGTAACTAAAGGTCCAGCGAGTAGCAGTTCCGAGCCCCAGCGACAATGTAGGCGCCACGCCGAACCGCCGATTCTTCGCGGCGTTCCTTCCCGCGACATTGTTCTCGTCGCCCATGATGTTGATGCGGAACGCCGCCCCATCGCCGAGCGCCTTAACCGGCTCGTTAACATCCAGAGTCACGCGCCGCGTGAGATCCGTGCCCAGGTCCAGCGAACCCGAGATCGAATGCGACAGGCTCGCGCTTTTGGTCTGCTGATTCACCACGCCACCGGTCGATCCGCGGCCAAACGTAACCGACGACGGCCCTTGCAATACTTCCACTTCTTCCGTGTTAAATGGATCGCGATAGTAGCTGCCGAAATCGCGCATCCCGTCGATAAAAAGATCGTTACGCGCCGTGAAGCCGCGGATCGTCAGATTGTCCCCCTGTGAGCCGCCCTCGCCGGCAGCCAAGCTAATGCCCGCCACGTTCCGCAATGCATCGCGCAGGGTCGTCACACCTTGCTGGTCCATCGTTTGGCCCGACACAACATCGATCGTCTGCGCCGTATCCCGCATTGGTTCCGTGTATTTAGGCGACGTCACCTGCGATACCGTCGCGGACACATCCACCGTGGAAGCGCCGGCACGCAACTCCAACTCAACGCTGCGTGCCGCGGTGAATCGCGCGCTCACACCGCTCCCCTCGAGCAGCAGTCGCAGCCCTTCTTCCACCGTGTGCAAGCCAGTCACTCCTTTGGAGTTGAGCGTCTTGATTCCTTCGTTTGTGAAATGCACGTTCACCCCGGTAGCTTTCTGGAAAGCTGCGATGGCGTCTTCGAGAGGCCCAGCCGGGATGTCGAAACGGCGCAACGGAAGCGTGGCGCCCTGGTCCGTTGTATCCGAACTCGATGGTCCGCCCACGCGGTCCTGCAAACAAGCAAACGCCGTTTTCGTTGGAACCGCGATGCCGTAAGCGGCCAGGGTTCCGATCGCCATGAGACACCGACGTGGTCTTCTCTTGATTTTGATGCACACTGTAGGCCCCTGCTCGGACCGGTACAAAAACACAAACGTTGAAAAGAGGGACCAGCCAGCCTACAATCATGGGAAGGTCGCTAGCCCTTCGGGTTATCGATTTGACAAACCGGGGCGCGTCTCCGCCAAGAGTTCCGCGCCCTGGTTTGGTGAAACTTTCGAATCCGCGGTGGGTAGAATGTCGGTCCCAGCCGGATATAGGACCAGATTAGTCCAAGTTCCAAACAAGTGTCAACTGAAAACCTGCTGAAATTGCGTTTTGAATCTTGTTCACCTTTAGACAATCGATGCCGATAGTCATTGCCATCGGCATCGAAAGCCCTATAGACTGAAAAAGTGTTTCGAAGCCGTCATACCCCCTATAGGGAGGCCCAACCATTATGAGCATGTGGAATAAGCGGGAAGAACCCGCGCCACCGGCCCCTCAGCCATCAGCCCAACGACAGCCGGCCTACGTGCCGCCAACTACCCCCAGTCCTGTTGAAGTAAAGAAGGAGCAGCCCCCTATGTCAACGTCGCCGTTCAATAGCCCTCAGCCGGAATCGGCCAAAAATGCTGCCACGATCGGTAAAGCCGTCAAGATCATCGGCCAGATCTTCAGCAAAGAAGATCTTTACGTCGACGGAGACGTTGAAGGCACCATCGAGTGCCAGGACAACAAACTGACCATTGGGCCCAACGGCAAGCTGCAGGCCGCCGTTCGGGCTCGCGAAGTCATCGTGCTGGGCCAGATCAAGGGCAACGTCGAAGCCGCGGACCGCATTGAAATCCGAAAGGATGCCCGCCTGGTCGGCGATATCAAGACGGCGCGCATCAAGATCGAAGACGACGCGTACTTCAAGGGCAGCATCGATATCGTGAAGCACGATGCAAAGGCAGCCCCGGCGACTCCTCGTCCGGTGACTCCTGCCGCCAGCACAGCGACTCCGTAAGAAAGGCGGTTTGAGAGGGCTCGGAAGTCCATGCTGCCGGAACGCTTCAGAACCATGTTTCGATCTTCCAGCGCACTTGCGTCTCCCAAGTCCTCTCGCCCCGCGCTTGCCGACAAGGAAAGCGTAGTCACTCGCCAGAGCCGCGCGCTCGACCAATTTTTCACGTATATCGACGATCAGGTCGGTCTTTCGATTCTGGACCTCGCGGGCGCCACGCAGGAAAACGTCTCCTTTGTAACGGACCTCGGCCACAAGCTCTACACACAGGATTTTCTACGCAGCCTCGACGATACGTTCGGCGCCGACGAGATCCAGGAACAAGCCGCCGGCAACCGCATCGATTACTTCCTGGAGCAGAATCTCGATTTCCCGGAAAACACGTTCGATGGCGTACTGATCTGGGACGTGATGCAGTACCTCTCTCCCGCCCTGCTAAGCGCGACCATCCAGCGTTTGCACACGATCGTCCGGCCACGAAGTTATCTACTGGCATTCTTCAACGCGGACGACAAATCCACGCACTCCCCAAAAACCACCTTTCGAATCCAAAACAAGAGCACAATCGAGCTCGTGCAACGCGGCCAACGCAAACAGGCGCAAATGTTCAACAACCGGAGCCTGGAAAAACTCTTCGGGCAATTTGAATCGGTAAAATTCTTCCTCACGCGCGAAAGTCTGCGCGAGGTCATCGTCAAGCGTTAGTGTGAAGTACGCCGAACGGCCTGTCCAGGGAAAACGCTGTCGACAAGCTTTCCCTTATTGACCACCAACACTCCGTTCACCATCACGTACGGGATACCGTCGGAATATTGCGCCGGATTTTCATAAGTGGCGCGATCCGTCACATGCGCGGCATCGAAGATCGTCAAATCCGCATCCGCGCCAACGGCGATCCTGCCCTTCGTTTTCAAGCCCAAACGCTCCGCGGGCAATAAACTCATCTTTCGAATCGCGTCGGCTAAGCTAAGCGCTTTCTCATCCCTCACATAGCGTCCCAAGACACGCGCATAGCTCCCAGCACTCCGCGGATGCCCCTTCCCATCGGTAATCAACCCATCGCTCGCGACCATCACCGTGGGGTCAGCCATCGCCAACTTCACCATCTCCTCGGGGATACTATGCAGAATCACGAGTCCACCTTGCTGCCGGTATTTTTCGAATGTTCCAGCGTTCAACCGCTCCCCGGTGGCAACCCATTGGAGATCGCCGAATCCGATTCCCAACCGCTCCTGCCATCCTGGATCGAAGATCGCCGTCTCCAAACCTGTCATGCCCGCGGTATACGGATAGGCTTCGGTCGTGACGTCGAGCCCACGCATGCGCGCACCCGAAATCATTTGCAACGCAAGAGGCGTCTGCCGGAAGGCCATGCTCGTGATGTGTACGATATGAAGCGAAGCACCCGTAATCGCGGCGTCCGAAATCACCTCTTGTAGCGCATCAATCACCCCAGGGTCAACAGGCCCAGCGTTGCGCATATGCACAAACACCGGCACCTTGCGATTCGCAGCCAACTGGAAAAGATCCAGGATCTCCTCGCGTGAAGTGAGCGGCATATAGGCGATACCTAGCCCGACCCCAAGGCCACCTTCATCAAGCCCCTTGCGTACCAGATCGAGCGTCTCTTTCCGCTGTTCCATCAGTGCGACATTCTTCACTGCATTGTCGCGAGGCAATAGCGTTCCGGTGTCGTGCATCACCGCCATGCGTGCGGGAATGTGACCGGAAGTAGCGCCAAAGTTCACGAGCGCTTTGCCCGCCCGCTCCGCATACCAGGCTCCGACTGGGTTCGCCCCCACTTCGAGCTCAAGCGCAGTAGTAACGCCGTCTCGCGCCTTGAACCGGTAGTTCTCATCCGTCTGTCCATGCGAGTGCAAGTCGATGAAGCCAGGCGAAACTACCAGCCCCCTCGCGTCGATCGTCATCTTACCCGCGAGCGGAGTAGCTGAGATCGCGGCGATCAACGAACCATTGATGCCGATCGACCGAACCGCGTCCGTCTTCGAAGCCGGATCGACTACGCGCCCGTTGGCAATAACGATGTCGTATGTCTGCGCGCCAAGAACAGCGGCGAATAGAAAACTAATCAGGTAGCGCAAAGGTAAGAATCGCTCCGCCACTCGGCATTGTGATGTACTGCTTGCCATTCACCAGGTAACTGATGGGCGCGCTCACCAGCCGGTTGCCCGTGTTCAACTTCCACAGGTTCTTGCCGGTTCGTGCATCGAACGCCATCAGATACCCATCTTCATCGCCGGAGAACACCAGTCCTCCGGCCGTCGAAAGCGTGCCAGCCCAAGGCGCGCGATAGTAGCGGAAATCCCATTTCGTCTCGCCTGTCAGCGGATCGAGAGCCTTCAGCAGTCCCCACTCCTTCTCATCGGTCGCCCCGCGGAACACGCTTCCCCAATAAGGTTTACCCGCAACATAGACGGGCGGCTCGGAATAGAAAACATCGCAAGCTTCCCGCACCGGGAAGTAAAAGAGCTTCGTATCCAGATTATAGGAAGGCGCCATCCAGTTGGCGCCGCCTGCGAGGCCCGGGCAAACTCTGTTGCCCTCCGGCGTGGGCTCTGCGTTCGGCTGCAGAATCGGACGGCCCTTGTCATCGAGGCCCTTAGCCCATGTTTGACGCTCGAACGGTTTGCCCATGAGAAACTCACCGGTCTCGCGGTCCAGCACATAAAAAAAGGCGTTCCGGTTCGCCTGCACCACAAGCTTCCTCGGCTTGCCTCTCCAATCAAGATCCAGGAGCATGGGAGTTTCTTCCGCATCCCAATCGTGCAGGTCATGCGGAGTGAACTGGAAGTGCCACGTCAGCTTGCCCGTGTCAGGATCGAGCGCAACCAGCGAACATGAATAAAGGTTGTCGCCCTTGCGCACATCGCCGTAAAGATCCGGGCCCGGATTGCCCACGCCCCAATAAGTCAGGTTCAGCTTTGGATCGTAAGTTCCTGTCATCCAGACAGGTCCACCGCCGCGCTGAGCCGAATCCCCAAGCCATGTGTCTCCCCCGGGCTCGCCCTTGAGCGGGACGGTCCAGAACCGCCAAGCGCGTTTACCGGACGCCGCATCATAAGCATCGATGAAGCCGCGCACCCCCTGTTCGCCACCGGAGATTCCGACGATCACCTTATCTTTCACCACCAGCGGCGCTAACGTGGCATAGTGCACACCCGGAACCCACGGCGCCATCTCGCTCTGCCAAACGACCCGTCCGGTCTTGGCATCGAGCGCCAGCAGGTTCGAATCCGGCGTCACCATGTATACGTTGCTGCCGAGAATCGCCATGCCGCGATTCACGCTGCTCACAAAGTTGCGGCCCACCGGAGGGGCGTACTTGTATCGCCAAAGCTCGCGGCCGGTTTGGGCATCGAGAGCCATCGCAATTCCCCGCCCCGCGGTCACATACATCACGCCATCCACCACAAGCGGCGTGGTCTCGTTCGATCCTGCCTCTCCCGTCTGATAGATCCACTCGACGCGCAGGTTCTTTACGTTTTCCGTATTGATCTGCTTTAGGTCGCGATGATGAATCCCTGTGTAATCACCCCAGTAAGTGAGCCAATTTTGCTGCTCTTTCAACGCATTGTTCAGGCGGTCAGCGGTAACGATTTGGCCTGACAAACTCACCGCCATCAGGAATAGTCCAGCAAGTTTCATCTAGTGAATCCCCTTTGCTCTCGTAGCGTCATCGATCGCGGCGACACTGCCACGGAGCGTATCCAGATACGCCAGCAGGTCCTGCAAATCCGTCGCGGCCATCTCTTCATACGACGGCATTAGCGACTTCTTTTCGTAAGTCACACTCTTCAAATCACTCTTCTTAAACAAACCGAACCGGCCATTCTGCAGACGAAGCTGAATGGAAAACGTATCCTCATTGACGCGTACGCCGGTTAGCTTCTGACCCTGCGCCGTCACGATAGTGACGCCTTCATAGTCAGGCGGAATATCGGCCGACGGCTCGACGATCGATTGCCGAATATACTCGGACGAGCGCGCGCCACCAATGCGCGTTAGAGCCGGCCCGTAATCGCTGCCGGCGTTGCCCACACGATGACATGCCCCGCATGCGCTTCTCGCATAGACCTCAGCACCATGCTTCGCGTCACCCGTCACTGGCGTATCACTGACGCCCGAACCCGCGAGCGAGCGAATGTCGGCCACCAGCCTATCCAGATCGTCGCCTTCGAGATTATCGAAGGCAGGCATGGACGTCCCGGCGATGCCCTTCCGGATGATCGTCTTCAGATCAGCGTCGGATGTGCCCTGGGATATCTTCGCCGTGATCAAGCTCGGACCGCGTCCGCCCACGCCGGTGACGCCGTGACAGAAAGCGCAATTGCTCCGGAATATCGCCTTACCAGAATTAGGATCTTGCGCCGAGAGAACACTGACAAACAGCAGCAATAGAGCGCGATGCACTGCCCGATTGTATTTCAATCCACACTTATTGCAAAGCGATCGCGGCTGTGTTGCTCGCACGGCCGTTCGCCGTAACGATCACCGGTGCCGCAGAGTTTGTACCGAGGCCCGCGGGTATCTGGCAGTTGATCTGATCCACCCCAGGGAACTGCGGAGAAAGCCCAGCGAACTGCAAAGTACAGGTCTGTCCGGCAACAGTGACTGAAGGCGTAATGCTGGCATGCTGCAAGCTGTCGGCGCCCAATACAGTGGCGCCAAGGCCCGTGAGATAGAGCGAAACGTAGTCTCCGGCATGCAAAGGCGTTGAAGGAGTTACTACGGCGCCGGTAACAGCGTTGATGGCGGATGCCGACGTTCCATCCGATGTGAATATCGCCGGCACTGCCACTTGCGTAAGAACGTTCACCGTGTTCTGTCCCGCCGTTGCGGTAACGGTCACAGTGATCAGGCCTGAAATGAGAACCGGCAAAACGGCGTTGACTTGGGTGGGTGAAACATATTGCAACGGAATCGCCGTGCCGTTGACCAATACCTGTGTGCCACCGAGCACCGTCGGAAAGGGCGCTGACGGAGCTTGTGCAGTCGTGTTCGCCAATGCGGAACCATAGATCGAAATGAAAGTGCCGGGCGCAACATTGCGCGGCGTCACAAGCGCGGCCGCTGGGATTACCGCCGCGATCGATGGCCCGGGCTTCAATAGGACTGAGGTAGTGTATCCGGCGGCAAGCGTCGTGCTCAATTGGATCTGAGGATTGGAAATGATGTCCGCGATGATCGAGTTGGTTCCCGAAGCGACGAATTCGTTGTAAGCGGTAAGATTACCGGGCGGTATGCTCAGAGGGAACTTCCCTGCTACCGCATCCTGGAATGACACGTAGACGTCGGAGGCCGATTTCGCCCGTAACAGTAAGCCGGAAGACGTGCTGGCCAATACGTTCTGCGCGGGAGACTGACCGATTGTCTGCCAATCGGGCGTGCTATTCAGAAACGACTCCACAATGAGCACATTGCTATCGGTCGCGTTGACACCGGCCGCTATTC
>Ga0302326_10011070_pt1 | contig 19462 bp, 15 predicted proteins | sample Palsa_T0_3_FD_202264 | JGI IMG/M metagenome (GOLD analysis project Ga0302326, IMG submission 202264) | Peat permafrost microbial communities from Stordalen Mire near Abisko, Sweden - Palsa_T0_3 | ecosystem: Environmental > Terrestrial > Soil > Palsa > Peat permafrost | place: Sweden: Abisko...
GCCGTTCACCAAAAAGATGGTGAGCGGTATTTTGGCCTTGCGGACGTGATTGAGGAAGGTGTCTTGCAGATTTTGAGCGCGGTCGGCTGCCATGGCCGTTGTTTCCGTTTTTGTACCGCGGGCCCCTGCCCCGCGGGTCTTTTCTTGCTTCCTAGCGCGGTGAGTCGAGCGAAACGTACCCACCGCAAGCGGCGTCGCCGTAAGATAACGGGCTTCACTCTGCCCAACCCATCCTACGGACATACACAGCGCCGCCAACACCGGTCGGCGACGCCAAGTCGATGATTAGAGGACAGGGCGCAAGGCGATGCAAGCCCCGGTTGGGAGCCGGAAGCAAGAATTGTGCTTACGACCGCCGGCAGCGAGACCAAAAGGACCGCCCCTTTCCTCAGTCGCGCTCGGCATAGCGATGAAACTCACGGCGCAACGCCAGCGCCACCGGGCCCGGCTTGCCGTCGCCGATGGCGCGGCCATCAATTTGCACGACCGGCAGAACGATCTGGCTGGCCGACGTCACGAAGGCCTCGCGCGCCGCATACGCTTCGTCGAGCGTGAAACAGCGCTCGTCGATGCGGAGGCCTTCCGCTTGGATGACGTCGAACAGGACCGTGCGGGTAATGCCACGAAGTATGGCGTGATCGGCCTGTCGCGTGACCAGCGTACCGGCATAGGTCACGATCCACGCATTGGCAGAAGCCGCCTCGGTGACGGCGCGGTCCCCGTCAACGAACCATGCGTCACGCGCGCCCCGCTCGATGGCGCCTTGCCGCGCCAGCACGTTGGGGAGGAGGCCTATCGTCTTGATGTCAACGCGGCCCCAGCGATTGTCCGGCACGCTGATCACCGCAATACCTTTGGCCGCCAGCGCCTCGTTGCGCGTCCGGTTCAGCGCCCGCGCCGTTACCACCAGGCTCGGCGGCACCTCGGGCGCCGGAAAGGCGTGGTCGCGCCGCGCGACGCCACGTGTGACCTGAAAATAAACGATGCCGTAGCCGACGCGGTTGCGAACGACGGTCTCGCGCAGCACGACACCGAGCGCGTTAGACGACATCGGCGCCCGGATGTGCAACGCCTCAAGCGAACGTTTGAGGCGCATCAGATGGCGCCGAACGTCAACGAGCCGCCCTTCCCTCACCTCGCACACTTCGTAGACGCCGTCGCCGAACTGATAACCGCGATCCTCGATGTTCACGGCGGCGTCGCGCATCGGCAGATAGCGGCCGTTGACATAGGCTATGCGTGACATGATCGATTGGGAATCAGTCTATCCCCAGCGCCTTGAGCTTGCGATGGAGCGCCGAGCGTTCCATGCCGACGAATTCGGCTGTGCGCGAAATATTGCCGTCGAAGCGGCTGATCTGCGCCAGGAGATATTCGCGCTCGAATACTTCTCTCGCTTCGCGCAGAGCAAGAGTCATGAGGTGATCGCCGCCTTTTCCGTTAGGCATTGCCGGGATCATGGAACTGACGTCCTGCGGCAGCATCGCCGCGGTGATCACAGCCTCGGGATCGCCGCCGGTAAGGATCATAAGCCGCTCTACATTGTTACGAAGCTGCCGGACATTCCCCGGCCAGTCGTGCGACTGCAGGACGGCCAGCGCGTCCGCGCCGACGTTCCGCTTGGGGAGTCCCGTGTTCTGCGATATCTGGGTCATGAAATATTCGACGAGTTCGGGAATGTCCTCGCGGCGATCGGCAAGGCCGGGGACGCGGATCGGCACCACCGACAGCCGATGATAGAGATCCTCGCGAAATTTTCCGGCCGCGATATCGGATTCGATGTTGCGGCTGGTGGAGGAAATGACGCGGACGTCGACGGTGACCTTGGTGCCGCCGCCGACACGCTGGAACGTCTGATCGACCAGCACCCGCAAGATCTTGTTTTGAGTCTCGCGCGGCATATCGGCGATTTCGTCGATGAACAGCGTGCCGCCATGGGCCTCTTCGAGCGCGCCGACTTTCCGGCTTTGCGTGCCATTGCCCGCCTCGACGCCGAATAGCTCGACTTCCATTTGTTCCGGCATGATGGCGGCGGCGTTGATCACCACGAACGGCCCGTCGGCGCGCGCCGATAGTGCGTGAATGGTGCGCGCCGCGAGCTCCTTGCCGCTGCCCGAGGGACCGACGATGAGAACGCGGCTGTTGGTCGGCCCGACTTTCTCGACCGTCTGGCGCAATTGATTGGCAGCGGGGGAGTGACCGACGAGGGTCGTGGCGAGCGGGCCGAGCTGCTTGAGCTCCCTCACCTCGCGCTTGAGTCGGGAATTCTCGAGCGTGCGTTCGGCAACGAGCAGCAGCCGGTCGGCCTTGAACGGCTTCTCGATGAAGTCGTAAGCGCCGCGCTTGATCGCGGAAACCGCTGTCTCGATGTTGCCGTGGCCGGAGATCATCACGATCGGCAGTTCCGGATGCTCCTGCTTGAGGATGTCGAGCAGTTGCAATCCGTCGAGGCGGCTGCCTTGCAGCCAGATATCGAGGAACACGAGATTGGGCCGGCGGGCGACGACCGCGGCGAGCGCCTGTTCGCTATCGGCGGCGGTACGGGTGCCGTGGCCTTCGTCCTGGAGGATGCCGGCGACCAGCTCGCGGATATCCGCCTCATCATCGACGATCAGGATATCGGAAGCCATGATCAGACCGTCGCTCGCTGCGGTTCCGCCGGCGCGGTGGGAGCGTCGATTGTCTCCGCCGCAAAGCGCAACTGCATCCATGCTCCGCGCGCGCCGGCGACCTTCTCCGACGCGTCGCGCAGCTCGATGCGTCCGCCATGCTCTTCGAGAATGCGGCCGACGATCGCCAGCCCAAGCCCGGTGCCCTTCTCGCGCGTCGTCACGTAAGGTTCCAGGAGCCGCGCGCGGTTCTCCTTGGGCAGCCCGATACCATTGTCGATAACGTCAATGATCACATCCTTGCCGTCATGGCGTGCGCAAACGGTAATGCGCCCGCGTCCAAGTTCGGCTGGAGGCACTGCACCGATTGCTTCGGTCGCATTCTTGACGATGTTGGTGAGCGCCTGCGAAATGAGCCGGCGATCGAAGCGCGCGGGCATGTTCTCCGCAGGCAGATCGACCTCGAAGTCTATATCGGGATGGCCTACGCGCATCAGGAACACGACCTGGCGGACGGTGTCGGCTACGTCCTCCGCGGCGATGACCGCCTTCGGCATGCGTGCAAAACGCGAGAACTCATCGACCATGCGTTTGATATCGTCAACCTGGCGCACGATGGTCTCGGTGCATTGCTCAAACACGGCGGCGTCCTCGACAATCACCTTGCTGTATTTCCGGCGCAACCGCTCGGCCGATAATTGAATCGGCGTGAGCGGGTTCTTGATCTCATGCGCGATGCGCTGGGCAATATCGGCCCAAGCCGAGGAGCGCTGCGCCAGCACGAGCTCGGTGATGTCATCGATGGTAATGACGTAGCCATGCTCGGACTCGGTCGCCTGTTCGCTGGTGACGCGCACCGAAAAATTCCGCTCCTGAGCGTTGCGGCTGACAGCGACCTGACGCTGGACGAGACGCTGACTGCCGTTGCGCGCCGCTTGAAAAATTTCAGCGAGCTCCGGCGCGACCTCGGCGAGCGGACGACCGAGCGCCTCATTTTCGGGCCGCGCGATTAGCCGTTCGGCCGAGCGGTTGAGGATCGTGATACGGCCGTCGGCGTTGACGCCAATGACGCCCGCGCTCGCACCGGCCAGCACCGCCTCTGTGAATCGTCGCCGGCTGTCGATCACGTCGCGCGCGCGTACTATGTCGTCATGTTGCGTGCGCAGTTCCTGCGTCATTGTGTTGAAGGTTTCGCCGAGCTGGGCCAGGTCGCCCTCGGAGCGGTGGATCGGGACCTGGACCTGAAGATTTCCGGTAGACACCAGGTTGGCGGCGCCGATCAGCCGGCGGATCGGAGCCACCAGCCGGTTGGCAAAATCGAGCCCGATCCACGCCGAGGAGAGCAGCACGATAAGCGCGATGACGGCGAACATCAGCGCAAAGGCGATCTGGATACCGAGCCGGCGGGCTTCGAGATTGGCATACTCGCCGGCGCTTTCCTGCGTCGCGCGCAACTGTTGAACCACACGGGGGTCGAGGAGCCGCGCGACGTAGAGATACATATCGTCGTAACCGTGCAGCTTCACGGCAGCGGCGACGTGATCGCCCTCCGGAATAAGCGCCACCTGCGGCTCGGTCTCGCTGATTTGACCGAGCAATTTCGCGGACGGCAGCACGATCGCCTTGTCCATGGTGACATCGGCGCGCTCCACGGTCGAGCCGTCGGCACGGATCATCATGGCGGCGGAAAGGCCGCGCGCGGTTGCTTGCGCCGTAAAAAACTTTTGGAAGCGATCGCGATCCTGGTCAAACATCGGCTTGGCGCGACCAAGGTCGAAGGCCATGGCCATGATCTCGCCGCGGATGGTCTGGGCGTGCTCGCTCACATAGGCATCGGCCACAATCAGCGACTGCTCGATCATGGCGTGCGTACGCGTCGAGAAGAAACGATCGAGACCGCGGTCGAGCGTCGTGCTCGCGACAACGGCGACGAGGACGGTCGGAACCGCCGCAATCACGGCGAACAGGCTGACGATCTGCACATGAAGCCGCGAGCCCGCGTAGCCGCGCCGGCGGGCGCGCACGACAACCCAAACTTCGCGACCGATGATCGCGAGCAGCAGGAGCCCGACGGCCAGATCGGCCAGGAGAAGCTTGACCACGACCTCATGCACAGGTGCGATCGGAGTCAGCCCGGCGAGCACCACAAAGGTCGCCGTGGCGCAGAGAAGCGCAAGCCCGACCGCGATGGCCCCGATGAGCCGGGACGCGGCCGGCATCGGGGCCCCCTCTGCAGGGTCCAGTGGCGCAATCGGAGAAACCGGCAGCGTCGCGGCCACGGCCGGGTCGAGCTGGGCGACCTGATCGACAGTCGTCATGGACGCCTTAAGACGGGACTTCGGGAGCGCATAACGAACGGAGCCCCAGCCATTCGCGCCAGTGATGCTTTTATACAACAATGTTGCCCGATTGCGACAATTCCTAGGCGCGGTTCGGCCATACGGCCGCAAAACTGCCTGACGCCTTCAAAAAATGGATGTCATGAAATCCGAAGCGCAGACGATGGACGCCGGCCGGTCGCCGGCCGCACGCCCCGGAACAACGGATCAGCCGCCGCCGCTTCGATAGACCTGGATTTCCAGATCGCGGATTTTCTTGCGCAGCGTGTTGCGGTTAACGCCAAGAAGGTCTGCGGCACGAATCTGGTTGCCGCGCGTCGCCGCCAATGCGGCGGCAAGCAGCGGCGCCTCCACCTCGCGCAGAATGCGGTGATAGAGACCGGGAGGAGGCAAACCTTCGTCGAAGCCGGAGAAATATCGCGCGAGGTAGCGCTCGACCGCGTTCGACAGATTTTCATCTCCGCGCTGACTCTCGCCGGGCGCAACGAGCGCGGGCTGCGACAATTCAGAGTCAACCACCGCAGCCGTAATCGTCTCCTGCGGGTAGAGCGCGGCGAGGCGTCGGGCGAGATTCTCCAGTTCGCGCACGTTGCCCGGCCAGCGATGCCGCCGCAGCCGGTCCAAAGCGGCCTGGTCGATCTGCTTCGGCGGCAAGCCTTCACGCTCGACCTGCGTGAAGAAATGCCGGATCAAATCGGAAATATCCTCCGTGCGCTCGCGCAGCGGCGGCAATCGCAGCGGCACCACATTGAGACGGAAGAACAGATCCTCGCGGAACAGCCCTTGCTGGATGAGCTGACGCAGGTCCTTGTTGGTCGCCGCGATAATGCGCACGTCGGCCTTGATCGGTGTGCGGCCGCCGACGGTGGTGTATTCGCCCTGCTGCAGGACCCGTAGCAGCCGCGTCTGCGCTTCCATCGGCATATCGCCGATCTCATCGAGAAAAAGCGTGCCGCTCTCAGCCTGCTCGAAGCGGCCGGCGCTCCGCGAGTTGGCGCCGGTGAAGGCACCCTTCTCGTGGCCGAACAATTCCGATTCAATGAGGTCGCGCGGAATCGCCGCCATGTTGATGGCGACGAACGGGCCGGTACGCCGCTTGCCGTAGTCGTGTAATGCGCGCGCGACCAATTCCTTGCCGGTGCCGGATTCGCCGCTGATCATGACGGTCAAATCCGTCTGCATCAGCCGCGCCAGCACGCGATAGATTTCCTGCATCGCCGGCGAGCGGCCGACAAGCGGGATCGATTCAAAGTCCTCGGCCTTGACGGGCTGCCGGCTGCGCTCTTTCGGCTCCGACAAGGCGCGGCCGACGATGGCGATCAACTCCTTGAGGTCGAACGGCTTTGGCAGGTACTCGTAAGCGCCGCGCTCCGACGCGCGTATCGCCGTCATGAATGTATTCTGCGCGCTCATGATGACGACCGGCAGGTCAGGCCGGGCCTTCTTGATGCGCAATAACATGTCGAACGCGTTCTCGTCCGGCAGCACGACGTCGCTGATGATTAGATCGCCGTCGCCCTGGCTGATCCAGCGCCAGAGCGTCGCCGCATTGCCGGTCGAGCGGACCTCATAACCGGCGCGCGAGAGCGCCTGATTGAGCACGGTCCGGATCGCCGCATCGTCATCGGCAACGAGAATGTTTCCCGCTGGCATCAATGATCCTCTCGTGGCTGAAGGGCGGCGTCCGGCTCGCCGCCCTCACCGGTATACATCGGCATGAGAACGCGAAAGATGGTTCGTCGCGACTGCGACTCGCACTCGATAATACCACCATGATCGCCGACGATCTTGGCCACGAGCGCGAGACCGAGTCCCGAGCCCGTCGGCTTGGTGGTGACGAACGGATCGAACAAATGCGGCATCAACTCTTCGGGCACGCCGGGTCCGTTGTCCTTCACGCAGAATTCGAGCGGCAGCGAGATACGGGTCTTCGCACCCGGAACTGACAAACGCACGCCGGGACGAAAGGCGGTCGAGAGCGCGATTTCGCCGCCGGGGCTTTCACCGATCGCCTCGGCCGCGTTCTTGACCAGGTTCAAGAAAACCTGAACGAGCTGGTCGCGGTTCGCCAACACCGGCGGCAGCGAGGGATCGTAGTCCTCGACGAATTTGAGGTGGCGGGCGACGCCGGATTGCGCGAGCCGTTTGACGTGGTCGAGCACAACATGAATGTTGATCGGTTCGCGCTCGACCGGGCGCTCATCGGCGAACACCTCCATGCGATCCACAAGCTTCACGATGCGATCGGCTTCGTCGCAGATCAGCCGCGTCAGCGTGCGGTCGTCGTCCCCCGCGGATTGCTCGAGCAACTGGGCCGCACCACGGATGCCCGACAGCGGATTCTTGATCTCGTGGGCAAGCATGGCGGCCAGTGCAATCACGGAACGCGCCGCACCGCGATGCGTGAGCTGGCGATCCATCTTGTCGGCGATCGAGCGCTCCTGCAGCATCACGACCACGTAGTCCCGCCGTTCGGGCAGCGGTGCGACGTGCAGGTCCACCGCGCGATCGCCCGGATTTCGCGGCGTGCCGAGATCGACTTTGTATTCGTTGACCGCGGCGCCGGTCGCTCGCACTTGCTCGACAAGCGTGAGTAACGGACTGCCGAAGGGAACCAGGTCTTTCAACAGGTGGCGCCGCAGAAGCGGCAGCGAAACCTCGAAAAAGGCTTCCGCCGCGACGTTGGCGTCGGCTATTTTGCCGTCGGACGACACGACGATAACGGGATGCGGCAGCGCGTTTAGCACCGCATCAGCCGTTCCCATCAGCAATGGCTCAGCAGTCCTCACGCGATGATCCTCGCCGCATGACCCAAAGGGGTCGCGCGCAAGCCCTGGCCCCCGAGGAAAGCTGCTTGAGCTAGGAGAGCCTGGGCCGGCAAAAATGGTCCGTTGAGTAGTTTGCACACGAATTAGGCGCTTCCCGCGTTCTGCATAGAGTTTAGCCAAAACTGCGACCGGCGCAAGTGTTGCAGTGCAATATGGACCCTTTCGAGGTGTTTTGCATGGATGGCCTGTGGATTTGGAAGTAGAAGCAAATCCGAGGCTTAGGCGGCACCAGGCCACGTCGCTGCACATGCGCTAGAGCGATGCCGGAAACGTGAGCGGAGTTGCTTTCATGACGGCAAGGGTTGCGGCTGTCGTCGTCGCGGGCGGACGCGGTTACCGCGTCGGCGGCGAGGTGCCGAAGCAATATCGAGACATCGCTGGGGAACCTGTGATCCGGCCTGCGCTCCTTGCCTTTCTTGGTCACTCGCGGGTCGGCGCCGTGCAGCCCGTCATTCATCCGGACGATCAGGAGGCCTTTGCCGCGGCAACCGCAGGACTGAAGAATCTGTCGGCCCCGGTTCCGGGGGGCGTAACGCGCCAGGCGTCGGTGCGGGCCGGACTAGAAGCGCTCCAAGCCGCCGCGCCCGACTTGGTCCTTATCCACGATGCGGCGCGGCCGTTTCTAAGTGGCGACCTGATTTCCCGCGCGATTGCCGCGGCGGAACAATACGGCGCCGCGGTGCCTGCCGTAGCCATTACCGACACCGTGAAAAAGATCGACGAGCAAGACATGGTGAGCGAAACGCTCGATCGCGGCCGCTTGCGCACCGTGCAAACGCCGCAAGCCTTCAGCTTCGGCCTCATCGTCGATCTACACCGCCGCGCGGCAGCGGCCGGACGCGAGGATTTCACCGACGACGCCGCGCTCGCCGAATGGGGCGGTCAGCGGGTCAGGGTGTTTGCCGGCGAGGTCACCAACGTGAAACTGACAACTCAAGACGACTTTGCCCGCGCCGAAGCGCGGCGCATGGCGGCGCTTTCGGACGTGCGCACCGGAAACGGTTTTGATGTACACGCTTTCGGCGATGGCGATCACGTCATGCTTGCGGGTATCCGTATCCCGAATGAGCGCGGCGTGACGGGACATTCCGACGCCGATGTAGCGTTGCATGCACTGGTCGACGCCATATTGGGTGCGCTCGCTGAAGGCGACATCGGGGTGCACTTTCCGCCAAGCGATCCGCAGTGGCGGGGAGCATCGTCCGATCGCTTTCTCGCTTTCGCCTGCGAACGGGTACGCGCACGTTCCGGCGTGATTGCGCATCTCGACGTGACCATCGTCTGCGAGACTCCCCGCGTCGGCCCGCACCGCGACGCGATGCGTGCACGCATCGCCGAGATAGCCGACGTTCCGATCGGCCGCGTGGCAATCAAAGCGACAACGAGCGAGAAAATGGGATTTACCGGCCGCGGCGAAGGCATCGTGGCGATGGCGACGGCGACGGTAAGGCTGCCGTGGAACGCCTCGTGACCGACGGGACATTACGCCAGGCGGCCGCGCAACTGCTCGATCTCTTTCGTGCGCGCGGCCTGAAACTTGCGACCGCAGAATCCTGCACCGGCGGTCTGGTCGCCGCGACGCTCACTGAGATCGCCGGCTCGTCCGACGTCGTCGATTGCGGCTTCGTTACTTATTCGAATGAGGCGAAACAGGCGATGCTCGGCGTGCCGGCGGCAACGCTCAAGCGTCACGGCGCAGTCAGTGGGCAGACCGCGACTGCCATGGCGGCCGGCGCCCTGAAAAATTCGGACGCCGACGTATCGGTGGCGATCACCGGCATTGCCGGTCCAGGCGGTGGCTCGAAGCAAAAGCCGGTCGGCCTCGTCCATTTCGCTGCGGCATGCCGCGACGGACGCCGCATCGCGCGCAGCCGGCGCTACGGCAAGATCGGCCGTCGCCAGGTTCGGCAGCGCTCCGTTGCCGAAGCATTTGAACTTCTGCTGAAGCTGGCGGAAAATGCTTAGCCCGGCCTTACGCTGGGCTCGTGCCGTAAACTTGGTCGGCACGCCGCTCGAAGGCGGCGGAGAAGCGGCGGAAGGCGGCATCGAAGACCGCGCCCATCAGCAGGCCCAACGTGCGGCTGCGAAACTCGTATGAAATGAAAAACTCGACGTCGCAGACGCGATCCTGCACCGGCCGAAAGTTCCACCGGTTGTTCAAACGACGAAACGGGCCTTCGAGATATTCGACCAGAATTTCCAGATTAGGCCGGTCCAGCGTGACCCGGCTCGTAAATGTCTCGCGAACAAGTTTGTAGGCGACGGTCATATCGGCGACGATGATATCCTTGCCGCCCTCTTGCATGCGCTTTCGCACGGTGAGCGACTGGCACAGCGGCACGAATTCTGAATAGTGCTCGACGTCGGCGACGAGATCGAACATCTCCGACGCGGCGTGCTGCACGCGTCTCGTGGTGGACAAATGCGGCATGGATCAACGCGCCGCCCGCAACGCCTTGAGCCGGGCGAAGTCCTCGCCCGCATGATGCGAGGAGCGCGTCAGCGGACTTGCCGACACCATTGAGAAGCCCTTGGCGTAAGCGACCGCCGCCAGCGCCTCGAACTCGTCCGGAGGCACGAAGCGCACGACGGGGTGATGCTTGCGCGAGGGCTGCAGGTATTGGCCGATGGTGAGAAAATCCACATTGGCGGCGCGCAGGTCATCCATCACCTGCAGCACTTCGTTGCGCGCTTCACCAAGACCCACCATGATTCCCGACTTGGTGAAGATCAGCGGATCGAGCTCCTTGGCGCGCTGCAACAGGTGGACGGACGCGAAGTAGCGAGCGCCCGGTCGCACGGTCAGATAATTCGACGGCACCGTTTCGAGGTTGTGGTTGAATACATCGGGCCGCGCGGCCACAACGGTTTCGACCGCGCCTTCTTTGCGAAGAAAGTCGGGCGTCAACACCTCGATCGTCGTGCGGGGGCAGCGCGCCCGGATGGCGCGGATCACCGCGGCGAAATGTGCGGCACCGCCGTCCTCAAGGTCGTCTCGATCGACGGAGGTGATCACGATATGCGCAAGGCCGAGCTTTGCCGTGGCCTCGGCGACATGCAACGGCTCCGCGGGATCGAGCCCGCCCGGTAAGCCGGTCTTGACGTTGCAGAAGGCGCACGCGCGCGTGCAGGTGTCGCCCATGATCATGAAGGTCGCGTGCTTCTTCTCCCAGCACTCGCCGATATTGGGGCAGCCCGCCTCCTCGCACACCGTGTGAAGGCCATTGGCGCGCACGATCCGCTGAGTCGCCGCATAGCCTGGCGATACCGGCGCCTTGACCCTGATCCAGTCTGGCTTGCGCAGGACCGGCTGATCCGGCCGATGCGCTTTTTCGGGATGGCGGGGACGGGCATCGCCAACCAAAGTGTCGATGATAACGGCCATGGAGGCTCCGAGGCGAAGCTCGCCCTAACGTGATACTTACGGGGCGGTGTGTTACGCCGCAAGACCGTGTCGCTGCGAAGCGGCGGGCGTGAAACGGGCTGCCCGCCCTCGAAGGAGTCGTCGCCGGTGACATGGGCGGCTGTGCTCGTGATGAACGATCTGTAAGAAAACTGCGGATAGTTCAGCACTTCCAAACGTAAGTTTTGCCACAATAAAATGGTCCATTGCTCCAGGACGGTCTCTCACGCTGGAGGCTTTTGTGACCGCTCGTGGTGAAGAAACGGCAGCGCTCGCTCTGCACCGATTCGGCTTCGGGCCGGTGCCCGGATCGATCGTCGCCATTGCTCACGACCCGCGTGGCGCTCTGCTTGCCGATCTCGAGCGTCCCGCCGCCGGCTGGCTGAGCGCCCGCATGCCGTCGAGCGAACAAGCCGCCCGCGCCGTCTTCGAGTTTCGCGCCGAACAACAGGCGAAGCAAAAGCTTGCGCAGCGCGCGGCCAAGGAAGCCGAAGCCAAAAGTGCGGCCCAGGCTACCTCCGATGTTACCAAAGCAGCATTGGCCCCAGCGCCGCCTGGCCCAAAGCCGCCAGAGAACAAGGGACCGCAATTACCGCAGCAGTTCATCGAGAATGAGGCCCAGGCGCGCTTCGATGCCGCCATTGATGCCGATATTGGTTTCGTCGAACGCCTGGTCTGGTTTTGGTCGAACCATTTCTGCATTTCGGCCGACAAGGATGTCGCCATGGTCGGCGCCTATGAGCGCGAGGCGATCCGTCCGCATGTTCTCGGCCGTTTCGCCGAGATGCTTCAGGCGGTCGAAAGGCATCCGGCGATGCTGTTCTATCTCGACAATATCCGCTCGATGGGCGCGGATTCGATCGCCGGTATCAATGGCGACAAAGGACTGAATGAGAATCTCGCGCGCGAGATTCTCGAACTGCATACGCTGGGCGTGCGCAGCGGTTATTCGCAGCAGGACGTGACCAGCTTTGCCAACGTGCTCACCGGGTGGAGTTGGGTCGACCCGGGGGAGCCCGAGCACGGCGGCGAATTTGTTTTCGTCAAACTCCTGCATCAACCGGGCGATCAAGTGGTCCTGGGCAAGCCATATCCCGACAGCGGCGCCACGCAGGGCCGCGCCGTGCTCGCCGACCTCGCCCGTCATCCGGCGACCGAGCGACATATTGCACACAAGCTTGCGTGTCATTTCGTCGCCGACGAGCCGCCGCCCACGCTCATCGACAAACTTGCCAACCGGTTCAAGGAGACCGACGGCAACCTCAAGGAAGTCGCAAAAACGCTTGTCACCGCGGACGAGTCGTGGACTCCCAGGCGGACCAAGCTGAAACCGCCTTCGCAATGGATCGTCGCCACGCTGCGCCTGACCGGCGGGCAACGGCCTGTCGCTCAGGCAGCGAGCAATATGGATGTGACGCGTGTGGGCGTTACCAAGTGGCCGATCGGCCGCACGCTCGCCGTCCAGGCCGCGCTCGGCGAAGCCCTTTGGCGACCACCGGCGCCGAATGGCTGGCCCGATACGGAAGCTGCATGGATCGACGGCGTACCCCATCGGCTGGATGTGGCAAACGAGATCGCCGGACGATTGCCGGCAGGCCTGGATCCCCTGACACTGCTTGACAGCGGGCTCGGTCCGCTCGCGTCGCGCGACACCCGGGAGACCATTGCGCGGGCCGAAAGTCGTAATCAGGCCCTGGCGCTGCTTGTGATGACACCGGAATTTCTGCGGAGATAACATGCGATTTTTCCATGCATCGTCGCGGCGGGACGTGCTGCTCGCTTCCGGAACGCTGTTCGCGTGGGCGCATCTGCCGAAGCTCGCGCACGCGGAAGGCCGCGACCCGCGCTTTCTGACGATCATTCTGCGCGGCGCGCTCGATGGTCTTGCCGCAGTCGCGCCGGTTGGCGATCCCAATTGGGTGTCGCTGCGCGGCGACAACGCATTGCTGCTCGACGGCAAGACGCCCGCGCTCAAGCTCGACAGCTTCTTCGCGCTTAATCCGGCGATGCCCAATCTCCATCACATGTTCCAGGCCAGCGAGGCGATCGTCGTTCACGCCTGCGCCACTCCGTACCGCGAACGTTCGCATTTCGACGGCCAGGATTTGCTTGAAAGCGGTCTTCCCAACCCGGCCATGAGCGACAGCGGGTGGCTCAATCGTGCGCTCACAAGCCTCACGCCGGGCGGCCGGGTCGATCCGAGGGGCAGCAAGGCCTTCGCTGTCGGCCCCGTGACACCGTTGGTCGTGCGCGGTCCAGCGCCAGTACTGTCATGGTCGCCGCAAAAGGTCATGCCCGCGAGCGAAGACACAGTGAAGCGTCTGCTCGATCTTTACCGCCAGGCCGACGTGAAGCTTGCAAGCGCGATGGAAGACAATGAACGCCTGATGGCCATCCAGCATTCCGGCGAAATGGCGCAGAAGCCCGGGGGGCCCGCGCAAGTGCGGGGCTATTTTGCCGAGGCGGCAGGCATGGCCGCGAAGTTCTTGGCGCAGCCCGATGGACCGCGCGTCGGCGCGCTCGCACTTGACGGCTGGGACACCCATAACAACGAAGGCATCGCCAACGGCCGGCTCTCGCAATTACTTGGCGCGCTCGATGCGGCGCTTGGCGCGGTCAAGACTGGTATGGGCCCGGCGTGGCGAGAGACCGTGGTTGTGCTTGTCACCGAGTTCGGCCGCACCGCCCATATCAACGGTACCGATGGCACCGACCATGGCACCGCGACCGTGGCGCTTCTTGCCGGCGGCGCGCTGAAGGGCGGCCGCGTGATCGCGGACTGGCCGGGCCTCAGGACTGCTGATCTTTACGAGAACCGCGACCTCAAGCCGACGACCGACCTGCGCGCCGTACTAAAAGGGCTATTGAAGGATCACCTGCGCGCCGATGAACGCGTGCTCGCTGAGAATGTGTTTCCCGGAAGCAAGGGCGTGAGACCGCTGGCGGAATTGGTAAGCTGACGATCTGTCACATATTCAGGACGCGTCCGTAAGCGTCCAGCACCGCCTCCTTCATCATCTCCGACAACGTGGGATGCGGGAAAACGGTGTGCATCAGCTCTTCTTCAGTGGTCTCGAGGTTCATCGCAATTACGTAGCCCTGGATGAGTTCGGTCACTTCGGCTCCGACCATGTGGGCGCCGAGGAGTTGGCCCGTGTTCTTGTCGAAGATCACTTTTACCAAACCCTGATCTTCGCCCAGTGCGATAGCCTTGCCGTTGCCGATGAACGGAAAACGGCCGACGCGGATCTCAAGTTTCTTGTCCTTGGCCGCTTGTTCGGTAAGTCCCACCGAAGCGATCTGCGGCGTGCAATAGGTGCATCCGGGAATGAGGCGTTTGTCCATCGCGTGAGGATGCAGCCCTTTGATCGCTTCGACGCAGATGACGCCTTCATGCTCGGCCTTGTGGGCAAGAAGTGGCGGCCCGGCGACATCGCCGATCGCATAAACTCCCGGCACGTTGGTTTTGCATGAACCGTCGATGACGATGGCGCCGCGTTCCGTCTTCACCCCAAGCTTCTCCAGACCGAGATTTTCGATGTTGCCGACGACGCCGACCGCGGCGATGACGCGGTCGACCGACAGCGTTTGCGTGCCGCCCTTTCCGTCATCGATGGTCGCCGTAACGCCATCGGCCTTTTTGTCGAGCTTCGTCACTTTGGCGCCGGTGAGGATCTTGATGCCCTGCTTCTCGAAACTCTTGCGCGCAAACGCAGCGATCTCGGCGTCTTCCGCCGGCAGGATTTGCGGCAACACCTCGACCACGGTCACCTCGGCACCGAGCGTGCGGTAGAACGAAGCGAATTCAATGCCGATGGCGCCGGAGCCGACGACGAGCAGCGATTTGGGAACGCTGTCCGGCACCATCGCTTCAAAATAAGTCCAAATGAGCTTCTTGTCCGGCTCCAGGCCGGGCAGGACGCGCGGCCGTGCGCCGGTCGCGATGATGATGTGCCTGGCCTCGTATGCGCCGGCGCCCAGCGCCCCCTTGGGCGCTTCGCTCTTGCCGGCTTTCACCGTGATCCTGCCGGGCCCTTCAAACGCTGCCTCACCCCAGATCACGGCGACCTTGTTCTTCTTCATGAGAAAGCCGACGCCTTCATTGAGGCGCTTTGCCACCGCTCGCGAGCGCTTTACCACGGCCGAAGGATCGTATTTTACCTCCCCCGCGGAAAGGCCGTAATCCTTGGCGTGTTGAAGATAGTGAAAAATCTCCGCGGAGCGCAGCAGCGCCTTGGTCGGAATGCAACCCCAGTTCAGGCAGATGCCGCCCAGATAGTCGCGCTCGACAATCGCGGTCTTGAATCCAAGCTGCGCCGCGCGGATCGCACAGACATAACCGCCGGGACCCGAGCCGATGATGATGATGTCGAAATTCGTATCAGCCATGCGTTAGCTCGTGGTCACTGCATATTGGGCGATGCCGTTGCCGAATGACCAGTTTTCCTTGACCACCTCGACGAGGCTGATGAAGACGTCTTGCGGCCGCAGCCCGGGATTTTCCGACAACAGGTCCGCCACGCGCGCCACGAACGCCTTTTTTTGCTCAATTGTCCGCGTGTTGTTGCCCGTGATCTGAATGATGACGAGGTTGTCGCTGCGCGCGATATCGAGATACCGCTCGCTGTAGATAAAATCGCCCTTGTCGTGCTCGCTGACGATCATGAAACGGTCTTCCTCGGGTACCGCAAACGTTTCACGCATGGCGCGATAGACGCCGTCGCAGATTGCCTTGCGGTACCCAGCGGATTTACCTCGACGCAAGTCGATTCGAACGAGCGGCATATCACACCAGCATCATCACGGGGTTTTCGATCAACGCCTTGAACGCGCCGATCAGCACGGCGCCCAGCGCGCCGTCGACAGAGCGGTGATCGCACGACATCGTGACGCTCATGATCTGCGCCGCCTCGATCCTGCCATTGCGCACCACGGCGCGCTCCTCGCCGGTGCCGACCGCGAGAATGGTCGATTGCGGCGGATTGATCACGGCGGTGAAATCCTTGATGCCGAACATGCCGAGGTTCGAAACCGACGTCGTGCCGCCCTGATATTCTTGCGGTTTGAGCTTGCGCGCGCGGGCACGCGCCGCAAGGTCCTTCATCTCGTTGGAGATCGCCGACAGTGATTTCGTTTCCGCGTTGCGGATAATCGGCGTGATCAAGCCGTTCGGCATCGCCACCGCGACGCCGACGTCGGAGTGCTTGTGCTTCAGCATGCCGGCGTCGGTCCAGCTCACGTTGGCATCCGGCACGCGCTGCAGCGCAAGCGCCAGAGCTTTGATAACGAAGTCGTTGACCGAAAGCTTGTAGGCGGGCTTGCCATCCTTGTCCTTCGGCGCCACTGCATTGATCTCTTCGCGCGCCGCGACAAGCTTGCCGATGTCGCAGTCGATGGTGAGATAAAAATGCGGGACGGTCTGCACCGACGCGGTGAGACGTTGCGCGATGGTGCGGCGCATGCCGTCGTGCGGAACGAGCTCGTAGCTGCCCTCTTCGTAAAGCGCGCGAATTTGCTGGTCCGACATCGACGGCGCGATCGCGGGAGCGCCGGCCGCCGCAGGCGCCGCGCCCGAAGCGCGCAGGCCGTTGCCTTCCTTCGCCGCCGAAACATCTTTGGCCACCACGCGGCCATGCGGACCGGTGCCGGCGATCCGGCCGATGTCGATGCCGGCCTCCTTGGCGAGACGTCGCGCGAGCGGCGACGAGAAAACACGATTTGGAGCATGCCCGTCAGTCTCACTCTCGCTCTGCCGGGGAGAGGGAACGCGCGTCGCCTGCGGTTCGCCGGATGGTTTCGCGTCTTTTGCGGCGGACGCAGCAGTGGCGGTCTGCGCAGCCCCCTCCGCCTTTTGGGGAGAGGCTGGCGGTGAGGCGGGTGCGGCGCCCGGAACTTTTGCAGGTGCGACCCCCTTTCCGGCCGCCGCAGCCGCCGCTTTCGGATCCTCGCCCTCCTGTGCAATTACGGCAATGAGCTGATTGACCGGCACGTCGTGGGTGCCTTCAGGCACTACGATTTTCGCCATCACGCCGTCATCGACGGCCTCATATTCCATCGTTGCCTTATCGGTCTCGATCTCGGCGATGACATCGCCGGTCTTGACCGCTTCGCCTTCCTTCTTGAGCCACTTGGCGAGGTTGCCCTTCTCCATCGTGGGCGACAGCGCCGGCATGAGGATATTGATGGGCATGGCGCGGCAATCTCACCAATAACAATTCAGCGGTAGCAGACGGCCTTCGCCGCCTCGACAACTTCAGCGACGGAAGGCAACGCAAGTTTCTCCAAATTCGCGGCATACGGCATCGGCACATCCTTGCCGGTGACGCGCATGACCGGCGCATCAAGATAGTCGAACGCCTCTTCCATCACCCGCGCGGCAATCTCGGCGCCGACGCCGGATTGCTTCCAGCCTTCCTCAATGGTGACGAGGCGTCCGGTTTTTTTCACCGACTCAATAACCGTCTCGGCGTCCATAGGCTTGAGCGTGCGTAGATCAATCACCTCCGCCGAAATGTTTTCGTTAGCCAGTTCGTCCGCGGCCTTCAGCGCGTAGGTCATGCCGATCGACCAGGCAACGAGCGTGACGTCATTGCCGGCGCGCACGACGCGCGCGCGCCCGATCGGCAGCACGTAGTCGTCGAGTTTCGGCACCGGCGAGGAGGCGCCGTAGAGGATTTCGTTTTCCAGGAAGATAACCGGATTGGGATCGCGGATCGCCGCTTTGAGCAGTCCCTTGGCATCGGCCGCGGTCGAGGGCGCGACCACTTTGAGGCCTGGAACGTGCGAGTACCAGGAGGTGTAGTCCTGGCTGTGCTGGGCGCCGACGCGGGCGGCCGCTCCGTTCGGCCCGCGGAATACCATAGCGACATCAACCTGACCGCCGGACATGTAGCGCGTCTTCGCCGCCGAGTTGATGATGTGATCCATGGCCTGCATGGCGAAGTTAAACGTCATGAATTCGACGACTGGCTTCAATCCGGCAAGTGCGGCGCCGACACCGAGACCGGCGAAGCCATGCTCGGTGATCGGCGTGTCGATGACGCGCCGCGCACCAAACTCCTGAAGGAGGCCCTGCGTCACTTTGTAGGCGCCCTGATATTCGGCGACCTCTTCGCCAATCACGAAGACATCGGCGTCGCGGCGCATTTCCTCGGCCATGGCATCGCGCAATGCCTCGCGCATCGTCATGGTGACCATCTCGGTGCCCTCCGGCACGTCGGGGTCGGGCAGCGCCTGGACTGAAGGCGGCTTCACGGTGCCGGTTTTGGCCGGCGCCGGCGCTTCAGCTTTTTTCGCCGGCCCGTCCTTCTCCGCCAGCGGCGCGGATTCGGCGGCCTTCTGCTGGCGTGCGGGGTCCGCCGGCATGCCGTCCTTGAGCGCAGCCTGATCCTCGCCCTCCGCAAGGATCATCGCGATCGGCGTATTGACGGCGACATCATTGGTGCCCTCCGGCACCAAAATCCTGCCGAGCGTGCCTTCGTCGACCGCTTCTACTTCCATGGTGGCTTTGTCGGTCTCGATCTCGGCGATGACGTCGCCGGACTTGACGACATCGCCTTCCTTCTTGAGCCACTTGGCGAGGTTGCCCTTCTCCATGGTCGGGGAGAGCGCGGGCATGAGAACTTGGGTCGGCATGGCGGGCTAACTCGTGGATCGTCGCGCCGGGGGAAACTGCGGGCGCCGGTACGCAAGCATGGACACTCTCATCGATACACGTCCGTATAAAGTTCGGCGGGATCGGGCTCGGCATCGTTGGTCGCGAACTCGGACGCTTCATTGACGACCGCACGCACGGAAGCGTCGATTTTCTTCAGCTCGTCCTCGCTAGTCCATTTCTTGGCGAGAAGCCGCGCGCGAACCTGCTCGATCGGATCGTGTTCGGTGCGCACTTTGTCGACCTCTTCCTTGGTGCGGTATTTGGCCGGGTCGGACATCGAGTGCCCGCGATAGCGGTAGGTCATCATTTCGATAATGGTCGGGCCCTTTCCGGACCGGCACCAGGCGATCGCCTCTTCGCCGGCGGCCTTTACCGCGCGTACGTCCATGCCGTCGACCTGCACGCCCGGAATATTGAAGGAGACGCCGCGCTTGGAGAAATCGGTCTGCGCCGAAGAGCGCGTTACCGCGGTGCCCATGGCATAGCGGTTGTTCTCGATGATGTAGACCACGGGAAGCTTCCACAACTCCGCCATGTTGAAGCTTTCATAGACTTGGCCCTGGTTCGCCGCGCCGTCGCCGAAATAGGTCAGGCACACGGCGTCGCTGTCGCGGTACTTGTTGGCG
>Ga0302326_10011071_pt1 | contig 19462 bp, 21 predicted proteins | sample Palsa_T0_3_FD_202264 | JGI IMG/M metagenome (GOLD analysis project Ga0302326, IMG submission 202264) | Peat permafrost microbial communities from Stordalen Mire near Abisko, Sweden - Palsa_T0_3 | ecosystem: Environmental > Terrestrial > Soil > Palsa > Peat permafrost | place: Sweden: Abisko...
GCGTAAAATACCTATTCCCCAAAAAAGCATTCAACAAAATTTTCCATCCATATGAGAAATAATAAAAGTTTAATACTCGCACCTCGGAAAGGTTGCATAATGTTCGTGCTCGCGATGGCGGTTGCGTATACTCATACGACCGCTCTCGGTGCGGAACCAAAATCTGAGAACCACGCGACGAATGAAATTGGCTTGATGAATGCGGTGCCGCCGATTGCGGTCGTATTGCCTTACGCCGGGTCGTCTATCGATGAAGACAAATCTGGGTGGATGTTGTGCGACGGTCGCCTTCTCGAGATTCCGAGCGACGCGATAGAGCGGTTTTGGTCTTTATATCAAATAATCGGAAAAATATCTGGCAGCGAAGAAAAGGATGGACGGAAGTACTTCAAATTGCCGGATCTTCGCGGAAGAGTTCCGGTAGGAGTCAACAATATGGGAGGAACGGACGCTGGTGTATTGACCGCCTCGGGGGCGTCTAGCGGAGGAATCAAAGGGAATTCACTTGGTGCGAAAGGTGGAGCTGAGAGCCATACATTGACCGTGGCAGAAATGCCGAGCCATTCCCACGAACTCGTTGATCCTGGGCACCAGCATCCAGTTCCAACAAGTGGTGGGAATAACGGTTGGGACCGTAACAACCCGCGTCTTAGGTGGGCGGATACTAGCGGACGCGACACGCCCCTTACTGACTCCGCGAAGACTGGAATTACTATGAAGAATGCCGGCGGCGATCAACCACACTCTATTATGCAACCCTCAATCATACTGAACTATATTATTCGCTTTCGGTGATGTTATTCATCGCCGTGATTCGCGTGCGGCGTGCGGAGTTCGAGACTCAATTATTCAAAATAGCCGAGAGTCGGGTTTCGCACTTCGCTACGCAAACTCGGATTGACTTCCGAATTATTAATATTTAATAATGTAGTTCACCGCGGCGTTTATTGGTCGGGTCTCGTGTCCTCCTTTTGGCTCGCTTTCATAGGAGGGGCGGTTGTAGGGGTTTGTGGGGAATGGGACTGGCTGGTTATTGTCATTCGTCCCGGAATCCCTCTCAACCTGATAAAGCTTGAGTGCGTGGGTGTGCGCTTTAAATTCGTCCATTTGATACGATCCAACATTCTCCTGGCTGTTTCCACCAGCTAGCTTCGCGGTTCGCGTATCCCGATCCGGGTCACGGCTTTCGCCGCTTGTGTCAATCCCACGGAGAAAATAACCGCGTAAATCCGGAACATTAAAGTCGGTAACATTGGAGACAGCCACCGTTTTTGCGTGTTGGCCATTTTTGCTGCCATTACCCCAATTCATCTTAATCGCCAGAAACAGTGATCGGTATTTTTCGTCCTTACTGCTCAGCGCAGAGCCGTCACAAAGTAACCAACCTGGCGGCGCATCATTCCCGCCAAAAGCAGCGATAGTCCCTGGGGGGACAAGTGCATTCATCTTCAACACATTCTCCGTAAGTGCCTTTCGCAAACTTCTCACTTCGGCGATCAACCCTTCAGCCCCTGAAGTATCGTTCTGACCTCGAGCATCCCGGAAAAGCGCAAAGGCTGCGATCGAGATCAAGATCAAGGATAAAAACCGCTTGTTGCAGATTAAAGATTTCATCAGACGCGAAAGATATTACCTGATTATGGCTTAGCGACGTTCATATCGCTGAACAGGCAGCAGTGAATGCGGAAGCGGCGCGCCTCGATATTGGTCGACGTGTCCGCGTAACCCCAGATCACGGTTTCCATCTCACGCAAGGCCTGCAACAACTCGGCATCGGTGGCGGTGGCGTAGTCCTTGCCCTCCGCATAGATGGTTTCGTGAATTTGTTTAATGCGTGCCCGGACTTCAGCCGGTTGCACGGGGTCGGCGGAGGCGGAGGCGGCGAGGCACAGTACGGCCGAGGCAAAACAGAGTCGGCCGAAGTTTTTCCACGGAGTGCGGGTGAGGTTCATATTTATTGGGAGAATTCTGCGTAGAAGAAGTAGAGGGTGATACCTATCTCATCATTCCCTTGCTTGGGCCGGCTGAGGACATCATAGAGCTTTTGGCTGATTAGAACCTCCCATGTCCCCATGAGAGGGAAGAAGCGGAAGCGTCGGGAAGTAGGGAGGTCAATACCGCCGCTCGGGCCGAAAGTCTGGCTCAACCGATTGCCGGGGTCTCTGTCGCTCGTCGTGGCCAGCTGGGTTACCCAATGATAGCCCAGACCGCCGTCGTCCGGATTGGAGAAGGGATCCTTGGAAAGGAGATCTGGGCCCAAGAGCCGGCTGGAGATCGGGAAATCTAGGCAACGTAGCGCACCTTGGGACTTGGTATAAAACCTTCCATTGCCGAGAAACGCCAGAGCGGGCCGCTCGGTGCTGGCGTGTAGCGAAGTGTGCAAATCGTCGTAGGCGACATGGGTGACGACCTGGGACAAAGCCTGGGTCAAGTTGACCTCGCTTTCGACGATATATGCCGACTGGGCGCAAACCAAGGGCGGCGGGCCGCCGGCGACACGAAAATCCCCCCGCTCGTTGAACAGGCTTTGCGCCAGGGAGGAGGGGATGGTCGCTTTCGTGGCTAGGTAACCGCTGGGGGCAATCGCCACGGGGAGAGCGTAGAATTTGTTATCGTGGCCACCAAACAGGGTACTGGTGAACGTGACCGGTCGTAGATAGGGCTTGTATTTAGCGAAGTTGGTCTGCGTGAGAGTAATCGGGACATATCCCTTCCACCAACCGCCGGCCAGGGGGTTGTTGCGTCTGATAAGGGTCGTAATTTCCTCATGGTTCAGGATCTGGTTCATGGCGACGGGTCCAAGCAGCCCCGTGTTTTTATCCTGCGCTTGGATGACATTAATGAAGAAGTTATCCGCCGCCGTGGGATTGGCCTCGAGGATTCTGAGGAAGAAATCATAGTCGCGAATACAGCGCCAGAGGAAAGCTTGTACCTGCGCGTAGTCTGTCGGGGCAAATGTAAAGTCGGCCCCGGAAACACGCTGTTCCCATTGTTGGAAGGCCGCGGCGTCGCGCTTGGTAGCAGCGATCTGGTAGCGGGCCTGCGCGGCATCGAGCCGGGCCCGCTGCGCCTTGACTAGGTCGGTGGCCTTGTCCCGGGCGATCGTGGCCATATCGACGCTAATGGCGGCTTGCTGGACCCGCAGGTCGGAGCCGCGTTTGAAGGCGGCCTCGGCGGCAGCGGCGTGGGCATAGCCTGCGGCATCGTTTTGCTCCCCATACTGCTCCGCTTGGCTTTGCAGTTGCTGAAGGAAAAGATCGTATTGCTTATCGTAAAAGTCGGCGGCAGTGCCGAAGAGCTCCGTCCAGCTCTGGCCGCCCCCCTTGGGGTGCAATACGCCCTGAAAGCGATCGATCGTCGCGGAAATCCGTTCCTGCAGCGTGGAAGGGTCGTAGTTCGCAGGCAGCGGCAACACGGAACCATCCGGCGCCTTTTCCAACCCGAGGACGAAGAGCATTTGGTAATCGGTGAATCTTTTGAAGGTCTCGTTTTCCGGTTTTTCCAGATCCACCATGCTGGCGAGTTTGCGGCCTTTCTCCAGGCCGTTTCCGCGCTTCTCCACGTCGGGAAGATTGCCGTCGGCATTGCCGCCGAGCATTTGGATGAAGGCCAGTTGCAGGGCCTTCCGTTTTTTCTGGATCTGGTCGATCCGGAGGTCCGGCTCGAGCTGATTTTCGGCGGCTTCGTCCGATAAGTTCAACATTTTCGACCGACTGGAGAAGCGTTTCGTTTCGGTTGCCGCGAGATCTTTCAGTGGCACATCCAGCACGCTGGTGTTGACGGAGGAGGGAGGGCCACCAGCGGCGTCGATCGCTTTCCGGATCTGGGCCAGCGCCTCATCCCGCGGTTTGGTCAGAATGGCGAGTAACTGGTCTCGGGCTTTTTCAAAAGCGCCAGTGTCTTGGTAGCGGGAGATCTGGTTGACGAAATCGTGCAACTTACTAGCCAGGCCCGCATCGAAGGACTGGCGCACCACTTGTTCCGCCTGGGTCAAGGCCGCATCGAACGTCTTGAACTTGCCTGCCACCTCGGTTGCCATATGCACCTGCGGCGGTTTCATAAGCTGCTCGATCTGCGCATCGGTGAAGAAATCGCGCAGATCCACCTGCCGGTAGGGCGTGGTCAGCTTGGCGTAGTCCTCCTTTAGTTTGTCCGCGGTCGGTGTGTTCAGGAAGGCCGCGAGGCGATCATTGAGCTCGTCCTCCCAGTCGGAAAGCGCCTTGACGAGCGCGCCGGTGGCTTTGGGATAGAATTGCTTGCTGGTCTCGTGGACGACGTACATCTGCACCGTGGTCTCCACTTGGGCGAGCGTGTTGCGTAGCCACGTTTCCGTGTCGGTCAGCTCACCCTTGATCTTCTCCGTATCCGGGGAGTTTTGGTCAACATGGGAACCGACCTCGGTGGAGGCGGTGGCGATGAGACTTTTGCCGAGGTTCTTGAGATTCGATCCGGAAAAAGCCTGGCCGACATTGCCCTTCTTGAGTTCCGCTTCCATGTCCTTCCATTCATCGTTCGTGCCCATTTTCTTGGCGAGGTCTTCCAGCTTTTGCCTGGCGGGCGAGGGCGGATTCGCTGTCCACCACGTTTGCAAGGAGAAGTTGGGAGTTTCGCGGACTTCCTTTTCCACGCCCTTGACCATCTCGGCGATGGCATTCGACTGCTCCGTCGTGGCGTTGTCGCCCGCGGCCATGGCGGCGGCATGAGCAAGCAGGCGCGCCTTGAAGGATTCGCCCCGTTGCTGGACGGCATCGTCCAGGGTCGCCTTGACATCCGCGAGGGCGTGATCCCGTGCCGACTTGAGCATAGCCTGAGTGTCCGCGGCATCGATGGTATGCGACCCGTTGAGCAACTTATCGTTGATGAAGTCCTGGTACTTCTTGTCATCGGAAAGGCTCTCCAGAATCTGCTGACCGCTGGACCGGAGATACGCTTCGCCCAGTCGCTGACCTTCCGTGCTCACCGTGGCCAGGAGCCGATCGCTGAGGTGCTTTCCGGAGAATCCATGCAGGTTGGCGTCGGGAAATAGGATATCCACGGCGGGCCCAGCTTTAGGTGGGAGCACGGATTTCGCGGCACGATTGACTAGGCAGAGTCCATAACTCTCGGCGGCGTCGGAGAGGCCGGCTTGCTTGGCAAAGGTGGCAAAATTTTGAAATTGATGGTTGTTCTGCAGTCCATCCAGCAACTGATCGACCCCGAGATCCTTCCCCCAGTCATCCAGCTTATCCTTCATCAGGGTATCGAACCCGGTTTTCTGCGCCACATCGGCGAAGTTTTGAAAGGCGGCTTCCCAGTCCCCCTTGGCCGCGGCCTGGATCCCTTCGAAGGTCGTATTGATCAAAGTGCCCAAGGGTGGCAGTCCATAAAAAGCGCACACGCAATCGACGACTTTGACGGTGATGGCGCGGACAATATCGCCGACGTCTTTGTGATCTTCGTCGAGGTAGTTTTGGCGTTCGCGGGCGATCTCCTGCGCCAGATCATTGACGAGATCGGTGATCTGCCCGAGCTCCAACTCGCTTTTACGCAACTCGAGGTAATATCGCGGCAGCGCCTCGAGGATCATCTCGTACTGCGCCTTGACTTGGAAGATCTCGTAGGAGTCCCGATTCCATTTCAGCAGGCCGATCGCCGCGCGGGCCTGGGCAGCCTCGGCATGCAGCCGGGCGGATTCCTGCAGAAAGTGGTGGGCAACGGCGTCGGAACGCAGGGAGTCAGCGCCGAGCCGGTTGTAATTGATGAACCTGTTAGCGATTTCCAGATCCTTCTGCGCCGCGCCGAGGAGCGCAGCCTCAGCCACCACGTCGTCATCGGCGGCGTCGGCGGCGATGCTGGCCTCCTGCCGGTCGGTAGTGGTCTTGACCCACCGGGAGAGCGCGCCGAGATCATTTTGCTGCAGCCACGTGGCGAGCATCGACATCGTCGAGATCAAATCCTGGGTTCCATTGCTCGCCTGGAGCGGACCGACGATGCCGAAGGCATCCCGGCTCGCGCCAGCTGCGGTCATGCGCTCGCGATTGACGATCCACAGGCGGGCCAGGGCCTGGTCGACCAGACTGGCCATCGGCGGCAGGCCGGAAGCTTTTTCACCCCCGGCGAGAGATGGATCAGGGGGAATGAGCTGGAGTGGATTGTTCCGGGTGAAGGCGATCAACGGAACGACCGAGGAATCGGCACGGGGCGCAAACCGAATGGAGCCACTGGCCTGCAGGTCGGCCTGCAGTGCCGGGGGGAGATTCAGGTTCTTGATTTGCACTCCGCTCCACAGCGGCGAGGACAGGGAGAAGAAATCTTCGATACCAAACGGCGAGGTAGGTGCTCCCGCGACCGATCGTTGATAGTTATTCTTTCCGAGATCGAGAGCGGCTTCCCACGCCGCCATCGGGCCAGTCTCCCGCAGTTTGTTGAGCAATCCCTTCAAGCAATCCGCCGTCTCCATCACTCCTTTCAACTTCTGCGCCTGGTCCGGATTCGGCATATTCATTCCGGTCTCGGAGTCGACGAGGTGAATGAATCCGACCTTGATGTGATCGAGGCGAGCCGTGTCTTCCAATCGACGGAGGTAAGCCAGAGCCAGAATCTCAAACACAGGCTGTTCATAGATGCCCTCGCCTTGCGGAAGAACCACCGGAGCCGGGGAAGTCGAGAGGCTGGCGTATTGCGGATTGATGGCCGCGCAAAAGGCTTTGGCCACTTGGGCGAGATCTGACGGCAGCTTGTTGCTGTTGCTCAGCCACCGAAAGGCATCGACAAGTTCATCATCACTGAGTTCTCCAAATTGGTCCGCCCCGACAAAGTTCAGCAGGGACTTGGCTTTGATGTTATTGATCTCGGGGATTCCCGCCGGGGTGGAAGGCGCCGCTGCCGGCGGCTCGTAGACGAGAATCGGCACCTTTTCGTAAATGGAACCGAACAAATGCCGATACAGGCCCATATCGGCCGTCGCCGAGGCCGCTGAGAGCATAGTCGATATCTGGTAAGCCGGGTGTTTTAGGTAAGCCTGGCTGACGACATTGCTATCGTTCGAAGCGGGGTGCGCCAAGCCGGCAAAGGACGATGCCTTCGCCCAGGGCGTTGCCAGCTTTTGGCTGAAATGGGTGAGCAGCTTGGTCTGCTGGCGGTGATAGGCCTTCGCCTGGTTGAACTTGTTTTGGGTGCCTGTCGAAATCCACGCATCGGTGCCGTCCCGCCACATCTCTTCGCGCCAGAAATGCGGAGTCCACTGCAGAAAACGCAGGGCGAAAAATTCCTCCTGGTTGCCACGCGCCGCAGCCCAGAAATCCCAGAGCTTCGAGAGCGCTTTGATCCCCACGTCGCCGGTCGCGTTCTCGAGCTGATCTGGCGCGCGGCAGGTCTGACAGAGCTTCGTCAAGCCCAGCGCCATGTAGATGCGGTAGTCCCTGGTATTCTGCTTCTGGAAAGTTTCTGCCAAGGAGTTGAGCATCCACTCCGTGAAGGCGAGATCGGCCGCCCGCTCGGGGTTCGTCGGCTCGAGGAACCGCGGCACTTCCAGAACGGCGGGAATCCAGAAACCGGCCGAGGTGCTATCTCCATCCGCACCCAACGATTTGACCGCAATGGGCTGCCGCTTTTGCAGCAGGCTGGCCTCCGCCTGGATGAGACCCGCGAGGTGATCAGGAGATATCCGCTCGGGAACGGCGGCCTTCAGCCGGCGGAGATGTTCTTCCAAGAGCAGGCGGCGCGTTCGGTCAAAGTTTTCCCTTTTCTCCGGAGCATCGGTGTCAGCGGGAACTAATACTGCATTCAGGTAACTGGAGAGCGGCGCCTGGCCGCCGTTTGAATTGATCTCGGGTCCCGTGGACTGACGGACATCCGCCGCCGCGGCCAGGATGGAGTAAACGTCCTTGAGCGTGTCTCGCGGCTGCCAGTCAGCGGCGACGGGCGGGGCGGTCGGCGCCACTTGGTTGACATTCACCCGCAGCAGATTGCCCAAGAGTTGCCCGTCCTTGTTGCGGCCCGTGGGCAACCATGTCGGCCAGCCGGTGATATTGCCGGCCTGCAACGTCTGGGGCAGGAGTGCACCCGCCGGAGTGGAATAAAAAGCGCGGGCCGCATTTTGCAGGGCGGCGACGTCGGGATGATTGGTCGCGTCGGTGTCGAGCTCTTGGTCGAGAGCCACCGCCAGGGCCACACGACAGGCCGCCTCGCCCGGTTCACTGGACTGCAAATTCGCCGGACCACAGGCGGCAAACCCATCGAGAAGGCCGTTGAGGAAACTCGGAGAAAGGCCTTGGACGTTTTTCCAGGAGACCTTCGCGTAGTATTGCTGGATGTTCAGATTAGTCGGCTCCGCCTCGATCATCGTCCGCGCGTCCGGCGTCAGTAGGCGTATCTGGACATTGGGCTCGGGACTTCCGGAAACGTAGGTGGAAACATCAAACGCTTCCTTCCGCGCGCTGTTCTCTTCCATGGGAAACAAGGAGACCGCCACGCGAATCCACGCGCCGGTCTTGCTGACCAGACTGCTGGTCGTCGCCGTCGACTGGATTTCCTCCCCGAAAGTATCCGGAGATTGGGATTCCTCCAGCAACCGGGTGTAAGTGTTGAAGTCATCAGCCTTGGTAAAATCCAGTTTGCGAAAGAGCAGCTGCACGGTGGCGGAGGTGGCCTTTCGTTCGACTTCGGGAGAGGCTCCGAAAGTGAGGGGGCGGACGATCAGGAAGAGACTGAGGCAGAGCAAAATTTGTTTCATAAGGTATAAAACTTCCGAAAATCCATAAGTGCTGTTGTTCCAAGTATCGGCGGTTAAAAACTGAAAGGATCACGGCACAGAGGATTCGTCGATCGATTCACCTCCGACCTCCTGACTAAGAGTGTGCCGAAATTCGTTTCGAGCGGAGGCAGGATCGGGGGTTCATGTATTTCATGGACTTTCGGAATGCAGATGAACTCGAAAAATCCACGTAATCCGTGGTCACATATTCATTCATCTGACTTTTGGCAAACACCCTAAGTAACTAAGGCATCTGCTGGACTTGTAACTTGCGGCTTCTCAATGGTACCACTCGCAATTCCTGCCCTAACGGTACCTCGTAGGTCACGGTGGCGAAGATCCACGGCTTGCCATCCACGTCTTTGAATACTTCGGTCTTCACGAAAGTCCCGCCCACGGCCAGAAGCGCATCCAGATGTTGCATGATTTTTTGTGGGCATTGCTCGTCGGCCCGGCATTGCCAGGTGGTGACGATCTGAATGATCCCGAGTAGCCCAAGTTTATCGAAGTAACTGGCAGCTGCCTGAAAGACCTCTACCTCCACGTCATCGTTATTGGGAAGCAAAAGTTTTCGGGCTTTGTCGACATCCTCCGCCGAGCGGAGTTGCTGAAAGATCTGCCGTTTCGTGAGGCGATCCCCGGCGAGCTGCGAGCGCCATTCCGTTAGGTCCGCCTGCTTTACCTGCGCGCGGATGTTTGCCGGCGATACCGGCTGACCTGCGGGAATGGTCGCCAGGTACGGAAGGATAGGGGTATTCCAAGTATCTTTCATGAAGTTTGGCCGAAACGTCCAGACTTCACTCTGCGCTTCCGCCGCTCGGGGAATGATAAGGATCATCAACAGATAGACCCAGCAGAAGCGAGCCGCGATGCGACTTCGGTGCCTAATCAAATAGAACACGAAATGGGCGATCATGGTTTGGGACGGGGAATAGCCTCATCTAACTCGGATTATCCAGTTCACAGCAACGTTGTTTGGCCGAGTTTCTAGATCTCCACCCTCGGCAATCGTGTGAAAATGCTCGCCACTATTATCCACTTTGATTGTTACATTGACCTGTCCACGTCCCGTGGAATCATGGCCCCAGGGGGCCGTCCTGTCCCCTCCGCCCCACGTCATGGCTGTGCCAGTTCCCGATGCGGTATGACTGTGGATGCCTTGCTTGTCCGTTACAAAGGCGTTTTTAGGTCGAGCAGTTGAAAAGAGCTGATTGCTTCCCAAAGCTCGCTGCTTGGCCTCGTCACTGAATCCATCTGCGCGGCCGGCGTTTGCTCCCCGTAGGAATTGCCCCCTCAAATCTGGCAATGAAAAAAACGAAGCACTCCGCAGCAATCCCCCAGCCGCTGCAAGAACCTGTGAAAGCTCGGGGTATTCATCCGTCCGCATTTGCCTGCCGTCACACAATTTCCAGTTCTCCGGCAGACTCTTTTCATCCCCAAAGTATGGCAACACGCTTCCAACCGGTGGCACCGCGACTATCAAGCCGGTCCGAGCCGCTTGACTCGTTTCGGCAGAGGCGAAATGCCTATCGGACCCGCCGATGTCAATTGCTATGACAACCGCCGCAATAATCAGAAGTTCTATAATGCTCTTTGGTTTCATAGTCTGTTTGCTCTGGTTCGAGATTGTCGTCGATACAGAACCAGAAAACGTTGCCCTGACTGGGATGCTCTTCTCCGTACATTTGGGTGAATACGGCAGCACCTTTGGCTAACGTACCTTTCAAGAATGGAGCCTTGCCATGACCCATCACCTGCGCGTAGTCCTTGTTTTCACCATGACGATCACCACGTGCTTGCATACGGGCAGGTCCGGTGTCCAAGCAACCTGTGCCCCGACCCTCCGAAGCATATAAGGGCGGTAAAGATTGTCCTAAATTCGTGTGTCGATTTACGCATTATTGGCGGATAGCAGTTTTTGGGCTCTTTGTGCAACAGGGAATAACCGCAAAAACAGATTGGTAAAACTACCCCGCCGAACTTGGCCCCCCAGACGCACTAAAAACACTACCCAACAGTAGGGCCAAATTGGGCAGTTGCATCATTTGGTTAAACCGAATGGAGTTGGGCAGTTGCGTCAAGTGGGCTTCATCGGCATAGATGCTCGTTGGCAGATTTATTGCAGAAAATTTTGGGAAATCGATTGACCTCTGACTGGTCGCGGATGACTTGTGCCCAAGCAATCTTTTTTGAGCGTTCGACCGGCACCTGGGTGGGGCGACCTTCCCTCAAATCCTATGAGGAAGTGTTTTTTTCACCTTCCACTTTTTTCACGGCCACTTCACCCTTCGCTGCGCCTGCTTGTGCGTTACAAGGCCCTATAAACGAAGGCTTTGCGGCTCTCCACCCGCTCCAAACTGCGTTTCCGTGCGCTGTCGGAAACCGGTGGATTTGCGCGCTACCCGTAAAGTGCGATTTTAGAACGTGCTCAGATTGAGGCACTTGCGAGATCAGACATCTCCACAGCCCGTGTCTGTGTCACAACCCGCAGAACGAAAGCGACTTCCAGCGAGCGAAATGTGTAAGGCGGTTTCGATGCGCGAAAGAACGTAATCGAGCCGGAGGCGGCTGAGCCGGGGCGGTAATTTGTTCAGGATGACCGTGCAGATTTCGGAGATGACGGTGGCGCGATCCACGGTCTGGGCTGCGGCCAGCCCGCGCGACTTTACGTATTCCCGCCATTCGCGGACGCTCCAGAAGCCGCCGATGCGTTGGGGCGCGTCGGGCCGGTGCCTCCACGCATGCACGGCCTGGCGCGAAACGCCCAACGCATCGGCCAGGACGCTGGTGTATTTCACCAGATCGGGTGGCTCCGCATTCGTTTGCGCGTTCATGGCGGCGAGAAGAAGTGCCGAGTTGTCAGTCTGGTTGCGGCTCATTTGGGATTCAGGCCGCCCCTTGGTTGCACGCCCTGCGGATGAGTTGCTCCACGCTCGGCGCCGTGATTTGCGGCCCGGTGAGCCGCACGACGTTCCAGCCGGCGAGAAATGCTTCCAGGTATTTCTCGGCGTCGGCGATGAAGCCCGCGCTACGGTTGTGGCGGCCGCCACTTTCGACGTAGAGGCCACCCTCGATCTCGATGAGCGTGCGGCTTTCGAGGTGGGCGAAATCGGCGCGCCATTTGCGCTTTGGATGAAAGACGAACTCGCGTTTCAGTTCCGGCCCGCCGAGGCCGCGCCAGTAGAGGGCGAATTTCGACTCGAGGCGGGAGGACCGCGTCTTTGGTCGGTAGCGGAGGCGTGGCACGCACACCGCTCCGCTTCAAAAGCGGGGTACGAATGCCGTCGACGGTGCGCTCCCGTTTGTGAGAGGAACCGACCTGCGCATGTCCAAGAGATCCTTCACCCCGCAAGCCGAGCTGCTTTGGTATTCGATTCCGGCAAACGCAAGGGAGCGAATCCTCAAGAATGTGTTTTGCACCAAGTGCAAGTGTTCAGAGATGGTCGATTACACCGGCACGGAAAAGAACGGTGATCTGGTGCTCGAAGGCGCGTGCGCCAACTGTGGCTGCCGGGTGGTCCGGGTCGTGGAAACATCCGAGGCACCGCCGCCGAACAACTAACCCGCTCAGAGCAGTTTCTGCTGCCGCGGATCTTCGACTTCGCTCTCGATCTCGTCGCTGATCGTCTTGGCGATACGGCAAGTGACCTTGAGTTTCGTGGGCGATGCTCCCCGGTCGAAGGTGGCTTTGAAGGCCACGGCGAATTTGCCGTCTTCGTCCTGAGCGTCCTGGGCTTCGCGCCAGTGGGCGCTCATCAGTTCGCGGATGTAGTCGAGGGCTTTTTCTTGTTCGAGGTCAGTGAGTTCGGTGGTCATAGCGAGTTGTAGATGTCGATGATGGGTTGGAGATCGCGTTTGAGCGCGGCACGCTTCTGCTCGTCGGCGCTGGCGAGCCAGCCGCTTTCCTTGAGCCGGCCGAAGAACGCGACGATGCGGTTCACGTACGGGTGGACGTTCTCGATGCCGGTGTCGGTGCGTTCCTGTTCCAACTCGCCCGGGGTGATCAGGCGTCCAGCGTGGATGCTGCGGGCAAAGCGCCGCAGGCTCATCGGTTGGCCGGCCAGTTGCCTGTCGGCGGCCAGGGCGAGCCAGCGACGCTTCTCGGTTTCGTCATGGAGCTTGGCGACCTTGCGGTGGTGATCCCAGGAGACGCGTTCGTTGCGCAGCGAACGCGGGACGCGACGGGCGACGTAGGCGTAGTGGTGCAGTGTGGTGGCGTCGATGCCGGTGAGTTGCACCGCCTCGTCGTAGAGCCGCTGTGGGACCCGGTCTGCCTCCGGGATGTCGGCGGACAGGGTCATTTGTCCGTCGCGCCCCTCGCCATAGACGAGCCAATCGCCGATGACGAAAGCCGCGGTGCGCATGGCCGCTGCGATGCGGAGCCCGATGTCACGCCATTCGGCGAGTGAGAGCGGTGATTTCACATCGAGACCGAGGGGTGTCAGGGCGGCGTTCGTAGTGAGAATGGCGGGTTCAGTGTTAACGGCGGAGGAGGCTTTGTTTGCAGGCTTGGGCATGCGCGGCGCGCGCCGTCAACTAGCGCCTGGCGCGAGAGGCCTGCGGGCCGATCTTTTGCGCGAATAATGTGAACTCATAACGTCGCTCTGAGAGTGGAGCAGCGATCCATCTCACCGGCCGTAGAACTCGGGAATGAACATTAAACCATTCGTCATCGCGACCACGCTCGCGGTGCTATTCACCGGCTGTGCGGGCACGAGCCCGACGCGGCTTGTCGGAGATACGATCGGCGCCGCTGGCGGTGCGTTGATCGGGAACACCCTCGGCAAACACAATCCGCTCCTCACTGCTGCAGGAGCAGGAGCTGGCGTGCTCCTCAGCGAGTCGCTCCAAGCCGGGAGCACCGCCACTGCGAAGAAGTCCTACGCTGCTGGATATGAAAAAGGACGAAGCGATTCCGCCAAACAGCAATACCACACGCTCATCGAGCAACAGCGGCAGCCAGCCGGTGGCGCCGAACAACCCGCAACCGTCTTCGACATTCCGCTTCCCGAGCGTGAAGTCGGCGGAGCGATCCTCACACCCAGCACGCGCACGTTGCGCATTCAGGAGTAACACCATGAAGGCACTCATTCCATTTCTCGCCATCGTGGGCGTAGCGGCCACGGTCCATGCCCAATACGTTGTGACCGATCCGATCTCAGACGTGCTGAACGAGGTGATGCACACCGAGGACATCGCCAAGACCGTCGAAATGATCGAAAACCAGGTGCAGCAGATCAACGCACTCACCCAGCAGTTGCAGCAGATCGAAGCTTATGTAAAGGCCGTCGGCGACCCGAGCCAATTACTTAACATCGTGGGCGCTGATGCTTTGATCAGCAGTCTGAGAACCAGCGGGGTTGGGCAGACGCTAGGCCAGTTGGAGCAACTCGCCAACGGGATCCAAGCAATGCGCGACAATGGCAACGGCCTCTACCAAAGCATTGGCACGACCTTTACCACGCCGGGTGGAGTACAGCTCCCACGGGCCGAAGATTTGTACCGAAAATTCGCCGCCATCCAGGATGCGGCGCAAAACTTCCAAACGGTCTATGACGACGTAATGCAGCGGCGGAATGCACTGCGGAAGAACATCGCAGAGACGACGCAGCAGCTTCAATCCGCGACCACCGAAGCAGAGGCGCAAAAACTCTCGGGAGTCCTCACCGGGTACAATGCGGAACTCGCCGCCATCGACAAGCAAGTCGATCAGGCCGCGGCCGAGTCGCTCGTGCTCAACGTGCAGAATCAGAACGACCGCGAGAAGCAGGAACAAGCACGCAAAGAGGAACGCCAGGCGGAGTTCAGCGAAGCGATGCGCGACTACTCGACCACCTTCCAAATCAACGACGCCCCGCCGGTCTTTCCCACGCGGTAATCAGCCATGAACGACTTCAATACCCTCTTTCCGGATTTCGCCAATCAGTGCGCGGAGATGAACCGCGTGCTCCTGCCCATAGCTTTCGTGCTGCTCGTGATTGGGATCATTTCCTCGACGGTGACGGGTCAGCGCAGCCCTGGCGCATATCTCCGCACCTTTGGGAGGACACTGGCGTTTCTGGCGGTGCTCTCGCAGCTCACGATTTGGGGAAACCAAATCACCGGCATCGTCGATAACACCGTCAAAACCACTCTGAACGTCGATCCAGCCGGGGTCTATCAGCAGTATCAACAAAAGCTTCAGGTGCAAAAAGGCACCAGTTCGAGCGGCTCCTGGTGGGACAAGCTCTTCGACGGGCAGGCGGTGTTCGAGACGTTGATCTCGGCGGTTCTACTCCTACTCGGGTTCCTCGCCAGCGTCATCGTTTTCTACGCGTATCTCGTGCAGAAATTCGTCCTCTATCTCGGCTACGCGCTGTCGCCGATTTTCGTCGGCTTCCTCGCGGTGCGAACATTGCAGTCCATCGGCACGAGTTACCTGCTCGGACTGGCGGGCGTGATGCTCTGGCCGCTGGGCTGGGGCGCTGCCGCGATCATGACCCAAGGACTGCTCGGTTTCATGACGGACCAGAGCTTCCTGTCCATCGGCGGCGTTGGCGGTGCGGCGGGATACACCTTGCAGAATCTCATCGGGGTCGCCGTGCTCGGAATTTGGCTGATCTTCAGCACGATCGCGGCGCCGGTCATCTTGCAGAAGGCGATTGCCACAGGAGCGCAAATCGGCTCGGCGCTGGCGTCTGGCGCGGCTACCGCCGGAACCGCGGCAGCAACCACCGGCGCATCCACCGCCGCGACTATAGGCAGTGGCGGCGGCGCCATGGCCGCAGCGGCGGGTCTCGCCGGGGGAGCCGTCGCCGCGGGAACCGCCCTCGCGGGTTCTTCGATGAGCGGCAGCCCCTATTCGCCCGCTGGCGGAATGCTTTCCTCGCTGGCCAGTCAACGGCGTCCGAAACGACCAGCAAAAAACGACCTCTCCGGTGACCAGGCTGCTCGCGAACTCGTCGCCCAATCAAAAAACTAACCATGGAAAACACTCAAGACACTCTCCGCACCACATCGCCTCAGCGACCGCCGGCCGGCCTCAACAAACGCCGTCCGAATCCAACCCGGCTCTTCGTGGATCGTGACCGCCTCGCCTGGTGGTGGTTCATTTGCGCCGGCGTGGTGCTCATCGGTGCGGCCCTCGACCGTTACCATCTCGTGAATGCGTTCAAGCAGCGGGAGCGCGTCGTGATTATCGATCCAGCGGGCACGTTCTACGTTTCGCCGCTGCTCAAGTTCGATGACGCAAGCGAACTACATGCGCAGCAAAGCACCCTGGCCACAATTGCTCTGCTCCAAAGAAACCCAAAGGACTTCGACCAGCCAGAAATGTTGCGGCAGATGTTTCTGAAATCGGCGTATGAGAAGGCTCTGGCTCAGCAGTTTTCGGAGGGGCCGGAGTTCAAAGCCAAGCAACTGCACCAGAAGCCCGAGATTTCGCGGATCGACGTGCTGGAAACTCGTGCGAATGCGGTGCTGACCCAGGTCACCGGCCAGCTCATCCGCAACGGCATCTTCCAGGACAAGGCGTTCACCGAGTCCATTCCGTTCAGCCTCAAACTCAAGCTCCAGCGCAATCCCAACATGGTCGAAAACGGCCGCTTCCCGACCGCCATCAAGGACTACAAATATGAAACCACCCGTTAAAACCATCATCCTCACGTGCCTTGCCGTACGCGGCGCCTTCGGTGCCGAACCGGCCAAGCCCATTCAGGATCTAATTCTCGACGACCACACGGTTTACTCCGTTCCGGTCGCGGCGAACCGCGTCACCACGATCAATTTTCCGAGTGCGATCTCCGCCATTGATGCGGCGCTCGTAACAACGGACGCCAAGAGTGCCGGTTTGTTCCAAATCGCGCATACCAAGGGCACGTCCTATTTGTCGGCCCGGGCGCTGGCCAAGGATGCCACGACCAACCTGAATGTTCGCTGGAATGGCCGGACCTACGTGATTGAACTGCGCGAGAACAGTGCGCCGTGGCTTTCGGTCATTTTCCAGCCTCGCGATGACAAGGGGAATCGCCCGCGTCCGCTGACCTCACCTCGTCTTCTCGGATTGCTCGATAAAGCGAAGGCGTTTCCGTTGCTCAAGGAGCATCATCCCGACGCGGTGTCCGACATCGACTATCGCGACGGGGTGAAGCAGCCGTGCGTCACCGATTGCGGTGACTACGAGGTGCGCATCAACGAGGCGTTTCGCTTCAACATCGAAGACACGCTCGTGTTCCGATTGACCCTGCAAAACAAAACAAAGACGCCCATCCAATTTGCGCCCGAGCGGATGCAACTCAAAGCCGGAAAGCAGACGTGCTTCCCATCGGTCGCACAGCTTTCCGGTTTGATCCCCGCCAACGGGACGGCTGATGGCTACGTGGCCTTTACTGGCACGCCGGACGGCGATCGAAATGACCTTTCGTTGAAGAACGACTTTACCTTTGTGCTGGAGCGCTCCGTCGAAGGACCGGACGCGTTGCCGCTGTTCCCGAGTCAGAGCGAGGAGGGCTTCCGGAAATGAATCCGCGCAGATTTCTTAATTTTCTGCGGTCGCGCACCGGCCTGTTGATCCTCTTTCTCCTCGCCATGTGCGTTGTGTTGATCGTCGTGAACACGCTGCGTGAACGCGACAAAGGCGCAGCCACGTTCAATGGAAAATCTCCGGCAGCGGAAGGGCGCAACAAACCGCAACTGTTGGAGCGGATCACGCGCGACATGGTGCCATTCCGGCCGCCGCAGACGAACGAGGCGACCGCCAAAGTGACGCCCGGTGCGTCGAGCAAGGCCGAATCGTCGGCGCCAAGCCTTCCGCCCATCTCGATTGTCGCCGAAACCCCATCCACGGAACTCAAGCCGAAGGAGTTAAGTGAGGACTTCGCCCCTTTTGGTCGGTTGATTCCTTGCGAGCTGATCGTCACCGTGGATTCGTCGTCGATCAACACGCCGGTCATCGGACTCGTCACCGAAGATGTTTTCCATCACGGGCGTGTGATCGTGCCTGCCGGTACGGAAGTTCATGGCTCGGCGCAAGTTGACCGCGTGCGCGAGCGCATCGCCAGTGACGGTCGATGGACCCTCGTTTGGCAGACCGGCGAAGAGTTGAGGGTGAGCGGCCTGGCTCTGGATCGTGAGCGCGATGATGACAGCGATGGCTGGGGAATCACCGATGGCAGCGCTGGGCTGCGCGGACGGTTGATCAAGCGCGACGACCTCGCGGAGATCAAAATGTTCGCCGCCTCGCTGCTCAGTGGCGCGACGGAAACCTTCACCACAAAGCAGACCAGCGCGTTTGGTTCATTCGCCGTCCCGTCGTTGACCAATGCCCCGTTGCAAGGCGCACAGAGCGTGCTTGATCGCTACGCGAATCAGATCCAGCAGAGCATCGAGCGGGATGGGTTCTACGTCCGGGTTCCCGCTGGGAAGCAGTTCTACCTCTACGTCACGCAAACGCTCGATCGCGCCGACGCAAAAATCGGCGGACAGCCAGCCACCAACGCGGCGATGCCAGGCAATACGCCGGCCGGCGCGCCTTCCACATCGTCCGTCTTGTTCCGGGCATCGCCAGAACTTCCGACCGCTCTGAATCCCAAAGTCACCAAACCAAATCCATGAAACGTCTCATCCTGCTCATTCCCATCGTCCTGCTTTCCGCTTGCGCGAGCAAACCGCCCAAGAAAATCGTCATCGTACCCGCGCTCACGCCGAGCCGGCCGGTGAGCGATCTTGAGAGTGTTCGCCGATCCGAGGAGGTCCGCGAGTATCGCTTTGGTCGTTACGTCGATCCCGGCAATCGCCTGGTCATGCACGAGGCGCATCCCGTTTACCGTGTCGAGAAGACGGCTGACTGGAGCCTGCTCCCGGATGGGACGAGCAATTCCACGCGCGTTCCTCCCAATGCGACCGTCCCTTCGACATTGGCCGACGATGCCGTGGTTGCAGAGATCAACAAGCAGAAGGCGGTAACCAAGGTCTTCACCGAACAGGCGGCGACGTTGAATCAACGTCTCTCCGGCCTGACGGATGCCGTCACACTGACAAAGCAGATGGCCGAGCAACAGTTGCTCCAGCAACGGGACATCGCGGCGCTCAAGAGCCGCTTGAATGCCGTCGAGAAAGAACGTGCCGACAAACCCACCAGCGCAGCCGGCAAGACGCCGGCACCACCGGAGGAGAGTTGGTAGCGCCATCTTCACGCCCACAAAAAACCTATGCCACATCCGCAACCCGCCCTTGTCGAACTGCCGCCAGCCATCGTCTCTCGGTACGTCGAAGCCGACCAGGAACTTCAACGCCGCCTCGGTAAGTCGCCAGGGCCGGAGTTTCTGATGTCCCTCGCCGTCGAACGGGAAGACCCCATGATTCTGATCGATGTTTTTTGCGCAGTCATCGTTCAGAACCTCCGAGAAAACCGCGCTTAACCACACCATGACTATGATCAAAGGAAAACGAAAGAACGACGCTGAAAGCAATGGCGCTCCGCAGTTCCGTGAGAACTCGGAAATCAATGCGAAGATCGACGACTACATCAAAGCGAATCCCAAGCGCTGGGAATACATCCAGGCCATGTCGCCGGAGCGCATGGCGCGCACGATCGTCCTGCAGGACGTGCAAAAGCAGGAGCGAACCGAGCGTATTCGCGAAAGCGTCTTGAAGAAGCTCGACGAGAATCCTGAGCTGAAGCAGGCGTATCAAACGCTCGTGAAGCATCTGCCCGAGGATCAGCAGGAGAAAATGATGGCGAATATTGCG
>Ga0302326_10011078_pt1 | contig 19459 bp, 18 predicted proteins | sample Palsa_T0_3_FD_202264 | JGI IMG/M metagenome (GOLD analysis project Ga0302326, IMG submission 202264) | Peat permafrost microbial communities from Stordalen Mire near Abisko, Sweden - Palsa_T0_3 | ecosystem: Environmental > Terrestrial > Soil > Palsa > Peat permafrost | place: Sweden: Abisko...
GGTGAAGAACATCGGCGCGCCGCCGGAAGCGGTGACGGTTTCGCTCGTCGAGACTGCGAAGACCGATAAAGGCAAGGGCGGTGTCCTGTTCAGCGACATGCCGGCGCGTAAGTGAGCTGCCGTCTAAGTCTTCATGCCTCCGGGAGGCCCTAACGCGGTTGTGAATTGACCATGAGTGCAACGCACAATTTCCTTGCTGCAGTGCGGTAGAAGGTCGATAATCGGGCCCGGCAGAAGGATAAAACGCAGGTGCGGATATGACCGAGGTATGGGAAACGAAGGACGGAAGGCGGCGCGTCAGGCGCGATCCGCCGACCGTGGAAGAGGCGGTCCTCGCGGCGCAGGGCCTCACCGACGATCTCAAGGAGCAGGTCGAGATCGTGGCGTCGCTGATGGAAGTCCCGTTCGAAGAGGCAAGGGGCGTTGTGCTGCGCATGGGGCAGCGCAAGGAGGTCAACCGCGTAACCGTCACGACCGGCCGCATGGGTGCACCGCGCGCCGTGGTTGTCGAGCGGCGGACACCGCGCTTTTCGGCTGTCCAGCGGCGATCGGCGGGCCTTTAGAGAACAGCCGCCGCTAGAGCCAGCGGCGGCTCCCCGGATCGGGGATGGTGTGGCTGGTCACCAGCCGGTGCCAGACAAAGAGTACGACAAGGGCGCCGACCACGGCGCCGATCAGTCCGGCGCCTTGATCCTGGCCGTACCAGCCGATCGCCTGGCCGATGAAGGTTGCGATGAAGGCGCCGACGATACCGAGCACCGTGGTGAGAATGAAACCGGCCGGGTTGTTCGGGCCCGGCGCTAACATGCGCGCAATGACTCCGGCGACGAAACCGATGATGACGATCCAGAGAATGTGCATGGTGTCCTCCGTGCGATGCGGCGATCAACCCTGCATCGCTGCCGGGGTTCCATAACGGAACATTGGCAGCTGGGGCAACAGCCCTCTGGCACACGGCCTCCGGCCGGCTTCGCCGGTCTACGCGCTGGGATGGGACCGTCGCGCGGACTATAATTGCTGGAGCTCGTACAGCCAGCTCGTACAGTCTGGGCCGCGGAGCGACCAACGATGCCCAAAACGCTAGTGAAGCCGCGGACCAAGGTCCGGCTCAAGACGCAGCGGCCGCCGCTCTACAAGGTGATCCTCCTCAACGACGACTACACGCCGCGCGAGTTCGTGGTCCTGGTGCTCAAGGCGGTGTTCCGCATGAACGAGGATCAGTCCTACCGCGTGATGATGACGGCGCATCAGAAGGGCGCTTGCGTCATCGCGGTCTATGTCAGGGACGTGGCCGAGACCAAGGCCAAGGAAGCGACCGACCTCGGCAAGGAAAAAGGTTATCCGCTGTTCTTCACGACCGAGCCTGAAGAGTAGGACTATCGTGCGCCCCAACATGCGCCTCAGGTGCGTTGGGAATTGTCTTACGCTCGCGTCGATCCTTCTGACCACCCTTCTGAGCGAGGCCAGCGCAGCCGGCGTCGGCGAGACGTGCGGCGGCATTGCCAACATTCCCTGCGATGCCGGTTTGTGGTGCGAGCCGCCGGCCGGTCAATGCGCCGGCGCCGATATTGCGGCCAAATGCATTCGCGTCCCGGATATCTGTTATCAGCTCATGAAGCCCGTCTGCGGTGCGACGGGGTAACCTACAACAACGATTGCGAACGTCTTCAAGCGAAGGCGCAAAAATCGCGGAATGGCGGCTGCTCGTGAACGAAGGCGCGTTCTTTATTGCCGCATGACCGGCGGTGCTCCGTTGAGGAGCGAGATCGCAGGGCTGGCTGCGTTCGACGCCGTTTGCATCGGCCCGCCTTTGTAAGCGAACAGGAAGCCGCCCAAGGTCATGCCGGCGAAGAAGACCGCGGCGATCGCCAAAACCATCACGCCGTCGTTTCGTGGCGCCGGATGAAATCGCCGCAATTGCCTGTCCAGAAGTTCCTGGTCGTGCCGGTCCATTTTACAATTCCACTGCCGAGCAATGTCCATAAGCAACCCGTGAAGCCATGGGACGTTCCGCCTTTTCGCATTTTGGCCGGCGGATTTTCCATCATGCCCGCGAACGAGCGCGGGCATGACAACGAGGCAATTTCGTCTGTCCACACGATTCTAGGCGCGCCGCCGCGCGGAAGACCGGTAGGCCATGCGGGCATGGCCGGCGCAGTAGGAGAAGCCCGCGGCCGCCTCGTTTCCGCAAAACGCAAAGTCCGCGGCGCCCGGATCGCCGACCGGCCAGCGGCATTTGTCCTGCGCCAGTTCGAGCAGCGAACAGCGTTGCGCGCTTTCGATCGGTATGACCTCGGCGATTTGTCCGTCCGCGCACGGCGCTTCGGTGTTGACCAGGCGCAGGAGCTGGCGTTGGCGCGAGAAGCGGGGGCGCCGAACGGATGGAGGGCATGAACCCGCCGGCGCCGCCGTCGGCCGCCCCGGCCCCAGGCCGAGGCGGTGGATTTTGCCGATGACGGCGTTGCGGGTAACGCCGATCTCGGCGGCGATCTGACTACAACTCAGGCCCGCACCGACAAAGTTGCGGAGCTGCTCGACGCGCTCCGGATTCCAGGTTGCGGTCGTCGTTGAGTGGGTCATGAAACGGCCTCGCGAATGCAGCGGCCGGTTCTGGGCCGCCGTCAGGGCGAAGGCCGCGCATGACACCGCGATCACCGGGCGGCAACCGCGCCTAAGCGATTGCCATCCCGAAGTTTTTAAGACGCAGCCCCTCGCCGGGGCCGCTTTAAGCTTGTTGCGCGAAAACCCTCGCCGAAGCTAAAGCTCGCACGATTCGAGTCGTCTGCCAAGAGTTTTAACGATATTATAACCAAGTTATAACTCGAAGGCGTACCACCGTATGGCGCGACCCGAAAACCGCTCGGAGGCGAGGGCGCTGAGCCTGACGCTGCCGGTCGAGACCTTCAATTACCTCGCGCTCCTGGCCACGCTCGGAAAGCTCGGCCGCACCGAGAACGAGGTGGCCGTGCACATCCTGGTGCGCGAGGTCTACGCGATGCACGCCGAGGGTTTCCACGAGACGCTCATCCCGCCGCCGTCGGACGAGGGCGGGTGAGGCAATCTTCCGGTTTGTAGGATGGTTTGAGCGCCACAAAACCCATCGACCCAGGGAACGGCGACGCCTAGCCTTTGACGTCGAGCAATTCGACGTCGAACATCAACGTCGCGTTCGGCGGAATGACGCTGCCGGCGCCGCGCGCGCCGTAGCCGAGCTCGGGCGGAATGATGAGCGTGCGTTTACCGCCGACCTTCATGGTGGCGACGCCTTCGTCCCAGCCGGCGATGACGCGGTGCGTGCCGATCGGAAACTCGAACGGCTGGCCGCGATCGACCGATGAGTCGAATTTCTTGCCCTTGACGCCGTTCTCGTAAAGCCAGCCGGTGTAGTGCATGACGCAAATCTGCCCGGTCTTCGGCGAGGCGCCGGTGCCGGATTTGATATCGATGATTTTCAGTCCCGACGGCGTGGTCAGGGCCGGTCCGGCGGGTTGCGCAGCGGCCGGCGCCGCGGTGGCGATGCCGGCGATGCCGGCGATTGCGGCGATGACGGCGAGCACGACCAGAGCGCTCGCGCGCGGACAAATTTTCATTGCGTTGGCTCCTTGGAATGTCCGGTAGGCGGATGATTGCAAATTAACACGGGCGCGTGGGGCCGGCGAGTGCCCTGATTTCGTTTCACCCAATGCGGCCTACGCTGATTGGCCGAAGGTCCGGGAGCGCGCCGCAATGGCCGCCGCGGGCGGCGACGACATTGCATGTCCGCTCGTGTCCATAGTAATTTTTTTGGACGGCCTGCGATGGGCCTCGATCGATGCGGCAAACGGGGGCGCCCGGATATGACTCTCATCCACGATCGCGAGGCCTGGCAAAGCAAGCTTGCCGCGCTTCCGCTCGAAAGCTTTGACGCCGGCGAAACCGTGTTCGCCGAGGGGACGAAAACCGGACGGCTTTTGATTCTCAAAAGCGGCGCGGTCAGCATTTTCAAGGGAGATATCGAATTCGCCCAGGTGGCCGAAGCCGGCGCGGTGTTCGGCGAGCTCTCGGCGCTGCTCGATGAGCCGCATAGCGCGGATGTGCGCGCACTGGAAGAGTCGGTGTTTCATGTCGCCGACGCCGCAACATTACTGCAAGACCCGGCGGCGCTGCTCTACGTGACGATGGTGCTGGCGCGGCGGATCGACGCCGCCAATCAGGGGCTGCTCCAACTGAAGATCATGCTTGAGGCTGGCGAACCGCAGGGCTTGATCGACAAGGCGCTCGACGGGATCGAAGGATTGTTGAGCGCTATCGGGACCGGCTACATCCGCGCCGGCGCCGGGGTTTCCGGCTATCCGTTTGCGTGAGGGGCCAGTCAGTAGGTGGGCAAAGCGAAGCGTGCCCACGAAACATGACGACGTTTGAACAGAGCGCGTGGGCTCGGCGCGTTCCACGCCTTAGCCCATCGCATTGCTCATCTGGGAACACTCACGTCGCCGCAAGTGTGGCACAGCAACTTTATGCCCATTGGCAGCAGGGTCGCATTGCCGCACTGGACGCAGAAGTCGCCCGTGTATTGAAACTCCTGCTTTGGCCGGCTCCCAATCGCATCGCGCATTTTGCTTTGGAAGGCGTCATTGCTCAGCCTCACTCTTTCGGCTGAGAGCGCATGTTATGCTTCGTCGGCAAGCCGCTCAAAGCAAATTTCCGCGGCCTCTAAGCTGACCAGAAACTCAGTTGATATTTCCTCCGGCGACGAGAGAGAAGCCGCCCTTGATCATCGATCAGAAAGGCCGACGCGAATACCTTCGCTTGATGCTCCGCAGACTCAGAGGCACTTGTTTGAGACAGGTCGGTGGCGCCGACGGCGTCGGAGTTCCGGAACAGGGTGGTGCCGTAGTGCATAGCGCCATGACCAAGTTCATACGCCAGAGTCATCCTCGCGCGGCCATCGCCCCAAAGAGCTTTCTGATGAACGCTACGTTTGACGGAGATGATTACCGCTTCTTCCGTAAACTCTGTTTTACCGTCTCGATTGCCCATCGATTCGTCGTCCACGACTCGGTAAACCAGCTTTCTGCGACCGCGCCGAGTTAGAATTTTGCCAGACTGCAAGCAGCGGATAATGTTTAGAGGGTGGCGTGGTCTCATAGAATCTTTTGGCGCTTAACGCTTCAGCGCGTATCTCCTTATTTGATCGTTTGGGGACGCGACAGTCGTCAGACAAGGTTCGATACCATGTCAGCTACACCCCGTCGTCGACCCGCACGTATCGCACTTCAGACACGTGCCGTTCCGCACCAGCGTGAAATTCCCGCACTCGCCGCAGGCTTCGCCTTCGTAGCCTTTGGCGCGCGCTTCGGCGCGTTTTTCGGCGGCCGCGTGCTTGGCGTGGTTGCGGGCGTCGGTGTGGTTCAGCAATTCCAGCGCCTGGGTCGGCGAGAGTTTTTGTTCGGGCTCGCTCTTGAGCGCGACGCTGCCGGAGATTTCCCCGCGCGGGGCGGAGGAGGAGAGAGCGGTGACGTTGGACGCCGTTACGCTTTGGCCTTCGCCGCCCGCAGGAGAAGAGACGCGGTCTGCGCCACCCTGCATCACCTTGAGGCGGTCGGTGCGCGAGCGGGTGAGGCCCTTTGAGACATAGCGCCCGTCGGGCGACGGCCGGCCTTCCTCGACGCCCTTGCCGAGCGCATCGAAGCCGGTCTCGGTCGGATCGACATGGGCGAGGTCGAAGCGCTCCATGTAGGACACCGCGAGCTCGCGGAACACGTAGTCGAGGATCGAGGTGGCGTATTTGATCGAGTCGTTGCCCTGCACAGGACCGGACGGCTCGAAGCGGGTGAAGGTGAAGGCATCGACATATTCGTCGAGCGGCACGCCGTATTGCAGGCCGAGCGACACCGCGATGGCGAAGTTGTTGAGGAGCGAGCGGAGCGCCGCGCCTTCCTTGTGCATGTCGATGAAGATCTCGCCAAGCCGGCCGTCGTCGTATTCGCCGGTGCGCAGATAGACCTTGTGGCCGCCGACCACGGCTTTTTGCGTGTAGCCTTTACGCCGGTCGGGCATGCGCTCGCGCTCGCGCATCACGACGATGCGCTCGACGACTTTCTCCACCACCTTTTCCGCCAGCGCGGACGCGCGCGACGCGGCGGGCTTGTCGAGGAACGCCTCGATGACGTCGTCGTCTTCGTCGTCTTCGGCGATGAGCTGGCTTTGCAGCGGCTGCGACAGCTTCGAGCCGTCGCGGTAGAGCGCGTTGGCTTTCAGCGCCAGCTTCCAGGACAGCATGTAGGCCGCCTTGCAGTCCTCGACCGTGGCGTCGTTTGGCATGTTGATGGTCTTGGAGATGGCGCCGGAGATGAACGGCTGCGCCGCCGCCAGCATGCGGATGTGGCTCTCGACCGAGAGGTAGCGCTTGCCGGTGCGGCCGCACGGATTGGCGCAGTCGAACACGGCATAATGTTCGGGCTTGAGATGCGGCGCGCCTTCGACCGTCATGGCGCCGCAGACGTGGATGTTGGCCGCCTCGATCTCGCGTTTGGTGAAGCCGAGATGGGCGAGGAGGTCGAAGCTCGGCGCGGCGAGATCGGCCACGTCGACACCAAGCTCGTCGCGCAGGAATTCGGCGCCCAAAGTCCACTTGTTGAAGGCGAACTTGATGTCGAAGGCCGTCGGCAGCGCCTTTTCCACCTTCTCGATCGCCTCGGGTGTAAAGCCCTTGGCCTTGAGCGTGGTGTAGTTGATCGCCGGCGCCTGGCCGAGCGAGCCGTGGCCGACGGCATAGGCGATGATCTCGGCGATGTCGCTTTCGCGGTAGCCCAGCACGCGCAACGCTTCCGGTACCGCGCGGTTGATGATCTTGAAGTAGCCGCCGCCGGCGAGTTTTTTGAACTTCACCAGCGCGAAGTCGGGCTCGATGCCGGTGGTGTCGCAATCCATCACCAGGCCGATGGTGCCGGTCGGCGCCACCACGGTGGCCTGCGCATTGCGATAGCCGTGCGCTTCGCCGAGCGCGAGCGCGCGATCCCAGGCGAGCTTGGCGCGGGCCGAGAGCTGCCGGTCCGTAACAGCCGCGTGATCGAGCGGCACGGGCGGCGTCGTCATCTGTTCGTAGCCGGTGCGTTCGCCATAAGCGGCGCGGCGATGGTTGCGGACAACCCGCAGCATCACGTCGCGGTTCTCGGCAAAGCGCGGGAAGGGGCCAAGCTCGGCCGCCATTTCGGCCGAGGTGGCGTAGCAGATGCCGGTCATGATCGCGGACAGCGACGCACAGATGGCGCGGCCGGCTTCGGAATCGTAGGGAATGCCCGACGACATCAGGAGCCCGCCGACATTGGCGTAACCCAAGCCGAGCGTGCGGAAGTCGTAGGAACGCTGCGCAATCTCGCGCGAGGGGAACTGCGCCATCAGCACGGAGATTTCGAGCACGATGGTCCACAGCCGCACCGCATGCTCGTAGCCTTCCACGTCGTAAAGCTGGCCTTCCAGTCTTTCGCCGGTGGCGGCCGACGGCAGCGCGCGGGTGTGGAACGACAGGAGATTGAGTGAGGCGAGATTGCACGCCGTGTCGTCGAGAAACATGTATTCCGAACACGGATTGGAGGCGAGGATCGGCCCCGACGCTGCACAGGTGTGCCAGTCGTTGATGGTGGTGTGGAATTGCAGGCCGGGATCGGCGCTGGCCCAGGCGGCGTGGCCGATCTTCTCCCACAATTCGCGCGCCTTCACGGTCTTGGAGATTTTTCCGGGCTTGGTGCGCCAGAACAAGTCCCAGTCGCGATCGGCCTCGACGGCTTTGAGGAATTCGTCGGTGACGCGCACCGTGTTGTTGGAATTCTGGCCGGAGACGGTGAGGTAGGCTTCCGAATCCCAGTCGGTATCGTAGATCGGAAAGTCGATGTCCTTGTAGCCCTGCTTGGCGAACTGGATCACGCGGCGGATGTAATTATCCGGCACGTGGTTCTTGCGCGCCGCCTTGATCTCGCGCCGCAGCACCGGATTCTTTTCCGGATCGAAGCAGTCGTCGCCCGAGCCTTCGCAATTCACGCATGCCTTGAAGATCGCGCGCAGGTGCCGCTGGTTGATCTTCGAGCCGGTGACGAGATCGGCGACCTTCTGCTCCTCGATCACCTTCCAGTCGACGAATTGCTCGACGTCGGGATGGTCGGCATCGAGGATGACCATCTTGGCGGCGCGGCGCGTGGTGCCGCCCGACTTGATGGCGCCCGCGGCGCGGTCGCCGATCTTCAAAAAGCTCATTAGGCCCGATGACTTGCCGCCGCCGGACAATTTTTCGCCCTGGCCGCGCAGCCTCGAGAAATTCGAGCCGGTGCCGGAGCCGTATTTGAACAGGCGCGCCTCGCGCACCCACAGATCCATGATCCCGCCTTCGTTGACGAGGTCGTCGGAGATCGACTGGATGAAGCAGGCGTGCGGCTGCGGGTGCTCGTAAGCCGTGGCCGACTGTACGAGCTGCCCGGTTTTGAAATCGACGTAGAAGTGCCCCTGGCTCGGGCCGTCGATGCCGTAGGCCCAATGCAGGCCGGTGTTGAACCATTGCGGCGAATTCGGCGCCACCATCTGCATCGCCAGCATGTAGCGGTGCTCGTCGAAGAAGGCCTGCGCATCGGCTTCCGTAGTGAAGTAGCCGCCTTTCCAGCCCCAATAGGTCCAGGTGCCGGCGAGGCGGTCGAACACCTGCTTGCAGGACGTTTCGCCGGTGAAGCGCTCCTTCTCCGGCAACGCGTCGAGCGCAGCCTCATCGGCGACGTTGCGCCACAGCCAGGAGGGAACGCTCTCCTCCTCGACCTTCTTGCGGCGCGCAGGTACGCCGGCTTTGCGGAAATATTTTTGCGCCAGTACGTCGGAGGCAACCTGCGACCACTGCTCCGGCACTTCCACGCCATCAGCGTGGAACACCACGGAGCCGTCCGGATTGCGGATTTCGCTGACGATGAGGCGGAAAGCGATATCCGCGTAAGGCGATTGTCCCTCTTTGGTGTAGCGCCGCTCGATCCGCATTCTCTGCCCCTTTCAACTCTCGTTTTTTGACGCCGGCGGTCCTGCGGGAACACCCGCTTAATATAAGACGCCGACAGTTTCCCCGCGGCGCGGCAAAGCGAGCTTTGCCGCGTTCAATCTCACCCCTGATCTGTCTACCCCCGCCGGCTCGGTGCGCGCTGGCACCGGACCTTTGTTGCGGCACGTCCGGGCGAACTCCAGGGGCAACAAGACCCACGCCTCGCGCCGATTGCAGCGCGGAGCCGTCCCGCAAACCCTTTTTGGAGAGCCCGGCGGACTTCGTTACCCGCGCGCCGAACTTTCGAAAGTTAGGCCAAGCCGGTCGCGCCCGTCAAGACTTAGTATGAAATCGTAAATATACCCCCAAGATGTGGGGATAGCGGGGACGAATCGGGAGGGGAACGCGCAAGTATCGGATATCCCGGCCGAATCCGAAAGGCTCCGCGAACATCCATCCTCGTTTTCCCGGACCTGGAGGCCCGAGAACGACGTTTTGCGGGACCGGCACTGCCGGTATCCGGCAACATGCTTGTAAGCGGCGGCGAGTTCCGCGCGAAGTGCCCGTTCATTGTTCTGTCACGCAACGGCGTGCGTTTTCGGCTGATTCTGAGTGAAACGATCCGGAAAACCGGCGCTTTTGCCCGTTGTCTCCGCGTCGGTAACCTCTATCGCTTTGAAGAGACACATGAATCCGCCGCGCTTCGTTGTGATCGCGCGCGGTTGCCCGGCGACTCATGCGCTTCGTCAGCTTGACGACCAGAGTAAGTGGTGCCCCAGCGAACCGGCCGGTCGCGCAAAAGCCATTAACCTCAAATAGAAACACCTGTTTTGCAGGGCCCGCCTTCGCTTGACGGGGCGGGAGTGCAGCGTCGATAAAGTGGTTAATGGTGGGGTGGCTTCAGCGTCTGGTCCAAGCAGGGCGCATCGTTGCGTGTTCCGCCCTGTTGGTGGCCTGCGCCCAGGTTCTCCACAACGACCCGATCAATCAGCCGCTTCTGCCCGGTGCCGCGCCGTCCGCCGAACTCGGCCGCTCCGTCGAAACCTATTACGATGATACCGTCATCGCGCTGTCCTTCTCGGGCGGCGGCACCCGCGCGGCGGCTTTTTCCTTCGGCGCGCTCACCGCGCTCGATCAGACGCCGATGCCCAACCGCTCGACGTCACTGCTCGATCGCGTCGACTTCGTCACCGGCGTATCCGGCGGCTCGGTTCTTGCCGCCTATTACGGGCTGAAGAAGCGCAAGGCGCTCGACGATTTCAAGCAGCGGTTTCTGTTGCGCAACGCCGAAGAGGGGCTGACGACGGAAATCAGCATCATGAATATCGCGCGCGGCCTGCAAGGCGGCATCAACGACGCGGTACAATTCCCGAAATGGCTCGACGACAATCTGTTCGATCACGCGACCTACAAGAGCCTGTTGTTTCAGCGGCGGCCGTTCGTCTGGATCAACGCCTCCGATATCTACAACCGCACGCCGTTTGTATTCGGCAGAGTCATATTCGGGGCGCTGTGCAGCGATCTCGCCAATTATCCGATCTCTCTTGCCGTCGCCGCGTCGGCGGCGGTGCCGGTGGTGTTCGCGCCCGTCGTCATTCAGGGTTTTCCGGGCGGCTGCTCGGTGCCATTGCCGGATTGGGTGCAACGGGTGCGCAGCCGTCAGGATGCGCCGCCGGTTCTCAAGCTCTTCGCCAACGCGCTCGAGCGCTATCACAGCGGCGAAGTTCGCTACGTGAAGCTGCTCGACGGCGGACTCGTGGACAATTACGGACTCGCCGGCCTCACCATCGCGCGTCTCGCCTCCGACACGCCTTACGGGCCGCTCGAGCCCGAAGAAGGCGTCAAGTTGCGGCGCATGTTGTTCCTCGTGGTCGACGCCGGCCGCGCGCCATCGGGCGCCTGGTCGCAAACCGTGGCAGGTCCGAGCGGCGTTACGCTCGTCACCGCGGCGTCCGACACCGCAACCGAGTCCGGCGCGGTCGGCAGCTATTCGGCTTTTCAGGATACGATCAACGAATGGCAACAGGCGCTCATCAACTGGCGCTGCAAGCTTTCGGTGGCAGATCGCCGCCGCTTCGGCGCGCCGGCGGCTTGGGGTTGCAAGGACGTGAAGTTTTTCGTCGGCCGCGTCGCGTTCGATCAGCTCGATCCGCAGCGCTCACTGGCGCTCAACTCCGTCGAGACGCGCTTCGTCCTGCCGCCGCAGCAGGTCGACATGCTGATCGACGCCGGACGGGACGCGCTCAAGGCCAATTCGACGTTCCGCGCGTTCCTCGGCTCGCTGGGGCGGGCCCCGTGGCGCAGCACGCCGGTCACTACCCTCGCCCCGAGCACGATCCCGATCCCGATCCCGCGAGAGGCCTCGGCGCAGGCGCAGTGAAGCTGCCGATTACTCCGCCGCCGCCCGCGTGTGGCCGAGCCGGCGGTTGAGTGTCTCGATCAGTCCTTCGGCGGCTTCGGCGATCACGGTACCGGGCGGGAAGATCGCCTCGGCGCCGGCGGCCTTGAGTGCCTCATAGTCCTGCGGCGGAACGACGCCACCCACCACCACCATGATGTCAGGGCGGCCGTTGCGTTCGAGCTCCGCCTTCAGCTCCGGCACCAGCGTCAGATGCGCGCCGGCGAGCGACGAGATGCCGAGGATATGCACGTCGTTCTCGACCGCCTGGCGCGCGGCTTCCGCCGGCGTCGCGAACAACGGCCCGATATCGACATCGAAGCCGATATCGGCGAAGGCCGACGCGATCACCTTCTGGCCCCGGTCATGGCCGTCCTGGCCGATCTTGGCGACCAGGATACGCGGTCGGCGGCCTTCGTTCTCCTCGAACTCGGCGACGCGTTTCTGTACCCGTTCGACGGTGTCCGACATGCCGACCTCCCGCCTGTAAACGCCGGAGATCGACTTGATCTCGGCCCGATGGCGGCCAAAAACCTGTTCCAGCGCCAATGATATCTCGCCGACAGTCGCCTTGGCGCGTGCCGCATCGATCGCGAGCGCCAGGAGATTGCCGTTGCCGCCGGACGCGTTGCGCGTGAGCGCGGCGAGCGCGTCAGCGACGGCCTGCGGATCGCGCTCGCGCTTGAGCCGCGACAGCTTGTTGATCTGCAATTGCCGCACTGCGCCGTTGTCGACCTTGAGGATGTCGATCTGGGCTTCGTCCTGCGGCCGGTATTTGTTGACGCCGACCACCGCCTGCATTCCGGAATCGATGCGAGCCTGCGTGCGCGCGGCGGCCTCCTCGATGCGAAGCTTTGGCAGCGAAGCCTCGATCGCCCGCGTCATGCCGCCGAGCTCTTCGACTTCGCGGATATGAGCCCAGGCTTGCGTCGCCAGATCGTGCGTCAGCCGCTCGACATAGAACGAGCCGCCCCACGGATCGATCATGCGGGTAGTACCGCTCTCACGCTGCAGGACGATCTGGGTGTTGCGCGCGATGCGCGCGGAAAAATCGGTCGGCAAAGCCAGCGCCTCGTCGAGCGCGTTGGTGTGCAGCGACTGCGTACCGCCCTGTGTCGCCGCCATCGCCTCGACCGCGGTACGCGCGACGTTGTTGAACACGTCCTGCGCCGCGAGCGACCAGCCGGACGTCTGGCAATGCGTCCGCAGCGACAGCGAGCGGGCATCGCGCGGATTGAATTCCTTCATCAGCTTCGCCCACAGCACGCGCGCGGCGCGCAGCTTCGCCACCTCCATGAAAAAGTTCATGCCGATGCCGAAGAAGAACGACAGCCGTGGCGCGAAGCGGTCGACATCGAGCGAAGCCGCGAGCCCGGCGCGGACATACTCGACGCCGTCCGCCAGCGTGTAGGCGAGCTCGAGATCGGCCGTCGCCCCGGCCTCCTGCATGTGATAGCCGGAGATCGAGATGGAGTTGAATTTCGGCATGTGCGCCGAGGTGTAAGCGAATATGTCCGAGATGATGCGCAGCGACGGCTTTGGCGGATAAATGTAGGTGTTGCGCACCATGAACTCTTTGAGGATATCGTTCTGGATCGTGCCGGCCAGTTTTTCGGGCGGCACGCCCTGCTCCTCCGCGGCAACGATGTAGAGTGCGAGCACCGGCAGAACGGCGCCGTTCATGGTCATCGACACCGACATCCGGTCGAGCGGGATGCCGGCAAACAGCGTGCGCATGTCGTAGATCGAGTCGATCGCGACGCCCGCCATGCCGACGTCGCCAGAGACGCGCGGGTGATCTGAGTCGTATCCGCGATGGGTGGCGAGATCGAAAGCGATCGAAAGGCCCTTCTGGCCGGCCGCAAGATTGCGGCGGTAGAACGCGTTCGAATCCTCGGCCGTCGAGAAACCGGCATATTGCCGGATCGTCCACGGCTGGGTGAGGTACATGGTCGGGTAGGGACCGCGCAGATAGGGTGCGATGCCTGGATAGCTGTCGAGACAATCGAGGCCGTCGAGAGCGTCGGCGCCGTAGACGCTTTTGACCGCGATGCCTTCCGGCGTGAGCCAGGGAGCGGCAGCCGCGGCCGGCGTCGCGGATGGTACGTCGGCGAAATCGATCTGGGCGAAGTTCGGAATACGGCTCATTTCATTCACCCGAATTCGACACCAAGCATATCGTATGCGCGCGAAAGTGTCGCCAGGGCATCGCAGCCCTCGTAAATGAATGATTGAACGCCGGCCGCCTTGAAGGCCGCCTCTTGCTCGCCCGGACGTCCCGCCAGATAGATGTGCCGCGCCCCGGCTGCACTAAGCGCGGCCGCTGCCGCCGGCGCCTCCTTCGCGTAAACCTTGTCGGAGGAACACAGGCAGGCCAGCGCCGTGCCGGCCGTTTTGAACGCGGCCGGAAGGGCAGCGATGTCAACCCCGTCACCGTTTACGGTTTCGACGCCGCCGGTCTCGAAGAAATTCGTGGCGAAAGTCGCGCGTGCAGTGAATTCCGCGGGCGCGCCGAGATTGGCGAGAAAGATTTTTGGCCGCGCGCCGGTGGTCGCCAGCAAACGGTCGGATGTGTCGCGCAACGCCTCGAATGGTTGAGACAGACGGATCGGCCGTAATCCCGTGTCGGATGCGCTATTGGTGTCGACCTGCCGCGCGCGCGGAAACGGCAGATCGACCTTTGCTTCAACTTCGTGGAGATTGGGGAAGATGCTGACGCCCGTCAGTGCATCCCGGCGCCGCGCAATCGCCGCCGCGCGTTCGGCGCGCACGCTTGCGACCTTTTGTTGAATGAGGCCGTTTGCAAGCGCGGCGGCAACGCCGCCCGTTGCTTCGATCTTGCGGAACAGCGTCCAGGCCGTTCGGCAGAGCTGGTCGGTCAAATCTTCGACCGCGCCGGAGCCGGCCGCCGGGTCGGCTACCTTGGCGAGATGGGATTCTTCGAGAAGAACGAGCTGGGTATTGCGCGCGATGCGCCGGGCAAAGCGGTCGGGCAGGCCGCGCGCGGCGGTGAACGGCAAGACCGTGATCGCATCGGCGCCGCCGAGCGCGGCTGCGAAAGCGGCGACGGCCGTGCGCAAAATGTTCACGTGCGGATCGCGCTGCGCCATCATGCGCCACGCGGTTTCGGCGGAAACGAATCCCGGCTCGGGCGCTAGACCGCACGCCGCCTCGATCCGCGCCCATAATTTGCGAAGCGCCCGGAATTTGGCGATGGTGAGAAACTGGTCGGCATCGGCGGACAGCCGGAAGAAGATCATGCGGCGCGCCGCTTCGAGACCGACGCCGTCCGCTTCGAGCGCGCGCAAATAGGCAAGCGCCACGCCGAGCACAAACGCCAGTTCCTGCGCCTCGGAGCCGCCCGCATTGTGGATGATGCGGCCGTCGGCAGCGGCGAGTTTGCCGTTGAAGCCCTGCCGGGCCAAGGCCGCGAGGCGGCGGGCGAAATGCGGCGCCTCTTCGCTCCAGGTCCGTAGCGCGCTTCCGCCGATGGCGATTTGGCCGATCGGATCGTGTCCAAGACGGATGTCCGCTGCGCGGGGCGATAACGCGACGCCTCTGGCAAGCGTCGCGTCAATGGCCGTCGCGGCGTCGGGCGAAACATCAAATTCGATTGCGGCGCCGGCGTCCGGGTCAAAGCCCTCGAGCGCACGCCTGAGCGCGGTTTCGCTTGCCGGCAGCCCGAAGCGGTAGTCGCCGACCGCGCCGGCGAAAACGAGTGAAAGTCCGCTCGCGCCGTTGTTGAGTTCGCGCAGCGCGATCTCGTTGGCGAGCGTCGGGTCCGGATGATCGACCCTCGCTAGCACCTCCCAGGCTGCCGCTCCCGGCCGCGCCGCGACGGGTTGCGTATCGGAATGGCGTTTCGCGAGCGGTGCGACGACGATGCCGTCGGAAGTCTTGCTCAGGAGCCGTTCGAACGGCGCTCCCTTGAGGACGGCGTCGACCAGCTTGCGCCAATCGTCCTGCGTGGCCGGCGGAAAGTCGGCGGCGAGCGGCAGGGTTTCAGGATCGGTCATTGTCGCAAAATGCCATGCTGTGCCCAAGACGCCAACCGAGCCAATTCGCAAAGCTCTATTGGGCGCGCTGCAAGTCTCATACCCGGTGCATCTCGGGAGCGCCTAGACGCGCGGCGGCAGCTTTTCGATGCCGCTTATGTCCACCCGCTCAAGCGCATCGCGTACCGGCACGCCGGCTATCAGGCGATCCGGTGCGATTTCCGCCAGCGGCACCAGCACGAAGGCGCGCGCGAACAGGTGCGGATGAGGCAAGATCAGGTCCCGATCGATCAGTACCAGATCGTCATAGGTGAGAAGATCGATGTCGATCGTCCTGGGTCCCCAGCGGCGCTCGCGTGCACGGTCGCGGCCGAGCGCGCGTTCGCAGTCCTCGGCGAGCGCCAGGAGGTCGTGCGGTAGCAGCGAGGTGGTCACCGCAATCACCGCATTGACGAAAGGCGCCTGGTCGGTGACGCCCCAGGGGGGCGTCCGATAGTCCGAGGACCGTGCAGTCAGCCGCACCGCCCCTCCGTCGCACACCATGGCAATGGCGCGATCGAAGCTCGACCTTACGTCGCCGACGTTGCCGCCGAGCGCGATGAACCCCTCCGCAACCGCGATCGTCATGGCCGTTATCCGCGCCGCGTTCGCGTGACGACTACGCCGACGTCGTCAAAGATTGCGGCGATCGGAGCATGCGGCTTGCGTATGGTGACACGGACGTTGCGGACTCGCGGGTAACGATCGAGTACCGCCTCCGCAACCGCACCCGCCGCGGCCTCGACCAGCCGGTAGCGGCGCGCGCAGAACGCCTCGCTGGCGGTCTTTACCAGCAATTCATAGGAGACCGTATGTTTGAGCGTGTCGGTGCGCGAAGCTTCGGTGAGATCGATGTCGAGCAAAAGATCGAGCCGAAATGGCTGGCCGACTTTGGCTTCGTGCGGCATCACGCCGTGGTAGGCGTGGAGAACGAGCCCATTGACGAAGATCGTGTCGCTCATCGTGCGCGCCTGATCGCCGCGGCGACCGCGAGCGCCTGCACGGTCGGCGCAACATCGTGCACGCGTACGATCGCGGCACCGTTCTCCACCGCCAGCAGATGCGCCGCCAGCGATCCGCCGAGTCGCTCCGTCGGATCCGATGGTACGATAGTATGAATGAACCGCTTGCGCGACGCGCCGACGAGGAGCGGGACACCGAAGCCGCGCCACGCGTCGAGCCGGGCGATGCAGGTCAAACTCTGCTCCGGCGTCTTGCCGAAGCCGATGCCGGGATCGAGCACGATCCGTTCGCCGGCAATACCGGCGCGCGCCGCGATGTCGAGCGAGCGCTGAAAGAAGGACGTGACGTCGGCGACGATATCGATGGCGGGATCGGCAGTCTCACGATTGTGCATGACGACAACGGGGACGCCGCGCTCGGCGACGACGCCAGCCATGTCACGATCGCGCTGCAGGCCCCACACGTCGTTGACGATCGCCGCGCCCTGATCGAGCGCCCATGCCGCTACCGATGCTTTCAACGTATCGATCGAGACCGGGACGCCGAGCGCGATGACTTCGGACAGGATCGGCGCCAGTCGTGCGCGCTCCTCTTCGAGCGGGACGCGCACCGCACCACCATAGGGCCGCGTCGATTCCGCGCCGACATCGAGAATATCGGCGCCTTCCGCGGCAAGGCGGCTTGCCTGCGCGATCGCCGTCTCCGGATCGAGAAAATGGCCGCCGTCGGAAAACGAGTCCGGCGTCACGTTGAGCACACCCATCACCAGCGGTCGCGCCGTGGCCAGAAGGCGCACCAATATGTCGTCGCCGGTCGCGGTCGCGAGGCCGGGTAGGGAACGCGCGCGAGGATTGAGGCTCGTCGCCATGCTGGTGGCCATCGTTATGACCGGAGGTTGTCATTGGGCGCGAAGCGAAGCAATCCAATGCTGGGCGCCGGTGCCGGATTGGTCCGTCGCTCCGCTGCCGGCAATGACGTTTTTCGCGATCGTCGCTTTGCGCGGTCGTCTGCAATGAGTCAAGTTGAAGGCCCCTTCGCGGCGACCCCGTAAAACGACCTACAGTTGAACGATCAATAGCGGATGGCGGGAGGCAATTTCTTGGCGCTCTCGATCCAGCGTTCCACGGCCTTCACCGAAGGCAGCAGGCGCACCAGTCTGCGGCCGGCGTTGGCCGCGGTCATCTGGTCGACGAGCTTCCGCGGATTACGGAACTTGAGCTCCTTCACCGTCTTGACGCCGGCGGCGCATAGCAGTTCCGAGTATTCCCAGCCGACACCTTTCACGCGCATGCGGTCAGCAGCGGTCACCCAGTCGAGGACACACCTGTCGTCGGCTCCGACCTTCTCGGCGATTTTGAGCCGCTGTTTCGGCGTCTTGGCTAGCCGCAGCAAACCGACAGTCGTCCGAATCCCCTCGGACTTAAGGATCATGGCCGTATCCGCGCCGATGCCCCGAATATCGGTGATGGGATACGCCATCGCAGCCTCTACTCCATCGCGAAATAATGACGCGCCAACCAAACGTGCGTGCTCAAATGAACTGCGAGAGACCTGGTATCGCTCCGACAATCTCACCGACCGCGTCCTCGCCCACTTTTTCGCGCGCAAACGCTATGAATTGCCGGGTGACACCTTGCACTTGGCCCATGCTCAGCCCCGCGGCCATCATGCGCATGCCCGCACCCATCACACCCCCCATGCCGCCGCCGCCTTCGGCGGCGGCCTTCTGCATCAAGGCTTCGGCCCCGGGCAGCTTCGCCACGAGCAGCTGCATTTTGTCGGCGGGTCCTTCCTTGGCCAGGAAATCGAAAACGATCCCCACGGCCGTTTCCGCGGCCGCGCGATCGACGCCGACGTCGGCGACGAGACGCCCGATCAGTTCATCCATGAGGCCCCTCGCCAGCCCGTAATTCCGGCACGTTCTTGCCATAATGTACATTAGCAGGCGGTGTGACAAGCCGGTCTTGACGCGGCGACGCCGGCGAGGCGGCTAGCAAAAATGTCGCACGCTGGCATTATGGAATCCGAAATGCGAAGGCAGTCGGCGGCAGGATGCGTCGCGGCATGGCGGTGAAGGAAACACTCGATGACAAGTCCGGATCAGGACGGAAAGATTTTTGTCGGTAAGGGCGCGAGCGATGAAACTCTCGCGCTCGCTCTCGCCAACCGCCATGGCCTCGTCACCGGCGCGACCGGCACCGGCAAGACCGTTTCGCTTCAGGTGCTGGCGGAAGGTTTATCGCGCGCGGGCGTTCCCGTGTTTGCCGCTGACATCAAAGGCGACCTCTCCGGGGTTGCCGCGTCCGGCGAGGCTAAGCCGGATTTCGTCAAACGCGCCAAAGAGTTAGGCTTCGACTACACGCCGGAAGAGTTTCCGGTCGTGTTTTGGGATTTGTTCGGCGAGCAAGGTCATCCTATCCGCGCCACCATCTTCGAGATGGGGCCGCTGCTGATCTCGCGCATGCTGGAACTCAACGATGTGCAGGAAGGCGTTATCAACATCGCCTTCCGCTATGCCGACGATGATCCGGAATTGAAGGCCGTGGACGGCCAGGGGCTCGTCGACATGAAGGACCTGCGCGAGCTGTTGTCATATCTGTCGAAGAACGGAAAGGAAATCAGCGCCCGTTACGGTAATGTGGCGGTGACGGCGGTCGGCGCCGTGCAGCGCCAACTGCTCGTGCTCGAGAACCAGGGCGGCGCGAAATTTTTTGGTGAGCCGGCGCTGGCGGTCAGCGACCTGATCCGGACCGACGCAAACGGACGCGGTGTCATCAACGTGCTTGCCGCCGACAAGCTGATGGCAAGTCCGCGGCTCTACGCAACCTTTCTGCTGTGGCTCCTTTCGGAGCTGTTCGAAAAGCTGCCGGAGGTCGGTGATCCGAAAAAGCCGAAGCTCGTGTTTTTCTTCGACGAGGCCCACCTCCTTTTCAACGAGGCGCCGAAGGAATTGCTCGACAAGGTCGAGCAAGTGGTACGCTTGATCCGCTCCAAAGGAGTCGGCGTGTATTTTGTTACCCAGAACCCGCTCGACGTTCCCGACAAGGTATTGGGTCAACTGGGCAATCGGGT
>Ga0302326_10011080_pt1 | contig 19457 bp, 21 predicted proteins | sample Palsa_T0_3_FD_202264 | JGI IMG/M metagenome (GOLD analysis project Ga0302326, IMG submission 202264) | Peat permafrost microbial communities from Stordalen Mire near Abisko, Sweden - Palsa_T0_3 | ecosystem: Environmental > Terrestrial > Soil > Palsa > Peat permafrost | place: Sweden: Abisko...
CGACAGCCAAGTCCAACACGTTGCCGCGCATGATGAATTCCTTGAATTCCTTGAACATGAGATCTCCTCGAAGCGCTCCATCATAGCATTGCGGATGGCGGCCGGGGCTACACTGGGGAATTGAAAACTCCCGGCCCGAAAGCATATGAACCGAAAAGCTGGAAGCTGACCATTGAATACGACGGAACCAAGTACAGCGGGTGGCAGGAACAGCGCAACGCGCGCACCGTGCAAGGCCAGCTTCGCAAGGCTGCGGAGGATTTCCTGGGAGGCGAAGTGGACATCCAGGGCGCGGGCCGCACGGATGCCGGCGTGCACGCCCGTGCTCAAGTGGCGCACCTTCGCGTTCGTCCGTCCAACGAAAGCCAGAGGCGGAATTGGCCGCGCCCGGAGGAAATCCTGCGCGCCATCAACAGCCGGCTTCCATCGGATGTTTGCTTGTTGGATGTGGCCGAAGCGGCGAGTAACTTTCACGCGCGGCACGACGCGGTTGCGCGGACGTATATGTATCAAATCTCGACGCGGCGCACGGCGTTTTTCAAGAAATACGTTTGGTGGGTGAAGGAGCCGCTGGATGCCGAGGCGATGGCGCGGGCGGCGCGTTTGCTGATTGGCCGCCACAACTTCCGTGCATTCCGCGCCGAAGATCCGTCGCGCCCGGGCGAATCTTCAGTGGTGGTGGTGGGAGATGCCGGGATCGAGATGGAGGGCGACCTCATCGTGTTTCGCATCACCGCGTCGCATTTTCTGTGGCGCATGGTGCGGAGAATCGTGGGAGTGCTGGTAAGGCTCGGGCGAGGCGAAATCACCGAGCGCGATTTCGCGGCGCTCCTGGAAGGCCAAACAAATTCAGCGCTGGATGTCGCGGCGTGGACGGCGCCCGCCTCGGGACTTTTTCTCGAGCGCGTGATCTACCCGGACTAGAATTTCAGAATGCGGCCTATACTCGAATCGTGGAGTCTCGCATCAGCGTCAGTCGAAAATCGCCGGATGACATCAAGCAGCGCCAGATCATCGTGAAGCTCGACGGGAAGCGGCTGGGAGAGTTGATGCACGGCGATGAAATATCGCGGGCAGTGGAACCCGGGCGGCATCGTTTGCAAGTGGACAATACCTGGAACTGGAAGACGGTGGATCTAGATCTTGCTCCCGGCGAGCACGCACGGTTTCTGACCGTGAATCGCACGGGCCGCTTCACTTGGTTCCTGGTGGGCACGCTGGGCGTGGGGCCGATGTACGTGTCGATTGAACGTGCCGACGAGAGCGGCGTGAATCAGGCGCTTTGAGACGCCAGGTGGCGATCGCCCAATTCCTGGCGGACAATGCCGGCGCCGGAGGCCATCGCTTTCAATTTCCCGAAAGCCACGTCCTGCGGCAGATATTTCATTCCGCAATCGGGGGCAATCACCAGCCGCTCGGCGCTGATATAGGGAAGAGCGCGGCGGATGCGGGCGGCGACCACCTCGGGAGTTTCCACTTCGTTGGTCCCCAGATTCAGTACGCCGAGAATGATTTTCTTGCCGGGGAGCTTAGCGAGCACCGAACAATCCAGCGACGATTGCGCGGTTTCGATCGAGATCGCGTTCATACGCCCATCTGCAAGCTCGGTGAGAAACTGATATTCGGAGGGACGATTCGCGACCATGGCGGCATAGCCGAAGCAAAGATGAACGGCGGTTTCACCCTTTACGCCATCGAGTGCGCGGTTCAGCGCTTTGAGACCGAACTGGCGCGCTTTATCGGGAACGGCTTGCATGTAAGGCTCGTCGATTTGCACGATGTCGGCGCCGGCGGCGAACAGATCCTTGATCTCCTCGTTGACGGCGGCGGCGTAGTCGAGCGCCATCTCTTCCTCGCTCTTGTAGAAATCGTTGTGCGCCTGCTGCGACATGGTGTAAGGGCCGGGCACGGTGACTTTCACGCGGCGGTCCGTATTGGCGCGCAGAAATTTAATATCGCGAACCTCGACGGCGTGCTTGCGCCGGATTTTCGAGACCACGCGCGGCACGAAGTTCAACTTGCCGGAGCGCGCGACCACTTGCGCGGGATTATCCAGATCGATGCCTTCGAGCGCGGTAGCGAAGCGATTGGAATAGCTTTCGCGGCGAATTTCGCCGTCGGTGATGATGTCGAGGCCGGCCCGCTCCTGGGCGCGGATGGCGAGAATGGTGGCGTCGTCCTGGGCTTGCTCCAGATATTCCGGCGCGACGCGCCAAAGATCGGTGGCGCGCACACGCGGCGGCAAACGGTGCGAGAGCTGGGCGCGATCGATAAGCCAATCGGGTTGCGGATAGGAACCTACCAGCGAGGTCGGGAGCAAAATCGAATTCATGAACGCCTGAATTGTAGCATGCGGGTTGCGATTCCCGTCTCAAGCATAATGATAGTCAAGTGCAGCTAAGCGTATTGGATCAATCGCCGATTGCGGAGGGTTCCACCGCGGGTGACGCATTGCGGAACACCATCGACCTGGCGCGGTGGTGCGAGCAGCTGGGATATTACCGCTACTGGCTGGCCGAGCATCACGGGACGCCCGGGCTCGCGGACGCCAGTCCCGAAGTGATGGTGGGACCGGTGGCGTCGGCCACTTCGCGATTGCACGTCGGCACGGGCGGCATCATGCTCCCGCACTACAGCCCGCTGAAAGTGGCCGAAACATTCAGCATGCTGAGTGCTTTATATCCTGGAAGGATAGACTTGGGGCTGGGGCGGGCGCCGGGCACCAGTTCCGGTATCGCCTACGCGCTGCAGCGCGACCGAAGACAGCCTGCGCCGGACGATTTTCGCGACCAATTGGAAGAGCTGCTGGGATATCTGGAGAATCGCGGGCCGGCCACCGGGCCGTTCCGCCAGACGGCGGCGATGCGCTTCGAAAGCCCGGAGCCGTGGCTGTTGGGATCATCGGAGCAAAGCGGCATTTGGGCCGCGGAGCTGGGATTGCCGTACGTGTTCGCGGATTTTATCAATCCGAATGGCCAAGCGATCGCGGCGTATTATCGCGAGCACTTTGAGCCTTCGGCGCGATTACGGGAGCCGCGCGTCGGCGTCGCCACCTGGGCGATTTGCGCCGAAACCGACGAAGAAGCGCAGCGGCTGGCATCGAGTATGCGCATGCTGATGTTGATGCTGTATCGCGGGCGGTTAATTCCCGTGCCATCGGTGGGGCGCGCGTTGGAGTTTCTGGCGGCGGAAGACGTTGCGCCGGAGACGCTGCCAGTGGGGCGCAGGATCACCGTGGGGACGCCTGAAAAAGTTCGAGCGACCATCGAAGAAGTAGCGGAGGATTACGGGGCCGAGGAGGTTTTCGTGGTCAACATCATGCACGAGCACGCGGCGCGGAAGCGATCGTACGAGCTGATTGCGCGGGCGTTCGGGATGGCTTAGAGCGTAACTTTACAAGGCCAGCCAATTCTAGCCGAGAAAACCGATAGCACGTCCGGCCAGCCCAACACCGAACCACAGGCACAGCGCGACGCCAGCCGCGATTTTGCCGCCGATAGGAGCGGACGCGCCTTCATTCTTGACAATGCGGTTGTAGATGGTGAACTGGAACAGAAGCGCCGCGAAGAGGAAGAGCATCTTGACGCGAAACGACGTATTGCCGTAGCACTTCATCGCTTCCGACAAAAAGAGCAGGATGCCGGAGGTGAGCATCACCGCCAGTCCCCACCGGTTCCAGGGACGAAGCGCGGCAGCGACTTCGGAAATGGTCTGCGTCTTCAAGATCAATCCGAACTGGCGCAGGCACAGAACAACGATGGAACCAAGCAGAACCGTCAGGGCGAAGAGATGAAAATTCTCGATGATGGGAAACGCGGCGCGCGAGTTGCGAATGGCCAAGGCGACCGGGGTGTCGTCGCACCATTGAAAGAACGGAATCAGGGCCCGCATCTAGAAAGTGTACGCCATGGTGCGGCCGCAAGTGATGATGGCGGCCCACAGGATCAGAGAAGCCCAACCGGCCACTCGGGCTTCCACGGGCGGAACGAGCGCGTTGTCCCATTTATCGATTTTGCGGTAAATGCCCCGCTCAAACGCGATGGCATTGACGGCGGCGACCACCAGGAGAATCACCTTGGCGCGGAAGAAAATGCTGTTGTAAGCTTTAACGGCCTGGCACCAGAACAGAAAGATTCCAGTGATCACCATGATGGCGAAGCCAATGAACATCCAGGGCTTGATTTGTTCGTAGACTTCCGAGGCCGGGCGGCGCTTCATGATGACGCCCATGAGCCGCAGATCGGACACCAGCAACAAGCCGACGGAGATGGACAGACCCAGCACGTGGATGGTTTCAATGATGGGGAATACCCAGATTGATTCCCGGATAGATGTGCCGATGCTGGTATCCTGAATCCACTGGCACATGCTCAGGATGGACATTCTGGTTACAGTCGGCGGGGGAGGGGCAGAGTTATGAAACACCGGGAGCGGAAGCGTGAGCCTCCGTCCCGGCGCGAAAAGTTGCGGACCAGTTAGCGAGTGCCGGCTTCGACGGCGGACCCGTCGGCGAACACGATTTTCGACTTCGTGCCGCCTAAATCAAGCTCTTTGATCTGGGACTGGCCGTTGACAGTTTTGGTGTTCAACAGCGTGTCACCAAACTTCGACGCGTTCGTTTCGATCTTGGCAGGCGCCTCGACCACGGTCTTACCCATCTTGAAAGTCACTTTGCCGGCGGTGTCCACTTTGACGTCGTATTCGCCGGGCTTCAGTTCGGTCTGACCAACCCACGTAGGATCAGCGATCTTGACGTGGTAGGTGGAAGCAGCGGTGGCGATGCCGAGCGAAAAGACACAAGCGCCTAGCATGAGTTTGTTCATCTTCATGTAATTTACTCCTTAGATTTTTAATGCGTGTGGTTCAGCTCTACGAGGAGTGTGGTTGTCTCTTGCATACAGGCCACACTAGTAAGTACGTTGGTAGGAGACCAAAGGTTACCCGCCACCACACTAAACTTCGCAAACCGTTAACAATGTGCAACTTAGCTCGTTCACGATATTGGATGCAAGCTTGCCCCCATTGGTCGCAACATAAAACACATCAATCGCTTTGTGGCCTTGGGTGTCGATCAGTACTACATCGATGTTGCAGCCCGCGGCGGAGAAAGCGGCGGATAAATCGTACAGCAGCCCCGGCCGGTCTTCAGTGATAATTTCGACCAAAGTAGCGGTATCGCAAGCGTTGGGATCGAAATGCACGCTGGGTTCGACGGCGCGCTTTTTGTGACGTAGCGGAGCAGCGCGCTCACTGGGAACGCGCCCGGCGATCAGCCGCTGGGCATCGGTTTGGCCCACGGCGATATCCTCGAGAGTTTGTTGCAAGCGATCGTTCTCGGTTGGATTGAGCTCAAGCGTTCGCTTCGGATCGGCGAACACGAACGTATCGAGAACCAGGCCTTGCGCATTCGAGAACGCTTCGGCCTTGAGAATGTCCATTCCAAAGCCGGAAAGGCCGCCGGCCAGGGATGCGAACAGTGCTGGGCGGTCGCGCGCAACGATGGTGGCGCGATGGACGCCGCCCGTTACGTCCAGCTGCACGGCGACTCCGGTGTTGCGGCTGAATTCGTAGAGTTGGAGGTGCGCGCGAATGTCGGCCGCGGTATGGGTGCGAAGGTAGCGCGAGGGGAAGCCTTTGAGGAAGCCATCGGGATCAGCCAAGCCAGCCGGGAGATCCTTTGGGAGATCGGTGATGCGCTCGGCTTCTAGATCGTGCAACAACTGCTGGTGCGCGACGCGATAGGTTTGCCAAAGTTGTTCGAGTCGCCAGGGAGTCATGGCGGCGGGATTCACGGCGGAGATGTCGGCATAGGTCAGCAGCGTGAGCAGCTTCAAGCGTTCCAGTGTGCCGATGCGCTGGGCCAGCAGGGCAGCGGTGGCGGGATCGTACAGGTCGCGCGAATTCATGACGGCCGAAAGGTCGAGGTGATGTTCGATGAGAAACTCGACCTCGTTTTGTTCCTCCGGCGGCATTTGAATGCGCTCGCCGGCCGCATGCGCGAGCTGGACGGAGAGACGCGCGTGGTCGCCGCTCCGGGCGCCTTTGCCGGAGTCGTGGAACAGCAAGGCAAAGCGCAGCAATGCAAGGTCTTCGATCTCCGAGTAGATGTCGGCGAAGCGACGCCGCGCGAGGTCTATATTGCCGGCGAGCTCGGCAAGTTTTTCAATGGCGACGAGCGTGTGTTCGTCGACGGTGTAGCGATGGTAGAAGTCCGGAACCACCAGGCAGGAGATGTTTTCGAGCTCCGGGAACATGGCTTGCAGGAGTCCCGTGTCGTGCATGGCGCGGAGCGCGGCGGCGGAATAAGGCAGCGACAAGATGTTTCCGAGTGGCGGCCATAGAGGTTGAGGCGGCGAGGCGCAGAATGCGGCGAAAGCTGGGGCTGCACGCTCCAGACGGCGTTCGGTTTCCGCCGCTAAAGGCACGCCGTGACGGGCGACGAATTCGAGCAAGCGGAGGATGATTGGCGGATCGTTGGTCAATTGCGCGGGCGATCGCAGATAGACGCGGCCGTTTGAGACCGTGAATTCGGTGTTCGAGAGCCGGGAGCGCCAGTCGCGGAACTGCGAAGCCAGCGAGCTTTCGCTCTTTTCGTTCCAGTCCAAAGCGCGGCGCGCTTCGCTGAAGATGACTCGCGCGTTGCGGAAGTATTCGCGCATAAGCGCGGCAGGCTCACGAAATTCGAGATACGGTTGCGCGGCCAGCGCTTCCTGCGCATCGAAAGTGAGCAAATTTTGATCGCGCCGGGCCTGATAGTGCAGGAAGCAACGCAAGGAGCGCATGAAGGCGGCTGGCGCGGAGAGGCGGGCGGCCGTGTCTTCATCCGGCTTGCGCAGTTTGCCCAGCCAAGCGATCAGGTGCAGATCGCGCAGGCCTCCAGGCGTCTCTTTCACGTCGGGCTCGAGCTGATACAACGTGTTCTGAAATTTCTCGTGGCGCCCGCGCGCAAGCTGGCATAGATGGCGCGTCAGAGCGTGGCCTTGCCGTTCGAAGAACCCGGGAAGCTTGCTCTCGAGCTTTGTATGGAGGGCGGGCAACCCTCCTAGCAGCCGGCGGTCCAGCAAACTGATGCTCAACTCGATGTTGCCCTCATGAACCTCGGCGCATTCGGCGATGGTGTGGACGGAATGGCTCAGGCGCATCCCGGCATCCCAGAGCAGACGCACAAACTCGGCGAGCGCGTCCTTGATGGCGGCGGCTTGGGACTCGCGCTCGATCAGGATCAGCACGTCCACGTCGGAGAACGGAAAGAGTTCGCGGCGTCCGAAGCCGCCCACCGCGAGCATCGCGACACTGGGATCGGCAAGAGTCGCGAACGATTCTTCGAAGGCGTCGATTGTTATTTGCTCGATGAGCTCGGAGAGTCCCGCCAGGACGGGAGCCGCATCGCCGGTGGCGAAGAATTGCCGCTGAATTTCGTGCCAGCCAGGGGTTGAGTGCAGCTTCTGCATGGACCGGGAATTTTCTATGATTGTAGCGTTGTGCCTGTTTCATCGCGGTTCGTAGTGTTCCTCGGCGCGGCGCTGGTATTGGCGATCACGCCCGGGCCGGGGATCTTTTATGTGCTGGCGCGCAGCTTACGCGGAGGACGCCAGGAGGGCGTGTTATCGGCGGCGGGAACGTTTCTGGGTGGCCTGGTGCACGTGGGCGCGGCGGCGTTTGGTTTGTCGGCGATTCTGGCGGCCTCCGCGATCGCGTTTGAAATCGTTCGGTATGCGGGAGCCGCATATTTGCTTTACCTGGGTTTTCGGATGATCCGCGGCCGACATGAGGAACCGAAGGAAGCAGGGATGGAAGAGAGCGCCGGCAGGAACACGCTCGTTCAGGGCGTCATAACGGAAGTGCTGAATCCGAAGACAGCGCTGTTCTTTCTTTCGTTCATCCCGCAATTTGTTGCCGTGCAGCAGGGCCACGTGGCTGGGCAGTTTTTGGTGTTGGGCGCGATTTCGGTGACGCTGAACACCTGCGCGGACTTGGTGGTGGCGTGTTTCGCGGGACCTCTAGGATCGGCAATGCAGCGCAGCGCAAGGCTGCGCAGCGGACAGCGTGCGGCATCGGGCGCGGCGATGATCGGCCTGGGCGTTTACGTGGCCACATCGCGGGCCAGGAGTTAAAGGCTCAATAGTAGGCTAGCGATTCAACGCCGGCGCCGCCTTTGAAGCTGGAAACGACACGGTTTTGTGACAGATCCAGCACCGAGACGGTGCCATCGCCGTGGTTGGCTACGAGCACGGTTTTGCCATCGGGAGCGAAGGCGAAGCCCATGGGATCCTTGCCGACGGAGAACGTCTGCTGCTTGCCGTGCAGGTCGGCGGTGTCGATCACGTTGACCGATGCTTCGGTCAGGTTGCACACCAGGAGCTTGGAACCGTCGGGAGAAAAGCGCGGTTTATAGGAGGCCTTGGTGTTGCCCTGGAGCGGGATCGTGCCGGCGACCATGTCCGTGGCGGTGTCGATGATAAGTAATTTCGGCTCGGTCAGGTCATTCGCCACCACATGCTTTCCGTCGGGCGAAGCGGTGATGCCCTGGATTCCGTTGGGCGCGGGGATGCGCGCGATGATGCTGCGCTTCTTCAAATCGATGACGGCTATGAACAGGCGGTCGTTCTTGGCGGCAACGTAAGCTTTACTTGCGTCAGGCAGGACGGCGATCCAATGACCGGTGCCCTCGGTATCGATGGCGGCTTCGATGGCGCGAGTTTTCGGATCAATCACCAGCAGTTTGCGGCTCAGATCGCAGGCGACGTAGATTTTGCCGGCGGCGTCGATCTGGATGCCGTGCGGGGCTTGGTACGGCGAAACGTCGATGTTCCCGGTGAGCTGACGCGTAGCGAGATCGATGATGGCGATGGTGTGGCCGGGATGCGGATTCTTTCCGTAAACGCCATCGCCATATACGGGAGTATAGGCGGTCCGGTGGTCGGGCGAGATGGCAACGTCGTGCGGCGCCACTCCCACGTCCAGGTTGGATATTTCCTGGTAGGTGGATGGATCGAAGAAGCGCACGTGCCGGCCGATTTTGTCGATCACGATCAATCCGTGCATGCCGGTGGGGTTGTTGGGGTCAACGGCGCCGGCGGCGAAAACGAGTGTCGCGGCGGCGAGCCCAGCGATGGCGGGGATGACTCTCTTACGGATGGTCATGGGTGGATTATATACCGGCGCGGCGCCGGCGCGCGCCCTGCATGAGCACGCGATTCCACCACATCAGGACGCCGCTGACAAACAAAAACGCGGGTGCGAGTCCGATGACGACCCATAAGGCTTTGCCCGGCCATCCGCCGAAGTTGCCGAAATGCAGGTAGCTGAACCAGCGGATAATCTGGTCGCCGGTGCTGAACTTGGGACGGACGAAGCGCGGCCGAGCGGTTGGCACATCAACTGGGATAAAGACGGAATTTGGAGGACTGCGAAGCGAGGCCTCGGGTATCAAGCGATACACATCCAGGGGCGCGATCTTATTCACGAGGACTTGAAACGGCCTCGGAAAACCGGCATACGTGCCGACCACGCCGAATAGGAAGACGAATGGGAGCATCCACAGTCCGACGACGGTGTGCAGTTGCCAGTTGAACAGCTTCCAGTTGGAAGTGGGCCGGATCGCCAAGGCGCGACGCCAGCCTCGGATGCCGGGCCACCAGAGCACCGCTCCAGTGACGGACAGAATCAGCAAGAAGATCGCGAGTGCGCCGTTGACGAGGCGGCCGGTATTGCCGGACAGCAAATTGATATGCAGATCGGCCAGCCACGCAAGCAACTGAATGGAGTACGGACGCGATTCACCCAAGTCCTGGCCGGTGTAGGGATCGAACAGCCGCTCCTTCTTGTGGCCGGCGCGGTCCAACCAGATCTCTATTGCTTGATTTTGGGCTTGATCAGGAGCTTGGTTGGGCCGCTTGACGTCCCAAATCCAACTCACTCTATAGCGCGGGTAGGCGCGCCGGGCGGCTTCGCGAAGCTGGTCGTGAGTCAGGCGAGGGCCGGAGATAGCGACCGTCCGGGGCCCCGGCCAGAGCGCATTGTAGAGCTCGTTGCGGAAGACGATGGCGCTGCCGCTCAAGCTGATGACGAAGATGTACAAACCGAGCGCTACGCCGGTCCACAAATGAATCTGGAAGAGCGCCTTGCGAATCCAGAGGCTTTTCGGCCGCCGCAGCCATCTTAGCCAAAAACCGTCTCCCTTACGGTCGCGGCTCGGAAACACTCCCTCACGGTCGCGGCTCGGAAACATCGCGGCTCGGTGACACTCGCTTAGCTGGCTACCTTTGCTACGATCTGCGATGGGTCCGCTCCTACGCGGCCAGAACCATAAGCCGCCGCTGAAGGAAGCTGGAAGTCGAATTTGATCGTAGGTAAGTTCGGAATGGGCGATTCCGGATCCTTGCTATTGACGCCGGTGACCAGAGACGCTGTCACGCCGAACACCGTGTCTGAATCGATGTGCTCGTCGCCCTGCAAATACAAAGCTGTGACCACTTCGCGATAGCCCGGCGCGCCGATGATGAAGTGAATATGCGCGGGGCGATAGCCGTGGCGCTTTTGCGCGCGGATCATGTCGCCGACAGGGCCGTCCATCGGGATCATGTAGCCGAGCGGCGCGATGGTGCGCAGGAAGAAGCGGCCTTCGGCGTCGGTGTGGAAGGTGCCGCGCAGATCCATCTCGGAAGGATCGTGCTTTTGCAGATCGTAGTTGCCGGTCTCATCCGGCTGCCAGACTTGCACCGTGGCGTTGGGCACGCCGCGTCCGGCGGAGTTGAAGACGCGCCCGTAGAGGCAAACTTCCAGACCGTTGGTTGGCTTTGTCACGATGGTGTCGCCTAGTTTGAAGACTGGCGAGTCTTGGCGATAGAACGGGCCCACCAGGCTCGATTTGGTGCCGGCTTCGGTGGCGCGGCGATCATGCAGCGCGTTCACCAGGCTGCTGAGGCCGAGCGTGTCCGAGAGCAGAATGAACTCCTGCCGATACGCAGTGCATTTTTGGCCGACGGCGGTGAGGAACTTGATTCCATCCAGCCACTCTTCCGGCGTGAGGTCCACCTCGCGCGCGAAGTTATGCAGATGCCGCGTGAGCGCGGCCATGATCTCCCTGAGACGCGGATCGGGCGTGGATGCCATCTGGTCCAGAGCGGCTTCCGTAATGGTGTGTTCGTCAATTGCACGCATGTGTGCCTCCGTGATCACCGTCAAGTTGCGGTGAAAAACGAGTATACAGCATGGGCGATGGCGGTTACCTGACGCGCTGTGGCCGTAAACTAGGAACTTATGCCCAAGGTTTTGGTAACAGGCGGAGCCGGCTACATCGGTTCCGTCACGGCCGATGTTCTGAAGCGGCGCGGATACGGGGTCGTGATCGTGGATGATTTATCGCGCGGCTACGAACATAACGTGCGAGGGCTTCCGTTCCACAAGCTGCATCTTTCAGAAACAGGCGCGCTGGCTGACTTGTTGAGCCGCGAACGCGTGGATGCGGTGGTGCATTTTGCGGCGTACTCGGCGGTCGGAGAGTCGACCAGGAAGCCAGAGCTTTACTTTTTGAACAACGACGGCGGCAGCGCATCGTTGCTGAGCGCGATGGTCCAGGCGAGCGTCAAGCGGCTGGTGTTCTCATCCACCGCGGCGGTGTATGGGACGCCCAAGACGGTGCCGATCCCGGAGGATCTGCCGTTCGATCCGGTGAACCCGTACGGCGAATCCAAGGTGCTGGTAGAGAAGATGCTGAGATGGCTGGATGAATGCAGCGGGCTCCGCAGCATTGCGCTGCGCTATTTCAACGCGTGCGGATCGGATCCCGAGTCCGGGCTCGGCGAAGAGCATGATCCGGAGACGCACCTGATCCCGTTATTGCTGCGCGCCATTGTCACGGGGCAGCCCATGACGATTTTCGGCGACGATTATGAAACGCCGGACGGCACTTGCATCCGCGACTACATCCACGTGACGGATTTGGCGGAGGCGCATGTGGTGGCGATCGAGAATTTGCTCGCGGGCGGCGGGTCGAATGTGTTCAACGTCGGAACGGGAGCCGGCCGCTCGGTGCTGGAGGTGATGCGAGCCTCGGAGGAAGTTACGGGTAAGAAAGTGCCGCATGAGATCGGGCCGCGGCGCGCGGGAGATCCGGCGGTGCTGGTGGCGAATTCCGACAAGCTGAAGCGGACGCTCGGGTGGAAGCCGAAGTTTCCGGAGCTGGCCGATATCGTCGCGACGGCGTGGCAATTTGAGAAGAAGCGAGGCGCAGGAATCGGAAGTTGAGGACGCCCTTGGGGGTGCGAGATCATCAGACCTTCCGTGTCACTCCAGGAATGGCAGCCGGGGGCGCTGACCGCGGGTGGGAGATTGCAGATTTTGTCGGCCTGTTGGACTCCAACCGATCCTAAAGGCGGGGAGAACGGGCGACTCAGATGAGCTCCAGCAAAGGACCGTCGGGATTCTAGTTAACTCGAGGCGATGAGTCCCATGCGGTACTAAAGTTTATAACCTACTGGGATATAAGGAGATGATAGGGTGGTTCCGATTGGATTTCTATTGACAGGCTGTCTTAGTGCACTCTATACTGTAGGTGTTCTTCGTTTGTTTCGATTGTTTCAGTTGTTACGTTTGATATCACTTGATCGTCGTAATTGTAAGAGATAGAAAGGAGGTATAAGTCCATGGCAGCAAGAGCAGTCTACCATTCTCTCGACAATGAAAGTGCTGAGATCCAAGAACTTTACAAGCTTTTCCTTTTGGAGAAGGCACCGGCCTTGGTTGGACCAAATCACGAGTCCTTGCCGCTTCCAGAATCGATTTACACTATTCTCCTTCAAGTACTCGGCTACCTGATGCAAGGTAAAGGCGTATCTGTCGTTCCAGTCATGCAGGAATTGACGACTCAACAGGCAGCTAACCTATTGGGAATGTCCCGCCCTTTCCTCATCGACTTATTGAATCGAGAGGAGATCCCCTTTCACAAGACGGGGACCCACAGGCGAATTTACCGTAAGGATGTAATGGATTACCTAGCAAAGCGCGATAAGGAACGGAAACGAGTTCTCGGCGAGATCGCTAAACGAGCCGTGGCAGAAGGCGATTATGACCAGATGTACGTACCCGACGAAGGTGAATGACCCAGGACTATCTCGCAGTTCTGGACGCTTGTGTGCTTGTTCCCGCCGGTCTGCGAGATACGCTCCTTCGGCTTGCCGAGACACCGCGCCTATATGTTCCAAAACGGAGCGAAGATATCCTTGCGGAGGTGGGCCGAACGTTGAACGGAAAGCTAGGGAAGACACCAGAACAGGTAGCCCATCTGATGGATGAGTTGAACGGGGTCTTCCCGGAGGCCTTGGTTAAGGAGTGCAGGAGCCTGGAGGCGGCTCTGACGAACGATCCAAAAGATAGACATGTCCTCGCCGCCGCCATTCGTTCCTCGGCTCAGACAATCGTCACTTTCAATCTCAAGCATTTCCCTCCCGACGCACTGAAGCAATACGATGTCGAGGCGCTGCACCCAGACGAGTTTCTCGTCAATCAGTTCTATCTTGACGACGCCTTGGTAACCACTAAATTTACGGAACAAGCAACAGATATTAGCAGAACGGTTGAAGATCAGCTTAAGATGTTCCACCAAACCAGGGTCTTACCGCTTTTCACGCAGACCATGGCGGACGCACTTGCCATAAAGCTATAAGTTACGTCCGATGCTCAAAATGAGCCACTGCGGTTTGACACCTGATTTTGCGCCACTTATACTGAGAGTTAGCAATTTTCTACGTTTCGGGTGCTTGCCCGGGCCGAGGAACTCAGATGCCAAAACGCACCTTTCAGCCAAACAACCGCAAACGGGCAAAGACACATGGATTCCGCGTACGAATGTCCACCAAAGATGGCCGCGCCGTGCTTGCCCGGCGCCGAGCCAAGGGCCGCCACAAACTCACCGTTAGCGACGAGAGAGCCCTGCGGTACGCCGACTAGTTTCGGCTTTCCGACCAGCGCTCGGATCCTGAGAACCGCCGACTTCCGCAAAGCGTATAACGAGGGGAAGCGATTTACCGGACGATGCTTTGCGGCGTTTTGTTTGCGGGTGGAGCGCGAGCGAAACGACGGTCCGAGACTGGGATTCACCGTGCCTCGGGCGTTCGGAAAGGCCGTTCTGCGGAATCGCGTGAAGCGCAGGATACGGGAAGCTTTGCGGATGCGATTGCCCGAGGTCGCGCCGGAATGGGATATAGTGATCAACCCCCGGCGTCCCGCGATCGCGGCGCCAGTGGAGGAGCTTCGACGAGAAGTGGATCGATTGGTGGCGCAATGCAGAAAGCAGTAATCGCTACTTTGCGTCTTTACAAGCGGTTCGTGTCGCCGCTCTTGCCGTCGGCCTGCCGGTTTTCTCCCACCTGTTCGGAATACATGATGGAAGCGGTTGGCCGGTATGGCGTCCTGCGGGGCGTCGGGATGGGACTGCGCCGTCTGCTGCGCTGCCATCCCTTCCATGTGGGCGGGTTCGATCCGGTGCGTTAGGACTTCCAACTTCATGGCCGACGAAAACAAATCCGGGAAGAAAGAGCTCACGATGGAGCAACGACTCCTGCTGGCCTTCGTTTTGATGGGCCTGGTGCTCTTTTTAACGCCGTACTTCTACAAAACACCGCCCCCACCGCCTAAAACGACAACACCAACTACTAGTCAGACCGCCGCGACCGCCCCCCCGAAAGCCGCCGCGGTGGAATCGACGCCGCGAGCCGCGACCTCCCAGCCCGTTCCAGGACAGATTGAAGGCGCTTCCGAACAGAAGTTCGAAGTGGACACCGACATTTATCACATCACGCTGACCAATCACGGCGCCTCGGTGATGAGTTGGGTTCTCAAGAAATACAGCGACCACGCGGGTAAACCGCTCGACTTGGTGAATCCAGCGGGCTACACGAAGGTGGCGCTTCCATTCTCGCTCGCGTTGAAAGACGATCAGGCGGGGAATGCCTTGAACTATGGCCTGTACGTGGCCAAGCCCTCCGCCGATGGTTTGGGGATCGAGTACGAATTCTCGGACGGCAAAAATTACGCGAAGAAGTCGTTCCAATTTTCGAAGCGCGGATATCTGTCGCAGATCTCGACGGAGGTGACGGTGAACGGCGTCGCCACCGAGCATCTGATCCAGTGGCGCGGCGGTTTTGGAGACGCGACGGTTTTGAATCGCGTGGCTGAACAGCACGCGGTCTACTTCGACCCGCACGAAAGCGGAACGCTAGGCCTCACCCAGGGCAAGCTCACCAATAAAGACGCTAAATCCGTGAAAGACGGCCCGGTGACCACCACCGGCGATTATTCCTTCGCCGGATTGGACGACCGGTTCTTCGCCGCCGTGTTTCTGCCGAAAGACAATACGCAAATCAAGGTGGAGACCATCAAGGACGATGTGCCCCCGTCGCCCGCAGGCAAGGAAGAAATGCGCGTGGGCGTGGAGGTTGGCGGGGATTCGGTGAATCGCTTCGCCCTGTTCGTGGGGCCCAAGGACATCGATCTGTTGCGGCGCGTGGATCCCAAGCTGCAGCAACTGATTGACTGGGGCTGGTTCGGCGTAATCGCCAAGCCGTTGTTCCTGGCCATGCACTGGCTGAACGATAACTGGGTTCACAACTATGGCTGGTCCATCGTTCTGATCACCATTGCGATCAACGTAGTGCTGCTGCCGTTGCGGGTGAAGAGCATGAAGAGCCAGCGAAAGATGCAGGCGCTGCAGCCGAAGCTGGCCGCCATCAACGCCAAATACAAGGGTCTCAGCATGCGCGACCCGAAGAAGGCGGAGCAGAACCAGGAAGTGATGGAGTTCTACAAGAAGGAGGGCGTCAATCCCATGGGCGGCTGCCTTCCAATGGTGGTGCAGCTTCCGCTGATCTACGCTTTATACAAGGTTTTTGCCGTCACCATCGAGATGCGCGGGGCGCATTGGCTGTGGATTACCGACCTCTCTCAGCCGGAACAACTGCCCATCCACATTCTGCCGCTCATCATGATCGTCTCGCAATTCATCATGCAGCGGATGACTCCCAACCCTGGCATGGACCCATCGCAGGCCAAAATGATGATGTTCATGCCGCTGATGTTTGGGTTCTTGTTCTATAATTTTTCGAGCGGCCTGGTGTTATACTGGCTAACCAGCAATTTAGTGCAAATCGCGCAGCAATGGGGTGTGAATCGGATGATGCCCGCGCCACCGCCGCCTCCGGTGCCGGCCGCAGTGAGGAAGAAGGGCAAGTAACACGTGGGTGAGAACCAAGTGGATGAGAAGCAGGTGGATGAGAAGCAGGTGGATGAAAAGCAGGTGGGCGAAAAGAACTATACAGTTGCATCCAGCGGTCACCGTATCAGCGGGTTCCTCGATATGGCGATCGGGGACATGGGATTGGACTTGGGGTTTGAAATTCTGGAGGGCCAGCACCTCCATCCCGATCTCGAAGATCCCGATTTACTGGTGAAATTTTTCGGCCAGGACGTCGATATACTGCTCGCCAATAAAGCTGAGTTGCTGTTGGCGCTGGAGTTTCTTACGATGGAAGCTCTTCGCATGCCGGCCGAGCATCATTCGCTGCTGTGCTTCGATTCGAACGACTATCGCACCTTACGGATCGAGGAACTGCGGCTGAGCGCACTGACGGCGGCGGAGAACGTCAAGAGAACGCGCCGGCCGTTTCACTTTAATCCGATGAACAGCCGTGAGCGGCGCATTATTCACCTGAGCCTGAGGAACGAGACGGATATTCGCAGCGAGAGCACGGGCACCGGGCCCTTCCGTCAAGTGGTGGTCCTCCCGGTGGGCATGCCGTTGCCCGAGCCCATTCGTCCGCCCCGGCCTGGTCCGCCCCCGCGTGGCGGTCCGCGGGACCGCGACCCCCGCGATCGTAACCGGCGATCGGGACCTCCGCGACACGGCGGCCGACGTCCGTAGCCAAGAAACACGCTGCGAATTCAGGACACAATTGTTGCGATTTCGACTCCGCCTGGGCGATCGGGCGTCGGCGTGGTGCGTCTTTCCGGTTCCGGGAGCGTAGCGATAGCCGCGCGCATTCTGCGATTCCGCGCTGGGCATGCCTGGAAGCCGTGGACAGTCACGCTGGCGGAGCTGATGGATGATGCGGGCGCTCCCGCCGACCACGTGATGGTCGCGTACTTTGCCGCGCCGCGTTCTTACACCGCCGAAGATTTGGTGGAAATTTCGTGTCACGGAGCGCCGGTGATCTTGCGGCTCTGCGTCGAGCGAGCTTGCGCCGCCGGGGCGCGATTGGCTGAGCCGGGCGAGTTCACGCTGCGGGCGTTTCTAAACGGAAGAATCGATCTTCCTCAGGCCGAGGCGGTCCGCGATCTGATTGAAGCCACCACACTCTATCAGGCGCGCGTAGCCGCGCAGCAGGTGGAGGGCTCGGTTTCCAAGCGCATCCGCCCCGTCAAGGAACAGTTGGTGGAACTGATCGCGCTGCTGGAGGCAGGCATCGATTTTGCCGAAGACGACGTCAGCGTCGCGCCGGTGGAGGAGATCGTGCGGCGTCTCGACCCGATTGAGCACGCCCTCACTGCGCTGGCCTCCACTTTCGACTACGGCAAGCTGGTGCATTCCGGAATCACGCTTGCCATCGTGGGGCGGCCCAATGTAGGCAAGAGCAGCCTGTTCAACCGGCTGCTGGAACAGGATCGCGCCATTGTTACCGACATCCCCGGCACTACACGCGATCTGGTTTCCGAGGTTGCGGCGATCCACGGCATCCCGGTGAGATTTGTGGACACAGCCGGGATTCGCTCCGGGCAGGATGTTGTGGAGACCTTGGGAATCGAGCGCAGCTATCAGGCCATGGCGGACGCGGACGTGACGCTGGTGGTGGTGGATCTCGCGTCGCCCGTCGAACCCGGCGACCTCGCGCTGATGGAGCGCGCAAGGAGCCATGGCCGTTGGATTCTGGTGGGAAATAAGGCCGACTTGCCGCGCGCGGCTGAATTGGCGCGGGATGTTATCCCGGTTTCAGCGCTCACGGGCGAAGGGATCGAGCGTCTCCGCGAGGCAATCGCTCCCATGGCTTCGCACGAGCAGGACTCCGGGTTCATCACCAGCATTCGCCATGCGCAGTTGCTGCGCGAAAGCATCGAAGCGCTGCGGCAGGCTCGCAAGGCGGCCGAATTCGGCATCCCGCACGAGATGCTGCTGCTGGATCTTTACGCCGCGCTGCGGCCCCTGGATGCGATTACTGGCGCTACCACGGCGGATGATATCCTGAACCGGATCTTTTCCACGTTTTGCATTGGCAAGTAGGGACGCGTCATCGCACGCTACCGGGAAGCAAACCCCCGTCGTGCTGGCGCCCTAGGTAAGGATGCCGTGCCAAGCCGCGCCGCCTAATATCGTCGGCAAGCTGCTTGATCTCCTCGGGCGTCGTTATCCTCCGCCCTTCATTACGCGCAAGCGACGCCTCTGCCCGATCGGCGGACGCCAATATTTCCAATCGCCGCCGCTCGCGCTCCTCCCACAAGAAAAGCGCCTCCGTGACGGCGTCCTCCCCGCGTCCCAGGCGTCCGCTCTCGATTGCTTGGCGGACAAACGCCTTTTGGTCAGGGGTCAGCTGGACTTCCATACGCCTTCAGCGTAGGAGCCGGAAGGGCAGGTGTCAAGCGCGGCTACTCTTCCGTAGATGGGCGACTATGTCGAATCCGGGCGGATAAACGATTACAATGAGACCAGGTTTGGATAAGCTAGGTTTGGTTCGCCTTCTCGCACTCACCGCACTCCTCTCCCCCGCGCTGCTGCGGGCGCAGGCGCCTACGACGGCGCAACCCAAGACCCAATCGCAACCCAAGGCCCAGTTGCAAGCGCAAGAGAGCCAGTTGGACGGCAGTGAAGCGCTATTCACGGTACTCGCCGCGATTAATGCAGCCGGATACGACGCCAACCTGGATTCAAACGCCAATTCGCCAGTTCGCAAGCGGGTTCGCGAGGCGCTCGCGAGCAAGCATCTCGGCTCGGTGGACGCACTGAAGAAGTTTATCGCGGACCATCATCAGGACGATCCCGAGGCGGAACTGAGCCAATACATGTCCTTCGCGCTTTCGATTCAGGGCCCGCCCGATTTCAACTATTGGCTGGCGCAGCAGGAGATTCCGCCGGACGTGCGGAAGCTGGACGGTCTGAATGAACTGATTGCCGACTTCTACAACGAAGCGGGTATTGGAGATCTTTGGAAGCAGGTACAGCCGGAAGTGGATCAAGTGATCCAGGCGTACCATGGCGGAGTGACGCAGGCAGTGCTCGAGACCAACGGCTACTTGCGCAACGTTACCAGCGGGGCTCGGGGCCGGCGGTTTCAGATCTATGTGGACGTGCTGGGAGCGCCGAACCGGATCCAGACTCGCAGCTATAAGTACAATTATTTCGTCGTGGTAACTGCGTCGCCCGAGCCGCAGATCGATCAGGTGCGGCATGCCTATCTTCACTATTTGCTGGA
>Ga0302326_10011082_pt1 | contig 19454 bp, 13 predicted proteins | sample Palsa_T0_3_FD_202264 | JGI IMG/M metagenome (GOLD analysis project Ga0302326, IMG submission 202264) | Peat permafrost microbial communities from Stordalen Mire near Abisko, Sweden - Palsa_T0_3 | ecosystem: Environmental > Terrestrial > Soil > Palsa > Peat permafrost | place: Sweden: Abisko...
TGACACGTAAGACGTGGTACTTTGCGGCGCCGAAAATCTACGCAGGCTGCGGACATTTTTACCCTCGTGCCCAATCTCCATTTGGGCACGCAGTTGGGAGCGAGACTCCATCTCGCGCGGTGGGGGGGTCCGCGGGTCGGGACGCCGTGGGTAGGGCGCGCGCCGCAGGCGTGCGCCGTGGACGAATGGGGCTCCCGCGACTGCGGGATCCCTACCTGGCACCCTCCGCGCGCAATGGAGTTGCGCCCGCAAGGGCGTGCCCAAATGGAGTTTGGGCACGAGGGAAAAAGACGCGAAACCAGTCCCTCTGCGGCCCTCTCAAATCTCTCAGCGAACTCTGCGGTCAGGCGAAGCCATCCCCATTTGGCGACGGCCGCCGGAAGTTACGCGAGGAGCGGCTTCACCACATTCCCGTGCACATCGGTGAGGCGGAACTGGCGGCCTTGGAACTTGAAGGTCAGCCGTTCGTGGTCGATGCCGAGAAGGTGCAGGACGGTGGCTTGGAAATCGTAGACGTCGACCGGATCTTTCACGACGTTGAAAGCGAAGTCATCCGACTCGCCGTAGGTGATGCCCGGTTTGATGCCGGCGCCGGCCATCCAGAGGGTAAAGGCGTAGGGATGATGATCGCGGCCCCAGCGTTTGGTGTCTTTGATGTCTCCCTGGATGAAGGGGGTGCGGCCAAATTCACCGCCCCAGATGACCAGCGTGTCCTCGAGCAAGCCGCGTTGCTTGAGATCTTTGACCAGCGCGGCGCTGGGCTGGTCGGTGTCGCGGCATTGGATTTGGAATTGCGTGGAGAGATTGTTGTGATGGTCCCAGCCGGCGTGGAAGCATTGCACGAAGCGGACGCCGCTCTCGACGAGCCGCCGCGCCATCAGGCAGTTGTAAGCGAAGCTGCCCTGGCGCCGCACGTCCGGGCCGTACATCTCGAGCGTCTCGGGCGATTCCTTGGTGAAGTCGATGAGATCCGGGACGCTGGCCTGCATCTTGTAAGCCATCTCATATTGCGTGATGCGGGTCTGGATTTCCGGGTCGGCAAATTCCGCGTAGTGCTCTTCGTTGAGTTTGGCGAGGTCGTCGAGCAGGCCGCGCCGGACTTCGCGCGACATGCCATCCGGGTTCGAGAGATAGAGCACCGGATCGCCGCTGCCGCGAAAGCGCACCCCCTGAAATTTCGAGGGCAGAAAGCCGGAGCTCCAGTAAAAGTCGTAAAAGATCTGGCCGCACGAGGCCTCCTTGTCACGGGACGTCATGACCACAAAACCGGGCAGATTGTCGCTCTCGGTGCCGAGCCCGTAGGTGGCCCAAGCGCCCATGCTTGGCCGGCCCGGCTGTTCCGCGCCGGTGAGGAAAAAGGTAATCGCCGGCGCGTGATTGACCGCTCCGGTATGCATCGATTTGACGAAGCAGAGGTCATCCGCGATCGAGCCGATGTGCGGGAGAAAATCGCAGACCCAGGCGCCGCTCTTCCCGTACTGCTGAAAGCCGGTGAAATGCGGCAGCACCAGCTTCTGCTTCACGTTGGCCGTCATGGTTGAGAAGCGCCGGTCGCCCAGCACCGAGGCCGGGATTTCCTGGCCACGGAACTGTTCCATCTGCGGCTTGTAATCGTACAGGTCGAGATGCGGCGGCCCGCCGTTTTGCAGCAGGTAAATCACGTGCTTTGCCTTGGGCGGAAAATGGGGCAGGCCGTCGAGACCGCCGAAGCGGTGACCCGTGGCAGCGGTGGACGAGGCGGCCAGCCCATCGCGGGCCAGGAGATGCGCGAGGGCCATCCCGCCGAGACCGGTGGTGGTCCGGGAAAAGAATTGGCGGCGAGTGAGGTAGGCGGCGCGTGCGGTGGCTGGGTCCATACTTTAGTGCTCAGTGCTCAGTGCTCAGTATCTGCGGGGTCGGTGAAGAAATCGGGGGTTTCACGGGTGCGCAGGTCGTCAGTGGGGCAGAAGCTGGCTGCGTGATCTTTCATTGATTGCAACATGCGGCCAATCTCCTGGAAGAAATTGAGGAGTTCGGCCGATTGATTCGCATCGAGGTAGGCGCAATCCTGGGCTGTTTCGATCCAATGCTGCGTTTCATTTTGCTCTCCGTCGGCATCGGTCAGTTTGCTGGAGAAGTGGCGCTCGTAATCACGCTTGGCCCAGGCCTCCGCGATTTGTCCTCCAATCGAGCGAGATGAACGGCGTATCTGATCCGTGAGCGCGTAGGCCTCCTCTCTTGGAAAACTCTTCGAGACTTCGAACACCCGTCGTGCCAATTGCCGCTGGCGTTGGTAGACGATTAACTCCTTAAAGCTCCGTGCGTAAGGTAACGAATTCTGATTCATTTGGGCAGTAGGTCTGAGAACTGAGAACTGGGGATTGGGGATCGAGGAAGTCACTCTTTAGTCAGCGTTTCGTCGAGATTGAGTAGCAGGAGCGCCAGTCCGGTGTGGGCGGCGAGTTCGCAGGGGGTAAGATTGGGGTCGGGCTTCGATTCGCCGGTGGCGATCAGCTTCTTTGAGGCCTCTTCATCGCTGGAATATTGCTCGCGGAAGTGCGCGAGCGAATCGGCAAGGAGGGCAGACTCCTTTTCGTTGGGACGACGCGCGGTGCAGAGACGGAAGCCGTAGGCGAGTCGCGCGGCGTCCGAATCGCCGCCCTCCTTGAGGATGCGCTCGGCAAGGGCTCGCGCCGCCTCGACGTACGTGACGTCATTGAGCGTGACCAACGCATGCAGGGGGGTATTGGTACGCCCGGTTTTCACGGAGCATTGCTGGCGGTTGGCAATGTCGAAAAAGAGCGTCGGCGCGACGATGCGCCGCCAGAAAATATAAAGGCTGCGGCGGTAGAGCGCTTCGCCATGGTCCTGCGTGTACTTGATTTGCCCGAAGGTCGCGTCCTCCCAGATATTCGCGGGCTGATAGACCTTGACCGGCGGGCCGCCGAGCTTGTCGACGAGCAACCCGGAGGCGGCAAGCGCCTGGTCGCGCAGCATCCAGCTCGAGATGCGGAACCGCGGGCCGCGCGCGAGGAGTTTGTTGTCGGGATCGCGCTCGGCCATGCCGGCGGGAATAACGGACGATTGCCGGTAGGTGGCGCTGGTGACGATCAGCCGCAGCATCCGCTTCACATCCCAGCCGCTGTCCACGAAATCGCGCGCCAGCCAGTCGAACAACTCGGGATGGGTCGGCTTTTCGCCCTGCGCACCGAAGTCTTCCGTCGTTTTCACGAGGCCGCGTCCGAAGAACATCTGCCAGTAGCGATTCACGGTGACGCGCGCCGTGAGCGGATGCTCGGGCGAGACCAGCCAGCGTGCCAGCGCAAGTCGGTTCTTCGGCGCATCGGCCGGTAGCGGCGGCAGGACCGCCGGGGTGCCGTGATCGACTTTGTCGGCGTATTTGTCGTAGGCGCCCTTGACCAGAATATAGGTGTCGCGGGGTTCCGCGCGATCGCGCATGACCATGGTGCGCGGCGTTTCGCGTTCGACTTTTTCGCGGGCCGCTTTGGCGTCTTCGGTCTTCTTTTTCGCCGCGATGAGGCGCGGCTCGCTCGCGAGGTAAAACTCGGTGACGGCCTTTTTCTGGGCGTCGCTCCGCTGGGCCCGGTCGATGGCGATGGCGGCCTTGACTTCGTCGGGCACGGGGCGCAGCAGCACCGCGGGTGAATTGGTGATCGAAAGCCGGAACTTGCCGATGACGTGCTGCTTGTGAGCGGAACGGAATTGCAGCCGGAACGACATCAGCACGTCCTGCCGGAAATCGAACGAGGATCGCACCGCAAATTTGGTCTTCATTTCAAAGATTGCTTCGTGGGGCTGGCCGACTTGCGGCCAGGTGCCCCAGCCGGTGTCGTCCTTCCCGTCGAGCACGTTGGCGAGCGGCCAGCCTGGCTGCTCGAAGTCCGCGCGCACCGGGATCAGTTCCACCGGCTTGCCCTCGCCGAGCATCTTGAATTCCGTCAGCACCCAGCTCCCGTTCGGGGCGCGCCCCGGGCCGTGGCTGGCGAGCGAATCGTCCGGCAACACTTCCAGGCGGATGGCAGTGGGGCCGCGTAACGAGGTGCTGGCGGTGAGGATGAAGTCGTCGGTATCCGGATTTGCGCCACTGGCCAGAATCGAACCGTCATCCTGCTTCGTGAGGGTCGCGCCTTTCTCGCTGGAGAGTTCGTTGGGGACGAGACTGTGCCACTCCACATCGGCCAGCCTGGCGCCGTCGACGATGGATTTTTCCCAGGCGGCCTGCTCCTGGCGCAGCTCCTTTTCGAGCTGCTCGCGGTCCTTGTTCGCCGCGGTTTCCGAGGATTTGGCGGTGTCCACCCTGGCCTGCTGTTCCGGGGTGGCGAGGCTGACGATGGGCTTGGCGTAACCGCCGGCGTCGTTCGAGCCGCTCTCTTCGATCGAGTTGAAGTAAGCGCTGAGTTGGTAATATTCGCGCTGCTTGATCGGGTCGAACTTGTGGTCGTGACAACGGCAGCAATTCAGCGTGAGCCCCATCCACACCGTGCCCGTGGTCTCGACGCGATCCATGACATAATCCACGCGGGATTCCTCGGGAATGCGCCCACCCTCGCCGTTGATCATGTGGTTGCGATGAAAGCCGGTGGCGATCAATTGGTCGAGTTTGCCGTCCGGGAGCCATGAAGCCATGAAACTGCTTTTCCCGGCTTCCGGGTTGTCCGCGGCGTCGGGGAGCAGATCGCCGGCCAGTTGTTCGATGGTGAATTGATCGAACGGCATGTTCTCGTTGAGCGCCTTGATCACCCAGTCGCGCCAGGACCACATCGCCCGCGTGGGGTCGCCCTGATAGCCGTTGGTGTCGGCGTAACGGGCGGCGTCGAGCCAGTCCCAGACCATGCGTTCACCGAAGCGCGGTGAAGCGAGCAGGCGATCGACGACCTTTTCGTAAGCGTCCGGCGATGGGTCCGCGAGAAAGGCGTCCGCTTCCTGCGGCGTCGGTGGAAGGCCGGTGAGGTCGAGGGTGACGCGGCGGAGCAGCCGTGGTTTGTCCGCTTCCGGCGCCTGCTTCAGATTTTCCTTCGCCAGGCGGTCGAGCACGAAGGCGTCGATCACATTGCGCGTGACACCCAGGGAAGGGTCGGGCTTGGGGACTTCGGCCTTTTTCGGGGCGACGAAGGCCCAGTGTTCCGCCCAGGGCGCGCCCTGTTCGACCCATTGCTTGAGGAGGCTTTTTTGGGCGTCGGTCAGCTTGTGGTTCGATTTCGGCGTTGGCATGACCTCGTCCGGATCGGTGCTGAGAATGCGGCTGACCAACTCGCTGTCGTCCGGTTTGCCGGGCGCGACGATGGCGCGGCCATCCTCGTTCTTTCCGTAGGCGCCTTCCTTGCGATCGAGCCGCAACTTGGCCTTGCGGGCATGCTCATCCGGGCCGTGGCATTTGTAGCAGTTGTCCGAGAGGATCGGCTGGATGTCGCGATTGAAATCGACCCCGGCCGGCGCGGCGCTCCCGGTGGACCCGGCGGCGAGCCAGGTCACCAAGGGCAGAAGCAGGGCGTGGAGGCGATGGCGAAGCATCGGGGGCATCTTGGTGTTCAGGGGATTGCGACGCAATTTACGAAAGAGCGTAAGGCGTCTGGGAGCTGTTTCTTAGAAGGGGAACGAACCGCGAATGGGCGCGAATGGGCAGGTTCGCCGCAACCAGAGAGGGAAACCACGAAGCCGAAGCGCAGCGCGACGCCCATGGTGCAACGGGGGCAATACACTAAATACGCGAAAGAGGGGGCCCGCGAATTGCCCCCACCGCGCCGTGGGCGCCTCGCAGAGCCTCGGCTACGCAGATGACACGAATAACGGATCGCCTATTCGTGTGATTCGTGTGTTTCGCGGGCAATACCCGGGCGAGGTAAATCGTGGCCAGAGATTCAGGCAGGTTGCGTACAGTCTAAACGGTAGCGCTGCAGAGAACGCGGTCGCGGCACGGAATCGACGCTCACCTCCCGCGGCCATTCTGCGCTTGCCGTTCAAGAGCCGTGCAGGATCATCGACAAACCTATGAACCCGTCCGAATTCGGTTTTGGCATCGCGGGCCCGGGCATGATCGCTGGGGTCATCGCGGATGCGCTCGCCCAGGCGCGGAATACCCGGTTGCGCGCCGTCTCCAGCCGCACCCTCGATAATGCGCGCAAATTCACCGCCGCTCGTCCCGGCGTCGCCGCCGTGCAAGGGCACGAAGCGCTCCTTCAGCGGGACGACGTGCACGCCATTTACGTGGCCACGCCGACCGTGGCCAAGGAAGCCATCGCCCTCGCGGCGATCGCCGCCGGCAAACACGTCCTGGTCGACAAGCCCTTCGTCGATCGCGCCTCCGTCGCGCGCATGTCCGAGGCGGCGGCCGCTCGCGGGCTCCTGTTCATGGATGCCACCCATTTCGTGCATCATCCGCGCACCACCGCGATCCAGGCGGCGACCGCGGAATTGATCGGCGCGCCGCGCTCGTTGCACACGGCGTTTTATTTTCCTTTCTCCGATCGCGATAACATCCGGTTCAATCCGCAGCAGGAACCCATGACCGTCCTGGGAGATATGGCGTGGTATTCCATGCGGGCGGTGGTGGAGTATCTGCGGCCCGCGGGACCGGTTCGCGAGGCCTTCGCCGCGGGCGAGCGCGATCCCCGGACCCATGCGTTCGTGCGCGTCGAGGGCCTGATTAGCTTCCAGAGCGGCGAAGCCTCCACCTTCGACGTGGGTTATACCGCCGACAGCATCCTCATGGACTTGCAGCTGGTCGGAACCAGGGGAGTGATCGGCATGGACGATTTCGTGCTGGATTGGACGAATAGCTTTGCCTTCAAGAACCCGGATATCGCGCCGGGCTACACCCACCGCACCGGCATGGCCAGCCGGAAGGAGATCAAGCTCGTGCCCACGCCCTCGACCACGCCGCAGGACGTCGCCATGGTCGAAAAATTCGCCACCCTGGCCACCTCCGGCCCCGCCGCCGAACGGGCAAAATACGCCGCGGCCACGCTCAAGACGCAGGAATATCTCGACGCCCTCTGGCAGGCGCTGAATCGGTGAAACGCTGGAAATGTTTACCGCGCACTTTGGCCACGCCGGTAGCACCGCGACTGGCGTGCGCAAGGATAGGGTCCCTGCGGGTGAGCTTCTTCAGGCGAGGCATGGGAAATCAGAATCATACTGAAGGCAGCCGAACTTAACTTCGTAAAGTTGGTTGAGAGCAGCTATACCACCGGAGCCGATTCGCAAAAACTGAGGGATTGGGGCAAATCTCAACAGTCAGCACTAGAGGTGGATGGCCAATCAGTTCAAGAATGTCACAGTTGAGATGTGGCCTATTGCCCCGATGGCTTCGTCCTACCGCGTGCTGCGCACGCCTCGGAGGGATGACCGCGGCGCGCAGAATACGAACTCCACGGTCAGTGACTTAAATGTTGGATCACTTTTCTCCACATTTCCCGTGCATTCACTCCCACGTACCCCGAATCCTGGCCATCATTGCATTCGATGACAAGCCAGGTTCCGTCGCACGTCTCCGCAAAATCAATGACAAGAAACGGGACTCGCAGCCGGGCGGCAACGATATGACCGATTTCTCGAATCCGCTCCAAACCCCGTTGGCTAATCTCGTAATTCTCGGAAACCCAATACCGTCCAAGGCCAACCAGCTCTCCTTGGAACCAGAAGGTGCGAAACTCATAGGTCTTTGGGATTGTTGTGCCGGAATCTTTTGCCACAGGGCGCAAGCGAGCATATTCCCGGCAGACGAGCCGCTGCCACCAAAGAATGGTTTCCGAGGACCACTCGTCGAGAAGCCGTCGCAAGGCTTCCTTGCTCTCGATGATACTTTGGCTGCGCGAGTGCTGGTTGGTCTGTCGTTCCCCCTTGATGAATATCGGGAACTCAAAGTGGGACGAGATTTGGTCGGCGGTGGGAATGTCATCAAACCAGACACTGCGGGGAGTAAACTCGGAAATTGCGGGATACCAATAGGGAAGAAGGCTGCTTCGCAGATATTCCTCTGGTGAGTTAATTAGCCGAATGTTCCATTCCCGCATTTCCGCGAACCGCCGCGGGTAGTCCGGCGCGCTGCCCATGCGAGCAATCGCGCTAATCTCCCGCTCGAGGAAAATGGGATGGGTGCACGGAAACTGTTCCTCGAAAGCAAAATCATACTGGGCAAGGCCGATCGGCTTCCACACGACCCAGAGAGCGCCATCAACTAGCGTGGGGCTTGGCGGATGGGGTTCGTTCATTCTAAAGCTCTAGAATGGGAATATTGAAAGGCGGCTTCAATTTTGAGACGCATCCGCCTCCCTGATACGGCCTTTTGTTTCACGGTGTCAGCGCCGCTTCGAGCTTTTTCCGCCACGGCCCGACAATTTTGGGGGTCTGTATGACCCGGCTTGGATGGCCCATCGCCGAGGCTCGCGACAGCCGGAGATTCGACGCCAACGTCCGCTCGCGCAGGGCGGCACTGCCACCCCTCCGGGGTGAACGACTGGTGGGCGCAGGTTCCGGTGGTGTTCGCTCACGGAACTCGCTCGACCACCGGCTACGAAGCTCGGATGCCTTCGGCATCAACATCGGAGATCGGGAATCGTAGGTCCCAGTGCTGACCCCGCACATTGATCACTCCCGGATGTCCCGGATGATTTCTGAGAAGGCCTTGGCCATTTGGTCGCGAATTCCCTGCTCCTCGGCAAGGTTGCGCTGGAAATAGTCGTAGCTGAGATAGCGCTGGACATCGGTAATGTCGGACTGGCAGGCGACTTTGAGGAAGGAGATGAAGTTTGCATCCGCGTTTTCCCGGTCGCTGGCGCTCAGTTTGTGGGACTTCGACTCCTGCCACTGGGCGATGCGGGTTTTGATGATGGGATTCGTGTGCCGTGAAACGGTGACGCGGCTTTTGTTTTCGTAGAGGTCGCGAAAAAAATCGTCCAGCGCGCCCGTCAGCGTGTGGATCTTTTCCATCGCCGCCGCCTGGGCGTAAAATGCCGGCCAGTTCACCGGTTGCCATGCTTTCACGCTGTCGATCCGGAAACCGAAGCGCCGCACCACGGGCTCGCTGAGTTTTTCCTTCGTCGCGGTGTCATATTTTCGGATGACCGCGTAGGTGGCAACGCCGATGACTTTTCCGGATTTAAGATGGACGATGGGGCTGCCGCTGTTGCCGGGGACGAATGGCGCGTCGATCTCGACGAGATTCGGCCCGATGCCAACGATTTTGCCCATGATAGTATTGACGACGCCGGAGCCCTCGGCATTGCCCAGCACGACGACCTCGTCGCCGATGCCGGCGTTTTCGTCCACGCCCCGCATGACCTCAAAAGGGGCGCCGCCTGCCGGGAGCGCGAGGCGAAAGATATCGTGCCCGACGGCAACTCCCGCCGGGCCGCGTGGAAGGGCCGTGCCATCCAGGGTCTTGAAATCCGCGTCGTTGAGGCCCGCCGCGACGTGGGCATTGGTGACGACATAATTGGTTCCGTCGACATTGGCGATGAACCCGCTGCCGGCGCCATCCTTGCCGGTGACAAAGACGAGATTGTTGTGGTTGGCTTTGACGAGATTGGAAGCCGCCTGTTGTGACTCGCTGGAAGGTGGGGCCGGGATCGTCGGGGCAGGCCCGGCGGTTGTGGCGGGAGGTTGCCGAGGCTGCGCTTTGGCCAGCATTTCCGCGGTGGGCGATTCGATGAGCGTCCAGGCAACTGGCAGGTTGTACGTTACCGGTGCGCCCGGAGCCATCGGTGGCCGGGGACCAAGCCTTCCGTCCATCCCCCTGTTCAGAGCGGCGTTGAGAGCGACGCGCGCGGTGTCGGGAATCTGCCCGATATAATGCTGAACCTGAACCGTCAAACGCCCGACGGCTCTCCACGTTCCCAACCTGTCACTTTCGCTGCTGGTGGTGGTGCCGTCTGCGTTCAGGCTCAGCCACGGTTTCGCGGCCGTTTCGTTCCTGGCGCCGGGGTTTGAAACTGACCAGAAAGTTCCGGAAAGCCTTTTCGTCAGATTTTCCAAGTCTGCCTGTGTCATTGGACTCGTGGGAAAGTTCATCCCCGGAAAGTTTGCGGGTGGCCCAGCCGGCGCGGTGGAGGCCGGTCGGGCCGTGGCCGCCGCCGGGTCGGTGGTGGCGGTGAGCATCCGGACGATTTTCTTCTGCGGGAGGTTACGCTTCTCGGCTTGAGCGACTTCCGCCGATCCGCTGACATTCATCCCGGCGGCAAGATCCGAGATGCTTCCCCGCTGGCCATCGATGGTGATGACCGAGCTGCTGGTGACGACATACGAATCCCCTGAGCTGACCGCGATGGTCCCGGTGTTCGGGTTGACGCCGGTGATCTTGCCCGCAACCGTCAGGATTGTGCCGACCGCTACGCCCGCCGGGTGCGCAGCCGGAACGTGCGCGAGGAATAGGAACAGGGTGAGAAGGGCAATGCTCGTTTTCATGGCGGCGACACAGGGTTGATGGCCGGAACCCGGCCACGGCGGACACCACGCTAAAAGCCGTCCCGCCGGTTAGTCGAGTCGGGAATCAACCTGGAGTTGCTGGCAGCCGCCGCTGCCGCCCTTCGGGCAGCCCCGCATGCGCGGGGCTGGCCTCTCGCTCCGCTTTGAGTTCAAAGACAAGTGCGTGCCCAATCCCGCAGGCGCGGGATTGAGCACGAGGGGGATTATCGCTCTCGATCTCGTGCCGGGGGAATCCGGCGTGACGCCGGATTCGGCGGGCAGGACGCCCACCCGACCCGAGAGCCCTCTGTCGCCGCGGGTGACCTCCGAAAGCGGCGGAGCACCGCCGCAGTCCAAAACGCAAGCGCACGCGGTATGCCAATTCTTGTTCCACGCCGTAAGTCTGCGCGTCTGCGCGACTGCCGGATTAGGCACGAGTAGCGGAATTCGCCGGTGCGGGGCGCGTAGCGCCCAATCCCTCAATCCCGCAATCGAGAATCGAGAATCCGATTACGGTGCGATGAGGCCCTCTTTGAGGGCGATGGACACCGCGGCGGTCATGCCGTTGACATGGAGCTTTTTGTAGATGCAGCGCATCACGTAATCGGTGGTGTGCTGGTTGAGGTCGAGGCGATCGGCGATTTGCTTTTTGCCGAGACCTTCGACCATCAATTGCAGGACGCTCGTTTCGCGGTCGGTCAGGCCGTAGTCTTTGCGTTCGGGGGTGAGTTTGGAAAACATGTCCAGCACGCGGCGGGCGACGCGCGGATTCATCGGCGAACCGCCGGCCAGGGCCTGCTCGATGGCTTCGGCCACGCGGTTCATCGGCTCGGATTTGAGCAAATATCCGGAGGCGCCGGCGCAAATCGCGCGGAAGATTTTTTCGTCATCCTCGAAGACGGTGAGGACGAGCATGGCGGCATCGGGCAGGACGGCCTTGAATTCGCGGATGCCTTGAAGACCGTCCATGCCCGGCAGGCCGACGTCGAGCAGGATGACGTCGGGCTTGGGATCGGCGTTGGGAATCGCCTCGAGGGCGTCCTCACAGCACTCGAAAGCGCGCACACCGCAAAAAGTGCTGCGGGATGACAGGGCGCGCGTGGCCGCGCGGCGAAAGGCGGCGTTGTCTTCGACGATCCAAACGTGGGGCATGGGGGCTATGTACGGCAGCCGCAGGGATTGCGCAATGGGATCAATTTGGGAGCGGTTTTGCCGCAACACCCAACGGGCGTCCCGCAGTCGCGGGACGAACATCCAACATCTCCGCCAGAGGCGGATCAGCCTCCGGCTGACAACATCCAACACCCAACATCCAATTTCGGAGTGCCCAGTGCGCAGTGTGCAGTTCCCCGCCCGCATCGCTACGCGAAGCGTTGCGGGCGGTTCAGTAAGCGCATCGCTTCGGTGAACCAGAAACTAGAGTTGAGGCTTTGTCCCGCAAGCGCGGGAGGGGCAAACCAGAGCCGAGTCTGCGAGACGCCCATGGTGCAAAGGGGGCAAACCAGAAACCAACGGTACTAGCACGGCGCACGCGAGACCTCATGCACGGAAATCTTCCTGAATAAGAAGAAGCCTGCGGTACTAGACGGGCGCGCGCAGCGTGATCGTCGTTCCTGCCTCCGGCGACGAATCGATGGCGACGTGACCGTCGAGGTCGCGGGCGCGCTCTCGCAGGTTCTTCAAACCGATGCCCTCCCGCACGTGCGCCGGATCAAAGCCGACACCGTCGTCGTGGACGGTGAGGACAAATTCGCCGTTTTGGATTTCACTGTGCAGTTCCACTTGTTTGGCGCGGGAATGCCGGACGATGTTGGCGAGGGTTTCCTTGAAGAAGAGGAAGACCTCGCGGCGCGCTTCGGCGGGCCAGTCGGCGGGTGGGTTTTGCGGCGGGGCCACCCAACGGATGGCCTGCCTCGCGAGCATGCGCTGGGCAGTACGCTGGAGGCGGGTGGCCAGGTCGATGCCGGCTTCTTCGCGAGCCCCGAGGACCCAGAGCACTTCGCGCATGGCCTCCATACTCTCGCGGCTCACACGCTGTACCTCGCGCCAGTCGTCGCGGGTGTCATCGGTGGCGGATTCGGCGGCGAGTTCGCCAGTCACGGCGAGGCTGGCGAGATTGCTGCCGATTTCGTCGTGCAAATCCCGGGCGAGCCGCATGCGCAGTTCCTCGATCTCACTTTTGCGCCGCTGCCGGGAGCGGACCGTGAAGGCGAAGGCGCCGAGGGCCAGCAGGGCGACGACGACGCCGAGCGAGCGGATGCCGCGGACCAGGCTGCGTTCGGCGACGGCGGGGCGGCGATCGGCCAGGGAGGCCAGTTCGGTTTGCAATTCGCGACGGCGCGTCCACGCCGCCAGCCAATCGGGCAGTTCCATTAATTTCCCGTAGCTGGTGTACCCGTCGACGAGCAGGGAGCGCGGCCAGTTTTTGCTGAGTGGAGTGGAATCCGGACTCGCGGTCACTGTCCCTTGGCGGGCGACATTGACGCCGCCCGAATAGACTTCGATTTCCGAAAGGCCGTAGCGGCGCGCCGGGCCACTCGGCGAAGCGCTCAGAAAAACCACGCGGACCGCGCGGGCGGCGCCGCTCACGGGGAGGGTCACCGGGTTGTTGCCCGGGTTGGAGAAATCCACGGATTCAAAGAGCGTCACCGGGGTGGTAAATTTGGCGTCGGCGCTGGCCTCGAGGCGGAAGCTCTTCGGAAAGGCGAAGCCCGGCACATCCGCGCCGATGCGGGCATGAACGGGATGAAGGCGGACCTCCTGCAACTCGAAGGTGCGCCCGAGGTCCACGGCCATGAACGGCGGTGAATTGTCCCGCGGCACGTCGGCGAAGAGACCATCGTACTCCAGAAGCTCCCGGCGGATGGGCGGCCCGAGCGGGGTGCGGCCGTCGACGAGATTTTGCTGGGACCAGCGGGGCGGCAGCTCGTAGCGGCCGGAGACCGTGACCGGGCGATTGATGGCGATGTTGCGGTTGCCCGAGAGGACCATCAACTCGGCGAGGGCGAAGAAATACTGGCCATTCTCGAGGGAGAACTTGGTGACGGTGACGCGGACGTAGCGGGCGTTTTGGTTGGCGAGCTTGACGGCGACCGGGGCAATGCCGGGATCGGGATAGTCCGACTCGGTGAAGTCGGCGACGGTGGTGAAGGTGACAAAATCGCGGTCGTCGGAGATATCGATGCGAAAGCGCTTGGGAAAACCGTAGGAAGTCCGCTCGATGGACTGCCAGTCGAGCTGCGCGGGAAAGAGGGCGATCCAGTCGATCGGCTGGGTAGAGCGGAGGTCGACCTGGACCCACGCGGGATTGAGCGGCGGCGCGTCCAGACGCGGGTGCTGGTAGCCGAATTGCTCGGCGGTGAGCCCGACGACCGGGGTGCCGAGATTGGCCAGCTCGCGCTCACAGGCGGCGCGCCGCTGGTCGAGATGGCGCAATTCGGGATTGAGTAATTCGGCGATCCACGAGGATTCGGCGGCGCGGGTGGGGAGGGGGAAGGTGCAGGTTAGCAGGAGCAGCAAGGTCGCGAGTCGGACCAAAGCGGCGAAAGGCTTGGAGGAAACATCCAACATCTCCCTCTCCCGCAGTCGCGGGATCGGGACGGCTTCGCCGCAACATCCAACACCCAACATCCAATAACCCGCCGCGACCATCGGACCTCGGGGGTTTGCCTTGCAAAGCAGGCCGCCGCGGGTGGCGGGGCGCAGTGGCTTCATTGGGGCGACTGGCGCTCCTACTTGAGCCGCTCGGGGTTCAAGGACTGGAGGGCCTTGGGAACGAAGCGGCCATTTTCACGGATGAGTTTCCCGTCGAAGAGGATCCGGCCGCCGCCGTAGTCTTCGCGCTGGATGTTGACCATGTCCCAGTGCACCTGCGAGCGGTTGCCATTTTCGGTTTCCTCGTAGCACTGGCCGGGCGTGAAGTGGAAGGAGCCGTTGATCTTCTCGTCGAAGAGAATATCGCGCATGGGATGCAGGACATGCGGGTTGAAGCCGATGGCAAATTCGCCGATGTAGCGCGCGCCCGGATCGCTATCGAGGATGGCGTTGAGCTTCGGAGTGTTGTTCCCGGTTGCGTGGATGATTTTGCCATCCCTGAATTCCAGGCGCACGTTGTCGAAGGCGGTGCCCTGGTAGATGGTCGGCGCATTGAAGGTGACGTGGCCTTGCACGGAATTGCGCACCGGCGCGGTGAAGACCTCGCCGTCGGGGATATTGTGGGTGCCGCCGCAGGGGATGGCCCTAATGCCCTTGATGGAAAAGCGCAGGTCGGTGCCGGGGCCTTTGATTTCGACTTTGTCGGTACCTTCCATGACGGCCTTGAGGGCCTTCATGCCGGGCTGCATTTTGGCGTAGTTGAGGGTGCAGACATCGAAGAAGAATTCCTCGAAGGCCTCGGTGCTCATGCCGGCGCTCTGGGCCATGCTCGGCGACGGCCAGCGCAGGACGCACCAGCGGGTCTTTTTCACGCGCCAATCGAGCACCGGCTTCATCTTTTTCGAGACCAGCTTCATTTTGTCCGGGGGCACATCGGAGAGTTCGGTGATGTTGTCGCCGCCGCGCACGGCGATGTAGGCCTGCATTTTTTTCATCCGGGCGAGCTGGTTCTCATTCATGAGTTCGAGCTGCTCGTCCTCGGCGCCGAGCGCGATCTCGCGCGAGATCCTAGTGTGCTGCGTCTGCACCAGCGGGATGGCGCCGGCGGCGCGCGCCGCGCGGATGAGCGCGATGGTCATTTCGTCGGGAATGTCGAAGGTGTCGATGAGCACCTTGTCGCCCTGGCCAAGCTTGGTGGAAAAGTTGACGAGGCCGTGGGCCAGTTTGTCGAAGCGGGGGTCGTGCATATGGTTGGTCAAAGTTAGCAGCGCGGAATTGCGCTGGCTACGGGGAAAGCGCCGCCGTTATCGTGCGCCCTCTGATGTCCCCGAAAATGCACACCCCCCGGCAACTGGCCGCTGTGCGCGACGCTTTTGCCGCGGCGGGGAAGCGCCTGGTTTTTACCAACGGGTGCTTCGATCTGCTCCACGTGGGGCACGTCCGCTACCTGCAGGCGGCCCGCGCGCTGGGGGATGCGTTGCTCGTGGCGGTCAATGGCGACGAGAGCGTGCGCGCCTTGAAAGGCCCGGCGCGCCCGATCAACAGCGAAGAGGACCGCGCGGAAGTGCTCGGCGCGCTGGCCTGTGTCGATTACCTGACGATCTTTCACACCGAGCGGGTGACGGAACTGGTGCGTGTCATCCGGCCGCAGGTCTATGCCAAGGGAGGCGATTACAGCGTGGAGAGCCTCGATGCCGGTGAGCGCGGGGCGCTCGAAGCGGTCGGCGCGGAAATCCGCATTCTGCCGCTGGTGCCGGGAAAATCCACAACGAGCATCATCGAGAAATGGCGACATTGAAACTGGGCGTCCTCGGTTCCGGGAAGGGTTCGAATTTCCGGGCGATCGCCGAGGCCATCGCGGCTGGCTCGCTGGATGCCGGGATCCGCATCGTCCTGAGCGATGTCGAAACCGCCGGTATTCTTGCTTTGGCGCGGGAGCGAGGGCTGCGCGCCGAGTTTGTCGCGCCGGGAAGATTTAAAACGAAACTCGAGCCCGAGGCTGAGGAGCGGATCGTGGCTTTGCTGCGTGAGGCGGGGGTGGAACTCGTCATCCTCGCCGGCTGGATGCGGATGATCAAGGCGCCGCTGCTCGCCGCGTTTCCCCGCCGGATCATCAACATTCACCCCTCGCTGCTGCCGGTGTTTCCAGGTCTCGAGGCCTGGAAACAGGCCCTCGCCGCGGGCGTCAGCGAAACGGGTTGCACGGTGCATTACGTCGATGAGGGTATGGATTCCGGGGAGATCATCGCGCAGTGCCGGGTGCCGGTTCTTCCTGGAGATACGCCGGAGCGGCTGCACGCGCGCATCCAGGTGGCCGAGCATGAGCTTTATCCGGAGGTGCTTCGGCAACTCATCGCGGCGGGACGCGCGTGAAGGACGGCAAACGTGACGCGGGTCGGGATGCTTAGGTAGGGCGCATTGGCCTCAATGCGCCGCGGACCCATTCGGCAAGCTCAGGGCAGGCTTCGGCACGAGGGGCAAGCTCAGGCTTCGGCGCGTGGAGCGCGACGAGAGAGGTTGAAGACGGAGCCCATTTCGCGTAAGATCCTCCGAATGAGTGCTGCCGAAATCCTTAGCGAGCTTCCAAAGTTGACACCGGTCGAGTTGCAGCACATCCATGACCGCATTCTGGAGCTGGAGGATGCGCAGGGTGTCGAGGAGACGCCGGAGTTGCTCGCCGCGATTGACGAAGGGTTGCGCTCGGCGGAAAGCGAACCCTCCTATTCGGTGGATGAGGCCAGGGCCAAAATCACGGAGTGGACTTCAAGGTCGTCATAGCCCAGGCGGCCTTGAACGATCTCGAGGAGATCGTGGAATACATCAGCCGGGACAATGTGCGAGCGGCGCAGCGGATAGGAGCGGATCTAATAAACCGCGCGGAGTCGCTTTCGGAAATGCCTCGGCGCGGAAAAGTTGTCCGCGCCCGGCCCCGGGGTACGGCGGTTGGTCAGAAATCCGTACCTGATCATCTATCGCATTGACGAGGCAGCACGGCTTGTAAAGGTGCTGCGGTTCTGGCATGGGGCGAGAAACCCGGAATCGCTTCGGCTGGACTGACGCATTTAAAGCAAGTGGAAAATGCGCGCGGAAAACTTTTTCCGACCCGCGCTTGCGCGGCGCGCTCGCGGGGGCATCCTGTGCCCGGCTCCGCCTTCGGCTACGCCGTGGCAAGCGCCCCTTCGCTACGACCCGTGCCTGGGGGAAGCATTTTTTATGTCCGGCTTTACGCTTTTCGATCTCAATCCCGAACAGGAACGCGCGGTCCGGACCACCGAAGGGCCGCTCTTGATCCTGGCCGGGGCCGGCACGGGCAAGACGCGCGTGATCATCGCGCGGGTGGCGTATCTGATCGCCCAGGGCGTGGACCCGGCGGGCATTCTCGCGGTGACCTTTACGAACAAGGCGGCGGATGAAATGCGCGAGCGCCTCGCGAAAATGGTCGAGCCGGCACAGGCGCAAAGGGTGACAATGTCCACCTTCCACGCGCTGTGCGTGCGCATTCTGCGGCAGGATATCGAGCGGCTGGGATGGAAGCGGAATTTTTCGATCTACGACGAGGGTGACCAGATGGGGCTGATCAAGAAGATTATCACACGCACCGCGGCGAAGGACGAGAAACTCGATCCGCACGTGGCGAAAAACCTCATTTCCAAGGCGAAGAACAATGGCTGGCGCGAGGTGTCGCCCGGCGATGAACGGACCCTTGCCGGGGCGGTTTTCGCACGCTATCAGGCCGAGCTGAAAACGCTGAATGCGGTGGATTTTGACGACCTGCTCCTGCTCGCGGTCAAGCTGCTCGCGGAGCACGCGGAGGCGCGCGCGAAATGGCACCGGAAGTTTCGCTATCTCATGGTCGACGAATTTCAGGATACGAACCGGCTCCAGCTCGAACTGGTATCGCTGCTGGCGAGGCCGCCGGACGGGAACGCGGACGAGCGCCCGAATGTGGCGGTGGTGGGTGACGATGACCAATCGATCTACGGCTGGCGCGGAGCGGAGGTGAGCAACATCCTCGAATTTGAAGCGCACTTTCCGCAGCCGGCGGTGGTGAAGCTGGAGCAGAACTATCGCTCGACCAATGCCATCCTCGGGGCCGCGAATGGCTTGATTAAAAACAATCCCCGCCGGCGCGCGAAGAAACTCTGGAGCGCCGCGGGCGACGGCGAAAAGGTGCGCGTGATCGGCATGAGCGACGACCGGCAGGAGGCGGACTTTATTGCCAATGAGATTGCGGAGCGGACGGTGACGGAGAACGCGGCGCATGAGGATTTCGCGGTGCTCTTTCGCATGAACGCGCAGTCGCGCTTGCTCGAAACCAACCTGCGGCAGCTCAATATCCCGTACCGGGTGGTCGGCGGGAAAAGCTTCTTCGACCGCCGCGAGGTGAAGGACCTGCTGGCCTACGCCAACTGCCTGGTAAACACGGACGACGATGTGTCGCTGTTGCGGATCATCAACACCCCCGCCCGCGGCCTCAGCGCGAATCTCGTGGAGAGTGCGACGGAATTCAGCGCGCGGCGGAAGTGCAGCGTCTTCACGGCGTTGCGGGCGGACGAATTTCGCGCCACGCTGACCCGGCGCGCGCTGGAGGCGATCGACCGGTTTGGTGAACTGCTCGACCGGTTTGAGACCAAATTGCACACGCCGCTTTCCGACCACGCGGCGGTGTTGCGCGAATTGATGCAGGAGACCGGGTATCTGGAGGAGTTGCGCCGCACCTGCAAGACGCCGGAGGAGGCGCTGGGCCGGGAAACGAACCTGCAGGATCTGCTGAAATCCTTCGAGGAGTACCAGGGGCGCTCGAGCGAAGGCTTGCGCGGCTTTCTCGACGAGATGAGCCTGCGGCAGGACCGTGAGGACGAGGAGGACAAAGCGCGCGGCACAGGGGTGACTTTGATCACGCTGCACGCGGCGAAGGGGCTGGAGTTTTCGCACGTTTATTTGATCGGGCTCGAGGAGGGGCTGTTGCCGCACGACCGCTCGAAGCTCGAAGGCGCCGTCGATGAAGAGCGGCGCCTGCTCTACGTCGGCATTACCCGCGCCCGCCGGACCCTCGCGCTCTCGTGGTGCCGGCACCGGATCAAGTACGGCAGTCCGATGCCCGGCGCGCCGAGTTCGTTCATCAAGGAATTGCCGGCGGAATGGGTCGAGCACCGCGACGCCGCGCAGATCCTGCGGGCTCCGGTGACCGAGGCCCGGGCGGTGAGCGGATTCGGAGCGCTGCGCGCGGCCGTCGAGCGCGCCGCCCGTTGAGGCGCGGCGAAAAGTGAGGCCCGCGAATCACTCGGATGACGCGAATGAGGATTTAATTCGTGTGATCGGTGTGATTCGCGGGCCACAACCCTGGAGAAGCGGCTTGGCTCAAAGTCTGGCCGAACGGCCCTAAGAGACTGTGAAATAAGTAGGGAAGGGTCGCGGGGGGGGGGGGGGTTGGTTGGGGTGGGGGGGGGGACGGGGCG
>Ga0302326_10011085_pt1 | contig 19452 bp, 17 predicted proteins | sample Palsa_T0_3_FD_202264 | JGI IMG/M metagenome (GOLD analysis project Ga0302326, IMG submission 202264) | Peat permafrost microbial communities from Stordalen Mire near Abisko, Sweden - Palsa_T0_3 | ecosystem: Environmental > Terrestrial > Soil > Palsa > Peat permafrost | place: Sweden: Abisko...
CGAAAGCGCGATGCGCTGGGCCTTCGTTGCCGTGCCGACACGCCATCGACCGGTTGGACTACCAACCGAACGGCAGCGGATGGCCTTCGGCAAAGCCGGCTGCGGACTGGACGCCGACCACCACCCGCTCGTGCAACTCGGACAGCGTCGACGCACCGACGTAGGTGCAGGTGCTGCGGACCCCGGAGGTGATGTGATCGATCAGATCTTCGACACCGCCGCGGACGGGGTCCAGCCGCATCCGCGACGTCGAGATGCCTTCCTCGAATAACGCCTTGCGGGCCCGCTCGAAGGCGCTGTCGGCCGTGGTGCGGGCGACCACCGCGCGTTTGGACGCCATGCCGTAGCTCTCCTTGTACGGCTGGTTGTCGCGGTCGCGCATCAGGTCACCGGGGGATTCGTAGGTGCCGGCGAACCACGAACCGATCATGACATTGGACGCGCCCGCCGCCAACGCCAGCGCCACGTCCCGCGGATGGCGCACCCCGCCGTCGGCCCACACGTGCGCGCCGAGTTGCTTTGCAGCCGCAGCACATTCGAGGACAGCGGAGAACTGGGGCCGGCCGACTCCGGTCATCATCCGGGTGGTGCACATCGCCCCCGGACCCACGCCGACCTTGACGATCGACGCCCCGGCGCTGATCAGGTCGCGGGTGCCGTCCGCCGACACCACATTGCCGGCAACCAGTGGCACACCCAGATCCAGCGACGATATCGACTTGATGGCATCCAGCGCCTTCACCTGATGTCCGTGGGCGGTGTCGACGACAACCAGGTCCACGCCCACCTCGGCCAGAGCCTGAGCCTTGGCAACCACATCGCCGTTGATGCCGACCGCGGCACCGATACGCAGCCGTCCTTTTGCGTCGATCGCCGGCGAGTAGATGCCCGCGCGGATCGACCCGGTACGGGTCAACACACCGGCCAGGGTGCCGTCGGCGCCGGTGAGCACCGCGACGTCGACGGGAGCATGCTCGAGACGGTCGAAGACTTCTCGCGGGTTGGTTCCCACCGCGGCGGTGACGAAGTCGGCGATCGCGATGTCGCGAACTCGCGCGAAACGGTCGACCCCGTCGCAGCACGATTCGGTGACCAGTCCGATCGGGCGTCCCTCGACTGCCACGACCGCGGCCCCGTGTGCGCGTTTCGAAATCAGCGCCAACGCATCCGAAACCGAATCCTCGGGAGCCAGTACCACCGGAGTGTCGACGACCAGGTCGCGGCTTTTGACGAAGTCCACCGTCTGTTGCACCGCGGCGATCGGAAGGTCTTGCGGCAGAACCACAATTCCGCCGCGACGGGCCACCGTCTCGGCCATCCGCCGACCCGCGACTGCGGTCATGTTGGCCACCGCCACCGGGATGGTGGTGCCGGAGCCGTCCTGGGTGGACAAATCGACGTCGAAGCGTGACACCACATCCGAGTGGTTCGGCACGATGAAGACGTCGTCGTACGTCAGGTCGTACGCCGGCCGGTGCCCGTCCAGGAACCTCATCGGTGTCGCCCCAACATGTTCACGCCCGCTGATCCGTTCCGGTTATGCCGGCACCTCGGTGTGGTCGCCACTCCACAGGGTGTGGAACTTCTTGCTCGGGTCTTCATCGATCCGTCCATAGGTATGTGCACCGAAAAGGTCCCGCAAGCCCTGGGTGAGCGCAGCGGGCAATCGCTCGGTGCGCAGCGCGTCGTAGTACGACAAAGCCGACGAAAAGCCCGGGATGGGGATACCCAATTGGGTGGCGGTCACCACGACACGACGCCAGCTGTCGATGGCTGATTCGATTGCGCTGCGGAAATACGGCGCGACGATCAGCGTGGGCAGGTCAGCATCCTCGTCGTACGCCTCTTTGATCCGGTTGAGGAATTTCGCCCGGATGATGCATCCGCCGCGCCAGATCGTCGCCATGTCGCCCAGTGTGATGCCCCAGTCGTATTCGGCGCTGCCGGCCTGGATCTGGTTGAAGCCCTGTGCATAGGCGATGATCTTCGACGCATAGAGCGCCTTACTCACATCGTCGATGAACAGCGCTGCATCGCTTGGCTTTTCGCCCAGCTTGCCGGAAGCCAGCCCGGTCGCGGCCTTCCGCTGGGCAACCGAGCCCGACAGTGCTCGGGCGAACACCGCCTCGGCGATACCGGTGACCGGCACTCCGAGGTCCAGAGCCGACTTCACCGTCCAGCGGCCGGTGCCCTTCTGCTCGGCCTCGTCGAGGATGACGTCGACCAGCGGCTTGCCGGTCTTGGCGTCTTTTTGGCGCAAGACCTCTGCGGTGATCTCGATGAGAAAGCTGTCCAGGTCGCCCTTGTTCCATTCGGCGAAGACGTCGGCGATCTCCGGCGCGGTCTGGCCGAGCCCGTCGCGCAGCAGCTGGTAGGCCTCACCGATGAGCTGCATGTCGGAGTATTCGATGCCGTTGTGCACCATCTTGACGAAGTGCCCGGCGCCGTCGGGACCGATGTGGGTGCAGCAGGGGACACCGTCGACGTGCGCGGAGATCTCCTCCAGCAGCGGACCCAGCGACTTGTACGACTCGGCGGGGCCGCCCGGCATGATCGACGGCCCGTTCAGCGCGCCCTCCTCGCCGCCGGAGATGCCCGCACCGACAAAGTGCAGCCCGCGCTCACGTATCGCCTTCTCGCGCCGGATGGTGTCGGTGTACAGGGCGTTGCCGCCGTCGATGATGATGTCGCCTTCTTCCATGGCGTCGGCGAGTTCATTGATCACGGCGTCGGTGGGGTCACCGGCCTTCACCATGATGATTACCCGGCGCGGCTTCTCCAGCGCCGCGAGGAACTCCTCGATGGTCTCCGAGCGCACGAACTTGCCTTCGCTGCCGTGCTCCTTGAGCAGCGCATCGGTCTTGGCGATCGACCGATTGTGCAGCGCCACCGTGTAGCCGTGGTGGGCGAAGTTGCGGGCGAGGTTCGAGCCCATCACGGCCAGACCGGTCACGCCGATTTGCGCGGTCCCGACAGTATTGTTCGATTCCGACGAGCTCATGTACGCGCCTCTCACTTTCGTGGCTTCTATCCAAGCCCTGCACCGAACACTGTGGCACAGCGGAACTCGGTTATCTGCAAAGTATCGCCAAAGCGCTGTGCTTGCCTGTTTGCCGGGTTAGACCGCGGTGAACAGCCGGTGCAGTTCGGTGAGCCAGGGGATGGCCAGCGCGACGGTAGGCACCACCAGCACCGCCGCGGCCGCCAGATAGGCGGCTGTCGCCACCGTCAGGCTGTTGCCGCTGCCGGAAAGCCGCCGCACCCGCAGCAACGTGTGCGCACCACCTGCGGCCAATGCGCCCAACGGCGTCCGGCCCGACGCGCAGGTCACCAGGGCACGCGCCAGGGGAGCACGGCCGGCCACCCGCACGGCGGCGTCGTCGGCCAACAGTTCGGCCAGTAGCTGCACCGCATCCAAAGCGCTTGCGCTGCGGACGAATCGGGGAAACGCGGCGTGCCCGGCGGTGAACGCCTCGAGGACCAGATCATGGCGGGCGCGCAGGTGGGCGCGTTCGTGGCCCAGGATCGCGGCAACTTCGGCTTCGGTCAGCGATTCCAGCGTGCCTTCGCTGACCACCACGCGGCTGCGGACGCCGGGCAGACAGTAGGCCAGTGGCTGCGCCACTTCCAGCACGCGTAGGTCACGGCCGCGGGCGCAGGCCCGCGCGGAGAGCGCATCGGGCGACAACCCGAGCAGGTCGACCAGCATGCGGTGGTGGGCCCGCCGTCGGCGGGTGGCAACGGCCACCCGGATGACGGCCACGGCCAACCGCGCGCCGATCAGCAGCGTGAGCGCAAAGACCGCGACATCCAGAATCCACAGCGGCCAGCCGAGCCGACCGATTTCCGCGGCGGGACTGGCCGTCGGCCGCCCGTCTGCGCCCGGGACGAACAGACGACTCGCGATCGCGATGCCGGCGCTGAACGCCGACAGCACCGCGGCCACGGCGATCGCTTGCCACAACACCATCGCCGCGCGGGGGGCGCGCAACGGCCAGGATGCCCGCGCAAGTAGGCCCGGTACCGGGCCGACCAGCATCACCGCGAGAGCGGTGAAGGCCAGCCCGGACATGGTTTCAGTCTCCCTTAGCCCTCGGGCCGAGCGCCACCGGCTGGCGCGTTGCGCTGACTGAATTCCAGCTCGTCGAGCGCGCGCCGAAGCGCCTCAGCTTCGTCGGCGCCGACCCGTTCGACGAAGTGCACCAGCGCGGCTTGCCGGCTTCCGGTGTCCGCGGCTTGATCCAGCGCGTCGACCATCAGACCAGCGACGAGCACGTCGCGCCCGTGTACCGGCTCATAGCGATACGCGCGGTCGTCGCGGATTTGCGAGACGAGGTTCTTCTTGGCCAACCGCTGTAACACGGTCATCACCGTCGTGTAGGCCAGATCGCGCTGCTCGGACAGCGCTTCGTGCACCTGGCGGACGGTTTGGGATTGGGAAGTGGACCACAAATGATCCATGACGGCACGTTCCAGATCCCCGAGCCGCGTCATCTTAGCCATGTTCGTCCATCTCCTGTGCGATCCCGCCAGCGTACTCGCGCGTACTACCGATCGTCGTACCTCTCCTGTCGGCGACGGTTTGGCGGCGGCCGAAAGTCGCGATATTTCCTATATGGTTAGGCTAACCTAATCCAGAGGAGGCACCCGTGACGATCACGATCGAAGACCCGCTCATCGCGGCGATGGCCATTGACCGCGTGTTGCCGCTGCACGAGTCCAGTCGGCGGTTGCGCGAACTGTATCCGCAATGCCCACGGGTCTACGGTGTCGCGGTGCTGGCCGACGTCTCTGTCCGCCGGTGGTGGCCACTGGAGTCGGCCGTCAGCACCGAGCGGCTGCAGACCATGTTCGACGCGGCCGTGGTGGACATGGACTACCGCAGCGCCGCAAGGCAATTGGCGGCGACGCTGGTCCACACCGTGATCGGCCGGGTGGTCGCGCTGGTGGTGCTCGAGGCAAGGGCATGGGACACCGGTCTGGAGAACTTGTGGGTCCATGTCGACTCCGACGGCGTGATCGACTGGGCCGGCGTCGTCGACCCCACGGTGCGAATGTTGGCCGGAGACTCTCATATTGCGACCGGCGACCGCGATTCCGCCCGCGACGGGGTGGTGTGCCTGCCCAGCGAGGCGGCGTTGACGACGTGGGTCGCCCACCGCTGTCACCGCACCTTGGAATCACTGTTCGCCAAACTGCATGCGGTCAGCGGCGGCGCGCTTTCAGTCGCGGCGATGTGGCACATCGTCGGCTCGATGGTGGTGGCGACCGCAACCCAAGTCCCGCAGTTGGCCGGCGCCGATGAACTGGCCGCGATGCGCCGCGGTCAGGCGGTGCTCGACGCGCTGGTCGGCTTCGGCCTACCGGTGCGCGGCCTCTCGGCCGCCCGGATGCGTCCGCGGGCGACCCCTTGCGAAATTAGGGCAGCCTTGCCTATGCTGATGGCATCGAGCGATAGGTGACCGTGACGGCGTCCTGAGGGCTGCAGCGACCCCCGGTCTTCTCGATCGGCGAGCCCCGTGCGTCACGCACGGGGCTCGCCTGTCTCTGGGAAGTTAGCGGGTTTCTGCCGCCTCAGTCTTTGGTGAAGCTGTACATCCGGTACGAAAGCCTGCCGCGTTGCAGCTCCTTGTACATCAACGTCCCGGGTGCGCCGGCGAACAGGCGGGCGAGGGGACGCAGGACGGCGGGAACACTGCGACCAATCAGGTCCAGGTACCTGCCCGACTTGTAATCCAGCCCGCGCAGCACGTCAGCGTTGATCTCCCGCTTCGACACCATCCGCAGCGGCATACCGGCCAGTGCCGCGTCCCACGCGTCGTATTCGAGGAAGCCGCGGAAGTCGACGTAAAGGAAGTGTCCGCCCGGACGCAGCACCCGCACCAGTTCGGAGAGGAAGCGGTCAAAGTGGAGGTAGGCGTGTGAGGCTTCCACGTTGAGCACCACGTCGAAGGATTCATCGGGAAACGGCAGGTTTTCGGCATCGCCGTGGACGAAATCCAGCCCCGGTAGGTTGTACCGCTCTTCCGCGAATGCGATGCCGTGGGGGTTCAAGTCCAGCCCGGTATAGGAGGCCGGGTGAAAGGTCTGCACCAGATACGCCGCCCCACCGCCATGGCCGCAACTTGGCTCCAGCACCTTTTTGCCGCTGAGATCCGTCTGGGTCGCCGTGCGGTGGTAGAGCTGGATGCAGTACCTGTCCGGCTCATCCGAAGGAGCCAACGGCAGGCCCATCGGCGGGTGCTCTTCATAGCCCCAGTTGATAAAGACGACGTCATCCTGATCCCACAGGCGGGTGACGAAGGGATACCAATATTTATTCATGATTTTTTTGAACCACGAATAACTGCCAATCGGCTTCACGTACTGCCTGAGGGTGCTTGTCACAGCGGCAAGTATTCCAGTGCGTGTTACGCGCGACCGCGGTCCGCCACGGCCGCGAAGTCGACATCACGCGCCACCTTGTCGGTTCGCCGGTGAACCACCGCGCGTGCGCCCCGCGATGGCACCGTCGCCACACCACGCCAGCGCGCTCGTTCACCTGGCGCATCGGTTGGGGCGAAACGGAATTCGCGCAACAGTATGCGCAGGACGACGTCCGTCTCCAAGTTGGCGAACGCCGCGCCCACACAACGGTTGACGCCTCCGCCGAACGGAATCCATGCGACGGGCTTCTGGGTACCGACGTACCGGTCCGGGTTGAACGACGCTGCGTCCGGGAAGCTCTCTTCGGAGTCATGGGCCAGCTTGATACTGATGATGATGTTGGTGCCCTCCGGAAGGACCCAGTCGCCCAACCGGATTCGCGTCTTTGTGCGCCGTGTCGTGCCGTCGAGAACCGGTCTGGTGCGCTGCACTTCCCAGATCGTGGCCTGCCGCAGTTCAGATCCGCCGGCGTCGGCCTCCTCGGTCAGCCGCGACAGCAGCTGTGGATGGCGGGACAACCGCTCGAGCGCCCAGGCCAATGACGAGGCGGTGGTCTCGTGACCGGAGCCCAGCAAGGTCAGCAACTCGTCGGCGATGTGCTGATCCGAGATCGGCTCGCCGTCTTCGTAGCGGGCCTGCAGCAGCAGCGCGAGCACATCTTTGCGCTCTTCGATGGCCGGGTCGGCTCGCGCCTCGGCGATGAGCGAGCCGATGATGGCGTCGAACCGGCGGCGCTTCTGCACGTAACGCCCCCACGGACTCCACGGACCCAGGTCGCGCCGCACTATCGGCGGGCAGACCACCAGAAGGGAGCCGAGCGTGACCATCGCCGGCACCGTGTTACGCAGCTCGTCCAGCGCGGGACCCTCAGCGCCGAACACGGCGCGCAGGATCGTGCCGACGGTGATCCGCAGCATCGGCTCCAGGGTTTCGAACTCCCGGCCTTCCGGCCAGGTCGCGATCTCGCGCATCGTCTCTTCTTCGACGATGCGGTCGTAGCTTCGCATCCGCTTGCCGTGAAACGGCGGCGCCAGCAATTTGCGGCGCTGCAGGTGTTGGTTGCCGGCAAGGCTGAACGTCGACCCCGGGCCGAATGCCTCGCCGATCGAGCCGGCTCCGTACGCCGGGCGCTCGATCAGATCGGTGCTGGTGTTGAACAGGTCCTTCGCCAGATCGGGGTCGGTGATCACCACCGCGTGGCTGTTGTGCGGCAAGTTCACCCTGACCACGTCGCTGCAGTACCGCCGGGACAGCGAAGCGAACATTGCGTGGTTTGACACCAAGAACGCGGCGGTCTGGATGAATTTCGGCAACCGCGGACCCGGCGGCAGCCGTACCGGCTCGGTCGTCGCCGTCGCCATTCAAACCCTCCGTGTGCCGATACTGCGAACTGCTCGAGACGAATTCGCGTTTTCGCGTGCCAGACTCACAGTATCGGTAGCCCCGGCATACCGCACGTCGGTTCCGACACCCCGGAATAATCCGCATCCCCCCGGGCCGTGTAGACACTAAGGCGTGCAGCCATTGCCAGAAGCACCGTTCGACAAGGAACTGGGGCTGGTCTTCACCGAAATCAGTCCGGATCGGACGCGCGCCCATCTCGACGTTGCGCCCAAGCTGTTGCAGCCGATGGGCATCGTGCACGGCGGTGTCTATTGCTCGATGGTGGAGAGCTTGGCCAGTGTGGCCGCCTACACCTGGCTCAGCGCCAACGGCGGCGGTCCGGTCGTCGGCGTCAACAACAACACCGACTTCCTGCGTGCGATCGGCAGCGGCATGGTCTACGGCGCCGCGACCCCGGTACATCGCGGGCGCCGTCAGCAGCTGTGGGTGGTCACCATCACCGACGCGAATGAGCGCCTGGTGGCGCGCGGTCAGGTGCGGCTGCAGAACCTCGAAGCCGAGCCCGGCTAACTCGCCGCTTTCGCCGTCTCGCCCTGGTGCGCCTCGGCCGCCAATACCGCTAGTTGCTCAAGGCGAGTCCGGGCGAAGGCTTGCTGCTCGGTGATCGTCAGCTGGCCGCGCCGAGTGCTCAAGAACGTCACTGTCCACGACAACAACGTGCTGACCTTGGTCTTGAACCCGACCAGATAGACCAGGTGCAGGACCAGCCACGCCAACCAGGCGATGAAACCGCTGAATTCCAGCGGACCGATCTGAGCGACCGCGGAAAACCGGGACACCGTGGCCATCGAGCCCTTGTCGAAGTACTGGAACGGCTCGCGCTGAGCCGGGTCGGCGCCGCCGAGTTCGGCTTTGATTGTGCTGGCGACGTACTTGGCGCCCTGGATGGCGCCCTGCGCTACCCCGGGCACACCGTCGACGGCGGCCATGTCGCCAATGACGAACACGGTGGGGTGGCCAGGCAACGACAGATCGGGCAACACCTGCACCCGGCCCGCGCGGTCGAGTTCGACCGCCGACTGGCGCGCCAGATCCCGGCCCAGCGAACTGGCCGAGACTCCCGCCGACCACACCTTGCACGCCGATTCGATGCGCCGGATGCTGCCGTCGGAATCCTTGACCGTGATGCCATCGCGGTCGACGTCGGTCACCATCGCCCCGAGTTGGATCTCGACGCCCATCTTTTCCAGCCGGGCGGCGGCACGCTTGCCGAGCTTGTCGCCGAACGGCGGCAGTACCGCGGGGGCCGCGTCGAGCAGGATCACCCGCGCCCTGGTCGAGTCGATGTGGCGGAAGGCGCCCTTCAAGGTGTAGTCGGCCAATTCCGCGATCTGGCCGGCCATCTCGACGCCGGTCGGACCGGCGCCGACGACGGTGAACGTGAGCAGTTTTTCCCGCCGCTCCGGATCGGCGGACCGTTCGGCCGCCTCGAATGCGCTCAGGATGCGTCCCCGCAGTTCCAACGCGTCGTCGATGGACTTCATACCAGGCGCGAATTCGGCGAATTGGTCGTTGCCGAAGTAGGACTGCCCGGCCCCGGCGGCGATGATCAGGCTGTCGTAGGGGTTCTCGTAGCTGTGACCCAGCAGATCCGACACGACGACTTTGCGGGCCAGGTCGATGTGCGTCACGTCGCCGAGCAGCACCTGGACGTTGCGCTGTTTCCGCAAGATGACGCGGGTGGTCGGGGCGATCTCACCTTCGGAGATGATGCCCGTCGCAACCTGATACAGCAGCGGCTGAAACAGGTGGTGAGTGGTACGGGCGATCAACTTGATGTCGACGTCGGCCCGCTTGAGCTTTTTGACCGCGTTCAGCCCGCCGAATCCCGATCCGATGACCACCACCTGGTGTCGACGATTGGGTGCGGTGACTTCGGGTTGGGCGCTCATGATGTGATTGCTCCTCAGCAGCGACTGGGTTCACTACTACCGTAGTCGCCCGGACCTGCCATTATCGATGTTGACCGGTGTGATCACCCACACCCGGCACATCGGACGTGACGCCCCTCGCTACGCGGTCAGAGCGACCAGTGGCCGCAACGCCTCACCGACCGCGGCGACCACACCGGGTGTGTAGAACGGCACATTGATGATCACGCCGTCAATGCCGGCATCCAGCACCTTGGCCTGAACCTGTTCTGCGACTTGTTCGGCGCTGCCCGCGAGCATGCGTCCGCTCATCTCCGCTGGGACCTGGTCGGGCTTGACGTTGTCGTCCACCAGCACCGTCAGCAGGATGCTGGTCTCCAGCGTCGAGGGATCGCGTCCGGCCTCGTCGCACCGTTTGGCCAGGGCGTCGAGCTTGCCTGGGAGCGCGTCGAAGCCGGCGATGATGTTGAGGTGGTCGGCGTAGCGCGCCGCAATGGAGAACGTCTTCTTTTCCCCGCTGCCACCGATGAGAATCGGAATGCGATCGCGGTAGCGCGGTTCGGCCAGTGCGGATTCGGTGGTGTACCAGTCACCGGAAAAAGTCGATCGCTCACCTTTGATCATCGGATCAAGGATCTGCAGCGCTTCTTCCAGTCGGTTGAACCGGTCGGTGAAGGTGCCGAACTCAAACCCCAGCTGGCGATGTTCGAGTTCGAACCAACCGGCTCCGATGCCGAGAATCGCTCGGCCCGCGCTCACCACATCCAGAGTGGTGATGACCTTGGCCAGCAACGTGGGATTGCGGTAGGTATTGCCGGTCACCACCGTCCCAAGCTGAACTCGCTCGGTCGCCGTCGCCAGCGCACCCAGGGCGGTGTAAGCCTCGAGCATCGGCTGGTCAGGGGAGCCCAGCATCGGCAGTTGGTAGAAGTGATCCATCACGAAAACCGCGTCAAATCCTGCCGATTCGGCCTCGCGCGCCTGCGCGACTACGGTCGGAAAAAGCTGCTCGACGCCGGTGCCGTAGGAAAAGTTGGGAATTTGAAAGCCAAGCCGGATAGTCACGAGACCTACCCTAATGACCCGCGGTCGGCGGCGAAGGTCGCTGAATGGAATTACGCGCTAGGCGAATTGCGTCAGCGCTCCGCGGCTGACGTGCAGCACCTGACCGGTGATGTGGCGGGCGGCGGGACCGGTAAGGAACAAGGACATCCTCGCGACCTCGGCGGCCACCGACGGCGGCGTGTTGGACAGACCTTCGTAGCCGGGCTCCGCGCTGCGTCCGGCGGCGACCGCGTTGACCGTGATACCGCGGGTGCCGAACACCGTCGCCTCACCGGCGACCCAATTCGACAGGGCCGCCTTGATCGCCGCCTCGGCGCTGCCCGGGCGCGGGTTCTCCGGCACGACGCTGATGACGGACCCACCGGAGCGCATGTGATCGCCTACCGTCTGAAGCGTCAGCACCGCCGACAGCACTGTGAAGTCCAGCGAGTTACGCCAGGCGGCCGCCAGATCCGACAACGAGTACGCGCGCGGGTCGCCGGGGTTCCAACGGGGTGCCGGAATGTTGACGACGGTGTCCAGGTGATGGGGGAACAGGTGACGGACCTCCGCGAGACTCGCGGGGTCGGTGGTGTCGCAGACGATCGCGTCTGCGTCGATTTCCTTGGCGGCCACCTCGAGATCGTCTTGGCGTGCGCCGACCAGCGTGATCGTGTGACCCTCGTTATGGAATTCTTCAGCAACGGCGCGACCCAATTCGGTATCGCCTCCGGTGACCAGTACCTCCACCGCCATGACCTCCTCGTATTCATCATTGAATCCAGGTGCCGACCAGCTACTGACACCGCGGTTTCCGCCTTGAGCAACGGTCATCCGATGCTTCGATGGTGTCATACCGCAACGCCGGCCCCTGGGATTTCAGGGCGTGTATGGCCTTAACCTTCGCACATGTTACTGGACGGTAGCTAAAGATGAAACTCCGAATCCGGCACGACGCGGTCACCGTTTGGACAACGCTGTGCTGCGTGACATTCCGGCAGAGGACGGCGCGGACGTGGGGGATGGCCGGGCTACTGTCGCTGACGTTGGTGACGAGTGTGAGTGGCTGTAGTCAGAAGTCGTCGTCGCCGACGCAGTCCTCGTCCTCGGGTCACTCGTCAACGACGTCGATCATGGTGTTCGCCGCTGTGCCGCTCAAGCCGGCGTTCGCCCTGCTGGCCGGGAAGTTCCAGGCCGACAATCCCAGCGCCACTGTGGATTTCGACTTTGCGACTTCTGCGGAGCTGGCGAATAAGTTGACCCAGGGCGCGGACGCTGACGTCTATGCCTCGGCGGACAGCGCCCAGATGGACACCGTGACCAAGGCAGGCCTGACGGGAAGCGACCCGGTCAATTTCGCTTCCAACACACTGGTGATCATCACGGCCCCGGGCGACCCGAAGCAGATCCACACCTTCGCCGATCTCGCCAAATCCGGCCTGCGCGTCGCGGTGTGCCAGTCGGCGGTGCCATGCGGGGCAGCGACACAGCGCATCGAGGATGACACCGGTGTGCACCTCGACCCGACAAGCGAGGGGTCGACGGTGTCAGACGTACTGACCAAAGTCACCAACGGCGAGGCTGACGCCGCACTGGTCTACATCACGGATGCGCTTAAGGCCGGCGACTCGGTGAGCACCGTCAAGTTCCCCGAATCCGCCGACGCGGTGAACGTCTATCCGATCGCCATTCTCAGACACGCTTCCCATCCCGCGCTGGCGCAGAAGTTCGTCGACCTGGTGACCGGTGAGGTGGGCCGGAAGGTGCTCAACCAGGCGGGCTTCGCCAATCCGTGAGGATGCGATCGCGGTCGAACGTGACGCGCCCGACGACGGTCGTGCCAATAGATCAGGGCCAGAGTCGTCCACGTTCAGCGGCTGAACCGGTGAACTGCGGTTATCCGGCGCGCCGCACGCGCCCGGTTGGCGGCAAACCGATCACGTAGTCACTAATCGATACTTGCGTCACGGCTGTAACACGGTAGGTTTTTTGCTCATGGACCAGGTCAACCGAAATTCGGCACGGCCCAAAAGCCGCTGGACGACGCTCGCGATCGCCACGGTCAGCGGTGCCGGAGCGATCACGTTCGCGTTGCCCGCGACGACGGCCGGCGCCGACCCGGTGCCCCCACCGCCGCCGCCCACCGCGGCGGCACCCGCCCCGGCGCCCCCGGCCGCGCCAGATGCGGCGCCCGGTCCGGCCGGTCCCGCCGCGGCACCTCCGGCCGCCAACCCGGTCGCGGCACCGCCCGGAGCCGATCCCAACGCGCCGGCGCCGCCGGCGACCGACCCGAATGCGCCCCAGCCAGCGCGGGTCGACAACCCCGTTGGCGGGTTCAGCTACGTCATTCCGGCCGGCTGGGTGGAATCGGACGCCACCCACCTCGACTACGGCTCGGCACTCCTCAGCAAGATAGCCGGACCGCCGAGCCCGGGTCAGCCGCCGCCGGTGGCCAACGACACCCGCGCCGTGCTCGGCAAGCTGGACCAGAAGCTGTATGCCAGCGCCGAAGCCGACAGCACCAAGGCCGCCACCCGGCTGGCATCGGACATGGGCGAATTCTTCATGCCGTATCCGGGCACGCGGATCAACCAGGAGACCACGGCTCTGACCGCCAACGGCATGTCCGGGGGAGCGTCTTATTACGAGGTGAAGTTCAGCGACGCCAGCAAACCGAACGGCCAGATCTGGGCCGCAGTGGTCGGTCCGTCGGGGCCGAACATCCCGCAAGCCGCGGCGAACCAGCGCTGGTTCGTGGTGTGGCTGGGCACCGCGAACGACCCGGTCGATAAGGCCGGGGCGAAGACGCTGGCCGAATCCGTCCTTCCGCTGCTACCGCCCGGTGCGCCCGCGCCCGCGCCGGGAACGGCTCCTGCCCCCGGAGCTCCGGCTCCGGCACCGTCTGCCCCGGGAGCGCCGGCACCGGCACCTGCCCCGGGTGCCCCGCCAGCGCCCGCGCCGGGGCCGCCGGCCCCGTCGCCATCACCCGGACAGCCCGCCGGCGGAAACGGCGCAGCACCGGCTCCCGGTGCGCTGTCGACCTAATTCCGCGGACAGCTCGAGCCGAACGAGCCCAATTGAGCGTATGAATAATTACGCTAAGTGGGTATACGGCTTTCGCGTTCAGCAGCGGGCTGAACACAGATAAATACGCTAAGGAGCCGGTCGTGTTGCACATCGTTTGGTTGATAGTCCTCGGCCTCATCGTCGGACTAGTTGCGCGCTTGGTCGTACCGGGGAGTCAGCCGCTTGGCTTGATCGCAACAGCCTTACTCGGCATCGTTGGCGCGTATGTAGGCGGCACGCTTGGGAGCCTTGTTTTCGCCCCGCATAAATTCGACGTCCACCCACCTATCCAACATTCGTTTCTAGGCGCGCTCGTCGGAGCCGTGATTTTGTTGTTGATCTACAAGTTTGCTAGATCGCGCTCCTAGGGAGAACAGGCTAAACGGGGTGCGAATCTTGCTGATTCGCTATCGGCGCTGCCCTGTCAGTATGGTCCGATGACGCTGGCGGTTCCCATGACCATGAACGCGTGGCGGGTTCGCCGGCCCGGTCCGATGAGCACCGAGCCGCTGGAGCGTGTCAGCACGCAGGTGCCGCGGCCCGAGCCGTCCGAACTGCTGGTTGCCGTGCGGGCGTGCGGCGTGTGCCGCACCGACCTGCACGTCACCGAGGGCGACCTTCCCGTGCACCGGGAGAATGTGACGCCTGGACATGAAGTGGTCGGCGAGGTCGTCGAGGTCGGCGCCGAGGCGGGTGGCGAGTTCAGGGTCGGTGACCGGGTCGGGATCGCCTGGCTACGGCATACCTGCGGCGTATGCAAATACTGTCGGCGCGGCGATGAGAACCTCTGTCCGAAGTCCCGCTACACGGGTTGGGACGCCGACGGCGGCTACGCCGAATTCGCCACGGTCCCTGCGGCGTTCGCACACCATCTACCGAGCGGCTACAGCGACACCGAGCTTGCGCCGCTGCTGTGCGCCGGCATCATCGGCTACCGCTCGCTGCTGCGCGCGGCGCTACCGCCCGGCGGTCGGCTGGGGCTGTACGGGTTTGGCGGCAGCGCGCACATCACCGCGCAGGTCGCGCTGGCCCAGGGTGCCGAGGTGCACGTGATGACGCGTGGAGCCGCCGCCAGAGAGCTGGCGCTCGGGCTGGGCGTCGCCTCGGCCCAGGGCGCCGCCGATCCGCCACCGGTTCATCTCGACGCCGCGATCCTGTTCGCCCCGGTCGGCGAGTTGGTCCTGCCCGCGCTGGAGGCGCTCGACCGTGGCGGCACGCTGGCGATCGCCGGAATCCACCTGAGCGACATTCCCGTCCTCAACTACCAGCGCCATCTGTTTCAAGAGCGCCAGGTTCGCTCGGTGACATCGAACACCCGGGCCGACGCGCGCGCGTTCCTCGACTTCGCCGCCGCCCACCACATCACCGTGACCACGCCGGAATACCCACTGAGTCAGGCTGATCGGGCACTGTCGGACCTCAGCGCCGGCCGCATCGCCGGAGCGGCCGTCCTGCTCGTGTCGTAATCACTCAGCTGGACAGGTGCCACACCAGGGCCGCGGCCAGAGCACCCAGACCGTTCAGCGACCAGTGCAGCGCGATCGGCGCGAGCAGACTGCCGCTGCGTCGTCGTAGCCAGCTGAACACGAACCCGGCCGCGGCGGTCGCGACGACCGCGAGCATGACCCCGGCCAGCATGCCCACGAAACCGCCACCGAACATCCGGATGAAGCCGACGTTGCTGCTCGTCAGCCCAAGCGACGTCGCGATGTGCCAAAAACCGAACAGCAGCGAACCCACCACTGCGACGCCCCGGAATCCCCAGGCCCGATTCAACGCGCCGTGCAGCACACCACGGAAAGCCAGCTCCTCGGGAATCACAGTCTGCAGCGGAATGATGATCATCGACGCGACCAGCGCGCCGGACAGCGTCGCGTAGTGGTGGTTCATGAACATCGGCCGCGTCAGCGGCAGCAGCGCGCCGACCGCGATCACGGCTACCACTAGCGCCACCGCCGCCAGCGCATATGCGGCGCCGGATTTCCAGTGATCGCGACCAAGGCCCATTTCGGCCCAGCCCAGGCCGTTGATCCGCAACCAGGCGACCAGCCCAATCGCCGCCGCTGGAACCGTCACGACACCCGCCCACGGCGTGGTGAAGTGCGCTATCAGGTTGGTCAGCGTCAGCACCACCACGACCACCGCGACGTCGACGCGGACGCGGAACTGATGCAGCGCAGAGAGCTGCGCCAGCAGCGGGTGCGGTTCCGCCGCGGCGCTCTCGTCACCAGGCATCCCTCCAGGCTACCGGCGCCGGCGGGCCGCTATCCGCATCCGCTCACTCGACTCCCCACGTCCAATTGGAGATCTGCGGGTCGTCCTCGCCGTGCTCGCGGGTGTAACGGCGGGCGTCGAGGCGGGCGTCGACCATCCGCTGGCGAAGCACCGCAGACCGGCTTGCCAGCCCGTCCACCCGATCGATGACGTCGATAACCAGGTGGAAGCGATCCAAATCGTTGAGCATCACCATGTCGAACGGTGTTGTGGTGGTCCCGCGCTCCTTGAACCCGCGCACGTGCAGGTGATGGTGATTGGCGCGGCGATAGGCCAGCCGGTGAATCAACCACGGATAGCCGTGGTAGGCGAAGATGACCGGCTTGTCGCGGGTGAATAAAGCGTCGAATTCCTTGTCGGGCAAGCCATGCGGATGGTCGGAGTCCGGCAGTAGCCGCATCAGGTCGACGACGTTGACCACTCGTACAGCCAACTCGGGCAGTTCGCGACGCAAGATGTCGGCGGCGGCCAATGTCTCCAGCGTCGGGACGTCTCCGGCGCAGGCCAGCACCACGTCGGGTTCCGCGGTCGCGGTGCTCGCCCACTGCCAGATGCCCAGCCCGCGGCTGCAATGGTCGATCGCAGACTCCATGTCGAGATAGGCCAGCGCGGGCTGCTTGCCGGCGACGACGACGTTGATGTAGTCGCGGCTGCGCAGGCAGTGGTCGGCCACCGACAGCAGCGTGTTGCCGTCCGGCGGCAGATAGACCCGCACCACCTCAGGCCGTTTGTTCGCGACCAGGTCGATGAACCCGGGATCCTGATGTGAGGCGCCGTTGTGGTCCTGACGCCACACATGCGAGCTCAGCAGATAGTTCAGCGACGCGATCGGCTGCCGCCACGGAAGTTCACGGCTGGTGTACAACCATTTCGCATGCTGATTGAGCATCGAGTCGACGAGGTGCACGAACGCCTCGTAGCAGTTGAACAATCCGTGCCGGCCGGTCAGCAGATATCCCTCCAACCAACCTTGGCACAGGTGCTCGGAGAGCACTTCCATCACCCGACCATCGGGCGCGAGGTTCTCGTCGACGGGCAAAGTCTCCGACAGCCACACCTTGCCGGTCGACTCGTAGACCGCGTCCAGGCGGTTGGAGGCGGTCTCATCGGGGCCCATCAAACGGAAGCGGTCGCGGTTGCGCGCGGTCACGTCCCGCAGGAACGTACCCAGCACTCGGGTGGCCTCGTGGGTTTGGGTCGCAGGTTGCGCGACGGCGACGGCATAGTCGCGAAAGTCGGGCAAGTCCAGGTCGTGCAGCAGCAGACCTCCGTTGGCGTGCGGGTTGGCGCTCATCCGCCGGTGACCGGCCGGCGCCAGCACGCGTAGCTCCGCGCGCAGCCTGCCGTTGGCGTCGAATAACTCCTCGACCACATAACTGCGCAGCCACTCTTCGAGCTGTACGCGGTGGACGGGGTTGTCGCGCGTCTCGGTGAGCGGGACCTGGTGTGCGCGCCAGGTGCCCTCCACCAGCTTGCCGTCAACCACGTGTGGCCCAGTCCATCCCTTCGGGGTGCGCAGCACGATCATCGGCCACACCGGCCGTTCGGGCGTGCCGCCGCTGCGCGCATCGCGCTGGATCGCCGTGATGTCGTCAAAGGCGTCGTCGAGCGCGGCGGCGAGCTGTTGATGCACGTCCTCGGGATCGTCTCCGGCGACGGTGATCGGCCGGTAGCCGTAGCCGCGCAGCAATGACTCCAGCTCGGCATGCGGGATGCGGGCCAGCACGGTCGGGTTAGCGATCTTGTAGCCGTTGAGGTGCAGGATGGGCAGCACCGCGCCGTCACTGACCGGGTTCAGGAACTTGTTGGAGTGCCAGCTGGCGGCCAGCGGCCCGGTTTCGGCCTCACCATCGCCGATGACACAGGCGACCACCAGATCGGGATTGTCGAACGCCGCGCCGTAGGCGTGCACCAGGGCGTAACCGAGTTCGCCGCCCTCATGGATGGAGCCCGGCGTCTGGGCGGCCACATGGCTGGGGATGCCACCAGGAAATGAGAACTGCCGGAACAACTTTCGCAGCCCGTCCGCGTCTTCCTCGATGCCGGTGTACACCTCGCTATAGGTGCCCTCCAGGTAGGCGTTCGCCACCATTCCGGGCCCACCGTGGCCGGGTCCGGTAATGAAGATGACGTTGGCATCGCGGTTGCGGATGATGCGGTTCAGATGTGCGTAGATCAGGTTCAGCCCCGGGGTGGTGCCCCAATGTCCCAGCAGCCGCGGCTTGACGTGCTCGGATGCCAGCGGCTCGCGCAACAGCGGGTTGTCCAGCAGATAGATCTGGCCGACCGACAAGTAGTTGGCCGCTCGCCAGTAGGCGTGGACGCCGGCACATTCGTCGTCGGACAGTTTCGCCGTTTGTGAGCTCATCTGCCCGATTGTCCGCAAGCTGGGTGAACAGCGCACGACGCAGAGCCAGGCGACGTGGGCCGCGGCGTGCAAACTACGCTGGCCTGGTGCCTGCCGACGCTGACATTGTCGACACCGGAGGGCTGTTGGCGTCGATGCGCGTGCTCGACCTGTCCGATGGGGACGGCGATCCGGTAACCCGACTGCTAGCTGACCTGGGCGCCGACGTACTGAAAGTGGAGCCACCGGGCGGCAGCCCGTCGCGCGCGAATCGGCCGACGCTGCGCGGGACCAGCCTGCGCTACGCGCTGCACAACGCGAACAAGCGGGCCACCGTGCTCGACCCGTCCGACCCGAACGACCGCGAGCGGTTGATCGAGCTCGCCGGCAGCGCCGACATCGTCGTCGACAGTGGGATTCCCGGTCAGGCCGCGGCATACGGAACCTCGTGCGAAGCCTTGGCCGATCGGTTTCCGGAACTGGTGGCGTTGTCGGTCACCGACTTCGGCCGGACCGGGCCGCGGTCGTCGTGGCGGGCGACCGATCCGGTGCTGTACGCATTGTCGGGGTCTTTGTCGCGGTCGGGCCCCACCACGGGGACGCCGGTGTCGCCGCCGGACGGCATCGCATCAGCCACCGCCGCTGTTCAGGCCGCGTGGGCCGCGCTGGTCGCATATTACAACCGATTACGCTGCGGGACAGGCGATTACATCGATTTCTCCCGGTTCGATGCTGTCGTGATGGCGCTCGACCCGCCATTCGGCGCGCACGGGCAAGCCGCGGCGGGCGTCCGTCGCGCGGATCAGTGGCGCGGACGCCCGAGAAACCAGGACGCCTACCCGATCTACTCCTGCCGGGACGGCGACGTCCGTCTCTGCGTGATGTCGCCGCGTCAATGGCATGGGCTGCGGCGCTGGCTGGGGGAGCCGGACGAGTTCCAGGACCCCAAATACGACGTGATCTCCACCCGCTTTGCGGCTTGGCCCAAGATCGGCGTACTGATTGCGCAGTTGTTCGCCG
>Ga0302326_10011090_pt1 | contig 19450 bp, 20 predicted proteins | sample Palsa_T0_3_FD_202264 | JGI IMG/M metagenome (GOLD analysis project Ga0302326, IMG submission 202264) | Peat permafrost microbial communities from Stordalen Mire near Abisko, Sweden - Palsa_T0_3 | ecosystem: Environmental > Terrestrial > Soil > Palsa > Peat permafrost | place: Sweden: Abisko...
CATAGAACAAAAAGGCCATCCACAAAAGGGTCGTTTGCCATTTGGCGATGCCCGCGCGGGTGGTCATCGGCTCCCTCCGTGTGGATGAGTTTAACGCAATGGGGGATGCGCGCCGGACGCGAGTGTGTCGCCTGTTTTTCAAGTACTGACAGGCCATCGGAATATTGGTTCTATTTGACTTTTGTTGCAGCTTCAGAAGATACTTCGGTTCATGCGGAACTCAAGGAACGACGGAATTGCGGCCATGGCTATGTGTATGGCTTTGCGGACTGTCCGTTTGGCTCTTGAGACGCGAATGCGTTAAGCGCAACCGATCTTGAAACAAACGGCCCGGGTCCTAAAAGGATTCGGGCTCTTAGTTTTTGTCGCAGGCAGTGTACTCCTCACAGGCTGCGCCGCCGCACAAATCAGCCAACCTGACCGAAGGAGTCAATCATGTCTGAAGAAAAGAAGCGCGAGTTTGCCACCCTTGCCGTGCATGCCGGCCAATCGCCCGATCCGGCGACTGGTGCGCGCGCGGTGCCGATTTACCAGACCACTTCCTACCTGTTTCAGGATGCAGATCACGCGGGCCGTTTGTTTGCGCTGAAGGAATTTGGCAACATCTACACCCGGATCATGAATCCGACGACCGATGTGTTCGAGAAGCGCGTGGCGGCGCTGGAAGGCGGCGTGGCGGGACTGGCTACGGCATCGGGGCAGGCGGCGGAGACGCTGACGTTGACGACGCTGGCTTCGGCAGGCGAGGAAATCATCTCGACGACTTCGCTCTATGGCGGGACGTACAACCTGTTCCACTACACGCTGCCGCGGCTGGGCATCACGGTGAGGTTTGTGGATGCGGATGATTTTGACGGGATGCGGGCAGCGATCAACGACAAGACGCGCGCGATCTATACCGAGACGCTGGGGAATCCGAAGCTGGACGTGGTGGACATTGAGCGGCTGGCTGCGATTGCGCATGAGAATGGGCTGCCGCTGGTGATCGATAACACGTCGGCTTCTCCGGCTCTGGTGCGCCCGATCGAGTGGGGCGCGGATATCGTAGTGAACTCGGCGACCAAGTTCTTGGGTGGGCACGGGACCTCGATTGGCGGCGTGATTGTGGACGCGGGGAAGTTTGATTGGGCGAAGTCGGGGCGGTTCAAGGAATTCACGGAGCCTGATCCCTCGTATCACGGCTTGTCCTACTGGGACACATTTGGCGCGATTTCCTTCATCCTGAAAGCGAGAGTGCAGGGGCTGCGCGATACAGGTGCCGCGCTTTCGCCTTTCAATGCATTCCTGCTGCTGCAGGGGATTGAGACACTGCATCTGCGGCTGGAACGGCACTCGCAGAATGCCCTCGCCGTGGCGAAGCATTTGGAGGCGCATCCGGGCGTGGAGTGGGTGAACTATCCGGGCCTCGAGTCGAGTCGGTATCACAAGCGGGCGCAGAAGTATCTGCCCAACGGGCATGGGGCGCTGATCACGTTCGGGATTAAGGGCGGCTACGAGGCGGGGAAGAAACTAATCGATTCGCTGGAACTATTCTCGCTGGTGGCCAACATTGGTGATGCCAAGTCGCTGGTGATTCACCCGGCGTCGACAACTCATCAGCAGCTTTCTGTGGAAGAGCAAGCCGGGACGGGCGTGACGCCGGAGCTTGTGCGGTTATCGGTCGGGATCGAAGACATCCGCGACATTCTGGCCGACCTTGACCAGGCGATCGAAACGGCAAACGGCCACGCATTCGCGGGAACCGAAAGGGCGACCGTTGCGGCACAATAGATGTAATGACTGACGCCGAAACTGAGACGCGCGCGGCACCAGCGGCGAAGACCCGCACGCTGGAGCCGACGTACGAAGGCGACTTCGTACTTCCGCAGCATCTCGATTTAGAGAGCGGGCACGTTCTGGCGAAACCGACGCTGCATTATGCGGTCTACGGGCGTCTGAATGCTGCACGCGACAACGCGGTGCTTGTGTGTCACGCGCTCTCGGGCTCGGCTTTGGTCGGTTCGTGGTGGCCTGAAATCTTTGCCCCCGGTGCGGTGTTATCGCTGGAGCAGGATTTCGTAATCTGCATCAACATGCTCGGCTCCTGTTATGGATCGACAGGGCCAGGTTCAGTGGACCCGGAGACCGGACTCGTCTACGGGCCTGATTTTCCGCTGGTTTCGATTCGAGACAATGTGCGGGCCCAGGCACATTTGTTGGATTCGCTCGGTATCCGGCGGCTTCGGCTGGTTCTGGGCGGGTCGATTGGCGGGATGCAGGCGCTGGAGTGGGCGATTCATGATCCGGAGCGGGTAGAGCGCGCGGCGATTATCGCAGTGGCTCCGCTGTCGGCCATGGGATTGGCGCTGAACCATCTGCAGCGTCAGGCGATTCAGAACGACCCGGACTGGGACGGGGGGTACTATCTGACGCAACGGCAGCCAAAGCAGGGTCTCGGGCTGGCGCGGCAGATTGGCATGCTGAGTTACAAATCGGCGGAGTTGTTTGAGGAGCGCTTTGGCCGGAATCCCAATCGGAACGGCGAGGACCCGTGGGCGCAGGACAATCAAGGGGGAGGCCTGGTCGGCGGCCGCTTCGACATTGGCGGATACCTCGATCATCAGGGGCAGAGGTTCATCGATCGCTTCGATGCCAATGCGTATTTGGCGATCCTTCGCACCATGGACAATTGGGATCCGTTGCGTGGAGGTAGGGCGTCGGAGGAGGTATTTGGCCGGATTCGAGCCAAGCTGAACTTCGTGGGCATCAGTTCGGACTGGCTCTTTCCTGCCGAATCGGTCCGTCAATTCGCGCAAACAATCCGCTCGGCTGGCGTGAACGCAGACTACCGCGAGATGATTAGTGCCCACGGGCACGACGCCTTCCTGGCCGAGCAGATTGAACTGGTTCGCCTCCTTCAATAGCCCGCTCTTCCGGCTCAAGAACCGGCCCGGAACACTTTTCCCACGTGCGGTGTCTAAGGCGGTATGCTCTGGACGCCGGTCGCGCACTTTAATTCTTCGGGGGTGCGCCGGGGGAGGGAGAAGATTGGCTGAAGAGGTCGAATCTGTCCTGATTCCGGCCAGATTCTGTCCCAGAAACGAATCTTCCCGGAACGGTTCCCTGCTTTCTGTTCGCAATCGACAACTTTGCTTGTCACAAGGGCTATTGGTTTCTATAATCCTCGCAACGTCGCATCGGAAGCCATGGTACGGTTCCGGCAGAATGACCCATGTTCAACCGCCAGGAAGAAGGGTTGTGCATTTCGCGAAAGAATGCTTGAATATTCATTCCACTTTACGTATCTCCCAGGAGCAATGAATGAAGAAGATAGTCTTTGCATCTGTGATGGCATTGGCAACCATTTGCCTTGTTCGACCGATGCTGCACGCACAGGATACCGGCACGATTTCAATCAAGGATCCAGCCGAGTTCAACAGCTATCAAATGGCGACCACCCAGAGCGATCCCAAGGCTAAAGCCGCGGCCCTCGAACAATTCCTCACGCAATATCCTCAAAGCGTAGTCAAGAGTGCCGTTCTCGATCTTTTGATTGACACGTATCAACAACTAGGAGACGCGGACAAGGCCTTGAGTGCAGCCAGCCGCCTGCTGCAAGTGGACCCGAGCAACTTGAAGGCCACCGCCATCTCTGTCTTTATTAAGAAGAGCCAGTGCGCGAAGACATCGGATAAGCAGACCTGTGACGATGCGGCGGCTTTGGCACAGAAAGGGCTGCAGTTGCCGAAGCCCGCGGGTGTCTCCGCCGACGACTGGACGAAGCAGACCGGAGCGACATATCCGCTCTTCGATTCCACCATCGCGCTAGACGACGCCGTCTCCAAGAAGGATTTCAAGGCAGCTCAGGCCGAATACGAATCGGAACTGAAACTGTATACCGATGACCAGAGCAAGGTCGCCGGCCTGAGCGACACGCTGCTGCTGGCCCAGGCTTACAGTCAGCCCGGCGCCGCGCAGGACCTGGTGAAGGCTGTGTGGTACTACGCGCGGGTGTGGGATTTTGCGCCGGCGAACTACAAGGCGCAGATCGAACCGAAGCTTGAGTATTACTACAAGAAGTACCATGGCGGGCTTGACGGTCTGGATGCGATCAAGACCCAGGCGGCACAGGCCTCGTATTCTCCGCCGGCAAACCTCCATATCGACCCGGCCAAGAGTCCGCAGGAGCAGATTCACGACCTCATCGTGTCAACGCCTGACCTGACGACGCTGGCGTTGGCCGATAAGGAAACCATCCTGGCATTTGGCTCCAAGGAGGATGCGGACAAGCTGTGGGGCTTGCTGCAGGGCAAACAGACGCCGGTTCCGGGAATCGTGATTGCGGCGACAGCTTCGCAGATCAAGGTCGCTGTAACGCAAGACGCCAAGGATGCCAAGATTGCTGACTTCATCGTCAATCTGAAGGAGCCTTTGAAGGATAGCGAAATTCCGGCGGTCGGGTTTGAATTCAAGACTCAACCTTCGGCCGAGCTGGACGGCACCTACGATACCTACACGCAGATTCCAGCTGCGGACGCCAAGCCAGCCACGGACACCACACCTGCGGTCGCCGCGACTGCCCAAAGAGCGGAAATCGTGCTGAAGGATGGATTCGTGCAGCCGGTGAAGAAGGCGCCGGTGCATCATGCTCCTGTGCACAAGAAGGCTGGCTAACGCACGGAAAACGAGAGACGGCGGAGCGCCTCGGGACATCGAGGCCTTGGCTCATAATCCTGGGAAACATGAAGGGCAGCCTGCATAGGGCTGCCCTCTTTGTTTCGGGTGAGAACGCGTGGGTTCGACGGGCCGAGTCTATTCGCCCAGCATGATTCTCTGGATCGCGGTGGCTCGCCCTGTGCCTGGATCGCAGGCGATGAGAGCCGCGCAGATTTTGGGATTGCCTTTGGCGGGTTCGAACTTGCCCGGCATGCCGGTCAGGAAGCGATGCAGCACGAGGTCCTTGTCTACGCCGATGACGCTGTCGTAGGGGCCGCTCATGCCTACGTCGGTCTGGTAGGCTGTGCCGCCGGGAAGGACACGCTCATCCGCGGTGGGAATGTGCGTGTGTGTTCCCAAGACTGCGGTCACCTTGCCGTCCAGATGCCAGCCCATGGCGACCTTTTCGCTGGTAGCTTCGGCGTGAAAATCGACGACGATGACTTTGGCCTCGATCCTGGAGAGCAGATCGGTGGCGCCATTAAAAGGATCGTTTGTGCCGCTCATGAAGACTTTGCCCATGAGGTTGATGACAGCGTAGGGCAGGCCCTTGTTGGGGCCGTCGGCGATGGTCCCTTCGTAGACGCCGTAGCCGGGAAGACCGGGCTGCATGTTTGCCGGGCGCAGAATGCGACGTGCGCGGGCGTGGCTGTCGGCGGGGACGGAGGCGAGATAGTCGAGCAGCTCGCGCTTGTCCCACACATGATTGCCGGTGGTCATCACGTCCGCGCCTAATTCGAATAGCTCATCGGCAATCTGCGGGGTTACGCCAAAGCCGCCTGCTGCATTCTCGACGTTCATGATGGTGAGGTCGACTTTGTGGGCCTGGCGAATGTGGCCGATGTGCTCGCGCACGATACGGCGTCCCGGTTGGCCGAAGATGTCGCCGACGAATAGGATGTTCAAGGGTGCTCGATGCTCCTGGAGAAAGGGAATAGGGAACAGGCAACAGGGAACAGAAAGTACTGACGGCCTGCTGAGCTCATGATTGCTTTCTCATTTCCATGTGGATGATCAGCTTTCTGATCCCTGATCCCTGTTCCCTGATCCCTGCTCTTTCCGCATGAGCGGAAAGAGGATAACGTCGCGGATGGACTTCGAGCCGGTGAGGAGCATAGTGACGCGGTCGACGCCGATGCCTTCGCCGCCTGTTGGAGGCAGACCGTAGGCCAGCGCGCGAACGTAGTCTTCGTCCATCTGATGGGCCTCGTCGTCGCCGCGTGTGCGCTCGCCGAGTTGCTGTTCGAAACGTTTGTGCTGTTCGACCGGGTCGTTGAGCTCGCTGAAGGCGTTTCCCAGTTCGAATCCACCCGCGAAGAACTCGAAGCGTTCGACGTGCTCGGGGTCGTCGGGCTTGGCCTTGGAAAGCGGCGAGACCACCGTCGGGTAGTCGTAGACGATTGTCGGCTGCACGAGAAAGGGCTCTACGACCGCTTCAAACAGGTTGTAAATCGACTTGCCCAGAGGCGCGCCTTTCATCGAGTCGTAGTAGACGGCTGTGATTGCACCATGGATCGTTTTCAACTCCGCAAGCCGGTCGGGGTCGATGGTTGTGGTGTGGCAGGCAGCGTTCTCAAGCGAACTCATTGCCGCGTGAAGCCGCACTTGCAGAACCGGCGCCGACGCAAGGGCCGTCTCTGCCGGTTTTGCCCCCGCTTCCACTGGCCAGAACTCGCGAATAGCTTCGCGCATGGTGAGGCGCTGCCACTTCGCCAGATCGATCGTGTTTCCGTTGAATTCGACCAGCGCCGTTCCGTTTACTTCGCGCGCAACGAACTCGACCAGTTCCTCGGTGAGCTGCATCATGTCGTGGTAATTCGCATAAGCCTGGTAGAACTCGAGCATGGTGAATTCGGGATTGTGCTGGGTGCTCACACCTTCATTGCGAAAGTTGCGATTGATCTCGTAGACACGATCAAGCCCGCCGACGACCAGCCGCTTGAGATACAACTCTGGCGCGATGCGCAGGAACAGATCCATGTCGAGCGCGTTGTGGTGCGTTTTGAAGGGCCGCGCTGCTGCGCCGCCGGCAATCTGCTGCATCATCGGCGTTTCCACTTCGAGGTAGTCGCGGTCGTCGAAGAATTTGCGCATGGCCTTGAGCACCTTGGCGCGCTTTACGAAGACTTCGCGGCTCTCAAGATTGGTGAAAAGATCAACGTAGCGTTGGCGGTAGCGCAACTCCACGTCGGCGAGGCCATGAAATTTTTCGGGCAGCGCGAGCATGGCTTTCGAGAGAAACGTCAGGCGCTCCACATGCACGGTGAGCTCACCAGTGCGGGTGCGGAAGAGATAACCTGTGGCGCCGATGTGGTCGCCGAGATCGAGCAGCTTATAGAGCGCGAAGCCTTGCTCGCCGACTGCATCGAGGCGGACATAGATCTGCAACCGCTCGCCGCCCTGCTGGAGCGTGGCAAATCCGGCCTTGCCCTGGGCACGAACCGCCATAAGGCGTCCGGCAACAGCGATCGTTGCCCGGTTGGCTTCGAGCTCTTCGCTTGTCGACTTGTCCCATTTAGCACGAACCGCGGGAATGGTGTGCGAGGCAGGGAATTGATTGGGATAGACCGATTGTCCCAGCTTTTCAATTTCGACTAATTTTGCCTTGCGCAACTCGAAAAGGCCGCGCTCGAATTCCGAATCGAACTGGATGTTGTCTGCTGTCATTCTGGCTTGTGCTCAAAAGGGAAGTATACCTGCTCATTCGATGACGCTGTATGCTGATAAGGGGCGCTCAGGGGCTAAAGCCCACGTTCCTATCGCGGCATTTATGGCACGACTGAAGGCGTGCCCTGTTACAAGACATTGCCCTGTTACATAGCAATTCAGCTGAGTGCTGGCCTTGATGCCATACAACAATCCAGTTCCCGAGAACAAGACGCAGGGCAAAGCTGCCGGCGGGTTTCAAAGTCTTGTCCAGGCCGAAAAGCTTTTGCAGATTGCTTTCGTTCTTCCATCGGCAATGATCATCGGATGGCTCGGGGGAGCTTGGGCCAGCGCGAAATTGCATCAATCGTGGATCACGATTGTGGGCGTGATCTTTGGCTGCATTGCAGGCTTGTATTATGTGATCCGCCTGGCGATGGACGCGGAGAAGAGTGCCGGTCAGTCGGCGTCAAGCAAGACAGGAAGTGATTCTGGCATATCGAAATGACGACGCAGGAAACCCATCCCATTGTTGACTTGACCGACGAAGCGCTGCAAACGATGCTGAAGAGGGCGCTTTGGATCACTGTCGTGCTTGGTGCGCTTGCCTCGGCCGCAGTGGCCATCGGATCGAATTGGCGCAATGGAGCGATGCTGCTGACCGGTGCGGCCATTTCGGCAGCTAGCATTCTTGAATGGCGGCACTTGGTTCGGGTCTTCAATGCGCGGATGGACAAGCAGAGCACCCCGACGAGTGCAGCGGCAGTGGTGATTTTCTTTGTGATGCGGCTCGCACTCTTCGCCGGGGTCATTTATGGTAGCCTGAAATGTTTCCAGGGATCGGTTGTCGCCCTTCTCTTTGGCCTAGGGTTAGCGGTGATGTCCGTAGGCTGGGAAGTGATCCGTTTGTTGCGGGACTGAGAACCCGGTACCAAGAGCTCATGGTTTCAAGAAATCCCTAGCGGAAGCAGAAAGAATTCACGATTCATGCAGGCATCGCTCGGAATTACCCACCTGTTGAATAACGTATTCGGCGGCCCAGTGGCCTCGTTGCAAAATGCGGTGGGGATTCATTCCACTCCCGCAACGGCGATTACCGACGCATTTGCGCTTGAACTGCTGGTCGCCGGCAGCCTGATTCTCTTCTTCGTTGTTGTGCGGGCCACCTTGTCGGTGGAGAGTCCGAACCCGGCGCAGCAAGTTGCCGAGATGGTTCATGAAGCCATCGGCGGCCAGGCGGAGCAGATTATCGGGCACGGGTATGTGCCGTTTCAGTCGTTCGTTACCTGCATTTTTCTATTCGTTCTGCTGAATAATCTACTGGGCGCGATTCCGGGCATTCCCGCTCCGACGACGCAGGTTTCCGTGCCGCTGGGGCTGGCGCTTCTGACGTTCCTTTATTACAACTTCTACGGTATCCGCGTAAATGGACCCATCGGTTACCTGAAGCAGTTTGCTGGACCGATCTGGTGGATGGCCCCGCTGCTCTTTATTATCGAGGTCATCTCGCATCTTGCCCGAATATTGTCGCTCACCGTCCGTCTTTACGCGAACATGTTTGCCAGCGACCTTGTGACGCTGGTTTTCTTTTCGCTGATTCCGATCGCGGTACCGGCGATTTTTCTGGCCCTGCACGTCGCGGTGTCAGTGATTCAGGCGTTCGTATTCATGCTGTTGACCATGATTTATCTGTCGCTGGCGGTTTCGCACGAGCACTAAAGGCAGCTTCTAGCCGTTAGCTTCTAGCTGCTAGCTTGTTTGTGCAGCAGCTGAGCTTCGGAAACTAAGCGAGGATGAAATTCGCGTTCCCGCGGGAAAGAGCTAGAGGCTAGGGGCTAGCAGCTAGAAGCTGCTTCAAAAGATTCCGCCGGAGAGCGCTTCCGCCCCGGGACAACGGAAGGCTGCAAGCGTGAGGGGGCCAGCTCGGTGAGCCTCAACCACCCACTGGCAGCCAATCCAAAGGGAAGCAGGAGAACTATGCAGAAACTTCAATACGTGTTTATCGCGCTGGCGATCCTCTGTTTTGCGGTTCCGGTGTTTGCGGACGGCGGAACAGGCGCAGCCAGCTTTGCTCCGATCGGTGCCGGCATCGGCATGGGACTTGCAGCCGGTCTGTGCGGTCTGGGGCAAGGCAAAGCCGTTGGCTCTGCTGTGGAAGCACTCGCCCGCAACCCTGGGGCACGCGCTGGAATCTTTACCTTCCTCGTGCTCGGCCTGGCGCTCATCGAGTCACTCACGCTGTTCACCCTGGTCATCGTTTTCGTCAAGATCTAGGAGGGGAGCGAACACCAACAGAAAAGGCCCCTAAATCGGGGCCTTTTTCTTTCATCAGCGCAGTCAATTTATTTCGTCGCCGGCTCGGCTTTGCCGAAATCACTCCGGAGCATTTGGATGGCCTGCCCGAATCCCAATCCCACCGGTACCGGAACAAACTGCGTCTCATCTTCCACGGTATCGAAGGTCCTGGTCTTAAAGACAAGACGACCGCTCATCACCATTTGAAAGTGCACAATGCGCCACTGGTGATCGCCTACATCGGCCTGCTCAATGACGATCCATCCGCCCTTATTCAGCCTGCCCAGGATGCCCCAACCGAAGTCGACGTCCTGTTGCAAATGGCCTTCCAACTTCGTGACGCGACCTTGCACCGTATCGACCCAGATTTCGCCTGCCATCGCGGTCAGGGCCTCCGTCTCCAGATCCGGCGGATTGAAACTCGGATTTGGGCGAAAGGTGAATTTTTCAACTTTTGCGGTCGGACCTTCCGCCGCACCCGCATATTGGTAGATAAATGCGGACGGGAGCGCTCGCATCACCTTCAAAACGCGGCCCGTGTCCTCTGCCTCTGCTTGCTTGCGGTGGCGTTGGCGGCTCGGGTCGATTAGCAGGCCGCTGAGTCGATCCTGTTCCTTCTGCTCGTCTGAAGCACTCAATGGCTTGTCGTTGATCGCTATCAAGCGGGCAACGGCGCCGTCGTTCGTCTCAAAAATCTCTTTGGTGGTTGAAAGACGGGGGCTGGATTTGCGCAACCTGTAGCGCATCGGGTGCTGTGCGTCCTGAATGCTGGTTAACTCGACAGCAAGAGCACGCTTCAGCAACTCTCCTTCCGCAACGTCTTCTATTGCAGGCGCGGATCCGGCGGCCATGGATCCCAGCACCAGCAGAGAGAGAATGCTGCGCAACCGAGGCAGGCTAGCGGCCATTCCGAATCCAACTCAGTTTGTGCAGATCCATAGGCTATTAGACGCTTCGGTTACTTCCGGGTTTCTTGAATTGAATGAAGCGGGGTTTCTTGCGTATAGTTCGGGCAGGGCCTTGGGATTTTCAGGAACATTCAACTCATCATGATAGATTCGCTGCACCGTCAGCGTATTGTATAGACACTGTCTTGATACCTGAAAATACTCGAATAAACGCCTCGGAAGGAATTACACCATGGCAACGGAGAACGGTCTCGCTCGAATCGGGAAAACTGTCGTGATTCGGGGCGAGCTAAAAGGTAGTGAGGATTTGATCGTTGACGGGCAATTGGAAGGGACAATTCTTCTTTCGGAAGGGCGCCTGACCATTGGACCCACCGCAAACGTTGCCGCCGATCTAACCGCGAGGGAGGTCCTCATTCTGGGCCGGCTGCAGGGCAATATCGTGGCCAGCGGACGGGTCGAATTGCGAGCGGGAAGCGTTGTTGAAGGAGATGTGCGAGCGTTGAGACTGGCCGTCGAAGAGAACGCGGTATTTCGTGGAAAGGTCGATCTTACGCAAGGCGCAAAAGCCCCGGAGGGCTCGACAGGATCAAGCGTGGCGGGCGTTATCTAGTCCGGAGCCGTCCTTTTGCATAGGGGCCTCCTTAGCGGGCGCTCGCTTCGGAGAGGCGCTCCAGCATGTTGGATCGCACGAAATTGTTCCGATTCGTCCAGGATTCAATTTGCAATTGGGTCAATGCATTCTCCATTGCCCGGCGAGGGTCTTCGAGTGATTAGGCGTCTGTTCGATAAGAAATCCGATATTAATCCCTCTGCCTCCGGTCCCTCCGGTCCGAAATATCCCAGGCACTCCGGGGGATGGGCAGCGGTGCGCAAACGCCTTCAGACCGAGCCTGGGCTCCGCGTCATCGATGCAGGCGCCACTTCGCCCAACAACATCAACTACCTAACCAACCTCGGGCACAGCATCTTCCTTTGCGACCCCGTGAATGACGCACTCACCGGAAACTGGCAGGTCGGCAAGGACGAGGATGAGAATCCGATCTGGAATGTGGAAGGGTATCTCGACCACACACTCCAGTTCACGGGACGGACCTTCGATGTGGTTCTCCTTTGGACCGCGCTGGACTACCTTCCCGAGGCGTTGGTGGCTCCTGTCGTCACCCACCTGTATTTGGCGACGAATCCTGGCGGGCAGGTCCTAGCGTTCTTCCATGCCCGTTCAAAGGAAGAAGAAACGGCCTACTGCCGCTATCATGTGACGGATAGCGACAATGTTGAAATGCAGCTGGCGCAGCCCTTTCCCATTCAGAGGGCGTTCACCAATCGAAGCATTCAGGCCCTCTTCTCTCGCTGGTCGGGATTCAGGCAGTTCCTTGCCAAGGACGGCGTCTACGAAGTGATCATTACTCGCTAGAACCTAGAGACTGTTATTAACTCTCGCGCGGTCGGCCTTCATCCCCCATCGCGCCAAGATCGCGCGCCGGGGGCCCCGCTCGCGTAAATTGCGCCAGACCCGGCGCTCCCGCGGACAGGTCCAGGGGTGCTTTGGCTGCGGGGCGGGCTAGCCGAACGATCAGCTTTGCATCGCGGGCTGGAAAGAGGTAGATGCTTCGCTATTTGTTCGCCTTTCTTGCAGTCTACTCCAGGTCCAAGGCCGCGCCGACGCTGTTTCTTCACAGGGTGTGGTTAGGCTTTAAGATCTTATGGCCGAAACCTGGTTTACCAAGTCTGGGCCTCATGACATTTTGTCGGTACTCGATAGTGAAATAGGCCCTGAGGCCGGCGGCATAGAATTTGTCGGGAAGCTTGGCCGTGCCTACGCGAGAATTGCTCATCCCGCAAAAAAGGTAACCTGCGAAAAGCCGAATCGATTAGGTCCGGTGACAGCACATGCACAGTGAGCATCTTAAGAGGCGTCAAGAAGAGGGAGAATTTATGAGTTTGTTCAAGGGAACTCGCATTACCTGGCTGGGCCACTCGACTGTCTTGATCCAAACCGCAAAGGACACCAATCTCCTGATTGATCCTTTCATCGCGCAAAACCCGAAGTATCCGAAGGACTATGTTCTGCCGGAGAAGATCGACTACGTATTCCTTACTCACGGGCACGGCGACCATATCTCGGACGCAGTTCCCGTGGCCACCAAACATGGATCAACGGTCGTTGCCATCTACGAACTGTCCGCCTATATAGCCGGCAAAGGGGTCTCCAATACGATGGGCATGAATCTGGGCGGCACAGTGCAATTGAAGGATGTGGCAGCAACCATGGTCGAAGCTACGCATTCTGCCGCCGCACAAGACGAGCAGGGAACGCACTATGTTGGAGTTGCCACAGGTTTCGTCCTCGCGATCGATGGAGGTCCGGTCTTGTATCACTCCGGCGATACAAACGTCTTCGGAGATATGAAGCTGATTGCCCGGCTCTATCATCCTGAGATTGCAATGCTCCCGATTGGCGGCTTTTACACCATGGGGCCAAAGGAAGCCGCACTCGCCGTCGAGTTGCTGCAGCCAAAGATGGTTCTACCGATACACTTTGGGACATTCCCGCCATTAACAGGAACACCGAAGGAGCTGGCCTCGCTGATTCATGACGGCATTCGAGTCATTCAATGTGAGCCTGGAGAAATGGTCGAGTAACTAATTGGGTCGCACGTCCCCAAAACACAAAGGCTGGCACGAGCCAGCCTTTGTGTAATCCCGGACTAATGCTACTTCCCAGCTGCAGCTCTTTTTTTCTGTTCGGCCCAGCGCCTCTTTACGGCCTCGGCAATGCGTTTGCGCCCTTCGGGCGTAAGGTTGCGTTTTTTTCTTGCAACTTTCTTACCGGCCCGAGCAACTCCATGCTTCCCGTTCGAGACGCCATTGAGCAGCGAGCGCGCCTGTTGCAATTGGGCAATCTCGCGATCGATTTGCGTTAGAATCTCTGAAACTCCCATAGCTCCTCCTATACCCGCTCATAAGTGGCCCACTGAACGTGGCATGTACATCACCAAGTGTTCGCGATTAGCAATTTGTGTTCTGAATCACAATACGCAAATCCGGTCCGATTTACAAACAAAAAAGCAAAATCTCCTGCGGGCTCTGAAGGCCTTTGGAAAGCTATAGGTAACCAAACCAAATACCTTCATGTAACTAAAGCGCAGTACGAAAAGATACTTGGAAGAGGCTCCGAAGCCGAAAGCGCCATACACTTCGACATAGATAACTAAAGTTACTTATGGAATGGATCGGAATTGCCTGCCTATGGCGAAAAAATAGAAGTGCATTGATGTTTCGCGCTCTATATCTTCTCTCTTGAGAAAGATCTCAAAATCTCTTGGAAGGAAAAATCTAAAGCTCGCGAGTATATTTTACGGTTTGCGACTTTTGACTGGTTTGAGCAGGGGGCGGAGGTGGCCCCGGTAGTTCCTGGTTGCCCATACGCAGACTCGGCGCCTCTGCAGCACGATAATTGCGCAGTTCGCGCAATATCTCCGCCTTTTCGCGAGCATATTGGCCGGCCAGCCGAGTCAATGCGTAAGTGATGATGTCGCTGTGGTGCAAATCCTGCACCGAAGGGTCGCGCTTCATATTCAGCCACAACCTATGCACCAATTGCACATCGTCGGGACTGAGCGTCGGAGCGTGAGGCCCGATATAGAACACGCTGGTCTCACCACTCGAACCGATGACAAAGAAATTGAACTGACGCTTCGGCTCGGGCAGTGCTTCCCAGGCTTGTCCAAGATGAAACGCCTGATCTTCTGGACTCATGGAGCTGGAAATCCCCGAAACAACGGAGTCAACTTCGAGCGAGTTTGCGCCTTGTGCCAACGCGGCGAAAATGTCTCCCGCCGGAACCACCAGCAGGGAAACCTTTTTGCCAAAACTTTCAGCCACTGAAACTGCCTTGGTAAAGAGCATCTGCTCATGTTCGCTGAAGCTCTGTTGCTCGGCACTTAGATATTCGGGCCCCCCAGCGCCCATCATGCGAACGCTCAGCACGACAACATCGCGATCTTCTGTTTTCGTTCGCGATAGCACCCACTTCAGCGCGACAGGATTCACCGCATCGTGCATTGTGACCATAATTGCGCCGGGGCGAATAGCTACCGATTCTCTGCTGATGTTGTCCTGGTGCTCCAGTTGAAAATGATCTTTCATCTGGCGGGCAGTTAGCGCGTGCTTGCGCAGATTCTGCCGCTCGGAGACGGTGAAAATAATAAAGAATGCTGCCGCAAACAGTAACCCGCTGACCGTGGCAACCGACTTTGTAAAGAGATTCGTGATAGCCGTTGAAAGCAAGACAAGGAAGACGCAAAAAAGTCCGACGGGAACTTCCATCTTCCCGATTTTTATATTTGGTGGAACCTTCCATCCGCGTTCGCCATGATACTTCCAGCGCAGGACGAGCATGGCGAGGCTGTTGAAGGTAAATGACCAGATCACGCCGAAGGCATAAGCCTCGCCCAGGGTGATGACATTGCCGCGGCTCACGATAATCGTGAACATTTGGAGTCCGAATACAAGGTTCACAATCCGATGGCTTGTTCCAAATCTCGGATGCGGTTTGCGGAACCAGTCAGTCAGAACTCCATCTTCTGCCACGCGCATCAATACTCCCGTCGAACCGATCATCGACGTATTGATGGCGCCGGAAAGAATGAGAAAACCCACAAACACTACAAAAATGCGAAACGCGATGCGCCAGAACTCGGGTCCGACCATGTACATTGCGAGGCCCGCGATCAAGTTGTCCTGATAGATGTGGGTCCGCTCAAATGTCGGAATAAGCATGGAAGCCAGCAACGTTGCGCCGCCGGTGAAGATCAGGCTATAGATGGCAATGACAATGGCCGCGCGCTTGAGATTCTTCAGCTTCGGATGCTCTATCTCGCGATTGACTTGGGCCAGGCTCTCTTCGCCGGACATGGCGAGAATCGAGTGGCCAAATGCCATCAGGATTCCGAACATTCCCAGGATTGGGACGTACCGGGTTCCTTTGAGGAATCCCAGCGCATCGTCACTGAATTTAAGATTCCCTGAGACGGGCGCGGGTGGAAGATGGGCGCCCCGGATAAGTACCGAATAGCTTCCCCATATCAGCAGGATGACCACCATCACAGTGGTGATTTGCATGACCCGCAAAGCCTTGTCGCTTGATTCTTCGATGCCCTTGATGTTCTGCCACCAGTAATAAATGGTGACAGCGGCCGCAAATACGGCCGATGTTGAATTCATCGCAAACTGGAAGGGGTTGCCGTGCGAGTCCATGAGCGCAGGCGGCAGCCAGTGACTTTGCGCTGCAACCACCATTAACTCGTTCATCATCCCGGTAATATATTGGCCGGCCGAAACTCCGGAGATCGGTCCCGTCAGGATGTAATCGAACATCAAGGCCGAGACGCTTAGCTTGGCAAACGTACCGCCGAGAGCCTCTTTTACGACGCGATAAACGCCGCCGCGCGTGAACATCGAACAGCTCTCGACGTAGACTGCGCGGACCGCGAAGCTGAACAGCATGATGCCGAGAATGAACCACGGAGCTGCCGCTCCAACTGCCTGCTCGGCAATGCCGCCTGCATAAAACGCAGAGGACCCAAGATCATTGAGAACGATGGCAGCAGCGCGCCAGAAGGAGATGAACGTGAGCATCACGGAGGATGCCACGATGAGCCGGACGCGGTCCGAAGGTGGGGCTACGGTCGTTCGATTAGAGGCCATCAGCAGGTACCGACACAACTGCCGGTCGTTCAGAGTCTTGAAGGAGCGAAAATCCCGCCGCCCTCGGCTGAGTGTATTTCTGAATGATTACTTAGTCAATGAAATTGCGAGGCGGTTCCGAATAGTTACAAACACGTGCCAAGAGTCACGATGCGATGGTTACTCATCCCCAAACAATTCCTTCGCGTCTTCGACAAAACTTATCAACACTACGACCGTGGAACCCAACAGGCCGACGAAGAACATAACCTCGAGGAGCCGCATGCCAAGGATTGCGATCTGCATGCTTTCGATTGTAGCGGTTTTTTGCTGCATCTCCCACCAACAAAACGGAGATTCGTCAGTCGCCACAAAGGCAAAGGATGGTTTGGGCGGCCTTGAATGAAAGGGTCCGACAAAGCGCGCTTAAACGCGATGCAGTAAACTCGCCGCAGAATGCATCGTGGTTCGTGGAGATTATGGGCTGCTGCCGGACTGTCTGCAGGCCTGCTCGAATTGCCGTTCCCATTGGCGGGGCCGATGCCTCCCTGGCGCAGCGTATTTGCCTGGTTTGGGCTTGTCCCGCTTCTGTGGGCAATTCTGTCCCCTGCGCAGATTGAGCGTCCGCGTCCTTTACGCCGCGCATTCCTGTTGTCTTATCTCTGCGGATTCCTCTGGTACTGCGGCAACTGCTATTGGGTTCGTGACACGATGCTGCGCTATGGCGACATGCCTCCGATGGCCCCAACATTGTTGCTGATCGGATTCAGCCTGGTACTGGGTCTCTATTTTGGCCTTTTTGGGCTGAGCGTGATGCTGGTGCGCCGGGCCACGGGCAGCGCGCGTCTTGCACTGGCCGCTGCGCCAATTCTGTGGTCCGCTCTCGAGCTTGCGGCAGCGCGCATCACCTGTGTGCCCTGGGACCAATTGGGCTACTCGCAAATCGACAACATGACGATCAATCAGCTTGCACCCTGGACCGGCGTGTATGGCATCAGTTTTTTGCTGGTGGCGGTGAATGCACTCATCGCCGGCTTGCTGGTTCTGAGTAACCGAAAGCAGCGGCTTGTGTTCGGCGCAGTTGGGATACTTCTGCTGCTGGGAGGATGGTCTGGCATCTTGCTGCCTGCGCCCACTGCCGCCACCGCAGCCACAGCCGTACTGATTCAACCCAATCTCGATGTCGGCTCCGAGGATGCATGGCCTGGCGCCCAATGGGCGACTCACATGGATCAGTTCGCTCATCTAGCAGAAGAGCAATGCAAGACCTACATCGCCGGCATTCCGCAAACCGGCGCGGCGAGTGGCGAAATTGTCTGCCCGCCGTATCCCACGCACCCGGACCTCATCGCGTGGCCCGAATCTCCAGCACCATTCGCCGAGCAGGATCCGCGATTTCAGCAGGGCATGGCCTCCTTGGCGCGTGCCGCTCAGGCGCCAATCGTTGTCGGTTCCGTCGGAATGGATGTTTCCCCTGTGGATCAGACCTGGAGAGATTACAACTCCGCACTCATCGTCGGCGCAGATGGCTCCCATATTGGCCGCTACGACAAGATTCACCTCGTCCCGTTTGGTGAGTACATTCCTTTCAAAGACCTGCTGTTCTTTGCCCACAAACTGACTGGCCGTGTCTCCGGGTTCACGCGCGGCGACGAACGCAAAGTATTCCACCTCGGCGGTCATCGCTATGGCATTTTCATCTGCTATGAAGCGGTGTTTGCCGACGAGGTGCGGCAGTTCGCGCGGCACGGTGCTGAGGTGCTGGTAAACATCAGCGACGATGGATGGTACGGGGATACCAGCGCGCCGTGGCAGCACTTGAACATGGTCCGGATGCGCGCTATCGAGAATCGGCGATGGCTCCTGCGCGATACCAACAACGGTGTCACAGCGGCGATCGATCCCTACGGTCGCGTGCGCCAGAGCATTCCGCGCCACCAGACTGATGCGTTGCCGGCGGAATATGGCTTTCGCGACGACATCACCTTCTACACGGCGCACGGGGACGTTTTCGCCTGGGTATCTTTCCTCTTTAGTTTGGCACTTGTGGGCTGGTCCGTCAGAAAACTGTTGCTTGCTAGAATTAACCAAGTAGGTTAATATCGGGAATGGAGAAGCGCTCCCCGAACTGTGCGCTGTCCGTTGTTCGGGAGTTGATCGAGGCAGGCAAAGTGCGGACCACGCACACTGCGCGAGTCGGCGCGGTTGCCTTGGGGTTCGGCTACTCCGAGATGCTGGCGGTGGTGTTGGCGCTCAAGCCGGCGGACTTCTACAAGAGCATGACTACTTATGCCGATCACACGATCTGGCAAGATGTATACCGGCCCAGACCACGGCTGGAGATGTGTATTTGAAGCTGACGGTGATCGACGATGTGCTGATCGTCTCCTTTAAGGAGCTTTGAAGATGAAATGTCCGGTTTGCGGAGCGGCTGAGTTGATCGCGGATACGCGCGACCTACCGTATACCTACAAGGGCGAGACCACCACGATTCCCGGAGTGAAGGGTGAGTTTTGCCCTGCGTGCGCCGAGTCCATTCTGGATGGCGCCGAATCGGACCGCGTGATGCGCGAGATGCGGGATTTTTCCCGGCAGGTGAACGCATCCATCGTTGACCCCGAGTTCATCGTCAAGGTGCGCAAGAAGCTCGCGCTCGATCAGCGCGAAGCAGCCGAGATCTTCGGTGGCGGCGTCAACGCGTTTTCACGCTACGAGAACGGCACAACCAAGCCGCCTTTGGCGCTGGTGAAATTGCTCAAGGTGCTGGATCGTCATCCCGATCTGCTTGATGAGATCAAGGTGGCGTAGCAAACCATGGGCGTATCGCACCGTACCCTACTATCAAGTCCGGGAATCCGGGCTGGGGGCAGCCAGATTTGAATAGTTGCCAGATTGGGAGCTGTGCCACCCGCCCCCGAGGCTATGACTTTTGAAGGAAGGCTGGATGGATTCTGCTAAGAAACAGCATGAACGATTCTTACTGGACCGATTTCTTGAGCTTCGAAGAATATCGCCCTCATCCATCAAGCCATTAGATCCGCCTGATTTCCTAATCGACCTTGAAGGGCGAAAGGTCGGTATCGAGGTGACTGAGCTTTTCATTCGGCGCAATAAATCGGAGGAACCTCCCCAACCGAAGCGAGAACCCCTTCTCCAAGCAGTAGAGTCAATTACCAACCTGATTGTGTGCAAAGCGCGAGAAATTTATTTCGCCG
>Ga0302326_10011092_pt1 | contig 19449 bp, 18 predicted proteins | sample Palsa_T0_3_FD_202264 | JGI IMG/M metagenome (GOLD analysis project Ga0302326, IMG submission 202264) | Peat permafrost microbial communities from Stordalen Mire near Abisko, Sweden - Palsa_T0_3 | ecosystem: Environmental > Terrestrial > Soil > Palsa > Peat permafrost | place: Sweden: Abisko...
GTGATATAGCAGCGTCCATGTCTTCGGATCGATCACGAAGACCTCGGCGGTTCGGTTGACTCCCCACGCCTCGCCGACCTGTTGCGTGCGATCGAGCAAGATCGTCATGCCGAATCCGAATTCCTCAGCCTCGTGTTGCACGGCATCGCCCGTGTCTTGCAGGGTCGGATTCAGCAGCAGAAATTCGACGTCCTGCGATCGATAACGCTCGCGAATTTCACGTAGAGCCGGCACCGCCAGACGCACGATCGGGCAGCCGTTGCTTTGGGTCATGATGACGACCGCTCTTTTCCCCGATAGTGCGTACAGCTGATGCGCGGCGCCGGTTTGATCTTTCAGGGTGAAATCCGCAACGTGACCGCCGGGTGCGAGCACGCCCGCCGACGCTGCGCCGCAGGCCGCACACAGCACCAAGACCTGCATGTATCGAGCGCGGATCATCATCCGCCGGATCATGGACTGGTTTGAGCGGTGCGCGTCGGGTTCGCATCCAAAGCGAGGTAGCGAAAACGAATCACGCCGAACAACATCTCGTCCCAAGTTTGCTGCCCCCAGGGAACTTCGCGATTGGGGTCCGGATTGGCTTTATTTTGTGTGGAATTGTCGTACGTCATGCTGTACTTCACGGCAGTTCCCGCCGGCAATACGATGGGAGCCTTCAATACGTACGTCGTCTGCCAGTTGAATTCGTATCGCGGGACATTGAGCAGGACCTCTTCGTGGCCATCAGGGTATTGCGCAACGAACTCGGCTGCGGCTCCTCGAAAATGCGCGTGCGGATGCAGGCTGTAGACCAGCACTTCGCGATCGAACTTGTAGACCGCATCGTTCGTATAGGCTTTGGTGTTGGCGGGAATCTTGATGCGCGGATTTGCCATGATTGCCGCGCGATAGCGATACTGCGGCGGCTTGTCCATGAAGTACAAGCCCATTTGCGTCACGTCCGACACCGGTTTGCCATTCACCGTGTAGTGCGCTTGAAAGCCGAATTTCGCGCCCTTCTTGAGCAAAATGCCGCTCTCCGGCGGTATTTGCAGCGGCTCGGAACCCGGCACGTAATCGGCGAGACTGCCATCGGTGTTGTCGCGCTTGTCGCCGGGCGCCATTTCGCCGCCGATCGTCGCGATAATGTGATGCAGGTTAGAGCGCGCACCCGGCAAGAAATCCACCGCGCGCACCCACACGTCGTGATCGAGGGGATTGTCGACCGTCCACATTTGATACGGGATGACGCCCGTGGCAGGCACATCGAACTTTGGCAAATTGACCACGAGATCCGGCGTTCCCAAGGCCCACACCGGCCAATCTTTTTTAACTTCGGTCAAAGGATCGGCGCCGCCACCGCGCGGAGATCCGGCTTCTATCCAGTGCACCAGCGTCTTGGTCTCCTCCGCGGTCAGAGATCGATCGTTGCTGAACACGCCATAGTGAGGATCCGCGTGCCACGGCGGCATGCGCTTGGTTCTCACCACCTCGCGGATCATGGGCGAGAAACCCCGCACCAAGTCATAGTTCGACATCTGCCACGGGGCGATACCCCCTTCCCGATGACAGGCGACGCAGTGCGTACTCAACATGGGCGCGATCGTCTTCTCGTAAGAGATCTTTGCATGGGCGCTGCGGCGATCACGTTCCGGCATCACGATGTCGCAGCCGGCGGCATCGGTGTGGCTCACCTTGACTGGCGCGCCGGCCAGCGTGGCATCCAGCGCCGCGGCGACATAGTGATTTCCGCCCTTCTCAGCGGCTCCTCGATATATGACTTTCCAATCCTGCGGATTGACGATCAGCACCTCGCCGTTGCGTGCAAACCCCAAGGATTCACCGATGAGCTGCAGCTCGTCGGTTAGAACCGGTAGGTTGGCGCCGTCGGCCTTCACTTCCTTGGCGATCGACTCGGGTGTGTCCTTGAGGTTTGAGTCGATGGCCAGAAACTCGACTCCCTGGGCTTGGTAGTGCGCGCGCAGCGCATCCAAGGCCTTCGCGGCGGCGCGCGAGGCGGCGCAGCCATTGCCGGCGGCCAGCAGCACCACGGCCTTCATATCCGACAGATAGTAAAGTTCGTGAGACTGGCCGTTTTCATCGTTCAGGCGGAAGTCATCGACGACATCGCCTGGGCTCAACGCAAAAACTGACCCCGAAACGCAGCACAGCGCCGCTACACCCAAGCCAAAATGCCGCAAATCCGTCATGAACGAACGCTCCCGTTATTAGGCTCCGATTGTACTACCGAGGATGGCCTTCGGGTCGAGCCAGAGCGAGGGTTCTGCCAGACGGAATTACTCGCCGTTGACCGCCTTGAGAATGGCCGCGGTATCCGCCCCCAGCAGCGGTGCAGCGCGGCCGATCCGTCCCGGGGTCTCGGACAATTGCACGGGCACCCCAATGACCCGAATCGGTCCTGCCACGGCATGCTCGACAACAGGTGTCATATTGCGCGCCGCGGTTTGCTCATCGTCGATCACTTCCTTGAGATTGCGCACCACGGTGGCAGGCACGCCGTGCCGCGCAAGCAATTCGACCCAATGCGCGGCGGGGCGCGAAAGAAACATCGCTTCGAGCATCGGCTCGAGGACACCGCGATTCTTCACGCGCAATGGATTCGTATTGTAATCAGGGTGAGTGGAGAGTTCTGTTCGGCCGATTGCCTCGCAAAAGCTCTTCCACAGCTTATCGCTCGCCACCGCCACCGTAATTTCCCGGTCCTCGCACACAAAATTCCGATAAGGAACGATGCCGTCGAACAACGTCCCCATGGGCTTGGGCACCACGCCTGAGGCCAAGAAGCGCGAGAAGCTTGGCAGCATGGTCGACATCACCGTATCCATCATGGAGACATCGACGAACTGTCCACGGCCGGTGCGATGGCGAGCCTCGAGCGCCATCATCGCGCCGATCAGGGAGAAGAGCCCTGCCGTGATATCCGCAATCGAGTGTCCGGTCTTGACTGTTTCACCCGCGGCGGTTCCCGTGATGCTCATCAGTCCCGACGCGGATTGGATGATCAAGTCCATCGCCGGTTCGAGACGCCTGGGACCCGTCTGTCCGTAACCTGAAATCGAGACATAAATGAGGCGCGAATTTGCCGCTGACAGGGATGCGTAATCCAGGCCGAGGCGGTTCATGGTGCCGGGCCTGAAATTCTCGACCAGGAAATCGGCCTGAGCGGCCAGTTTTCGGCAGACCTCGAGCCCCTCGGATGTTTTTAAATCAATGGCAAGACTTTGTTTGCCGCTGTTCAGGCCAACGAAATAAGAGGCATCGGCGCCATTGAAGGGCGGCCCCCAAGTGCGTCCAATGTCCCCCTCCGGACCTTCAACTTTGATCACCTTGGCACCGTAGGCCGCCATCAGCATGGTGCAGTAGGGGCCGGCCAGGGCATGGGAAAAATCGAGGACGGTCAAGCCGTCCAATGGCGCGCTCGGATTTGTCATGGCACGGAATCTTAGTCCATCGACTTCGGCTTGTCCCGCGCTGCGCAATCCTCGTGTATCGTTTCAATACCTGGAGGTCTCAATGAAGCCATCGCTGTTTGCGCATCCGTTTGCCTCTTACTGTCAGAAAGTATTGATTGCACTCTACGAAAATGGCACGGACTTTACCTACCGCAAATTTGGCCCGGAAGATCCCACCGCGATGAGCGAATTGGCACAGCTTTGGCCTCTCAAGAAATTCCCCGTGCTCCTCGACGAGGGGCAGACTTACGTGGAATCGAGCGTCATTATCGAGCATCTCGCAATCCGCTATCCCGGAGCCGTTGAACTTATTCCCAAAGATCGGCAAGGCGCGCTCGAAGTTCGGATGATGGATCGCTTTTTTGACAATTACGTCATGACACCGATGCAGAGAATCGTCGCGGACTTTATGCGCGCGACGAGCGATCGCGACCCGTTGGGCGTCAAAGAAGCGCGGTCACTGCTCGATTCGGCCTATGGCTGGCTGAATGGAGTGATGACAAAACGAGCCTGGGCGAGCGGCGCCGACTTTAGCCTGGCCGATTGCGCCGCTGCGCCGTCGTTGTTCTACTCGGACTGGGTGCATGAAATCCGCGACGAATACCCGCAGGTGCGCACCTATCGCGCGCGGCTTCTGGCGCGGCCCTCGGTGGCTCGAACCGTGGATGAGGCCCGGCCCTTTCGCCAGTTTTTTCCACCGGGAGCGCCGGATCGCGACTAGGTACCTGCCCGAGTATTGCTGAACAGTTCGCGCATTTTGCCAATGCCGAACTTCCAAACCTGATCGGCGTGTATGTGCGGCATGGAAGGTATTTCAGCCGGATTCACCACTACATCCACAATGACCGGACCCGGCGTCGACAGTGCCTCCGCCACCGTATCGCGCAGAGCATTCGGCTGCGTGACACGGAATCCTTTTGCCCCGCATGCTTGCGCGTACATGGCAAAGTCCGGGTTCTTAAAGGTCGCGCCCTCGGCGAACACCGGCAGACCGGCCTCTTCCATTTCGAGATGCACCAGTCCCCAACCCGCGTTGTTGAACACGAACACTTTCACCGGCAAGCCGTGCTGCGCCGAGGTGATGAACTCTTGCATGAGCATGGCGAATCCGCCGTCGCCGCACATGACGATGACCTGGCGTTTCGGATCCAGCGCCTGAATACCATTCGCCATTCCCAATGCCACGCCCACCGCGGCGTTGTTGAATGAACCGGTGATTTTTTGCTGATCTCGCGGGCGCAGCCAGTTGGCCGTCCAGAGCGTGACCTCTCCCGTATCGACGCAAAACACCGCGTCCGGGGCGGCGAGATCGCTGACCACGCGGGCCAGGGCTTGAGGGTGAATGCGATCTTTGCTGCGGGATGGGTCCGCCTTTTCCGCAAGCATCTCGGCCCAGGATTGCCAGCTCTTCTGAGCGGAACGCAGGAAGCGGTCATCGACCTTCGGCTTGACTCGCTCGAGCAGGCCTTGGACGCAGAGCCTGCTCGAGCCTACCAACGCCTGCGCGACCGGCAAGCGTCGGCCGATGGCAAATGCGCGCTCATCGATCTGAATGACCTGAGCCTTTTGCGGAAGAAACTCGGAGTAAGGATAATCGCTCCCGATCATGACGAGTACGTCGCAGCCATGCACGGCGTCATAGCCCGCCTTGGAACCGATGAGTCCGAGGCCGCCAATCACCTGGGCATCATCGAAGGGATACATATCCAGCGCGCGATACGTGTGGACGATGGGCGCACAGAGCTTCTTCGCCAGCTCGGCAATTTCTGCCTTGGCAGAGTGGGCCCCGAATCCCACGAACAGCACCACTGACGATGCGCCGTCGATGATTCGAGCCGCGCCTGCCAGGTCCAGATCTGAGGGGGCGGTTTCCGGCAGCGGCCGCAGCGTCGCCAGGCTGCTCACCGATTTGGACGTCTTGGCGTCGAACACGTCTTGCGGAATATTGAGCAAGGCGACGCCCCGCGATCCATATGCCGCCGCGATCGCCTCATGAATCTGCGCGGGTGCTGCATCTGCAGAATTGACCGAGGCGGCATATACGCACGCGTCGCGGAAGGCTTGTACGTGATTGGCCGCTTGTAAGTAATCGATGCCGCCCAAGCGGGTCGGAACATCGCCGGCGATGGCGAGCACCGGTGCATGATCGTGGCTTGCTTCGTACAGGCCGGCCAGAAGATGCGTGGCTCCGGGTCCCGTCGTTCCCGCGCAAACACCAAGCCGCCCGGTCAGTTTTGCCTGGCCGGTGGCGGCGAGCGCGGCGCCCTCCTCGTGTCGAACCCCGAGCCACTTCACACGCTTGTCGCGGCGAATAGCATCCGTGAAAGGGTTCAACGCATCTCCTACCACGCCAAACACTTGGGAGACGCCAAGATCCGCCAGTGTCGCCGTTAGTACTTCGCCCACCGTTCGGCTCATGGCAGTCTCCTAGATTTAGAACTTAGGCGGCGCGTGGCTGGTGACTGCCCCGTTGATGATGGAGCGAGCGCTTGGTCGCGCGGGTCGCGAGGATTCCAATGCTCGAGGCAACCAATACCCCCGTTGCCAGTGCGATCCAGGGATAATTCTGCACGTAGTCGTTGAAGGACGCTGCGACATCTCGAACCTTCACGTGTGGCCGAGCGGGGGCGCTGTTCAGTGCGACTCGGGTCTGCCCCATGGAGCGATGCAGTTTGTCACGCAATTCCTGGATTTCCGGGCCGCGCTGATCAGCCAACTTGGCGAGCAGTTTCTCGGTCTGGTCAAACAAGTCGTTCAGCTTATGTTCTGGGTCCATCGTTCACTCCTCGCAAACGGCGCTAGATGTGCTCGTCTCGAATTCGGCCGCCCAACGCAGCCGCAACGCTCGCTATAAAGGCGCCAATCAGCATGGAAAGGGCCAGATAAATCGACGCCTCGGCCGCAGCCTTTCTTGCTGCGTCCGCTTCTGTCTTCAGCTTCGCCTGCGCTTGGGTCACAGCCGTGACGAAGTTGTCCACGCGAGCTTGCGCGTCGGCCTGCGAAGCTCCCGTGCGTGCGCTCACCTGGTCAATGAGGTAGGCGCGGTCGGCAGCCGAGATGCTACCGTCAGCAAAGCCATTTGCCGCGATATGCGACGCTTCCAGGCGCGCGTCCCCCAACAATGCAGCGCCGCCGAAAGTTGAAGACCTAAACAGCTTGTCAACGTCGTATGCCGACACCGGCGAATTAGCATTCGGCGGCCCCGCCATCATGGCCGCTGCGGGCCCCGCCGCGCGACCTGCCGCACCAACCGCCGACTTTAACGAGCTTGCGCCGACCGCGACCACAAGAATCGTGGCAACCGCCCAAGTTATGAGCCCGTGGGCGGTATCTCGAAAGAACACTTCGTGCGGATGCGTTCCCATCCAGCGGGTGCGTAATCGCCCCGCGATATAGCCCCCCAACGCCGCTGAAATCCACTGCGTAACAATGAGCCAGATCGCCGTCGTCACGGCAAAGCTCGTTACCGATGCACCGCGGTCCGGCCAGGGTGAAAGCGAAGCAAATCCGACGCCCGATCCCAGAGCGACGAGAATGACTGTGCTTGCCGCGGCGACAAAAGCGCCGGCGATAATGGACTGCCAGGACGCGGCGGATTTTGCGGTAGGCAATCCGCCATCTATCGCGACGGCGGTTCCAGCGATTATTGTTTCTGCCACGTCAGCCCCCTTAGCGATGCGAACACATCGCCAACAGCAATATGATCGGTAGGGGAACACCCAACATCCAAAGCAATATTCCGCGACCCATGTTAAGCCCCCTTTTTGTAGCGTTTTTGAATGAGCGCCGTCGCCCGCTATTGCTTGCCGAATACTGCAGCGGATGAGCCGGCCGCGGTATCGCTGCAATGATTGAAGAGGTGTAAGGGGTTTCTTACGGGGCGCCGCAAACCTCAGTGCGCTGCAGCGCTTTTGCTGTCTTCATTTGCCCGATGAATGATGAAGTTACGAATGGCGGTGGCATCATCGCGGCTCAATGCGTTCTTGAAGGAAGCCATTCCCGCATCTTTCAGCGCGCCATCGAGGACGATGTTGTAGAAGAAGTCCATGCTCAAAAAATTCGAAGCACGCAGATCCGGCACCACTCCGCCGCCGATGGCATGCTCACCATGGCAGGCGCTGCAATACTGATCGAAAAGAGGTTCACCGCGCGTGATGGAAGCCGCATCTGCAGGCTCCGGCGGAGGATTGATGACAATCGCGCGCGGCTCGAGCGGTGGCAATGTGCCGGTACCGCCGAGTTTGAATACGAGCAGCCGGCTCACATTGCGCAAATTACCCGACATTGCCGCGGCTTTGCCGCCGCTCAGGGCATAGCTGCCGCCCCAGCCGGAAAGCACGGCAATGTATTGTTCGCCCGCCACCTCGAAGGTGCTGGGCGCCGCAATGATTCCCGACTGCGCAAACATCGACCACAATTTTTCGCCATTGTCCGCGCGGTACACATTGAAGTTTCCGGCCGCATCGCCCTGCGCCACGATGTTGCCGGCGGTTGTGACCACACCGCCGTTCCAAGGCCCCTTGTAGGCCACGCGCCACGCTTCGCGTTGACGCACCGGATCCCAAGCAAGCAAGAATCCTTCGTCCTGTGGCGTCAGTGATGCCAGCGCGACGCCCAAATTCCAGCCTATCGGAGCGATGGGCAGGCTCGGCAGCGGCAAGTAGCGGATGGGAACCTGTTGCGCAGGAATGTACACCAGTCCGGTTTTCGCATTGAAAGCCATCGGCTGCCAATTGTGCGCGCCCAAGGGACCGGGCTTGATATCAACCGGCTTGCCCGTTTCGCTGTACCGGGCTTCTTTGTTTTCGATCGGGCGACCGGTCTTTACATCGACGCCGGTGGCCCAGGTCGTAGGCACGAATGCCTTGGCGGAGATCAACGCGCCGCTCTTTCGGTCCAGCACATAGAAAAATCCATTTTTGTTGGCCTGCATGAGCACGTGGCGAGGCTTGCCGTCGACATTCAGATCGGCCAGGACCAATTGCTGAACGGCGTCGAAGTCCCACTCCTCGCCGGGCGTCGCCTGGTAGTGCCACGCGTACTCGCCCGTGTCGGCGTGCAGCGCAACTATCGAGGCGAGATATAAATTGTCGCCCATCCCGGCGCTGCGCGCGGATCGCGCCCATTGCACTCCGTTGCCGACGCCGAAATACAGCAGATTGAGCTTCGGATCGTAGGAAATCGCGTCCCACACCGGACCGCCGCCGCCCAATTTCCACCATTCTCCCGACCAAGTTTTCGCCGCACGCGCCATCGCCTCGTTTTCAAAGGGCTTGGACGGGTCGCCGGGGACGGTGAAGAATCGCCACGCCAACTTTCCTGTTTCCGCATCGTAGGCCGAGATGTAGCCGCGCGTGCCGTACTCGCCGCCGCTATTGCCGATGATCACGTGTCCGCGGATGACCCGCGGGGCTTGGGTGATGGTGTAGGGCTTGGTGGTATCGACGGTGAGCGTGCTCCACACCGGCTTGCCGGTCGCCGCATCGAGCGCCACGAGCCGTCCGTCGTAAGCTCCCACATAAATCTTGTGATTCCACGCGGCGACGCCGCGATTGCCGACATCGCAGCAGGCATTCACGCCCAGTTCGCGGCGCACCTGAGGGTCATAGGCCCAGAGCAATTTGCCGCTGCGCGCGTCGTAGGCCTTCACCAGGCTCCACGCGGTGGACACATACAGCACACCGTCGACGACCAGCGGCGTCGCTTCCTGTGCCCGGTTGGTGTCAAGGTCCGCGAACCACGCGAGGCCCAACTTTTTTGCATTCTGGTCGTTGATCTGCTTGAGCGGGCTGTAGCGCTGTTCGCTGTACGTTCGGCCATAGGAAAGCCAATTACCGGGCTCCGTATCCGCATTGGCGATTCGCTCGCCATCCACCGGCCCGCCGCCGGTTTCCGCTGAACGCGCGGCAGCGCCAGCGAAGCCGCATAGCGACGCGACAGATATGAGCAACGCCCCGTGGCATGCGAATCGGCGGCTGTTCATCCTTCCCCCAATATCTCTTTACTTACTTGTCAGTCCTTTCCGCGGGGTTCATACGTGAACTTTTGGCCCGCAAGCGCAGCGGCATACATCAAGCCGCCCTTGGCAATGGTGAATACCGCCATGCCATCGTTGTAGATGCCATCGGTGTTGGCGTCTCTCTTTCCCGCGCTCGCGCCGGAGGTCACGCCGTCGGTCCCCACGCTGGCATTGGCCCCGGCGGTGACCGCGATCGCGCTTGCGCCGGCCGAGAATTCAAAGTTGCCGGACTCGAATTGGTCGAGCGCACGCTTGTCCTGAAAGAAGATAATTTGAGTGAAGTCCTTGCCGCCGGCCTGAAATCCGACGCTCAGCTGCTTCATGGTCGCATCGCCGACAAGCCGCCCCTGGACGTACACGCGGCCTTTGCCGAAAGCGCCACCCACGACAAAGCCGCCCTCACCGATGTTGGGAAAAACGGCGTACGCATAGCTGTTTTTAAAAAATGCCGCGCTCTCGCCCGCATTCTTGAATAACGAAATCGTGTCCTCATACTTGTCGGCCTTGGCGACTCCGGCCACCAGGAACAGCGCTGCGAAAAACACTACAAACTGATTGATTCGCTTCATATCATCCTCAACATGATGGTTTGTTACTTAGGTCACCACTTCGGTATCACCACTTCAATCTCATCGATGAAGCACCAACTCCAATCCTCTCCGGGCTCAAACGAGGAGACGATTGGATGACCGGTCGAACCGGCATGCTTGCGCGCGTGCCGATTTTTTGAGTCGTCACAGCAGCCAACATGACCGCACGTGCGGCACAAGCGCAAATGCACCCACGTGTCGCCCATTGCCAGGCATTCTACGCAACCATCGCCGGAGGGCACGACGCGCTTGACGCTGCTCAAATGAGTGCATCCCGCATGACCCCTACGCATTGTCCCCTCTCTCGCAAATGAATAGTATGTAGCTCGACTTATAGCAGAGCGCGCAGAAAAATGGACCTGTCCCAGCTTCCCGACCTTCGCGCCGGAATCGAATTCCGCGATATCGCGGACGGAGCCATCGTTTCGGGCCGCGTCGACTCCGAAGAAGCGATTCTGGCGAGGCGCGGCGAGGAGTGTTTCGCAGTGGGCGCACAATGCACCCACTATCACGGCGCGCTTGCCGCAGGTTTAACCGTCGGCGACACCATACGCTGCCCTCTGCACCACGCCTGCTTCAGTCTTCGCTCTGGGGCGGCGCTGCGCGCGCCCGCCTTCGATCCGATTGCCTGCTGGCGCGTTGAACGCATCGGCAGCAAGGTCTTCGTCCGTGAGCGAAAGCCTGAGCCCAAACCCGCTGCGCCGCCCAGCGCCGGCAAAGCGCCCGCATCGGTGACCATTATTGGCGGCGGGGCGGCCGGTTTCGCAGCCGCGGACCGCCTGCGCCACCTAGGCTATCCGGGCCGCATTACCATGATCAGCGCGGATGCCGCGGCGCCCTACGACCGGCCCAATTTATCCAAGGATTTTTTGATGGGCACGGCGCCCGCGGAATGGATGCCCTTGCGCAGCGCCGACGACTACTCGGAGCGCAACATCGAGCTGCTCCTCAACTCGCGGGTGCAATCGCTCGACCTCATGCAGCGCAGCGTGCAGCTCGAGGGCGGCCGAAAGCTCGAATTCGACGTCATGCTGCTGGCGACCGGGGCCGAGGTCGTACGGCTGGATATTCCCGCCGCCAATGGCGCGCGGCTTCTGTACTTGCGCAGCCTCGCTGACTCGCAAGTCATTATCGCCGCTGCCGAATCGGCGAAGCGCGTTGTGGTGTTGGGCGCGAGTTTTATCGGGCTTGAGGTAGCCGCCTCGCTGCGCCATCGGGGCATCGAGGTACACGTCGTCGGGCTGGAGCAGGTGCTGTTTGAGCGCGTGCTGGGGCCTAAGCTCGGCGCGCTGGTGCGCGAAGTGCACGAATCCCACGGCGTGGTATTTCATTTGGGCACATCAATCGCAAACGTCGACGGCGCGCGCGTCACGCTCAAGGACGGCTCGAGCATTGAGGCCGATTTCGTGGTCGTGGGTGTGGGCGTGCGTCCCGCCATCAAGCTCGCCGAGCAAGCTGGCCTCGCGATCGATCGCGGCGTTCGAGTGAATGAGTATCTCGAGACCAGCGCAACCGGCATCTTCGCCGCCGGCGACATCGCCCGCTGGCCCGATCCGCATTCCGGCGATCTCATCCGCGTCGAGCACTGGGTGGTCGCGGAGCGGCAAGGTCAGGCCGCGGCGCTCAATATCCTAGGATCAAGGCAGCCCTTCGACGCGGTCCCTTTCTTTTGGAGCCAACACTACGACCTCACGATCAATTATGTCGGCCACGCGGAATCCTGGGATGCCATTGACATCGATGGTTCGCTGAACTCGCGCGATTGCGCGGTGACCTATCGGCGTGGCGGGCTTATCCTGGCGGTCGCCACCATATCTCGGGATCTTAAAAGCCTCGAGGCCGAGCGCGATCTTGAGCAAACAAAAGTGAGCGCCTAAGGATGGATAGGCGCGAATTTCTCGTCGCATCTGCGGCCGCTGCGACCGCAGGAGCTGCGCAGATCTCGCCCACGCCATCGACTTCCACCGCCCCTGCGTCGCCGAACACCGTCGTGGAATTGTCGCTCACAGATCTGGCTGCCGCCTTTGCGGATGGGCGCTTGAGTTCGCAACAGCTGACGCAGAGCTATCTTGCGCGCATCGACAAGCTCGACCGGCGCGGCCCAAATTTAGGGTCGGTGATTGAAACCAATCCGCGCGCGCTCGAAATCGCCGCCGCACTCGATGCCGAGCGCAAGGCCCACGGCGCCCGCGGCCCGCTGCACGGCGTTCCGGTTCTGATCAAAGACAACGTCGAGACCTCCGATCACATGATGTCGACGGCCGGCTCGCTGGCACTCCGGGGATGGTTCGCTCCCCAGGATGCGCCGCTGGTCGAGCGCCTGCGGGCCGCCGGGGCCGTGATTTTGGGCAAGAGCAACTTGAGCGAATGGGCCAACTTTCGCTCGACACACTCGATAAGCGGCTGGAGCGGTCGGGGTGGCCAGTGCCGCAATCCCTATGCGACTGATCGCACCCCTTCCGGGTCAAGTTCCGGGTCGGCAGTCGCGGTCTCAGCGAATTTGTGCGCGATTGCCGTGGGCACGGAGACCGACGGTTCGATTGTGAGTCCCGCGTCGATCAACGGCATCGTCGGATTGAAGCCCACCGTGGGTCTGGTGAGCCGTCGCGGCATCGTGCCGATTTCGCACAGCCAGGACACCGCGGGACCCTTGGCGCGCAGCGTCCGCGACGCCGCGGTGATGCTTTCGATCATGGCGGGCCTCGATAATGCCGATGCGGCGAGCGTTGCCGTCGGCGATCGGTTCCAGTCCGACTATGCCCGGTATGTCGATCCAAAAGGTTTGAACGGCGCGCGCTTAGGGATAGCCCGCAGGTTTTTCGCCGACAGCGCACCCTTAAACGGCTTTTTGGATACTTGCATCGCAACGCTCAAATCAGCGGGCGCCGTCATTGTTGACCCGGCGGATTTGCCCATGCACGGTTCAACCGGCGCTGCCGAACAGGAAGTGATGCTGTACGAATTCAAGACCGACTTGAATGCGTACCTCAAGCGCCTGCCGCCCACCTTCCCGGTGCGCTCCCTTTCGGCATTGATCCGCTTCAATGAGGCTCACCGCGATACTGAGATGCCGCTATTCGATCAGGAATTGCTGCGGCAGGCGGAAGCAAAGGGACCGCTGACCGAGAAAGCCTATAAGGACGCGCGTGCCGCGTGCCTGAAAGCGACACGCAGCAACGGCATCGATACGGTCCTGGCGCAACACAAACTCGACGCGATCGTGACTTTGACTTCCGGTCCCGCTTGGCTGATCGATACCGTCAACGGCGATGCCGATTCGGGCGGTTGTTCCTCGCCCGCGGCGATCGCGGGCTACCCGCACATCACCGTTCCGGCGGGCTTGTTTCGCGGCTTACCCATTGGCTTGTCGTTCTTCGGGGCGGCATTCAGCGAACCGACTCTCATCAAGTTAGGTTCGGGATTCGAGGCCGCGGCGCCCGGCCGCACGCCGCCGCACGTTTAGAGGCCCTTATTCGGGTTGATCAAGTACTTCTCACCCGTGGCCCGTTTGGAGTATGCGGCGATGACATCCGGCCGCAACGCTTCTGCCAACGAGATTTCCTGCGAATAATGGCTGGCAAAAGTGGTTTTGAGGTCCCGGGCCACCCGCTCCTTCATTTCCTGAAACGCCAGAGGGCCGATCTTCTCGATATACGGCGTGACCAGCCATCCGCCGATTCCCCAGGCCATGCCGTAATTTCGATTGAGCACCGTGGGACTCATATCCAGCGAGCCGTACAGGTAGACCTGTTTGTGGGTTGTGGAGCCGTAGCGGCTGTACACGCTCACGCCGCGGTTCACGGCGGCCTCCATGCAACCCAGGATTTGCCCGGCCAGCGGGCCGCCGCCAATCGCATCGAAGGCAATTGTGGCTCCCGTCGTCGCCAGGGCATCCGTGAGGTCCTTTAGGAACGTGGCCGAATCCGTGCGGCAGACATGCTCGGCGCCGGCGGCCTTCAGTAAGTCCTCTTGTTCCTGCTTACGGACGATATTCACCAGGCTGACGCCGTCGGTGAGGCAGAGCCGATTGAGCATTTGTCCGAGATTGGAAGCCGCGGCGGTATGCACCAAGGCCTTATGCCCCTCGCGGCGCATGGTGCCGATCATTCCTAACGCCGTGAGCGGATTGACGAAACTCGACGCGCCGTCAGCGGCGCTGGCTCCCTCCGGCAACAGCAGACATTGGTTGACCTTGACGCATCGATATTGTGCGTACATGGCGCCGCCGAGCACAGCGACGGTTTTACCCAGAAGGGCCTGCGCCGGCGCGGAAGCTCCCGCCTCGGTCACCACACCGGCCCCCTCATTGCCGACAGGCATGGAAATGTCGACGCGCGCCGCCATGGCCTGCACGGCATTGGCGCTCAAGGCCGCAGTCACCACCGGCTGCTGCGGCGAGCCAGAAAGCTTGGCGTGACTCCAATCGGCGTTGGCCAGCAGCAACCCTAGATCCGAGGGGTTGATGGGCGCTGCTTCGACCCGAACGATAACTTCGTCCGTTGCAGGGGCGGGAATCGAGGTGCTCTGTAGCGATAGCTCCATTTCTCCGGCTTTCTTGACCAGAGAACGGAGCTGCAGAAAAGACAGATGTGTGGCTGTGCTCATGGGGCCGTAGCATACGGCGGGACTAGCCCCTCGGCCCAGTGATTTTGAGCGTCATGCCTCAACAGCCTGGGGAGATGGGAAGCTTCAAGGCCCTGTTCTTCCGGGCCTTGAAGCTTCCCATCTCCCTAGGTTATGCGAGCCGCTCAAACTCACAGTGCCGAGCCGCTAAGCTGCCTTCTTCTTCGGGACCTTTTTACCCGCGCGCCGTGCCTCCGACAAACCGATGGCGATCGCTTGTTTGCGGCTGGTCACTTTCTTGCCCGAACTGCCGCTGCGCAGGGTGCCGGCCTTGCGTTCCCGCATGACTTTCTCGACTTTTTTTTGGCTGCCTTTGCTGTATTTTCGCGCCATTGGTAAATCTCCGGTGATGAGGTGTGTGCAACCATCGAGGATCACACAGGATTTCAGAAGCGGGAATCTCCCGAACAGCGTGTCAGAAGATTCCCAGTGCGAGACCGCTGGCCAGCGTTGCGCCCAACTCACTACAGCGCGCCAAGCATGCCTGGTCGATTCTCTTGGGCTTGAGAATGTCTTCGGGCGTCTGCGCGTGCGTGCACACGATGTAAGGATCGGCGATCGGTTTCAGGCGCCAACCGGCGGCGATGCGCTCTATTTGTTGCGCGGCGCTGCGCCCGTCGCTGCCCGCGCAGATCAGCGTAAGGAACGCCCTGCCGTTGATTCGTTCGAAGGCCGCATAGTAGGTGCGGTCGAAAAAATCCTTCATCATTCCGGACATCCCGGCGAGATTTTCGGGGGTCGCAAAGATGTAGCCGTCCGCCGCGAGCACCTCCTCCGCCCGCGCCTCGGCCGCTTGCAGCAGCGAGACCGCTACGCCGGGCTCGAGGCGTGCTCCCGCCGCCGCGGCCTGCGCCATCTGCAGCGTGCCGCCGGTCATCGAGTGATAAACGATCAATAGCGCTTTCACGGGCACCCTATCCGTGGGCTATGTCCTACGCTTAGGGAAGCCGCGCACCGACTGTAATAACGACTTGCTTTCCAGATACTTCCGCCACCCGCAGGCTGCTGCTTAATGCTTATTTGAGGTGCGCACATGCTTCACTATGCCGTGGTTTTTTTCGTCATCGCGCTGATTGCCGCGTTTTTTGGCTTCGGGGGAATCGCCGTCGGCGCAGCCGGCATCGCGAAAATCCTTTTCATCGTGTTTTTGATTGGCGCGGTGGTCACTTTCTTGATGAGCCTGGGCCGTCGGGTCTAGGGCACGGGAGAACAGGATGCAAACAGTATCGGACACAGCAAAGGGCGCTGGCGACTTCGCCAATGGCCAAGTAAAGAGTTTTCTGGACAATGTCGAGGATTTGACCAGGGCATTGAAAGATGTCGACTCGCCCGACATTGCGAAAGTTCGGGCCAAGGTAAAGATTGCCCTGGCGGCTGCGAAGAGTGCGGTGGCTGATACAGCATCGCAGCTGCGCGATCAGGCGCAGCAGGTCGGCAGACAAACCGACACGTTCGTGCGCGACAATCCCTGGCAAGTGATCGGAATCGCTGCTCTGGTTGGCTTGGCAGTGGGCATCTTTGCTTCACGCCGCTACGATTAGCAGACAGGCACCTCACGGCGCTGGAATGGCGGCGCCCTAAGCGCGCCGCCATTCCGTTTGGCCTCCCGGCTTATCCTCCAGCAAGATTCCCGCGGCACTCAAGACCTCGCGGATCCGATCCGATTCGGCAAAATCCTTGACCGCGCGCGCCCCGCGCCGCGAGGCCAACAGCGCCTCGACTTCCTGGTCCGATAGGCTTTTATTTCCGGCACTGCGTTTCAGATAGGCATCGGGGTCTTGCTGCAAGACTCCCAATATCGCGCCCAACGCGCGCAGCGTCGCGGCCGCGTTGGATGCAGCGGCTGGATTCCCGGCTGCTTTCGCAAGATTTAAGTTCCGCGCAACCCCTTGCATGACGGCAAGCGCTTCCGGGGTATTGAAGTCATCGTCCATGGCGGCGCGAAACCGCTCGACTTCGGCCGAATCCACCACTCCTGCAGGCGGCGCGTCCTTCAGCGCCCGGTACAGGCCCAACAAAGTTTCGTCCGCCTGCGCCAGTTGCGCCGCGGAATAGTTGATGGGACCGCGATAGTGGCTGCTCAGCAGGAAGAAGCGCAACACCTCAGGATCGCGCAGCGTCTTGAGCACTTCGCGCACGGTGAAAAAGTTGCCTAGCGACTTCGACATCTTCTCATCATTGACTCGAACGAAGCCGTTGTGCATCCAGGTGCGTACGAAGGGCGCGTCGCACGCCGCGCACGACTGCGCGATTTCGTTTTCATGATGCGGAAATTTCAAATCCTCGCCGCCACCGTGCAAATCGAAGTAGCTTCCCAGGAGGCTGGTCGACATGGCGGAACATTCGATGTGCCATCCCGGCCGGCCGGCTCCCCACGGCGAGGCCCAAGAGGGCTCGCCCGGTTTCGCATGTTTCCACAGCACGAAATCGAGAGGATCGTGCTTCGCTTCGTCGACTTGCACACGCGCGCCGGAGCGCAAATCATCGATCTTCTTGCGGGACAGCTGCCCATAGTTCGGAAACTTGCGCACCGAGTACAGGACATCGCCGTTATCGGCGGCATAGGCGAAGCCTTTGTCGATCAGAGTCTCAATCATGGCAATGATTGGTGCGATGAACTCGGTGGCGCGCGGTTCCAGATCTGGGGTTTGTAGGCCGAGCGTGGCGCAGTCCTCGTGCATGGCCACCGTGAAGCGCCGCGCCAGATCGGCCCAGTTCTCACCGTTCGCCGCCGCGCGTTCGATGATTTTGTCGTCGATATCGGTGACATTGCGCACGTAGGTCACGTTGTAGCCCGATGAACGCAGGTAGCGCTGCACCAGGTCGAATGCGACCAACATGCGCGCGTGACCGACGTGAATGTAGTCGTAATTCGTCATGCCGCAGACATACATGCGAACTTCGTTGGGCCGAAGAGGTTTGAACTCTTCTTTCTCGCCGCTCAAGGAATTATGGATTTTGAGCATGAATCTTCAACCGCTGCCGAATCCGGTCCGGAGCAATGAGTTTCAGAAGCTGGGCCAACTCGGGCCCATGCGCGTTGCCAGTCAAGGCCACCCGCAGCGGCATGAATAGATCCGGCCCCTTGCGCCCGGTCAGCTCCTTTAGCCGCTGCGTGAGCAATTTCAAATCGCCGTTCGAGTGCTCATAAGCGCTAAGCGCCGCGGAAAAAAATTCGACGCCGGCGGCGGCGGCAATGCGCTGCTCTTCCGCGCCCAGCGGCGCAAGCTCGCCGTTCACGACATTGCGCCAGGCGACCGCGTCGGCTGGCAAACTGACATTGTGCCGCACCAGATCGATGAATCCGATCGGATCGTCCGCCGCCAGCCAGGCGCGGAATTCCGCCGCCGACAGGCGTTCCAAAGATTCCTTCTGCCAATGCATCAATTGGGAAACTTCGAAGCGCGCCGGCGCCCGACCTAGATGGTCCGGCCTAAAATGCCGCGGCATCTCGGCCGCGGGCAGCCAGCCATCGATGTCGCTGGCATGACCCAATCGAAACAACTGATTGAGCACGGCAATGCTCAAAAATCCGCGCTCGCGAAACTCATGCACGCTGGTGCTGCCATGTCGCTTCGACAACGGCGCACCGTCCTCTCCTACCAACAGCCCAAGATGTCCATAGGCGGGACTGCGCATGCCGAGTGCGTCCAGCAGCATCAATTGACGCGGCGTGTTGGTCAGATGGTCATCGCCGCGCAATACCTGCGTCACGCCCATGGCGGAATCATCCACTGCGTTGCAAAAAAAGAACGCCGGCGTGCCGTCTTCGCGGCGAATGATGAAATCGCCGATGTCGTTGGTCGCAAAACGCTGCGGTCCGTGAACAGCGTCCGTGAATTCAACGATCTGATCGATGGGCACGGCAAAGCGCAGCGTCGGCCTTAAGCCCCGCGCCTCGCGCTCAGCGCGCTCAGCGGTCGTCAGCGCTCTGCACGTGCCCGCGTAGCGCGGCGGCTTGCCCGACATGCGCTGCAGCTTTCGCGACAGTTCAAGATCTTCCGCCGTGCAGTAGCACGGGTAAGCTCGACCCTGAGCCGCCAGTTGCGCATACAGATCCTGATAAAATTCGCCGCGCTCGGCCTGCCGATATGGCCCCGAGGGCCCTCCCACATCCGGCCCCTCATCCCAGTCCAGTCCCAGCCAACGCATGTCGGTCATGAGCTGGTCGCGAAACCGATCCTGGCTGCGCTCCAAGTCGGTGTCCTCGATACGTAAAATGAACTTTCCGCCGCTTTTGCGGGCCCAAAGATGGCTGAAAAGAGCCGTCCTGGCATTTCCCAGGTGCAAAGCTCCCGTGGGACTGGGTGCAAAGCGCGTGATGACCGGCGACTCGTTGACTGCGGACATATCTCAAGATTGTACCTATTCGAGTAGAATCCCGGCGTATGAAACAACTTTTACCGACTCTGGCATTGCTAGGTGTTGTCTGTTTACAGCCGTCGAATGCGGCTGAAAAGCCGGCCGATCCTAAGCTTGCGCCGAAACCGGCGCCGGCCGTGATTTCACCGCAGATACAAGTGTTCACATCGATGGGGAACTTCACCATCGAATTGAACGCTGAGCGCGCGCCGCTGACCGTCACCAATATTCTGGCCTACGTCGACTCCGGCCACTACACCAACACGCTGATTCACCGCGTCGTCGCTAATTTCGTCATTCAAGGCGGCGGCTTCAATGCCGACTACACGCCCAAAGCTGCGCCATTGAGAGTAAACAACGAATCCGGCAATGGCTTGAGCAATGTGCGGGGTACAGTGGG
>Ga0302326_10011094_pt1 | contig 19448 bp, 18 predicted proteins | sample Palsa_T0_3_FD_202264 | JGI IMG/M metagenome (GOLD analysis project Ga0302326, IMG submission 202264) | Peat permafrost microbial communities from Stordalen Mire near Abisko, Sweden - Palsa_T0_3 | ecosystem: Environmental > Terrestrial > Soil > Palsa > Peat permafrost | place: Sweden: Abisko...
CAGCGTTCATAAAAAGGCACAACCAAAAAGCCAAGCCCTTCCGATGGCGCAAGCGCGATGTCAAGGGTAGTCAGCTCCGAAATACTATTGTGAATTTATGCAATTAAGGACTAGCTAAGCTAGTGAAGATGGGGGGCGTGGCTAGGCTAGCTGCCGTTTCTAAAGTCCGAAGAGACCGCTTGCTCACGCGCGCGGCTCAGTAGCTGGCCTCATGCGGTGTCGAAAAGCATTTTGTCAGTCGCCGCACTTCTCAACATCCACCAGGCAACTGTAGAACGTTGCGCCGCCGCCGATATCGGTGAGCCGGTCGGATGTGAGCACGTTGATGTTGCGCCGGTCGTGCGCCAGCTTGTTCCAGCGGACCGAGGGCGCCAGGACCACGCCGGGACGCACCACTCCGTCCACACTGGCGAGCAAAGTGCAGCTTCCGCGCTGGTTGAAGACGCGCACGCGGTCGCCGCTTTCGATTCCGCGGGAGCGGGCGTCGTCGGCGTGCAGGAACAGCGTAGCGGTCTGCTCTATGGCGGACGGATGATTGCCAAAGGTAGAGTTCATGCTGTCGTGGCTCTTCGCCGGAATCAATTCCAGTGGGAAACGCGCGCGCAAATCGGGTGCGCCGAGCCGCGATTCGGTGGGAGGGTGATAATCCAGAGACTCAGCCCCAAACTCGCACTTGCCGGATGGCATACCGAACCCGCCTTTGGCGAAAGGCAGAAAAGGCTCGGAATCCGGCGCTACGTTCAAGCGCACGAAGTGCTCGCGATCCAGGCGCTCAAGCGTAATTCCCCGCAAAAAGGGATGATCGGTATCCAGCAGCGCACGGAGCATGTCGTCTTCCGAATCGCCGAAACAAGGCTCATCGAAACCCATGCGTTTGGCCAGCGAGCGGAAAACCTCCACGTTGGACCTGGTTTCGCCCGGCGCGGGTAAGGCCGGACGCGCGAGCTGCAGATAGTAATGCCCGTAGGCCAAATAAAGATCGGTATGTTCCAGGAAGGTAGTGGACGGCAGCAGGATATCGGCATAGTCCGCGGTGTCGTTCTGAAACTGCTCCAGCACCACGGTGAAAAGATCCTCGCGGCGCATGCCCGCCAGCACCAGGTTCTGATTCGGCGCGACGGCTGCCGGATTCGAGTTGTACACCACCATGGCCTTCACCGGTGGATCGTTCAACTGGGTGAGAGCCTTGCCCAACTCGACCATATTGACGATGCGCGAGGCGCGGGCGAGCGGCGATCGCCGCTGCAATTCGGGCAGCTCCAGCGCGGCCTTGTTGAGGTGGAACGCCGAACTGGTGGAGAGCTGCATTCCGCCGCCAGCTTCGCGCCACGATCCAATGAGCACGGGCAGCGCCGCAATGGCGCGCGTGGCCGCTCCGCCTTGTTCGCTGCGTTGAATTCCATAGTTCAATCGAATAACCGCGGGCCGCGTGGTGGCGTATTCGCGGGCGAGCGAAAAAACGTCTTCGCGCGGAATTCCAGTCAGGCGCTCCACGCGCTCCGGCGGATATTCGCGGGCACGCTGGGCGAGCGCTTCAAATCCGCTGGCGTAATTGGCGACGTAATCGGCGTCGTGCAGGCTCTCGGCAATGATCACGTGCATCAGCCCCAGCGCCAGCGCCAGATCGCTGCCCGGATAGATGGCGAAGTGCTTGTCGGCCAGCTTGCCGGTGCGGGTACAGACCGGATCGATGGTATAGAATCGCGCGCCGTTGCGCCTGGCCTCCACGATGAAGGGCCACAGATGAACGCTGGTGGCGAGCACGTTGGACGCCCAGGCAATGATCAGCTTGGAGTGGCGGAACTGCTCCGGTTCCGTCCCGTACTTGAAGCCCTGCGTTGCGGTTAAGCCCGCGCCTCCCGCCGAGGAGCAAATGGTGCGGTCCAACTGCGAGGCGCCCAACCGATGGAAGAAGCGGCGATCCATCCCGCCTCCATTCAAGAATCCCATGGTGCCGGCAAAGCTGTAGGGCAAAATCGCCTCCGGACCGTCTTGGTCCGACACTTCTTGCAAGCGGCCGGCGATGGTATCCAGCGCTTCGTCCCAGCAGATGCGCTGAAATTTGCCTTCGCCTTTCGCGCCGACGCGTTTCTGAGGGTAGAGCAGGCGGTCCTGCGAGTACTCGCGATCCAGGTAGCGCGCCACCTTGCCGCACAGGAATCCGCGGGTCACCGGATGCGCCGGATTGCCGCGTAAACGGCTGCCTTTGCACTGCTCTACGGGACTTCGGCCACGTTCCATATCGACAGGTTCGATGTCGATAAGCAGGGAACAACAATCGGGACAATCGAGCGCGCAGACGGAGTGTCGCACTTCCGGCACCCTTTGATTATAACTTTGCGCCTCGGCAAGAACGCAGGGAATCCGCGGGTTATCGGGCCACGTCTGGCCTGATAAGGTTGGTACCAATGGCGCGCTTTGAGACCGGATTTTACACTGGTGCTGCTGTTTTTGGGGTTACAATCGGTTTTGGGCAGTACAATTGAAGTGAGGAGTTCAGCAATGCGTTGCCTCGTGCCTGCGCTCTTGATGGTAAGTCTGACCGGAGTCGCCTTCGGGCAGGGACATGCCGGCGGAAACTGGTCTCTCGGTGGGTTCGGAAGCATCCTGTACCCTGGCATGGGACATGGACCCACGGCCACGCCGCCACCCGGCCAATTTTCAAACTCCGGGTTTTCGAACGGCTTCGCGAATCCGGGACGCGCGGGTCATCCGCAGCACGGTTCGGCGGTGATTGTGCCGTATCCGGTTTACTATGGTGGCTATTATGGCGGCGGCTATTATGGCGATCCGACGGCCGCTGGTAACGCCAACGGCTACGCCCCCGGTTATGGGCCGGGCTATAGCGACGACGGCTCGCAAGCCGGCTCGGGCCTGCCCTCGGTAGTGATCAATCAGAACTTCGTTCCGCCGCAAGCCAATCCTCAGGTGCGCGACTATTCTGGCGACCAGCAGCAGCCGGCGCAACAACCGGACCAATCGGGGCTGAAGCTGTACCAGGCGCCGCCTTCGCATCCTTATGCCGATGCGGCCGCCGCTCGTCGCGCGGCTACGGGCGACCAGCCGACCATTTATCTGATTGCCCTGCGCGACCACACCATCGTCCAGGCCTTGGGATATTGGATGGAAGGCAGCACGCTGCACTACGTGAGCGCCGAGCACACGCTCAATCAGTTGAGTATCGACTTAGTGGATCGGGAGTTGTCGCAGCGGCTGAACGATGAACGTGGTTTGGATTTCCATCTTCCGCAGCCGCGCTAGGCTAGCAGGCTGTCTCGAAGCCGGCTCCCTCACGGTCGCGGCTCTGTAATGCGCGGAATCTGCTGAGCCGCGCGCGCGAGCAAGCGGTCTTTTCGGACTTTAGACACAGGCTGCGGGCTAGGCGGTGTAGCTTTTGATAAACTCGGCGTCGCCTTCGAGAAAATCGTAGTCTCGCAGGCGATCTCGCGGAGCCCATAGAATCTGTTCGAAGTCCAGATTCTTCGGTTCGCCCGAGAATTCCGCCACACGGTAGAACATCAGCATGATCGGCCAACTTCCTTGGTATTGGAACTCATAGCGCAGGATCTCGGAGCCGACCTGTGCGCGGATGGCCAGTTCCTCTTCGAGTTCGCGCCCGAGAGCGTTTTCCGGCGTTTCGGACGGCTCTACCTTGCCGCCCGGAAACTCCCACTTTAAGGGGTGCCGCGCCGTTCGCTTGCGCTGCGCGATGAGGACGCAGCCATCGCGCTCGATCACTGCCGCGACTACGGTTGTCATTGCTTTTCACGTTGCATAATCGAAAGGAGACGCACCATTGTACAGCGAAGCCCTGCTGGACCATTTCAAGAACCCGCGCAACGCCGGTGAACTTCCGCCGCCCGCCGTCACGGTGGAGATTTCCAATCCCGCTTGTGGCGATATCCTGCGTCTGTCGGCGCGCTTTGAAGAGGACCGCGTGGCGGACGTGCGCTACAAAGTGCGCGGCTGCACCGCGTCGATTGCGAGCGGGTCTGCGTTGACGGAATGGATGATGGGAAAGTCCCGCGCCGAGTTGTCGGCGTTGACGCCGGCGATTATCGAATCCGCCGTGGGCGGGCTGATCCCGGAGTCGAAGCACGCCTCGGTGCTGTGCGTAGACGGGGTGAAGGCGCTGCTGAAAGCGAAGTGACAACCCGCTGTCATCGGGCGTTTGCTGCTAGAATCCTGATAGATCCTACTTCTTGTTATGCCTGAATTACCTTCGACCCTTGGAGCGCTGAAAAGCAGCAAATTTGGCGAGCGGCACCGGAACGCCTCCACCGCCAGCGAGCGCACCGTAAAAAGCGAATTGCGCGAGAACCTGATCTGCAAGCTACAGCGCGGCGAGGAGCTGTTCCCGGGCGTGGTGGGCTACGAAGACACCGTGGTCCCGCAGATTGTCAATGCCGTGCTGTCGCGGCACAATTTCATCCTGCTGGGCCTGCGCGGCCAAGCTAAGACGCGCATCATCCGCATGCTCACTAGTTTGTTGGATGAACATCTGCCTTACGTGGCGGGCTGCGAGATCCGCGATAATCCGTTTCATCCCATTTGCCGCCGGTGCCGCGATCTGATCGCCGAGCAAGGCGAGACTACGCATATCGCCTGGATGGATCGCGATCAGCGCTACGTGGAGAAGCTCGCGACTCCGGATGTGACCATTGCAGACATGATAGGCGACATCGATCCCATCAAGGCTGCGCGCGGCGGGCACGAGTTGGGAAATGAGATGACGGTGCATTACGGGCTGCTGCCGCGCGCCAATCGCGGGATTTTCGCCATCAATGAATTGCCGGATCTGGCGGGCAAGATCCAAGTGGGTTTGTTCAACATCATGCAGGAAGGCGACGTGCAAATCAAAGGCTATCCGGTGCGGCTGCCGCTGGATATCATGCTGGTTTTTACCGCCAACCCGGAAGACTACACGGCGCGCGGCAAAATCATCACGCCGCTCAAGGACCGCATCGGCAGCGAGATCCGCACGCACTATCCTCTGACGGTGGAGCAGGGTTTGTCGATCACCAAACAGGAATCCTGGGTAGAACGGACATCGCCGATCCGGCTGGAGGTTCCCAATTATATCCGCGAGATCGTGGAGCATCTCGCGTTCCTGGCGCGCGAAGACAAGCGGGTGGATAAGCGGTCCGGGGTGTCCCAACGGCTGCCGATTTCGGCGCTTGAAAACGTCATTTCGAATGCCGAGCGGCGCGCTTTGAAGGCCGGCGAGGACCTGGCTGTGCCGCGCGTGCTGGATATTTACGCCGCGTTGCCATCCATCACCGGCAAACTGGAACTGGAATACGAGGGCGAACTGAAAGGCGGCGACAACATCGCGCGCGAATTGATCAAGACTGCCGTCGGCAAGGTTTACACCAATTATTTCGAGGGCGTCAACGTGGCGCAGATTGTGCAATGGTTCGAGCTGGGCGGTTCTCTGAAGATGGACGAATCGGTGGATTCATCCAATATTTTGAAGCAACTCGGGAAGATCCAGGGGCTGCTCGAGAAGACCGGGGCTTTGGGCTTGGGCGCGAGCGAGCCGGACGCAGTGCGGGCGTCGGCGGCCGAATTCATTTTGGAAGGATTGTACGCGCATCGACGCATCAGCCGCAATGAAGAGGTCGGATTCACGGCCGGGGAGCGCAAGCGCGAACCACCCGAGGGTAATGAAGGCCGTCGGCCGCCCAGAAAGCAGTTCAATTAGCCATGAAATGGATCCACTACACCAAGTTCACCGGCGATGACTTCGGGCTCAGCTCCGAGGATCTTCTGAAAGCGCTTTCCGAGTTTTTCCTGGAGAGCGGCTTCCAGAATCAGTACATGGGTTTCAGCGAGTGGAACCAGCACACGCTGGAAGACTTGAAGAACGCGCTGCAGCGCGCGCTGGAACAGGGCGACGCATTCGATCCCGATCAGGCCCAGCGCATCCAGCAGGCGCTGGAAAATATGACGCCCGAGCAGATGGACGATCTGATGAATCGCCTGGTGCAGAAACTGGTGGACGACGGCTACATCAATACCGATCGGGAGCAGGCCAACGAAACGGGTCCGGGCGGCACGGGCAACGCGGATCGAAAAGTGGATGTCAAGATTACGGACAAATCCGTCGATTTCCTTGGATTCAAGACGCTGAAGGATTTGCTGGGATCGCTCGGAAAATCGAGCTTCGGCGCGCACGATACGCGCGACCTGGCTACCGGCGTTGAGACCAGCGGCGCGGCCAAGCCGTATGAATTCGGCGACACGCTGAACCTGGACATCAGCCAGACGTTGTTTTCGGCAATTCAGCGCGAGGGCTTGAAGGTTCCGCTGAATCTTGAATATTCCGATCTGCATGTGCACCAGTCCGAATATCAAAGCTCCTGCGCCACGGTGCTGATGCTGGATTGCAGCCACAGCATGATTCTGTACGGCGAGGATCGGTTCACGCCGGCCAAAAAGGTGGCGCTGGCGTTGGCGCATTTGATTCGCACGCAGTATCCCGGCGACAGTTTGCGCTGCGTTCTGTTCCACGATTCAGCCGAAGAGCTGCGGCTGGGCGATCTGGCGCGAGTGCAGGTGGGCCCGTATTACACGAACACGCGCGACGGCCTGATCCTGGCGCAGCGGCTGCTGAACCAGGAAAAGAAGGACATGAAGCAGATCATCATGATCACCGACGGCAAGCCTTCGGCGCTGACGCTGGAAGACGGGCGGATGTACCGCAATGCGTTTGGCCTGGATCCGCTGGTGATCAGCCGCACGCTCGAAGAAGTGGGCCGCTGTAAGAAGCAGGGCATTTTGATCAACACCTTCATGCTGGCCAGCGATTTCGGCCTGGTGAATTTCGTCCAGAAGGTGACCGAGCTTTGCAGGGGCAAGGCGTATTTCACGACGCCGTATAATCTGGGGCAGTATTTGCTGATGGATTATATGAACCGCAAGACGCGGACCATTCATTAGATGGCCGGAGATGAACTGGGATACGCTGATCGAGTCTAATTCTTGAGCAGCTCACCGTACTGCTTTTTTGTCTTCTCCACTTTCGGCACGGCCACGCCCATCACGTAGGGACTGTGCGGATTCAAGCTGCAATAATTCTGATGGTATCCTTCGGCTGGATAAAAAGCCTCTAGCGGAGTCACAACGGTCGCGATAGGCGCGCCGAAGACCTTCGCTCGGTCCAACTGCTGGATATAAGCCTCGGCGATCTGCTTTTGCTCTGGACTGGAATAGAAGATGGCCGATCGGTATTGGGTCCCCCGGTCGTTACCCTGGCGATTGAGCTGTGTTGGATCGTGCGCCACGCTGAAGAAGATCTTGAGCAATTGACCGTAGGAAATTTCCTTAGGATCGTACGTAATCTGAATGGCTTCGGCGTGGCCGGTCCTGCCCGTACACACGGCGTCATAATTAGCGGTCGCCTGCTCGCCGCCGGCGTATCCGGAAACCACTTTTTCTACTCCAGCAATTTGCAAAAACACCGCCTCCGTACACCAGAAGCAGCCGCCTGCCAGCACCGCGGTTCGTTTGGTGGCAGATTCAGCGGGTGGATCGAGCGCGGGATTGGGAAAGTCTGAGGTAGGCATCTGCTACCGACATTAACACGCCTCAGGACGCGAATTCCCCGCTTTCCTTTTCACGGCGTGGTTACCCTCGTGGTCACCCCGGGTGGTTACCAGCCAAAATTGCTGACTACAAAATAGACCACGGGTAGCGCAAACAGGCTGCTGTCCAAGCGGTCGAGCCAGCCCCCGTGTCCCGGCAGCAAATTTCCGCTGTCCTTTACGCCGGCGCCGCGCTTGATGGCCGATTCGCACAGGTCGCCCAGTTGGCCGGCGATGTTGGCAATCACGGTCAGTCCCAAGGCTTCCGCCAGGGGCGCCGACGGCAGCAAGCGCGGAAAATAGACGGCAGCATAAATGACCGACGCGAGGGTTGACGCGATGGAGCCTTCCCAGGACTTGGCCGGGCTCACGCTGGGCGCGAGCTTATGCCGGCCCAACATTCGTCCCACGTAAAGAGCCGCGATGTCTCCCGCCCAGTTGAGCGACAACGCAAAGAAGAGCCAATAGGGACTAATCGGGCGCAATTCGACGGCGCAGCGCAGCGAGCCGAAGATATACGCCACTCCAAGCAGCGACGCCGCGGCGTCCGGCAAGGCTTGCTCCATCCGGCGCGACCGCAGCGCCAGCGACATAGCGAGGATGGCAATCAGCGCGAAAAACGCGTCATCCTTGCCCGGCAAGAGCAAGAGCAATAACCCGGCTGCGTACCCAAACAGCCCCGGCTTGGCGACTCCACGCAGCGCCGCCAGCTCGCTATATTCGCGAAAGCATAGCACGGCCACAGCGGCCGTCGTCCCGAGAAATGCCCACTGCGGCGCGCACAGTACGGCGTAACAGAAGAAAGGGATGAGGAGCAGCGCCGTGACGACGCGCTTCATCGCGCCAGCGAGCCGGCCACTGGAACCCACTCGTCGCCATGGGCGGCGCCCAGGCCGCCGAACCGCCGGTCGCGCTTCTGGTAGTCGAGAACGGCGTGCAGCAGATCGGCGCGCCGGAAGTCGGGCCACAAAGTATCCGTGACGTACAGCTCGGCATAGGCGATTTGCCAGAGCAGGAAGTTGCTGATGCGCATTTCGCCTGAAGTCCGGATCAAAAGATCGGGATCCGGAAGGCCCGCGGTGTAGAGCCGCGACGCGATGGCCTGTTCATCGATGCGCAAATCGCGCAGCCGCCCTTCCAGGCGCGCGTCTTCGAGGATGGCATTGAGCGCGTCCACCAGTTCTGCGCGGCCGCTATAGTTGATGGCGACGTTCAACCTCATCCCCGTATTGTGCGCGGTGGCCTCGCTGGCAGTCTCCAGTTCCTGGCGCACCTGCGGCGGAAGTTGGTCTAAGCGGCCCATGCAGGTGAATCGAATCCCATTGCGCAGCAGGTCCGGCAACTCGCGGCTCAAGTACAACCGCAGCAAGCGCCAGAGCATATCCACTTCGGTGCGCGGCCGCTTCCAGTTTTCGGCCGAGAAGGCGTACAAAGTCAAAGCCTGAATCCCGAGCCGCGTGCAAGTTTCAACCGTGTTGCGGACCGGTTCCATGCCGGCCTTGTGGCCCGCCACGCGCGGCAGGTTGCGGCGGCGGGCCCAGCGGCCGTTGCCATCCATGATGATGGCGATGTGCGCGGGCAAACGGCTCGGATCGATCGAGTTGGCGAGGATCCAATCCTTACTGCCGGGTTTGAGAACCTCAATGAGATCTTTCATTGAAATAGACGGGCAGTTTGGGCAAAGGAGGAGGGCGCAGGACGCAGGCCGGGAACTGCTTCGTGCCGCGCTCCGCTTTGCGCCAGTTCTTCAGAAGCGCAAAGGGTGCGGCGCGCACGTCCAAGGATGTCAGCAACCAGCCCGCGCCGCGCTCCGTTTTGCGCGTGTTCCTTAGACGCGCGAGGGGTTCGCCGGAAGCCTCCCTTCGGGGACAAGAAACCGAGCGCGGGCAATTTCGTGGTGCGCGTGTCCCTGAATTGATGAACGGGCATCGAGCTAAACAGTTATGGTACAACGTACGGACAGAAGACTGCCGCCCGCGTTCCTGCTTCGGTTAAAGACCGGCTCGATCCCCACGATAAGGAAAGCGATGAATTCGCCTGTCCCTGCGCACGCGCCCGAAACAAAAGGGGGCTCTTTCGAAATCGGCACAAAGATCACTCTGACGCTGGGGGGAATTGTGATGCTGGTGGCTTTGCTGGCGGGTCTGGCGCTGTGGTGCGTGCAGGCGATCCATGCGGCTGTCAGAGCGTCGCAAAGACAGAGCCACACGACGACGCCGGCCGAGAGAATTTCGTCGGACGTGGGCGCGATTGCCCAGTTACCCGGCTTATCACCTAGATTAGTGTGTAAGTGACGATTATTAATGGCGCGAGAAACCCCTTGCTCACATGCACGGTTCGGTTCAGCCCATTCAAAGCGCGACCGTCTGCTTGTCGGGCACTCAGTTCGGACGAACCCACTTCGCAACCACGTCGCGCATGAGGGTGACGGAGTCTTCTGGATCGATTCGCTCGAACTGAGAGTAATATGCACCATCAGTTTTTGGCTGGACGACGTCATTTCCTGGGGGTCGGAAACGCCGTTGACATCGAGTACATTGCCCGTTTCCAAATCTTCGGTCTTAAGACAAAACGTAGTTTTCTGGATGGTTTCCTTCGCTCCCGCCGCCTTGTACTGTGCGATCAGGCGCCTGGGAGATTACCCTCTGGTCAAAGTCAATTCCCAAAACCCGGCCTTGACGTCCAGGGGTTGAATTGCGTCGGGCGGAGCGTTGGCCTGCGCGGCGCGCACCGCTAAGCGGGTTAGGAACTGGCTCGCGCCGCGCTCCGTTTTTGCGCGCGTTCCGCAAAAGAAAACCGAAGCTGCCGAAGCAACGTCATTCGGGACTCCTTTCGAACAAGGGTTTGTCGGATCATAGCATTCGCTCGTGGGGGCATTCGCGGCTGACCCTCTGGATCGGCGACGCTATCTTCCCGCTCTGCCACACCTGCTACTGTGATCTGGTATGTCCACGGACCGGCTCGCCGCTAACCGATTGGCCGAAGTGCGGCGCCGTCACGCCAATGCCGAGGCCGGCGGCGGCGAAGAGCGCATGGCGCGGCAGCACAAGGAAGGCAAGCTTTCTGCGCGAGAGCGTATCGATCTGCTGCTGGACGCGGGCACATTCGAAGAGATGGACAAACTGGTCCGGCATCGCACTACCGACTTCGGCATGGACCAGCAGGTAGTGGACGGCGACGGATTCGTCACCGGCTACGGGCAGATCCACGGGCGGCTGGTCTACGTGTTCGCGCAGGATTTCACGGTGCTGGGCGGATCGCTTTCGGAAGCGAATGCCCTGAAGATTTGCAAGATAATGGACCTGGCGCTGAAGACCGGCGCGCCGGTAATAGGCCTGAACGACTCCGGTGGTGCGCGCATTCAAGAGGGTGTGGCGTCGCTGGCCGGGTACGCCGATATCTTCCTGCGCAACACGCTGGCGAGCGGCGTGATCCCGCAAATCTCCGCCATCATGGGGCCCTGCGCGGGCGGCGCGGTCTATTCGCCGGCGCTCACCGACTTCGTCTTCATGGTGGAGGGCACCAGCCACATGTTCATCACCGGGCCGGAAGTGATCAGGACTGTGACCCACGAAGATGTCTCCAAGGAAAAGTTGGGCGGCGCGGAAACCCACAACAGCATCAGCGGCGTGGCGCATTTTCTGGCGCACAACGACGCCGAATGTCTGCGGATGATTCGCGAGCTGGTGTCGTACGTCCCCGGCAACAATCTGGATGGCGTGCCCGCTGAATCGTCGAACGATCCGATCGATCGCGCCGACCCGGCGCTCGATACTCTGGTGCCCACCGATCCGCAGGTGCCTTACGACATCAAAGACATCGTCCATCGCGTCGTAGACGGCGGCCGGTTCTTCGAGATCCATGAGCACTGGGCTAAGAACATAGTGATCGGCTTCGCTCGCATGGACGGCAAAAGCGTCGGCATCGTGGCGAATCAGCCCGCCTTCCTGGCCGGGTGCCTGGACATCGATTCATCCATCAAGGGCGCTCGCTTCGTGCGATTTTGCGATGCGTTCAACATTCCAATTCTCACGTTCGAAGACGTGCCTGGATTTCTGCCGGGGACTGAACAGGAGTTCGGCGGCATTATCCGGCACGGCGCGAAGCTGCTGTATGCCTATGCCGAGGCCACCGTGCCGAAAATCACTGTGATTACGCGCAAGGCTTACGGCGGCGCGTATTGCGTGATGGGATCGAAGCATCTGCGAACCGATGTGAACTTCGCCTATCCGACAGCCGAGATCGCGGTGATGGGTCCGGAAGGCGCCGTCAACATCGTTTACCGGCGCGAACTGCTGGCGGCCGCCGATCCCGAAGCGCTGCGCAAGCAGAAGATCGATGAATTTCGCGACCGTTTTGCGAGCCCGTTCGTCGCGGCCGAACGCGGCTTTATCGACGACGTCATCGAGCCGCGCGAAACACGGCCGAAAGTGATCCGCGCCCTGCGGATGCTCCAGAACAAAGTGGACACCATGCCGCGCAAGAAGCACGGCAATCCGCCGCTCTAGCAGGCTGTGTCGAAAGTCCGAAAAGACCGCCCACTCACGCGATCGCTCAGTAGATTCCGCGCGTTACAGAGCCGCGACCTACAGAGCCGCGACCTACAGAGCCGCGACCTACAGAGCCGCGACCTACAGAGCCGCGACCGTAAGGGAGCGGTGAGGCCGCCCATGGCGGCGCAAGGCGATAAGACCAGGTTGTTGATTCCAGGCGCGACCAATCGGAAGCCGGTTTCGACACAGCCCGCTAACCAAGTCGTGGGCGCGTCCCGGGCTGGCGCGCCTGTCCGGAGCAACGCCTTCTCGCGCGGTGAACGGCTACAAACTCCGCACGCCCATCGCGGTGATGTCGTCCACGCGCAGCGTCTCTTTGATCACGAACGGTTCGCCGTATTTCACGCCAATCAGGTTGCCGTAGAAACGCGCGATGGACCCCAGGCGGTCGCCAATCTCTTGCCGATCGGGAAAAAGCTCCGACGCCTCCGCCGAAGGCCCGTATTGCGACTCATAGCAGAACAGCGCGGACATGCGGCGCTCGAACTGACCGGAAATATCCACCACGAAAGACGGCGTCACATTGGCGTAAAGCGACGAGTAAAGAATTTTGTGCGGACGATGCGGCGCGGTCTGTTCATCCAGCTTCTTCAGGCCCGCTAGAAAGCAGGCTTCGAAGGCGATCTCCGACGCCCGGTAGTGATCCGGATGCCGCGCTTCCCAATAGGGCAGGATCACCACGCGCGGCCGCAGATTGCGAATCTCCACCGAAAGGGTCATGCGCACGCTGACGGTGTTCTCCAGACGCGCATCCGGTAGCCGAAGATTGCCGCGCCAGGCCAGACCCAGCGCGCCGGCAGCCGCTTCCGATTCCCGGAGGCGGATCTCGGACGTTCCCCGGCTGCCCATATCGCCCGCCGTCAGATCGAGAACGCCGGTGCGGTAGCCTTGTTCGGCCATCCGTATGAGCGTGCCGCCGCAGGTTTGCTCCACGTCGTCGGGGTGAGCGGCGATAGCCAGAATATCGAGCGGTTTCTCAATGGCCGCCGATCCGGTATCGACTTCCCGCCACATGGCTAATACCAGGGCCGCGCGCGCTGCTTGACAGGCATCAGCGCAATCAGCGCCATCCCCGCGAGAAAGCCGCCCACGTGCGCAAACCAAGCCACATCGCCGTTCGAGGATGTCGAAAAGCCCACCGAGCCGACACCGCTGAAAAACTGAATCGCGAACCAATAGAGGAGCAGGAAAAACGCCGGGATGTCGATGGTGGTGATGAAAATCACGATGAACACCAGGGTGACGATGTGCGCGCGCGGAAACTTGATCAAATAAGCGCCCATGACGCCGGCAATGGCGCCGCTTGCGCCGATGGTGGGCACCGTTGAATTCGGACTGAGCAGGACAAACAACAAAGCGCCGGCAATTCCGGTAGCAAAATATAGAAACAGATATTTCCCGTGGCCCAGCAGATCCTCCACGCCCCGGCCGAAGATCCACAGAAACCACATGTTCCCGGCGATATGCAAAAACCCGCCGTGAATGAACATCGAAGTGATAATGGACGAATAGTGCAATTCATCCGGCACGATGCCATAGTGCAGCATGAAGCGCCTCAGAGCGTAGCTGGACATTCCGAGGCTGAGTTCATATAAGAAAACGACTACGTTGATCGCGATGATGGCAAGCGTGGCCGTGGGTCGGGTATAGTGCGGCTCGGAGGATCGAAGAGGGATCATGGAAGATTAGCCGCGGCGCTCGAGGTCTGGATTCACGCGCCGCTCGGCTCCCCGCGCGAAAGCTTGTGCCTCCAGCAGGCTGGCGATATGCCCGCGCGCGCCCAATGCAGTGCAGTTCAGGGCAGCCATGGCATTGGCGAACTCGAGCGCTTCGCGCACCGGCATGCTTTCGATCACAGCATAACAGAACGCGCCATGAAACACGTCGCCGGCGCCGGTGGTATCCACGCAATCCACCACCCAGCCGGGCGTATAGATAAAACGGCCTTCCACACGGGCCAGCGAACCGTCGGCGCCCAGCGTCATAGCGGCCACCCGCATACGGTATTCATCCTGAATCATGGCGAGGGCCCGAAACGGATCCGGCTCCCTGGTCCAGCGCGAGGGGAATTCGGAGCTGGCGATAAGATAATCGACGTTCGGTAGCACCTGCTCGAATCCTGGATAGATTGTATCGACATCTACGCTCACCGGGATTTGATGCCGGCGCGCGATTTCCGCTGCGCGCGAAACGGCGGGACTGTCGTGCCCGTCAATGTGCAAAAGACGCGCGCAGGCAATCTTCTCGGGAGCCAGGCTGCTAGGATCGATGCGCAGGCACTCCTCGCGATGCCACAGCACGGTGCGCTCGCCCGAAGTCTGGTCGATCAGGATATAAGCGCTCTGGTTAGGACAGTCCAGCCGGACTTCGATGTCGTCCAGGTTCACTCCGCTCGCGCGCAGGCTTTCCAGTTGGACGGCGCCGCGTTGATCGTCGCCTAGCGTTCCGATATATTTGGCGCGCAATCCCAGTTTGGCGCAGGTGACCATGGCGCTCGCCACTTGTCCGCCGGGGCTCAAAACCTCCCTCTCGAAAGGGACTTTGCCGCCATACGACGGGAAGCGGGGGAGCAAGATCAGGGTGTCGGTTGCGTTCAGTCCGACTCCGACCACGTCGAACGGCGGCGGCGCGGAAGAGGGCAACTGGCGGTCACTTCTTCTTGGGAGGCATCTGGTACAGAAAGATGGTGTGACCGTGCCGCTCCGGGTCTTTATCCACCAATTTCGGCTTCCATCCCGGCACCGCGTACTCATGCGAAACCACGCGCGAGCCGTTTCTGAGGTACTTTTCCAGATTCGGACGGAGCAGCTCGTTCGCGTCGGTGGCCAAGTAGAGCGTGACCACGTCGGCCGGGCTTAGGTCGACATCCAGGAAGTTGCCGTGGATCACATGCGCATCGTTGTCCAAACCAAGCCGGTGAATACGGTCGTTGGCGCTGACCGCCAAGTCGTCGGAGATCTCAATGCCAACCGCTTTGGCCTTGAACCGGACAACAGCGGTGATCAGGATGCGTCCGTCGCCGCTGCCCAAGTCGTAGAGTTTTTCGCCAGGCTTCAGGTCGGCCAACTCCAGCATGCGATCCACGATTTCCTGCGGCGAAACAACATACGGCGCCAGACTGTTGGCGTAATGTCTGGCGTGTTGCTGGCCGTACAGCGGACCCTGGGCAAACCCCTTACCTACCGGGAGTGAGAACACCCCCAGTACTAAAGCCAAAGCTCTTGTGCGCATGGAACCCCTACTGGCTTGAGATGGACGATGCCGGTCTTCCGTTCCTTGATTTTACGATCTTCGAGACCATTTCGGTGACGGCAAACCACAAATCCCGAGGACGCGAAATAGTGTACTCGTAACCCCGGAAAAAGTGTACCGTGTGGCTAATGGCGTCCTTCCATGGCGCCGCCTGCGGATTGAGGTTGTAGTTCATGTAGAACACGGGAAAATCGATCTCGGACGCGTCCTTAAGCGCCTCTTCCGGAGGATTGGCATCCAGCAGGATCTTAGGACCGGCAAAAACGAGTGCATCCGGGTGATCCTGAGGAGCCGGCGTTATCTCCTTGCGTACCAGGCTGGTCAAGAAGTCGGTATCCCCGTGTTTGTCGCTCAGACGCTTCAGATCCACAGTGCCCAGATTCAGCGTCGTGAGCGCCGTCCCCAGGGCTGGGAAGTCGATCCGGCTGGCGCCATCCTGGCGATAAAGCACCTTTTGTTCCTGCATGTTAAAGGCTACGACGGAGAATTTCCCGATGCGGGGATCGCGCGAGATCGTTCTTAAGATGGACACCAGCGCTGTAGTGTCGAGCGGCTGCAGAGCGTGCGACAAGGAATTTTGTGGAGCGAAATTCACCAGCACCTTCACATTGAGGGGCGGTTCAGAGGTGGCGCGCTGGACCGGTGGTTCTTCTTTAAAATCCTCACCGCCGGCGCGCTGGACGGTGTCGGGGGCGATCGCCAGACTCATCGGGCGATCTTTGGTACCCAGCGTGGCTTCGGAATCCCAGTTGGAGGAACAAACCCGCTCGGACCGGTCCCGCATGAGCCAGTCTATATGGTAGGACCCTTCGCCGACATCAAAACCGCCCTGCAGGTAAGCGTCACCTTTCGCGGCCTCCTCAATGGGCGGTACGCGCAGGCGCTGCGTGAAATAAGCCGGCTCATCGCGGCGGCTCTCCGGCGCGACGCGAAAAACGATGCTCAGCGAGTTCTCCGTGCCCGACAGTTCTTTCAACGGTACCGTGACCTGGTATCCCGCGTGGAACTTGAGATCGAATCCGAGCGTAGGCTTACTGGGAGTAACGGTACAGGGCAGATCCTTGCGCTGTTCCGCATCTTCCAGCACTGCCAGATCCGTGTTGAAGATGTTGGCGCGCTGGTGCGGCCCGGAGCCATGCATCAAGATCTGGCCCGGAACCCGCGCGGTGCTGACGATGAGAACCGCTAGCAACCGTTGGAGCAACCATCGACCGCCGAGTTGAACGAACAAACAGGGTCTCTTCATACCCCTCTTCACTCAGTTGTTTCACCCAGCTCCGGTGAGCAACCCGCCCCTTACTCTGCGCTCACCCGTCTGGATTGCTCCCTATTGTACATCCAGACTACGCGTCTGCAAGCAAAAAATTCGACCAAAGCACCCGCTAAGAAGTAATCGGGCGTTGTAGTATTTCTCAAGAGATCGGACGCGGCAATATTCAACCCACCCCGTAAGACTCCGCCGTCGAATAACCTGAGACAGGAATTTATATGATACAGTGCATGGATTATGGCATCGCGCAGCGTTAACAAAGTCATTCTGGTCGGGCACCTGGGCAGAGACGCCGAGACCAAGTTCACTCCGGCGGGTGTGGCCGTTACCAAATTTTCCGTGGCTACCAATCGCCGCTGGAAAGATCAGCAGAGCGGTGAATGGAAAGAAGAGACGGACTGGGCGAACATCGTTTTGTGGCGCCAGGAGAATCTTGCGAACTACCTGACCAAGGGCAAACAAGTATACGTCGAGGGGCGGCTGCAGACCCGCAGCTACGACGACAAAGACGGCAAGAAGCAGTATATGACGGAAGTAATAGCCGAGGATGTCATCCTGCTGGGCGGCCGGGGTGGTGATGCCGGCGAGGATTCGGGCCGCGGCGCTCCGGTGTCCATGCCGCGTAGCGCGCCGCGTCCCGCCGTGGCGACCGCCGAGCCAATGGATCACGGCATCACAGACGACGACGTACCGTTTTAAGGTCGGGCTGTCTCACTATTGGCAGCAATCCGCCTTCGTTCCGGGCGCTGCTGCACGGTCTTCATCTCTATGAAGGCTGGTTCCATTTCGTAGGGGAAATGGTCGCCTGGGTGAGCGAAGCTCGAATGCGCGGGTGATAGTTTTGAGTTCTGGTTGGCTTCAGGCGGCTCCGGTGGCGCCGCATTTCGAGGCGTACCCAGGTTGAGCCCGTGTCGGAAGTCCGAAAAGTCCGTCGCGGCAGGGATGGCCGTTACCGGCCCCCCCCCGAGGGCGGCTTTGCCGCCCGAGCGCGGCTGGCGTCGAAAGGGCACATTTCTCGGACAGGCCATTCGAGCGCAACCTGACCATTCGCTCTCGTGATGGCCCGCTGGCGCCACCGGATTTCTTCCATTTCATCCAGAATGCCGGAGGCTCCAGCGGAACTTCAGCTTCAAGATGGCTGGCAATGGTGCTGCCGACGTGCAAGCCTCTGAGCGAAATATCGGACATCCTTCAAATCCCTTCAGAATTGCACGCCCTACTGGCGAAGCGCCGTAATAGCCTTCGGGGGCGAGGCTCATTCAAAGGAGCGCCAAGGCGGATCCGCTCGGCCAGATCGGGGTTCGCGATATAGTCTCTGGCAAGTGCGATTAGATCCGCTGCGTCTTCGGCCAGGAGGCGATTGCCGCGTTCGTTTCCTGACTCATTCGTGCGAAAAACTGTGCAAATTTCTGGGCTCGGACAACATCTAATCCGCGCCAGTGAGATGCTCAGAAATGCCGGATGTCCGGCTTGCAGCCGATTGACGCTGTCTTTATGATGGAGAAGTTAGAGATGGTCGGCTGATTGCCTTCATGGGACGCACTGGTAGCAGGGGATTGGAGGAATCCACGTGAATGTAACAAGAAGGACATTTGTCCGGTCTGCCACTGGCGTAGTGGTGGCTTCTGCTCTTGGCTTCGATCTTCGAACGGCCTACGCGCAGTCCCAGGAACTGAAGATCTCGAAGACCACCGAGACCCGTTCCACCTGCCCCTACTGCGCAGTGGCCTGCGGCGTGATCATTCACACACTGGGCGACAAAGCCAAAAACGTCACCGCGCAGGTGGTTCACGTCGAAGGCGATCCCGACTGCCCTACCAATCGTGGCACGCTCTGTCCCAAGGGATCGTCTCTTTATCACGACATTCTTAACGACCGCCGCCTGCTGAGGCCTGAAGTCCGGCGGGCCGGGTCCGACCGCTGGGAACCCATCCCGTGGGATCAGGCGTTCGAAGAAATTGGACGCCATATCAAGCGCGCTCGCGACGAATCGTTCGTCGCCACCGATGCGCAGGGCCGAACGGTCAACCGTTGCGAGAACGTCGCCTTCATTGGCGGCTGCACGGATACGAACGAGTTTAATTACCTGGTTGTCAAAACCATGCGCGGCATGGGAGTGACGTATATAGAGAATCAGGCCAGGGTTTGACACGGCCCCACGGTCTCCAGTTTGGGGCCAACGTTCGGAAGAGGGGCCATGACCAATGGCTGGGTCGACATCAAGAACACCGACATGATGTTGATCATGGGAGGCAATCCGGCTGAAAATCACCCGTGCGGTTTCAAATGGGCGATTGAAGCCAAGCGCGAGCGTAATGCCAAAATGATCGTCGTCGATCCGCGGTACACCCGTACCGCCGCCACCGCGGATATGCACGTCCAGATCCGAGCCGGCGCCGATATTGCGTTCCTCGGCGGACTGATTCATTACGCCATAGAGAATCGGCGCATCGCTAAAGAGTACCTGGTAAATTTCACCAATGCGGCGTTCCTGGTCCAGGAAGGTTTTAAACTTCCCGAAGACGGCCTTTATTCAGGCTTCGATGAAGAATCGAAAAGCTACGACCGTTCCAGTTGGAATTATGAATCCGGCGACGGCCGCGCAACGCCGAACGCGCTCCCGGGAAATGTAGCCGCCGACCTGACGCTCGAACATCCCCGCTGCGTGTATCAACAACTCCAGCGGCAGTATTCGCGCTACACACCGGAGATGGTCGAACGCATTACAGGCGTGCCCAAAGAACAGTTCCTGAAGGCGGCCGATCTGTTCACCTCGGTCCGCAAAGA
>Ga0302326_10011095_pt1 | contig 19447 bp, 16 predicted proteins | sample Palsa_T0_3_FD_202264 | JGI IMG/M metagenome (GOLD analysis project Ga0302326, IMG submission 202264) | Peat permafrost microbial communities from Stordalen Mire near Abisko, Sweden - Palsa_T0_3 | ecosystem: Environmental > Terrestrial > Soil > Palsa > Peat permafrost | place: Sweden: Abisko...
TGCTGCGCTTCTCCTTCTGATGCTTGAGGCCGTGCACACGGACCTCGTTGAACCATCAGCCTGAAGCGCAGCACCTCAAATCTTCAGCTATCCACAAGCTGCCCGGCCGATTACCCCATCTTTTCCCCGACAGCGAATAGATCGCTGCGCCGCATGTGACCCGGAACTAATTCGGAAGGAGGCGCTTCATCAGAGCGACCCACGTTAAAGCACCAACCGACATGGAAGGCGGCATTCCCTGCCCAAGGGAAACCTTTTTGGACTCGCCTGCTGCGTATGTTGCAGAGGTGGCCTCCCACCCTTCACCTCCAAGCTTGTTGAGCGAGGATTCGAAGTTCTCGACGGTATCCGCCCTCACAATTTGATATTCCCATTTCACGATTTTGGCTCCGCTGACTGCCGAATTAGCCACCCGCGATTCGTAGCCACGCTTTATGTCCCAAAAGATGTCTAGTACCGGCATCGCGCCGCGATTGGTCGCGATGGGGCCAAGAGCAGACTAGCCAGATTTAACGAGACGCTGATTTATCGGAGCTGCTAACGTAGTCGATGGCGCCAAATGAGCTTTGCTAAATTCAGCGATGATATAAGCGCCGACGTCTATGGCGGGTATCGGACGGCCGAAGAAAAAACCCTGGACCTGATCGCCGGCGATGTTATCGAGAAAGCTCGCCTGTGTCGCGGTTTCGACGCCTTCGACCGTGACCCGCATGTTCAGCTCGCGCCCGAGAGCGATGATGGTCTTCACTACCGTCCGCACATCACGGCCGGAGCCATCAAAGCCCTGCATGAAGCAGCGGTCGATCTTGATCTTGTCAAATGGGAAGCGCCACAAATAGCTTAGGCTCGAGTAGCCAGTCCCGAAATCATCCATCACGATAGCTACGCCCATTGCCTTGAGTGTCAGCAACTCTGCCATAATGGCTTCGGAATTGCCGAGCAGCAGGGTCTCGGTGATTTCCAGTTCGAGCCGATGCGCGGCAAGGCCCGACTCTTTGAGCGCAACGGCGACAACGTCGCTGATGCTTCCTGTCGAGAATTGCGCCGGCGAAAGATTTACCGCAACGGTCAGGTTCTCCGGCCAAATTGCGGCGGCTCGACACGCCTCTCGCAATACCCACGTGCCGATCCTGTCGATAAGCCGTAAATTCTCGGCAACGGGAATGAATACCAGCGGCGGAATGAGCGTTCCATCTTCCGCCGGCATGCGCAGCAATGCCTCGAAGCCGATGAGACGGCGTTCCAATATTTCGAAGATCGGCTGGTAGTGCAATTCGAAGCGATCATGCAGCACAGCATCGCGGATCGTCATCTCGAGTTTGAAACGTGCTTGTAAATCGGTATCCATCTCAGCCCGAAAGAACCGGATGCAATTGCGACCATCGGCCTTGGCCTTGTACAGCGCCAGATCGGCACATTTCAAAAGCCGCTCCGGATTGGCTCCGTCTGCCGGCGCCAACGCAACACCGACACTTACCGTGGCAGTGATCGCGCTATCTCCGAGTTTCATTGGCCCGGTCACGGCCGAGGCGAGGCGGCGTGCGAAGTCGTCGACCTGATTCCTCCCGGTGACTCCAGTCTGGACTACGACGAATTCGTCGCCGCCGAGCCGGGCGACCATATCGTCGACGCGGCTCACCGCGCGCAAGCGTTCGGCAACCGTCTTGAGCAGGAAATCACCGCTGTCGTGCCCAAGGGTGTCATTGACGTTTTTGAAGCGGTCGAGATCGATAAAATGCACGGCAATGCTGCCACCCCGCATCGGGAGGACGGCAAGCGCATTGTTCAATTTCTCGACCAGTTGGGTGCGATTCGATAGCCCGGTCAGCGCATCGTGATGCGCCATGTGCGAGATTTGCTTCTGAGCCTGCTGCCATTCGGTAATGTCCTCAGAGGTCGATACCCAACCGCCTTCTTGAATCGGCTGCTCGACCACGCGTATTACACGCTTGGTCAATGTCTCTATGACCCTGGTACGGGATTTACCATCGCGCACGGCCGCAATGACACGCGCGGCAAGCTCCTGCGGCTCCCCGACGTACTCTCCGGCCGCCTTCCGGTACTTGATCAGATCAATCAGCGGCAAGCCTTGGAGGATAGCAGGCGGCAATCCCATCCACTTGGCGAAACGTCCGTTAAACAAAACAATATGGCCATCCGCATCAAACATGCAAAGCCCTTGCGACATATTCTCAAGAGCAGCCCCCAGCATGATTTTCTGCTGCCGCAGTTGGCCATTCGTCAGCTGGAGTTTGTGCGAGTCGCGACGAACCACCCATATGAATGACGTCAAAATTCCACTGAGCAGCGACCCGCATATCAGCACTATCGATGAGCGCGGGTACTTGATTGAAATCAAGCCCGCGTGTCCTGGCGTCACCACCATCGTCCACTGGACGTCCCCAAAATTGAGGCGGGAAGTTCGGTGTAGTTCAGCGGCGAGAGCCGTCTGCGGCCTTGCCTCGATCGTTTCGGTGTCGGGATGCGATGCAAAATAGATTGGAGGATCATTCATGGAAGCGTTTGGTGCAAACAGATAGAGCCGCGCCGGCGGTGTGATTCCGGCAAATAGTGTGTCGATCATAACTCCGATCTGGAATACGCCCTGTACAAAGCCGAGCAGATTGCGGCGTCTCTCCTCCATCGTTCCATGCGGCATGTCCCGAGCATATACCGGCAGGCCTGCCCAGAAGCCCCGCCTATCTCCTTCCCCGATGTGCAATAACAGCGGCGGAGAAATTGACAACACATCTGCGTCCCGAATGTGGGCTAGCGCCTGTTCACGAACACCGCCGTCATTATTGTCGAGTCCATAAGCAGGAGACGTCCTAGCTTCAGTTGAATAGTATTTTGGAAAGTACTCATCCTTCTCTGGGGAAACAGGCAAGCTTCCGTCTGGGCCAATGGCTCGAATATGGTAGTAGGAAAGCCCGTCGCGGACCGCCGCCAACTCGTGCGCGGCGCGCTCATCATTCTCAACGCGCGGAATCCACGAAAGGTCCAGGATCGCCGCATGATTGACCAACAGTGAGTTGGAAAATCTCTCAAATTCGTCCCGACTTATAACATCGTTCGTGGAATCGAAGAGCGCCCGCACCGAGTAAAGCTTATCCAGGTAATCAGCTATCCCGCTTTGCAGAACACGTGCTTGATTGTCGGCTCGTTGAGAAAACTCAAGTGTAGCCGTGTGCGTTTCTGAAGCGACCGTCAGACGCCATGCGGCAATAGAGACAACGATACTGACGATCCCCACTGTGAGAACTGGAATAACACGCCAAATCCAGCGCCAACTTTTCAGGTCGAACAACAATTTGCGTTACGTTACACTTTCTGCTCGGCAATATGGCGTATCGAGCAAACCCCCACGCACTCCTATCGGTCACTACAATGGCGCGCCCACGATTAAGGTCTAGAGGCGAGCCATTCTAAAGTTGCATGTAGTTCGTACGGCAATCATTTTGTCAGTTAGCAAACAGTTAATGATCAGTATTAAGCCACGGCTCAAAAGCGCAGTTGGCGCGGGCGAGGCCGTCGCCACCTGTCTTGCGTCGCCCGAGAGGGCGTAATCCGCGTGGCACCCTCAAGCGGTTTGATAGTCTGCGGCGGCATAGGTGCGGGTCAGTTCCGGGTCAGACTCGGCCGCGCCAACCAAGATGCGCGCGACCGCTGTTCCCTCGATTACGGACACGAAGGACATCAGGCCGCGCGACCGTTTCGGGGCCGGGAACGGACTTGCAACCCAAACACCAAAACCTTCAACGACCAATGCCACGGGTTCGTCGCCTGGAATCGCGCGTCATCACCTGCCGGGGAAACTCATCGGGCCAAAGACGAGGTCGAGCGTCTTCCAGGCCTTATACTTGTCCGCCGGGAGCATGATGTAGGGCTGGCACTTTTCCAGCGCATTGATTGCACTTTGCACGAGCTCCCGCTCTTTCTGCGACGCGATTGTCCCATTCGGCTTCGGCGGCGACGCCAGCGTACCGTCCGGGTTGAACGAGACGTGCAGTGAGATTTCGATCTTGTCGCCGAAGTTGAAGCTGGCCGGCAGGGCGGAGCACGCACTCACGCGTTCACGGAACGCTACGGTGAAGTCGTGCGCCGCAGTTGGCGCGTCGATCGCCGGCGCTTCGAAGCCGCCGCCAAGCGGTCCGCCAAGGAGCGCGAGTTGCGCGAGCGTCTGTTCGGCGCCGGGTTGGTCCGGCGCCTTGCGCGTGTCGGGTTGCGGCGGGGACGGCTGTGGCTCGGATGTCTGGGTTTTCGCGGTTTCACGATGGGCAGTCTCAGGTAGCGGCGTTTGGGGACGCGCCGTATCGGCCTGTGCCGCCAGGGGCAGCGCCATTTGGGCCTTTACCATCTCGGCTTGCGCCGTCAGAGGCTGTGATGTTTTGGGGTCCGCGTTGTCCGCAGCGTTTGAATGCTCTGGCGGCGACTGTGTGATCCGCTTGGGCGGCGGCGCTTGTGCGGCTGTGTTCGGACTATTCGACTTGAACGGCGCGTTCGAGCCGGAGAACGCCGAGTCTGACGGGGTGCCTTCGAGCCGCGGCGTTTCTTTCGGCGGCACGATGTCGGCCACCATCGCATCGGGCGGGATCACATCGACGGAGATTGCCTGCGGCGGCGGCGGCGGCCTCGGCCGGGAGGAATCCGCACCGGCATAGAAGAAGAGCAGGGCCAGTATCAAAGCCCCGATATGGCCGATGACCGAAATAGCGAATCCGGGGCGAATGAATTGCTTCAGTCTGGTCATACGGATCGCATCTACAAAGCCGCCCGGTGGTACATAATACCGGCTATTCCGGAAGTTTGTCTCCTTGTTGGCGGCCGGCCGCGCGGCCGCTTCAGATGCGCAGGCCTCGATACCGACCAGGCATGGCGGCAGCTTCTGACTGGCGCGGAAATTGCTCGCTGCCGTAGGTTGGCTTCTTTCCGATTTTATCGGAGTCCGCGCGGCCGAAATAGAGCTAGTGAGATCGTGATTAGACATCGTGATTGAACACAGCCGAAGGAGGGCCTTTCATGATGAAGATCAATCGCAGATACCTGCTTAATGCGGGATCATCGCTGCTGGCTTTCGCGGCTTTGGCGCAACGGGCGCAACGGGCTGTGGGGTTGACGGGAGCGGCCTCGATGACCGGTCTTATGGCATCGCGTAGCCCCGCTAACGCTGCTAACGCACACCGCATTCTGCTGATTAATCCAAATTCCAACCAAGCTACGACCGATATGATGGTGCAGATCGCGCAATCGGCAGCATCCGATGATATCAAGATCGTCGGCGCTACCGCGCCACACAGTCCCCCAATGATTGTTGATCCGGAAGCCTAGCCGCCTCCGCTCCGCAGGTGGTCGAGATAGGCTTGGCTCTTAGCAAAGATGTGTCCGGGATCATCATCAGTGCATTCGGCGATCCTGGAATAGCCAACTTGCGCCGACAGGTTAGCGTCCCCGTAGTCGGCATCGCAGAGGCGGCGATGCTAGCGGCTTCGGACAAGGGCAGACGATTTGGCGTGGCAACTACTACGCCCAAGTTGGTTGCTTCCATTGACGCAAGGGCGGTCGAATTGGGACTCGGCCAGCTCTACACCGGGACCCGGCTCACTTCAGAAGACCCGAACAAACTCGTTGCTGATCCCGGTCGACTGGTTGAAGCCTTGCGACAGGTAGTCTCCACCTGCATCGAGCTCGACAAAGCCGAGGCCGTGATTATCGGCGGAGGGCCGCTCGGAAATGCTGCTACGGCCCTCACACCGATGTTCAGTATCCCTGTGATCGCACTAATCCCGGCAGCAGTTCGTCGGCAGATCGAGATTCTGAGATTGGTTCGAAAATAGCGCCTCCGCCGCAGGCTCTGGGCGCATTGCGACGCGCGGAGATCGAGAAGTGGTGGCCTGTTATCAGAGGTCGGCATGAAGCCAGATTGAGGCGATCCGGGCGCTATGGGTCCATTAGCCCACATTACCTGACCTCAATCCATGTCTGCTTAGCAGCCAAAAACGCCATTCAAAAATGCGATGGCTCCGTTCGATACGCTTGCGCCTCTGCCGCGCCGCGCGCTACCAATTTCCGCCAAATGCGACGGGGCCAACGGAAATCCGGACGCAGGAGTAGCGAGGGTACGTTCGGATGAATAATCGGCCTGAAAACGACGCGCCCGTGGTGATCGTCGGTGGCGGACCGGTCGGTGTCGGTCTTGCGATCGATCTCGGCCTGCGCGGCATTCGTTCGATCCTGGTCGAGCGCTACGAAACTCCGCAGCCGATCCCGAAAGGGCAGAACCTCACCCAGCGCACCATGGAGCACTTCCACTTCTGGGGTGCGGAGAAAGAGTTGCGCGCCGCCCGCACCATTCCGCCGGGCGGCGGCATCGGCGGCATGACCAGCCACGGCACCTTGCTCAGCGGCTATTATTACGACTGGCTGCAACGCGAGCTGGTGCGTTCTTATTATTTCACCGACAACGAGCGATTGCCGCAGTATGCGACTGAAGCCGTGCTGCGACAGAGGGCTTCGCAAATCCCCGCCGTTACGACACTGTATGGCTGGACCTGCGAGGACGTCCGTCAGGATGACACCGGCGCCGCTGTCGAGATCGCCGACCGTGCCGGCAACAAACGTACGCTGCGCGCCGAGTACGTTGTCGGCTGTGACGGCAGCCGCTCGATCGTGCGTGAGAAAGCCGGCATCACGCAGACGCGGTCGGATCATGACCGCCTGATGGTGCTGATCGTCTTCCGTTCTCTCAAGCTGCACCAGTTGCTCGAACGTTATCCTGGCAAAGCCTTCTTCTGCGTGCTGCATCCGGAGCTGGAGGGCTACTGGAAATTCTTCGGCCGGGTCGATCTCGGCACCACGTGGTTCTTTCACGCGCCAGTGCCGTCCGACACTAACCGCGATAATTTCGATTTTCGCAGCTTCATGTATGGAGCGGCCGGAGCCGAATTCGACATCGACTTCGAGCACATCGGCTTCTGGGATCTGCGCTTCGCGGTGGCCGACAGCTACCGTGCCGGGCGGATGTTCGTCGCCGGCGACTCCGCACACAGCCACCCGCCTTACGGCGGCTATGGCGTCAACAGCGGCCTCGAAGATGCCGTCAATCTGTCGTGGAAGCTTGCCGCGGTGCTGCAAGGCTGGGCTCCGCCCGCTTTGCTCGACAGTTACAGTGCTGAACGGCAGCCGGTGTTCGCGTCGACATCGCGTGACTTCATTGAAAATGTGATCTTCAGCGACCGCGACTTTCTCCACGCGCACGATCCCGCGCGCGATCGCGCCGATTTCGAGGCCGCCTGGCACGAGCGCCAGTCCGGCGCGTCCGACGAAGTCAATGCGTTCAATCCGAACTATGCGGGTTCACCGATCGTGTCCGGGCCGCCCGGTGCGGCGAGCAGCGCCATCGGCTCACACCAATATACAGCGCTTGCCGGCTTTCATCTCACGCCGCAACCTCTGTCATCGGGCAAGAACATTTATGAGGAGATCGGCGAAGGCTTTACGCTGATCGATCTTGGTGCAAGCGGTGCGGCATCGGCTTTCGCGCAGGCCGCCGCCGAACTCAAGATTCCTTTGAAGGTCATCAAAGATTCCGTGGCGGGCGGACGGGAAAAATACCAGGCCTCACTCATTCTTGTGCGGCCCGATCAGTTCGTCGCCTGGACGAGTGAAAAATCGGCTGTCGACAAAGCCGAGGCCGCGCGCGTGTTACGCCGCGCTATCGGTCTGCCGGTTTAGAGCATGATCCGGAAAAGCTTGCCCTCGGACTTGATCCGTGGGTGGGCTTGCGGTTTTCCGAATAGATCATGCTCCAATAAATCTAGACTAATCACGGATTGGCACCGAGCGCCTTGAGTTCAGCGACCGCGGCATCAAGCTGCATGTAGTCTTTTGGGCAATTCGACGCCGCGAACCGGAAGAGTTGGGCGGCTTCATCTTTTGCGCCCTGCTGCAATGCCAGTTCGCCGATGAAAAAGTTGGCCTCGCAGAGCTGACCTTTTTTCGTCTCGGGCCTGCGATCGTCCGCCGCGGCCAGCACGGCTTCCGGAGTCGTCTCGCCGAGGTAAAGACGAATGACCGGTGCGGGCCACTTCGTCATATCGAATTGCGAAATGGCTTCCGAAAGCCGGCTCGGCAGATTGCTATGTTTATCGGCGACGTCGAGCCACAACGCTGCATAAGCATCTTTCGGCGAAAGCTCGCTCGTTTGATTGAGGTCGGCTAACGCCCCGGGCAAGGCGCCAACATAAAACTCGGCCAATCCGCGATTAAAATAAGCGGCTGCATCTTTTGGATCGAGCTGGATCGCCTGACTGTAATCGGTGTTGGCGCGCTCGCAGTCGCCCCTTGCGACGAACGCGTCACCACGATTTTTGTAAGCGAACGGATATTTCGGATCGATCCGGATCGCCTCATCGTAGTCGGCGATAGCGTCATCGTAGTGGCCGCTTGCGGCATGCGCCAAGCCGCGGTTGTCGTAGACATTGATGTGCGTAACGCTTGCGGGCAGGGAGGTGATCCGGATGGCCTGGCTATAGTCGACGATGGCGCGCTCGTAATCGCCTTTGGTGGCGTAGGCCTGGCCGCGATTGTTTAGCACCAGGGCATTTTTTGGATCGATATGGATCGCCTGGCTGTAATCGGCGATGGCCCGGTCGAAGTCGCCACTGGCCGCATAGACGATGCCGCGGTTGTTGTAGGCGAGCGCATATTTCGGATCGATTCGGATCGCCTCACTGTAGTCGGCGATAGCGTGTTCGTAGTCGCCCTTGGCGGCGTAGGCCTGCCCGCGATTGTCATAGACGTTGATGTAGGTGCCGCTTTTGGGCAGGGCGTCGATCCGTATCGCCTGACTGTAGTCGGCGATAGCGCGATCATAATTGCTCTTGGCGGCGTACGTCTGGCCGCGATTGTTGAAGGCCAGTGCATATTTCGGATCGAGCCCGATCGCCTGATCGTAGTCGGCGATAGCGTCATCATAGTCGCCCTTGGCGTTATATTCGATGCCGCGGTTGTTGTAGAGCGCTGCAAGATTGCCGCCCTCGTAACGGCCCGAGGCAATGCCCTGGGTGCAGGCAACGATCGCCATCTCGCCGGACCGTTTGAAGCACGCGTCGTAATCAACGTCCCTTGGCATTTTGGTGCAGTCGCCACGCGGCGCCTGGCAGCCACAGCCATGCGCGTCGCATTCCATTCGGGCGATATCGGACTTCGCCCCATGATTGGCGTACGTCACATTGACGACGAAAATGGCAAGGGCGCCTGCAAGCAAGGCGATCTCGGTCCAGCGCCGCGCTGCGCTCAGCCGCAAAATCATCCTCCCATTTGTCTACAACGCTAACTCTGTCAGAGAGAATGCGCAATATTGATGGCGCTTAGTGCCGCAGGGTTGGCTTTGAATTGGGGCGGTTAACATGAAAGCTTCGGTAATTCGGAGAATTTCGGCGCTGCCGCAAGCGACTTATGGAAACCCCGCCCGACACCGCGCTTCCGGTTTTTCGACAAATCAGGCCTCTTTGATCTTTAGTTTCCTGTCAGCGATGCCTTTTTAAGCGCGTCGATCCACTTCTTGGCCTGCTTCTCGCCTTCCGCGCGCTTGTCTGGGTCAAGCTTGTTCACAAAATCATCGAGTGCGAGATCGGTTTCGCCCGCGGCTTTGGAAATCAGCCACCACTTGGTGGCCGCGACCGGATCGGTCGGGGCGCCCTGGCCGGAAGCGAGAATGTGCGCCAGGCGATCTTGCGCAACCGGATTATTTTTCAACGCGGCCTGGTGAAACAGCGTAACGGCGACCGGCTGGTTACGCTGGATGCCGTCGCCGTTGTAGAGCGCGATCGCGTATTCGACTTTTGCCTCGGCAACGTCGCCGACCGACGCGAGCCCGAACAGCCGCACCGCTTCCTGTTTGTCCTGCGGCACGCCGCGGCCTTCCTTGTAGAGGGTGCCCAGCGCGTATTGCGCGTCCGCATTGCCGGCTTGGGCTGCGACCCGCAGCAACTCAGCGGCGCGGCCGAAATCCTGCGGGAAAAGCTGGCCTTCCATGTAGAGCAGCGCGAGATCGTAGGCGGCGAGCGGCTGGCCGAGCTTGGCGGCGGCGGCGAGCCACTTGGCGCTGACCTGGCGGTCGCGCGGGCCGGCGCGGCCTGCCAGGCTGAGCATTGCCAGCGCGAACATGGCCTCGCGGTCGCCGCGGTCCGCGGCGAGCTTGTACCAGTCGGCCGCTTTCTTGTCGTCCTGCGGCACGCCGAACCCATTGGCGTAGAGTTCGCCGAGCAACGTCATCGATTTCGGATCGTTCTGATCATTGGCGCGCTGCGTCGCGAGGCTGAAGGCTGTGAGGTAGTAGCCGCGCTGGAATGCGCCGAAAGCAAGGTCGCCCGTGCCGCTCGAGGAGGAAGCGGGGGGCACAGGTGTGGGCATTATCGGGGCTGGTTTGAACGGAGCAGGTTTTGGCTTCGCTGCCGGAGCGGTCTGTGCGGCAGATGTGAGAGGCACCGCGGCAGCAAGCAAAACGGCGAGGATAAAGCGGGAAACGGACGGCGCGCTCAAGACACCGGCTCGACTAGTGGTTCGATTCAAACATTCGCATCCCATTTTGGAACGCACCCATGCGAATGTTTGAATCAAAGAACCACTAGCAACAATATGCATCTGGTGGAGCTCTGGATTCGACATTCGCTTCGCGAGCGAGCCGGAAGGGGTCAAATCCGCTCCACCAGACTTGCCGCCGCCGAAACCACCGCAGTGGCTGCTCCGTCCGGGTGCGTCCATATCCAATCACCAAGGGCGACGAAGTCAGCACCAGCGCGGGCCAGCGGCCGGACCTCGTCCGCTTGCGCTGCATAGCCGATGCAGGGAATCTCGACGAGATCTGCCCACCACATTATCCGTTCTTCGATGGTGTCGAACGGTGGCCGATGGCCGCGCCGGTCGGGATCCCCGAACATCACGTAATCGGCGCCGGTTTCGCCCGCGAGCATGGCATCATGACGGCTGCCCAAACCGCCCGCGCCGGCGATGCGATCGGGCTTTAGCGACGAAAGTGCCGCGGCAAAGGCCTCAATACCGGAAATATGGGCGCCATCGGCCTCGGCGCGGCCGACAATTTCGGGACGATTATCGAGCAACAGCGCGATGTCGCGACGTTGCACGGCGGCCGCAACAGCCTTGGCGCGATTGATCAGACTGCGCTCGTCTGCATCGGCAAGCCGCAGCAATACGGCTGCGACGTCGCCGGCGCCAAGCGCGGCATCGAGATCGTGCAGAAACGCCTTCGGCTCTTCAAGCGCCGGCGTGACGAGATAGAGGCGCTGCGGCGAGCGCTGAGTCATCGTTCCTCGCATCCTCCCTCGTAAACGGGGGGAGGATAAGTTACGCAGCTTTCCGTTCGAGATCGGCTTTCCATTCGCCGCGCGCGGCGAGGCCGTTCATCGCGGCGCGATGATTGAGCGCGCGCTGGGCCGCGGCCACGTTCTCGGATTTTCCCGACCACGTTTTCTGCGGCGCCGCTTGCAGCGCGCGGCCGTAGGAGAAAGTGACGTTCCACGGCAGGTCGCCCATCCGGTTAATGGCGTCGAGATGCGCGGTTGCTTCCTCGTCGGACTGGCCACCGGACAGGAACGCGATGCCGGGCACCGAAGCGGGAACGCAAGCCTTGAGCACGCGCACCGTCTTCTCCGCGACTTCCTCGACGGAAGCTTTCTTGCCTGACTTCTTGCCTGGCACCACCATGTTCGGCTTGAGCACCATGCCTTCGAGTGCGACGCGCTGAAAGTAGAGCTCCTCGAACTGGAGCTTGAGCACCATCTCCGTCACCTGATAGCAGCGATCGATGTCGTGATCGCCGTCCATCAACACTTCCGGCTCGACGATCGGCACGATGCCTTCGTCCTGGCAGAGCGCGGCATAGCGGGCGAGCGCGTGGGTGTTGGTGCGGATGCAGGTGTAGCTCGGCACCGGCCCTGCGGCGATGTCGATCACCGCGCGCCACTTGGCGAATTTCGCGCCAAGCCCGCGATATTCCGCGAGCCGCTCGCGCAAGCCGTCGAGGCCCTCGGTGATCACTTCGCCCGGGCAGTTCGGCAGTGGCTTGGTGCCCTTGTCGACCTTGATGCCCGGCAATGAGCCCGCTTGCGTAATGATCTGCACCAGCGGCGTGCCGTCTTTTGCTTTCTGGCGGATGGTCTCGTCGTAAAGGATGACGCCGGAAATGTATTTCGACATCGCATCCTTGGTGCGAAACAGCATTTCGCGATAGTCGCGCCGGTTATCTTCGGTCGATTCCACGCCGAGCGTGTCGAAGCGCTTCTTGATCGTGCCACTGGATTCGTCGGCGGCCAGAATGCCGCGGCCGGGCGCAACCATTGCTTCCGCGACCTTGTTCAATTCACTGAGATTCATCAGGCCCTCCTGAACGCTTGGCGCCGCGGTTTCGGCAAGTTCCGTCTCAACTTTGCTCTATTGTATTCGCGTGTCGCGACAAAGTCTAAGATACCAACAACACTTTCACGCCTGGCAACGTCTTGCCTTCCAGCGATTCCAGGAAGGCGCCGCCGGCGGTCGATACATGGGTGAGCGCGCCCGCGACGCCCGCCACATTGAGCGCTGCAACCGTATCGCCACCCCCGGCAAAACTGACAAGCCGCCTGGCTTTGGTCAGTTCCGCCACCGCCTTGGCCACTTCAACGGTGCCGGTGTCGAACGGTTTGACCTCGAAGGCGCCGAACGGGCCGTTCCAGACCAGCGTCTTGGTCCGGGACAGGATATCGGTGACGTGTTTGACGCTGGCCGGGCCGATGTCGAGGATCATATCGGCCTCGCCGACCTTATCGACGGAGACGGTCCGCGTCGGCACATGCTCGGCGAATTTTTGGGCAACCACCGCATCGACCGGCAGGACGATCTCGCGGTTCAGCGACTTGGCTTTCGCGAGGATGTCCCGCGCGTTCGGGATCAGATCGGTTTCGCACAGTGACTTGCCGATCGCCTTGCCTTGGGCGGCGAGGAAGGTGTTCGCCATGCCACCGCCGATGATCAAGATGTCGACTTTCAACAGCAGATGGCCGAGCAGGTCGAGCTTGGTAGAAATCTTCGCACCGCCGACGATCGCCGCAACCGGATGTTCCGGCTTGTCGAAGGCGTGTTCCAATGCATCGAGTTCCGCCCGCATCGCGCGGCCCGGATAGGCCGGTATGCCGGAACCGGTGACGATCGCAGCATTGGCGGCATGCTCGCGATGGGCCGCCGAGAATGCGTCATCGACAAAGATGTCGCCGAGCGCGGCGAACTTCTTCGCCAGTTCTTCGTCGTTCTTTTCTTCGCCGGGATGAAAGCGCGTGTTCTCGAGACAAAGAACGTCGCCGTTCTTCATCGCAGCGATCGCGGCTTCGGCTTTCGGGCCGACGCAATCTTCGGCGAAGGCAACCGGACGGCCGATGATCTTTGTCACTTCAGGAACCACAGGGCGCAGCGAGTATTTCGGATCCGGGCCACCTTTCGGCCGGCCGAAATGCGACAGCAGGATCACCTTGCCGCCCTTGTCGGCGAGTTCGGTAATGGTCGGCGCAATTTCGTGGATGCGGGTTGCGTCGGTGACTTTGCCGTCTTGCATCGGCACGTTCAGGTCCACGCGCAACAGCACGCGTTTCCCTTTAACGTCGGCGTCATCGAGGCTGCGGAAGGTCGGCATCGAAGCGCCAGGAGTGGCTACGGGGGCGTGCACGGCTAGATAAGCTTGCCCATCGCGACGGCGGTATCGATCATGCGATTGGAGAAGCCCCATTCGTTGTCGTACCACGACATCACGCGCACCAGCGTGCCGTCCATCACCTTGGTCTGATCCATGTGGAAGATCGAGGAATGCGGATCGTGGTTGAAGTCGCTGGAGACATTCGGCTCGTCGGTGTAGCCGAGGATGCCTTTGAGCTGTTGTTCGGAGGCGCGTTTCACAGCGCCGTTGATCTCGTCCTTGTTGGTCGGGCGCTTGGCTACGAACTTGAAGTCGATCACCGAGACGTTCGGCGTCGGCACGCGGATCGATACGCCGTCGAGCTTGCCGGCAAGCTCGGGCAGAACGAGGCCTACCGCTTTCGCAGCGCCCGTTGAGGTCGGGATCATGTTGCTCGCCGCTGCGCGCGCCCGGTACAGATCCTTGTGTACCTGATCGAGCGAAGGCTGATCGTTGGTGTAAGAGTGAATGGTGGTCATGAAGCCTTTGTCGATGCCGACGGCGTCATTGAGCACCTTGGCGACCGGCGCCAGGCAATTGGTCGTGCACGACGCGTTGGAGACCACCATGTGGTCCTTGGTCAGCTTGTCGTGGTTCACCCCGTAAACGACGGTGAGATCGACGCCATCGGCCGGCGCGGACACCAGCACGCGCTTGGCGCCTGCCTTGAGATGCGCCGAGGCTTTTTCTTTCGAGGTGAAAATGCCGGTGCACTCGAGCGCGATATCGACGTCGAGTTCTTTCCACGGCAGCGTCGCCGGATCCTTGATAGCGGTAACCTTGATGGCGCCATTGCCGACGCTGATCGTGTCGCCTTTGACTGTGACTTTGGCAGGGAAGCGGCCGTGGACGGTGTCATAGCGGAGCAAATGTGCGTTGGTTTCGATCGGGGCGAGGTCGTTAATGGCGACGACTTCAATGTCGTCGCGGTCCGCCTCGACGATGGCGCGCAGAACATTGCGGCCGATACGGCCAAATCCGTTGATGGCAACGCGAACTGACATCTTTCCCGGTCTCCCCTCCATACCGCCGGCAAGGGCCAGCAGGCGGCATGCCTTATGTAGTCATCCAGCTATGACTTTTCTAACCGAGCCAATGCCGCTTCGGCCACCTTTTCAGCCGTGATCCCGAAGTGTTGGTAAACTTCCTTGTAGGGGCCGCTGGCCCCGAATGTCGTCATGCCGATAAAGGTGCCGTGCGAGCCGATAATCGCGTCCCAGCCTTGCCGCACGCCCGCCTCGACCGCGACGTTCACCCGCGCCTTGCCGATGACGCCGGCCCGCTTGGCGTCCGGTGTAGCGAGTAACAGTTCGAAACACGGCACCGAAACGACGCGGGCCGAGATTTTGCGGGCGGTCAGGAGTTTCTTGGCCTCGGCCGCTATCGTCACTTCCGAGCCGGTGGCGAAGATCGACACTACTGCGGAGTCGTCCTCCGCCGCGATCAACTCGTAAGCGCCGAGCGCGCAGCGGTTCATCTCGTCAAAGCCGAGGCGAAGCTGCGGCAGGTTCTGCCGGCTCAGCGCCAGCACGCTCGGGCCGTCTTTCGACTCAAGCGCGAGCTGCCAGCACTCGACCGTTTCCACGGCGTCGCACGGCCGGAACACTTTCAGGTTCGGAATGGCTCGCAATGCTGCGAGATGCTCGACCGGCTGATGGGTCGGCCCGTCCTCGCCAAGCCCGATTGAATCATGGGTCCCTACCAGGACGACGCGCGCGCCCATCAACGCGGCAAGCCGGATCGCCGGCCGGCAATAGTCGGAGAAAACCAGGAATGTGCCGGAGTAAGGGATGACGCCGCCGTGCAGCGCCATGCCGTTCATCGCCGCCATCATGCCGTGCTCGCGCACGCCATAATGGATATAGGTTCCGGAGTAGTCCGATGCGTCGAGCACTTTCATGCCCTTGGCGAAGGTGTTGTTGGAGGGAGTAAGGTCGGCCGAGCCGCCGATCATTTCCGGCAGCGCCACCGTCAGCGCGTCGAGCGCGAATTCGGACGACGCGCGGCTCGCGATATCTTTGGGCGCGTCGGCCAGTTTTTGTTTCAGCTCGCGCACCGCGGCAGTGAGCTTGCCCTCGAGTTTACCGCTGATGCGGCGCTCGAATTCGGCGCGCTTGCCGTCATCGAGTTTGGCAAACCGGTCCTGCCACGCCTTGTGCTGCGGCTTGCTGCGCTCGCCGGCCTTGCGCCATTCGGCGAGAATGTCCGCCGGAATTTCGAACGGCGGATACGGCCAGCCGAGCTTTACGCGCGCCGCAGCGACCTCTTCCTTGCCGAGTGGCGAGCCATGGGCTTTGGCAGTGCCGCCTTTGTTCGGCGCGCCGTAGCCGATGGTGGTGCGGCACGCAATCATCGTCGGCCGGTCGGATTTCCGCGCAACCTCGATAGCAGCGGTGATTGCCGTCGGATCGTGACCGTCGATCCGTGTCGCGAGCCAGCCAGCGGATTCAAAACGCTTCACTTGATCGACGTCGTCCGAAAGCGACGTCGGGCCGTCAATGGAAATGTGGTTGTCGTCATAGAAGACGATCAGCTTTTTCAGCTTGAGATGGCCGGCGAGTGCGATCGCTTCCTGGCTGATGCCTTCCATCAGGTCGCCATCGGAGACCAGCACGTAAGTATAGTGATCGACGATGTCGCTGCCGTAGAGCGACGCAAGGTGGCGTTCCGCAGTCGCCATGCCGACCGCGTTGGCGATGCCCTGGCCGAGCGGGCCGGTGGTGGTTTCGACGCCCGGCGTGTGGCCGTATTCGGGATGGCCGGGCGTGAGCGAGCCGAGCTGCCGGAAGCGCTTGATCTCGTCGATCGTCATCTTCGGGTAGCCGAGCAGATAGAACAGCGAATAAAGCAGCATCGAGCCGTGACCGGCCGAGAGCACGAACCGGTCACGATCGGGCCAAGCTGGATCGGCGGGATCGAATTTCAGGAACCGCGTGAACAGGACAGTCGCGACATCGGCCTCGCCCATCGGCAGGCCCGGATGTCCGGAATTTGCTTTCTCGACGGCATCCATCGCCAGCGCGCGGATGGCGTTTGCCCTACGATCATGTTCCGCGCGCGATGCGGGAGTCCGGGTGGGTTGGGAGATGGCGGCGGCCGCCGTTGAACGATCTGGCATGGTCATGAAACGCGCTGGACGCTGCGTGGTTGCAAAAACGGCGGCGCCGAAGGGGAAAAAGGGGGTCACAGTTAGGCACCGCTGTCAGATGTGTCAATTGCGTGGCCGTCCGGCTCGCGCGTCATACACAGCCTCGAAGGGCGACTATGCGTTAAGCGTTGACGATCGAGTTCGACGCGACGTAAGCTTCTTTCCGTAAGATACTGCTGTCGCACAATATTTATGTCCTGTGCGGCACTTGGAAAGGCGCATGAGCGAAACCGATTCGGTTGAAGCGGCCAGCCGGCGCCTAGCATTGGCGCTCGACGCGCTGGATGCGGCCGTCGAGCGGCGGAGTGAGGCCGATCACGGCGAGGCGGCGCTTGGCGACCAGATCCAGGCGCTGGGTACGGATCGGGCGCGGCTCGCCGGCGACCTTGATCAAGTGACAGCCCGGTCGCGCAAGCTCGAGACTGCCAATCGCGAGATCGCGCAGCGGCTCGACCATGCCATCGAAACGATCCGCGGCGTGCTGGGTAGCGGCGAATGAGGCTGGAACGCTAGATGTCGCAAGTCAGCGTCACCATTAACGGCCGGCAGTTCCGCATGGCCTGTGAGGATGGTCAGGAAGGCCACCTGATGGACTTGGCGCGCGACCTCGATACGCGCATCGAGGGATTGCGCACGAAATTCGGCGAGATCGGCGATACCAGGCTCACGGTGATGGCGGCGCTCACGCTCGCTGATGTGCTATCTGAAACCGGCGATCGCATTAAAAAGCTCGAAGAGGAAGTTGCGGCTTTGCAAGCGGTCCGCGCCAATTTCACCGAGCACAACCGGAATACCCAGGTTGCCGTGGCTGCCGCGCTGGCGGCGGCCGCCGAGCGGATCGAAATCCTGACCAAAAAGCTCAATCAAACCATTGGCGGTGCCAGCGTCGCGATGGGGTGATGGCGCGACCCCCTGATAAGGACTACATTGACCCTGCGGGGCTGCCTGGTGCGTCAGGAGCCTAATTCTCGGGGCCTTATCGATCTCTAAGGGAGCTGTCCCTGGCCGAGCTCGTGGGTTCGGTCACACGGTGCCCACCTACATGTGTAGGGAACCCGGGATCGTTGCTCCAACGGCCGGCGCGGCTCCGCACTCATACTTTGCATGTCATTCGTCATGGCCGGGCATAGCTCGTCGAAGACGGGCGTGAACGCCCTTTTGCCCGGCCATCCACGTCTTTAGGCTTGGCAAGAAAGTCGTGGAAGCCGGGCATGACGGTCGTTATGTCCGACAAGCCTCAAACTGAAAAAGACAAGTTCCGCCAGGAAGCCATCACGCGGCGTGATGCCTTGCCGCCTGAGATGCGCAAGGCGGCGGCGGAAACGATCGCGGCGTGCGGTTTTCCGCTTCGCATTTCGCCCGGTGTGACGGTCTCCGGGTTCATGCCGCTGAAAAGCGAAATCAATCCGCTGCCGTTGATGCAGAAACTTGCAGAGCAGGGTGCGCGGCTTGCGCTTCCGATTGTCGCCGGCCGCGGCAAGCCGCTCGTGATGCGGCAATGGGCCTGGGGCGAACCGCTTGCGTCCGGCGTCTGGGGCATTCGTGAACCGAACCCCGATGCGCCAGAGGTTGAGCCCGATATTTTGCTGGTGCCGCTGCTCGCCTTCGATCGCGCCGGCCATCGCATCGGTTACGGCGCTGGCTATTACGACATGACGATCACCGGACTTCGCGCGAAAAAGCCGGTAACCGCCGTCGGCATTGCTTTCGCCGCACAGGAAATTCCCGTGGTTCCCGCGACGCCCCGCGACGCGCGCCTCGATCTCGTGCTAACCGAGAAAGAAGTTATCGATCTGCGAGTCCTTTGAGCATGCGGATTCTTTTCATCGGCGACGTGGTTGGGCGCAGCGGGCGTACCGTCGTTCTTGAGCGACTGCCGAACCTGATCAAAAAATGGAAACTCGATCTGGTCGTGGTCAACGGCGAGAACGCGGCCGGCGGTTTCGGCATCACTGAAAACATCTACCGCGAGTTCATCGAGGCCGGCGCCGACGCCGTCACGCTGGGCAATCACGCCTGGGACCAGAAAGAGGCGCTGGTGTTCATCGAACGTGCGCCGAAGCTGATCCGTCCGGCCAATTACCCCGCCGGTACGCCAGGCCGCGGTGCGGCACTGATTGAAGCGAAGAATGGCGCGCGGGCGCTGGTTATGAACGTCATGGGCCGTGTGTTCATGGACCCGCTTGAAGATCCGTTCGCGACTGTTGAGCGCGAACTTTCAGCCTGTGCGCTTGGCAGCGGCGCCGACGCGATCATCCTCGATTTTCACGGCGAGGCGACCAGCGAGAAGCAGGCGATGGGCTTCTTTTGTGACGGCCGCGCCAGCCTCGTCGTCGGTACGCACACCCACACTCCGACGGCGGACCTCCGCATCCTCGCCGGCGGTACCGCCTATATCAGCGACGCCGGCATGACGGGCGACTATGACTCCGTCATCGGCATGGCCAAGGACGAGCCGTTGCAACGTTTCGTGCGGCGTATTTCGACATCCCGCTTCGAACCGGCTTCGGGGGCGGCTACGCTGTGTGGCGTGGCCGTCGAGACCGAACCGGCAACCGGGCTTGCGACACGCGTGAGCC
>Ga0302326_10011098_pt1 | contig 19444 bp, 9 predicted proteins | sample Palsa_T0_3_FD_202264 | JGI IMG/M metagenome (GOLD analysis project Ga0302326, IMG submission 202264) | Peat permafrost microbial communities from Stordalen Mire near Abisko, Sweden - Palsa_T0_3 | ecosystem: Environmental > Terrestrial > Soil > Palsa > Peat permafrost | place: Sweden: Abisko...
GGGAGCCACGATGCCAGCTGCTGAACACGTCGAACGCCACTTCACCGCCTCGGCCGCCGTCCGCGATATCGTCATTGGAATGTCGGACGGGCTCACCGTGCCATTCGCGCTCGCCGCCGGACTAACAGGCGCGGTGGCTTCCACCGCGATCGTCGTTACGGCGGGCTTCGCCGAAATTGCCGCCGGTTCGATCGCTATGGGCCTGGGCGGATACCTCGCCGCGAAGACGGACTCGGAGCACTATGCCTCCGAGCGCCTCCGGGAAATCCGCGAAACCGTCGAGCTCCCCGACGTCGAAACGGAAGAAGTTGTGAAGGTTTTTCGCGACTACGGACTCTCTCCCGCGCAAATGGAGCCCATCGTCGCTGCCATCACGTCGGACCAGAGCCGCTGGGTCGATTTCATGATGCGCTTCGAACTTGGCTTGGAGGAGCCCGATCCCGCTCGCGCCGGCCGAAGTGCCGCAACGATTGCCCTGTCGTACATAGTGGGAGGCTTGGTTCCGCTCGCACCCTACATCGTGATGAAACAGGTTCACTCGGCCCTCTGGGTTTCCGTGGGCGTCACGTTGCTCGCGCTGCTCTTTTTCGGATCGATCAAGGGCCACTATACGGGCGTCAGTCCCTGGCGTGCGGGCGCACAGACAGTGATCGTAGGCGGCCTGGCAGCCGCGGCGGCGTTTTTCATCGCGCGCCTGATTAGCTGACCGGCTATCCAACGATCAGCTGGTTTGCTGGCTGGCGGAGTCCCGCCGAAACGGAGACATCCGCCGTTAAAATGAGGTAACCTCGGATATTGCCCTATTGACGCTTTTGATGGCTCTGGCGCATCTACCAGATGTAGCGTTAGCGGCGTGTCGTTCGTGGCTCGATGGTAAGTCGTTTAGATGCTCGCGATCGCTGATGAGCTGGTAACACGCTGGAACGAGGAACTTTGACCTTTTACTCAAACCGTCCGTCTTTGCGGCCCGTATAGAAAACGAAAACTCGCGGGTCACGTCCAATAGCCTATGACCGGGCTGCCAGCGGCAGTTTCCGGACCAAAGGAGAAAAGAATTATGAGCAGCAGCGAATTTCGTATCCGCCGCTGGGTGGCCACGGTCGTGGTCCTTGCGGCAATCATCGGTGGCGTGGTGTTGGATATCGGCCTGCGGCATTGGGGAGGCAGCACGGTATTCGGCGCGCCCACTCTGAACGTAACCGTCGCACACGATACCAACCCTGTCCTTCTGGGCACTTTGCCCAACGGCTTCGCATCGATCCTCAAACCCGTTTTGCCGGCGGTCGTAAACATCAGCTCCTCGAAAGTTGTGAAGAACAAAGGCGAGAATTCGCCATTGTTCAATGATCCCTTCTTCCGGCAATTTTTCGGCAACCAATTTGGCCAGCAACAGCAGCAACCGCGCTCGGAGAGAGAACAAAGCCTCGGCTCGGGCGTGATCGTCACTTCCGACGGCACGATCCTCACCAATAACCACGTGATTGACGGCGCAACCGACATCAAGGTGTTCCTCAGCGACAATCGTGAATTTGCCGGCAAAGTCGTCGGCACCGACCCCAAGACCGACGTCGCGGTCGTCAAGATCAATGCCACCGGTCTTCCCACCCTGCCTATCGGCGACTCCTCGCGGATGCAGGTGGGAGACATCGTGCTCGCGATCGGCGACCCCTTCGGAATCGGCAAGACGGCCACCATGGGCATCGTCAGCGCCACGGGACGCGGCGGTCTCGGCATCGAGAACTATGAAGACTTCATCCAGACCGATGCCTCGATCAACCCCGGCAATTCCGGCGGCGCGCTCATCGACCTTCACGGCAGCCTGATCGGCATCAACACCGCCATCCTGTCGGGTGAGGGCGGCGGCAATCAGGGCATCGGCTTCGCGATACCCATTAACATGGCGCATAACGTGATGAATCAAATCGTCGAGCACGGCAAAGTCGTGCGCGGCTATTTGGGCGTCCACATCCAGGATGTTACACCCAGCCTCGCCCACCAGTTTGGGCTCAACCAGGGTGGTGGCGTTCTCATTGGCGACGTGTCTCCCGACACGCCTGCGGCCAAGGCGGGCCTCAAGAAGGGCGACGTCGTGCTCGAATTGAATGGCCAGCCCATCGAAGCCGCCAACCAGCTCCAGGTGCAAATCTCGCAAATGGCCCCCGGGTCTTCGGCCAGGATGAAGATCTGGCGTGATGGCAAGTCGCAGGACGTCACCGTAAATCTCGGCGAACTTCCGGAGCAGGCGGAGAAGGAAGGGCCGGGAGAAAACTCCGAAGGCGCGCTCGAAGGCGTCGAGGTGCAGAATGTGACTCCCGACTTGGCTCAGCAGCTCCAACTCCCGGCCGGCACGAAGGGTGTCGTCGTCACTCAGGTCGACCCCTCCAGCGCCGCGGCGTCGGTCGGGTTGGATCGCGGGATGGTGATCCAGGAAGTCAACCGCAAGCCCGTCAACAACGTGGACGAATACAAGCGCGCTCTGGCGGGTTCGAACAGTCAGCCAGTGCTCCTGTTAGTCAATCAGGGCGGCGTAACGCGTTACCTGGTGGTGGAGACTCACTAAGCAGGGCGCTTCACAGAACGGTTAGGTCGAAAAAGGCACGGGGTTACACCCCGTGCCCTTTTTTTGGCTACCGGCTCTTCACGATTTCCTATCAATGATTCCCCGTATTCCGGCTTAGCTCCCGTTGTCGGAAGATCAAGCCTGCATCTAGGCCCGTGAACGCACAGCCCGGCGTGCAACTCCCCACGCTGAGGCGGGTTTAACGTGTGGAAGTGCATCCCACGGTCATAGCGCATCGTTTGAATTGGGTTATCGCTTTCGGCACTACTGAGCCTAGAATAGTACCTGAGACCTATTCACGCTCCGCCCTTTGCTCTAGTACTAAGGTAGTGCGCTATTTTTGTCTCCGCGCGCAGCTCAACTTGGGAACTTCGCTAGGGTGAAAAATGGTACGTAAATCGAACGGCGCCGTTTTCAACGAATCGCTGCTTCCAGATGGAGAGAAGCGCTGGGGTTCGTTTGGAGTCGGTTTCGTCCTGGAGTGCCTCGCGGTCGCAATCGTGGTCGTACTCCCCATGCTCATGCCTCAGAAGCTCGAGGCTGTCCGGACTTACTGGGTGATGCCGCTCGAAGCTCCGCACATCGAGGCGTGGAAGCCCCAGCCGCCCCCCAAGCCTACGCCGGTGATAAAAAGGCAGATCGTCAAAGAGATTCCCAAACCGGTTGAAATCGAAGTCCCAAAACCGAAAATCTACAACCCCGTGATTACGGCGCCGGTCGCCAAGGTCGCCAAAAAAGCTCCCGTTCCCGATCCCACGCAGCTGGCCAAGGCCTTTCCTGATCCCAACCCCCCGATTTCGCTGGGGAGTTCCGCCATCCCCACTCTCAAAAAGCCTCGGGAGGACGTTCAGACCGGCGGCTTCGGCGATCCGAACGGCGTGGCGTCGAACGGCAAGACCGATCGCAACCCGAATATCGCCCAGCTGGGCTCTTACGATCTTCCGGCCGGCGCAGGCCAGGGGAATGGGACCGGAGGTGCCAAGGGCGCTAAAGGCACCGTCACCAGCACGGGATTTGGCAACGGTGTTGCTATCGGAACAGGTGGCACCGGCAGCCATGGTACCGTGCAGCAGGGCGCTTTTGCCGACGAGCATGCGGTGGTGGCAGGGCCGAGGGTGAAGCAGACCGCCGCCGTGTCGAATTCCAAGCCCGTGGAGATTCTTTTCAAGCCCAAGCCGGAATATACAGACGAAGCCCGCGCCAAGAAGATTGAAGGAGAAGTTCTGTTGCAGGTGATTTTTGCCGCTTCCGGCGAAGTGAAGGTTGAGCGCGTCGTCCAGGGACTTGGCTACGGCCTCGACCATTCCGCCGAGTCGGCCGCGCGCGAGATCCGCTTCCGTCCGGCACAACAAGAAGGCCAACCGGTGGATGCAAACGCCATCGTCCACATAACTTTTGCTTTGGCATACTGAGGGGGGATTGGAATGGGTAAGGCAAAGAATTTTTTCTTTTCTGTAGCTTTGATGGCCGCTCTTGGCGGAACGCTTTCCGCGCAGAATCAGACGGCCGTGCAAACGGAGCCGAAGGCGGAAACTCCCGCCACAGTGTCTCCGGTCACCACGGTGAATCAGGCCGTCGATCGCATCATTGCCCGCGAGCACGATGAAATCGCCACGATTCGCCGCTACAACCCCATCATCGAAACCTATATTCAGGACATGAAGCCTGATAAGGACATGGGCGCGGTACCCATCCACGACCACTATTTCCTGGGCCAGGCCAATCTCTCCAAGGGCGTGGTGGATAATTCCATGCTCTCCGGGACCAAAAAAGGCAAGCTCGACGACCTGAACCCCATCGCCCACCTCGGAAGCTATTTCAGCTCTTCCTACGTTCCGGACGGCTTCCTTCAGATGGTTTATATCGATATGAACGGGCTGGATCGCCAGCACTACCAGTTCGACTACGTCCGCCGCGAATTCCTCGGCGACGTGCGCTGCGTGGTGTTTGACGTGACTCCCCTCCCCAAATCGGGGAAAGGCCGCTTCAAGGGCCGGTTCTGGGCCGAAGATCAGAACTACACCATCGTCCGTTTCAACGGCATCTACACCCCCGTCGCCGGGATCAACGGCTTTAACCTGCACTTCGATAGCTGGAGACTCAACGTGGCGCCCGGCCTCTGGCTTCCCGCGTTCGTGTTCAGCCAGGAATCCGAACTCAAGGATTTTCTCGGCAACAACATCCGGTTCAAATCGCAGACCCGCCTCTGGGGTTATGACCTGAAGGCCACGAGCCCGCAGGAGGAGTTCAGCGAACTCACCATTGAATCGCCCAACGCGATTCAGGATCAGGCTGGCGCGCAGCAGCAGGATCGTTCCCCGGTGGAAGCCGAGCGCGAATGGCAGCACCAGGCCGAAGTAAACGTTCTCGACAGGCTCCAGCGCGTTGGATTGCTGGCTCCCACGGGCGAGGTCGACAAGGTTCTCGAGACCGTCGTCAACAATCTCGAAGTCACCAATAATCTCGACGTGGAGCCGGAAGTTCACTGCCGCATATTGCTCACCGGTACTCTCGAATCTTTCTCGATCGGACACACGATTGTGCTGAGCCGCGGCTTGCTGGACGTTCTTCCCGATGAAGCAAGCCTCGCCACGATGCTGGCCCAGGAACTTGCGAATATCATCGTCACCAAGCCTTCCACCGATCAATGGGGTTTCAACGACACCACCAATGTTTCCACCGTCGAAGCTCTCAGCCATTTCTCCTTCCGCGACAATCCCGACCAGGTGCAGACGGCCAATCAGAAGGCGGTCGAGCTGCTGAAGAACTCGCCCTACAAAGACAAGCTTGCAACCGCCGGCCTTTTCCTCAAGGAACTCGACGCGGATTCGAAGTCTCTGAACGCGCTCATCAACCCGCGCCTCGGGAATCGCGTCTCCGTGTACACGCAGCTGATCAATTCCGCTCCGCAACTCGACCGCGACAAGGTTGACCAGGTTTCGGCTCTTCCGCTCGGCGCCCGCGTGAAGCTCGATCCCTGGACCGACCACGTCGAGCTGCTTAAGGCCAAGCCGATTCCTCTGCTTTCGGCTCGTGAGAAAATGCCTTTTGAAGTCACACCCTTCATGCCCTATCTCACTCGCTACCAGAAGCCCTCAAGCGGAATCACGGCCGATCCCGCCAAGGCCGATCTGGCCAAGCAGCAGGGTGAACAGCAGCAACAGGAACCGGCTCGCTAACTCCCCAAGCGTTTCGTGATTCAAGGAAGGCCCGGCAGCTCATCGCTGCCGGGCCTTTTCCTTTTCCAGCCTCCGGCACCACGGGAACGAAGCATGGCTGCGTGGTTTGCGCCAAAAGGCAGTCCCGCCATTTGCATGAACGAACCCCGAGTGCCGGGCGTGCGAAAGAGGTAGCGTCGTTGTTCCGAGCCAACGAACAACGGGTGCCCGGCGACCGTCAAAAGGTAGCGCCGACATTCTGAGGGTGGGTCTTCTCTTCCTCTTCTCTTTAGCCCCGCCAGGGGCGGAACAGGGTAGCCCACCGCGACAGCGGTGGGAGGCCCGCGTTAAAGTACCGCGAAGCCCCGGAGGGGCGGCACGATGCGTTTCGCCCCGTCCACGCGCCACCTGGCCCAATGCGGACCTCCCTCCAACCCTTACCGTTGACCGTCATGCTGAGAGGGCGTGACTAAATTGCGAAAACGCCGTTTTTTCGCGCGTAAGGCAAATTGTTTTCAGTGCCACTTTTCGCGTAAAATAAAAACTCACAGCCTCTGAGCGCCGCCTTCGCGCGAAGAATCCCTCCTGCATTTCTCTTCCCAAGCACTCCGAGCCCGCTGCCACACACCGGCAGTTTCCTTCCGCCGCGCGGATGAGCGAAACTCAAGGGGCGATGCCCCGGCAATCCGTTCCCGAATACTTCCGCAAGGATTCGCGGCCGCCCAGCGAACCCGCCGTCGCCTTCCGGCGCGGCTATCGAACAGTTCGCTGGTCCTACGCGCGCCTGTTCGACTCGTCGTCGCATTTCGCGGCACGCCTCCGATCGCTCGGCATCGCGAAAGGGGATCGCGTCCTCCTCTGGGGAGAAAACTCCGGCGAGTGGATCGCCGCCTTTCTCGGCTGCCTGTTTTGCGGGGTGGTCGTTGTGCCCATGGACGCAATCGCAGACCCGGCGTTCGCCCGGCGCGTTGCGCAGCAGTCTGGCGCGCGCCTCGCGGTAGCGGCCCGCGGTTTGCCCGCGCTCGATCTGCCCATCGCGACAATCGCCCTCGAAGACCTGGGTGAAGCGTCGGGGCCGGTGGAAGACTTCGCGCCCGCCGTGCTAGACCGCACCGATCCCGTCGAGATTGTGTTCACGTCGGGCACCACGGCGGAGCCGCGCGGCGTCGTCCTCACCCACGCCAATCTGCTCGCCAATCTGGAGCCCATCGAGAAGGAAGTCGATCGTTATCGCCGCTACGAACGCATTTTCCATCCCCTGCGCTTTCTGGACCTGCTGCCGCTGAGCCACGTCTTCGGCCAGCTGCTAGGAATTTTTATTCCGCAGATGGTGGGCGCCACATCTGTCTTTCTCGACACGCTGAACCCTTCGGAAATTCTGCGCTCTATTCGTGACGAACGTGTCTCCGTGCTGGTAACCGTGCCGCGCCTCATCGAATCCCTACGCGATCAAATCGAACGGGATCTGGCGAGCGCAGGCCGGCTCGAACCATTCCGGCAGGATTTCGAAGCCGCCGCGAGCGAGCGCTTTCTTCGCCGCTGGTGGCGCTTCCGCTCGATCCACAGCCGCCTCGGTTGGAAATTCTGGGCGATAATCTCGGGCGGCGCCACGCTCCCCGAGGAAGCGGAAACATTCTGGAGCCGTCTCGGTTACGCGGTGATTCAAGGTTACGGACTCACCGAGACAACCTCGCTCGTCAGCCTCAATCACCCTTTTCGCCTCGGCCGCCGCTCGATCGGCAAAGCGCTCCCGGGCCTGGAGGTCAAGCTGGCCGGCGACGGAGAAATTCTGGTTCGAGGAGAAAACGTCGCGCGCAACTACTGGAAGGATTCTGGGGTAAGCCCGGTACTCGACGAAGACGGGTGGTTTCACACCGGGGACGTCGCCGAACGCGACCCCTCGGGGAATTTATATTTCAAAGGCCGCAGGAAGAACGTCATCGTCACCCCCGAAGGCCTGAATATCTACCCCGAGGACCTCGAATCGGAATTGCGCAAGGAACCCGGTGTGCGCGATTGCGTCGTCGTCGGCCTCGATCGCGACGGCAACGCGGAGCCCTGCGCGGTGCTGCTGCTTCGCGACTCATCAAACTATCCGCCAACCGCCGCAGCCGAAATCATTCGCAGCGCGAACCACAGGCTGGCCGGTTTTCAGCAGATGCGCCATTGGCTCGTTTGGCCCGGTAAGGATTTTCCGCGGACGCCCACGCAGAAGCCGCTGCTCTCGCAGATCAAGCAAGCCGCCGACGCTGAATTAGGCCGGGAAAATCGCGCGCAAACCGGCACGGGCTCAAGCCCGCTGAATGAACTGCTAGGTCGAATTGGAAGAGGCGTTGCATTAGAGGAAGGCAGCTCGCAGAAATTGCAGCTCAGCTCCATCGAGCGCGTCGAGCTGCTGAGCGCCCTGGAAGACCGCTACCAGGTCGACCTGAGCGAAACTCAATTCTCAAACGCAGCCACGGTGGCGGATCTGGAACAACTTCTTCACCAGCCCGCCGCGAGTTCGCCCGCGTATCACTATCCCCGCTGGGCGCAGACGTGGCCCATTCGAATCTTTCGCGCGCTCGCGCTGAACCTTCTGGCGCGCCCAGCCATGCTGCTATTAGGTTGGCCGAGCGTGCGCGGCCGTGAAAATTTGAGGAATGTGAATGGCCCCGTGCTGGTGGTCGCCAATCACGTAGCGTTTTTCGACCCCGCCTGCATCTGGGAAGCTCTGCCCTCCCGCATTCACCGCAAACTCGCGGTCGCGATGGACGGCGAACTTCTCGAATCGATGCGAAATCCGCCGCCAGGAACCGGTTTCCTAAAAGGATTAGCGGATCGCGCGTCGTATTGGCTGGTAGTCTCGATCTACAACGTGTTCCCGCTACCGCTGCGCGCCGGCTTCCGCAAAAGTTTTGCATTCGGCGGCGACTTGGTTGATCGCGGCTGGAGCGTCCTGGTTTTTCCCGAAGGGATTTTGACGCGCGACGGGAAACTCAGCCCCTTCCGCGCAGGAATCGGGCTGCTCGCGACGCGCCTGAACGTGCCCGTCGTGCCATTGCGGCTCGACGGCATCTTTGAATTGAAAGCCGCCGCCGGGAAGAAATGGGCGCGCCCCGGCCAGATCAAAGTGACAATAGGTTCGCCGATTCGCTTTCGCGACTCCGACGCCGCAGAACAAATCGCGCAGGATCTAGAAAATCGCGTAGCCAAACTCGCGGACTAATCTGCGGGGTCACTGCACGGAGATGTTCTTACGAGGTAGCCTCAGCGCTCGCCCGAATCTCCTGCCAGCGCTTCGGCCTTCGTTTTGAATCCAGCACTTTCTTGCGCAGCCGGATCGATTTTGGTGTCACTTCCACAAACTCATCGTCGGCGATGAATTCAATCGCCTTTTCCAGCGTCATCTCCCGCGGCGGAACCAGGCGGATCGCCTCATCCGCCGAAGAAGACCGCATGTTAGTCTGCTTCTTTTCCTTCGTGATGTTCACATTCATGTCGTCTTCGCGTGAATTCTCTCCGACGATCATTCCCTCATACACTTCCACGCTGGGCCCCACGAACATCTCGCCGCGTTCCTGAATCCCCCAAACCGCGTAAGCCGTGGAAACGCCGGGCCGGTCGGACACCAGCGCACCGGTCAGGCGCGAAGCCATATCGCCGCTGTACTCCGTCCAACCCTCCAGCAGCGAATGAATTAGCGACGTGCCGCGCGTATCGGTCAGCAGTTGCCCGCGCAACCCGATCAATCCCCGCGAAGGGATGCGGAATTCCAGCCGCACGCGGCCAGAATGATGATTCACCATTTTCACCATTTCCCCGCGTCGGCTCCCCAGCGACTCGATCACGATCCCGATAAACGACTCCGGGCAATCCACCACCAGCAGCTCGAGCGGCTCCATGCGCTTGCCGTTTTCCTCGCGCACCACGATCTCCGGCTTGCCCACCATCAGTTCGTAGCCCTCGCGCCGCATCGTCTCGATCAGGATCGCCAGCTGTAATTCGCCGCGCGCCAGCACGCGAAACGTATCGGTAGAGGCACTGTCTTCCACGCGCAAGGACACGTTGGTCAGCAGTTCGCGCTGCAAGCGCGAGCGCAGATCGCGCGAGGTCACGTATTGTCCTTCGCGTCCCGCAAAGGGCGAAGTATTCACGGTAAACAGCATCGTGAGAGTCGGCTCGTCGATCAGCAGCGGTTCCAGCGGCGCTGGATGCTCCAGATCCGTAATACTCTCGCCGATCTGGATTCCTTCCACGCCCGCGATTCCCACGATGTCGCCCGCAAACACCGTCTCCGCATCATCGCGTTCGAGGCCGCGAAACGTGAACAGCTTCGTAATCTTGGTCGGCTGGATCGTCCCGTTCAGCTTGGCGATGCCGACTTCCGCGCCGCGCGCGAGCGTTCCTTCAAACACTCGCGCGATCGCGATCCGTCCCAGATATTCGCTGTAGTCGAGATTGGTAACCTGAATCTGCAGCACCTTCCCCGGATCGCCCGTGGGGGGCGGAATGGAGGAAACGATCTTCTCAAACAGCGGCTTCAGATTCGTCGACGAATCGCCGATCTGGTCGTGCGCCACGCCGGTTTTCGCGTTCGTGTAGACCACGGGGAAATCAAGCTGGTCCTCGGTGGCGTCCAGATCGATAAACAGGTCGTAGATTTCATCGAGCACGGCGGCCGGGCGCGCATCCGTGCGATCGATCTTGTTCAGCACGATCACCGGCGGCAGCTTCGCCGCCAGCGCCTTCTGCAGCACGTAGCGCGTCTGCGGCAGCGGTCCTTCGCTCGCATCCACCAGCAGCACCACGCCATCGACCATGCGCAGCGCCCGCTCCACCTCGCCTCCGAAATCGCTGTGCCCCGGCGTGTCGACGATATTGATCTTGGTGTCGTGGTACGTGAGCGCCGTGTTCTTCGCCAGAATGGTGATCCCGCGCTCGCGCTCCAGGTCGTTCGAATCCATCACGCGGTCGGTCATTTCCTGGTTGGCGCGGAAAATGCCGCTCTGGCGCAGCATGGCGTCCACAAGCGTCGTCTTGCCGTGGTCCACGTGGGCAATGATGGCGATGTTGCGTATAGATGTAGTCATCGGTTCGTTTCCCTGAGAGAAAAGGCTGCCTGCGCAGTCTTGCAGCCCCGATGAGTCCTGATGAGGAGTTTTCTGGAGCAACAAACGCTACAAACGCACAACTATTCTATCATGCGAAAGGGGCTCAATGGCGGAAGTTCTTGCGGGTCATTTCTTTGAGTAACGGTCGCCGAAGAAATCGTGAGCATTCCACACGGGCCGTACCTGCGCCTGCGCCACCAGGTACCCGCACAGAAAATTGAACTGCGTGAACTTCACCGCCGCGCCGAAATCGAGTCCCGGCTGTTCCATGCTGTCCTGCGGCGAATGGTAGATCGTCGATTTCCAGTGCTCCTCGATTTTCTCCGGCTGTATCGCGGGATTATCGGACTTATCGCCGGCGTCGCTCAGGAACGCCGGAATCCCCTGTTTCACGAAAGCATACTGGTCGCTGCGAATAAAAATCACCTGCTCGGGTTCCGGATCGGGGCTCACCGTAAGATGCAGCCTTTCCGCCGCGTCCTGCACCACGTGTCCCAGGCTCGAATGCTCCGCGCCGTACGCGACCACGTCTTCGAGCGGCCACAGCATCAGGTCCTCATCCATATTGACGTCCGCCACCATCGCCGATTTCGGCACGGTCGGATAATGCGCAAAATAGTCAGCCCCCAGCAATCCCTCTTCCTCGCCCGTCACCGACACGAACAGGATCGACCGCCGCGGCCGAGGGTTCAGCGTAACCATCGCCCGCGCGATGGCCAGGAGCTCCGCGCTCCCGGAAGCGTTGTCGAGCGCGCCGTGATAGACGCTGTCGCCCTGCACCGGCACGCCGATACCCATATGATCGGAATGCGCCGTGAATACCACGTATTCCCCGCGCAGCGCAGGATCGCTTCCCGTCAGCTTGGCGGCCACATTCGGGCTGTGCATATCCTCCGATTTCGTCGCGACATGAATCTTGAATGTAAGCTTTGTCTCAAACGAAGCAAGCTTGCCCGCCTTGGCCGCCGCAAAGATGTCGTCCGGCGAATGCCCGGCGGCTTCGAAAAACTTCCGCGATTCCGGCAGATTCGTAATGGCGATCGCCCGTAATTCCGGATGATAGTCGTTCGGCCGCCCCTGCGGATCGAGCCAGTTGAGATCGGGCGCAGCCGAATCGTTCACGCGGTGCTGAAAGCTGTACAAACGCTCCAGGTTCGGATCGTTCATGGTCACGTAGCCCACCGCGCCATGCGCTACGGCAATTTCCCTCTTCGTAATTCCCGAGGAATAGTGCGCCCGCAACGACGAATCGAACTGCGGCGGCGCGCCATAGATCAGCGCCACGATTTTGCCCTTCGCATCGATGCCCGCGTAATCGTCATGATGCAGCTCCGGCGCCGTAATTCCGTAGCCCACAAACACCACGGGCGCTTCGACGGAAACGTCCGCGCGCCCAGGATCCGAGGAAGCCAGAAAATCCCTCTTGTCCGCGAGAACTTCCTCCTTGCCGCCCGCCGTCCAGCTCATCGTTGTTTGCGATGCGTCCACGTGGGATCCGCGGAACGGCACGCTCTGAAAATAGGTGCCCTTGTCTCCGGCCGGATCGAGGCCCATCGCCTCGAATTGCGCGGCCATGAATTTTGCGGCGATCTCGTGGCCTCGCGTCCCGGTCCGCCGCCCTTCGAGCAGGCTGTCGGAAAGAAAGCGCATGTCGGCGCGGATCGCTTCGGGACGGATCGTAGCCATGGCGCGGTCGGCTGCGTCGTTAGCGGCAGGGGTGGACCAAGCAACTACGAGGAATAAAACAAATCCCAGGCGGCGCATCTGCGGGAACATGCTCAAGGGAGGCCCCTCCTGATTCAATATAACTTAGTCGAGGCGAAAATTGAGGCGTTCGATTGACCGGGCGCGTCCGGTAGTCTCGTCCACATCGATCAGGACGGTGTTCATCTGCACGTCGCCCTCGGCCACCACGAACCGCGCCGGGAGCGCGTCGAGAAAGCGCTGCAGCACGCCTTCTTTTTCCATGCCGATCACCGAATTATGCGGCCCGGTCATGCCCACATCGGTTGTGTAGGCCGTGCCGCCGGGAAGCACGTGATAATCCGCCGTGGGCACGTGCGTGTGCGTCCCCACGACCACGGAAACTTTTCCGTCGAGATACCACCCCATCGCCTGTTTTTCCGAAGTGGCCTCGGCGTGCATGTCGACAAAAATCACCTTCACGTCCGCCGGGATCTTGGCAAGCTCGCGCGTAGCCGTGCGGAACGGATCGTCCAGCGCCGTCATGAACGTGCGGCCCTGCAGATTCAACACCGCGTAGGGAACGCCGTTCCTGGCGCGGCCCACATAAAGACCGCTCCCCGGTAACCCATTCGGAAAATTCGCGGGGCGCAGAAGGCGCGGCTCGTGAGGGAAGAACTCCAGAATCTCCCGGCGGTCCCAGATGTGATTCCCCCCGGTGATCACCTCGATCCCGGACGCGAACAGTTCCTCCGCCAGCCGGGGCGTGATCCCGAATCCCGACGCGGAATTTTCGCCGTTGGCGATGCACAAGTCGATTTGCCGCTGCGAAAGAATGTCCGCCAGGCGATCGTGAACGATTTTCCGGCCCGGAGAGCCGACGATGTCGCCAATAAAAAGAATTCTCAATTTTCCCGCGGCTCTCTTTCAGATTGGAAAACCACCCACATCGCGTATGCCTTCTGTATCACAGATTCAATCGGCGGCAAAACTTCGCATCGGTGCCGCCAAAGCAAATTCCGTTGCCTGGTTTTCGGGGGAATCTCAATGAGAAGGGAGCGGTCCACTTCGCCGTGTGTTGCTAGGCCCTGAACCCCACGGTTAAGGCGGGCGCCCAGCGCCTGCTTTAAGGCTTTTCCGCACCGGCAAGCCGGCTCGAAACATGCACAAGGGCAGGTCGACGCGGGCACCCTGGGATCCAGTGTTGGTTCAAAAGGCTTTCGCAACGTCACCTGCGTCGCAGGCCATCTCCCCAACGATTGTAGCAGGGAACTCGCGCCGCAAAGCCGCAAGAACGCGGGCGAGTTTCACGGACATTCGGAAGGAAGCGGCCGTTTTGCAAGGCCGCCTCCCATCCGATTCGTTTCGATCAGAAGTGGAAACCGATCTGCGCTGTGATGGTTCGAGGCGTCACGTAGTGCGTGCCGCTGAAGGTGGAGAGAAAGTTGTACAGGGCCACCTTATCGGCGATGTTGATTACCGTGATGCGCGCGCTCCATTTGTAGTGATCTCCGTGAAACACGTTGTCGTCGCCCAATGCAATGTCAAACAGATTGCGCGAAGCGATTCGCGGCGGATTGCGATCGTCATCTTCCGTTCCCGGTGCCGGAACCTTGGTGAGCGTTGACCCGTACTGGCTTGCCGGGCACAAGTTCACGCCCAGCGCGGAGCTGAGCGGAGTACCTATGAGGTTTCCCGGCGTGGGCGGCGCTGCATGCACCGATCCGCAGAACAGTCCCGCCTCAAACTGCTGATCCGCGCTGATCCGCGAAACGTCCACGATGGTCGTGTCCGTTCCGTCCGGGCCGTTCGCACAATTTCCGCCTGCGCAAGGCAGTTGCCCTGCCACAAGCCCGCTGTCATATCTCCAGTTCAGTCCGATCCACGGCCATCGTTTCGACGGCTGATATTGCACATGGGTCGTCTCGTTGAATCGTTCGTCGTGGTCGATACGGAAAACGGAAACTCCGCCGGGAGTCGCGCCGGCCCCGCCGATTTGCGGCGTGAAGAATCGCGCCGCCACGCTCGACATCACCACATACGCCGAGAATCCCTTGATGTTGGTCACATCCGCGCGGGCCGCCACTCCCGGAATCTTCGAATTGTGCCATTCGATCGGGAACGTGATCGGCGTGTTGCCCAGCACGCTGAAGTCGTATGCGTTGTGCGTGTACTTCCAGATGTATTCGCCGTCCACCACGAAGTGCTTGCCGAAGGCCTGCTGCAACCCCGCGTGAAACTCGTTTCGGAAGCCGGGGCTCAGCAGCGAGTTCGCTCCAGGCGTGCAGAGCAGCAGCGGAGACAGCACCGGGTCATTGCATCCGATGCTCGAAAGGATGAGGTTTTCGTTGAAAGGAGTCTCGAGACTGCGCGCGTAAGAAACGCGGAGAACCGTGCCGCTCGGCTTCACGTTGTATGCGACGCCGACGCGCGGCTCCGCTTGCTGAGTATGGGTGAGTCCGTTGTAGATGTCGCCGCGAATTCCCAGGTTGAAATTCCAGTTTCCTTTCGTAATCGCGTCCTGCACGTACATCGAGAATTCCTTCACATTAGCGTGCGGAAGCTGCGGCGAATAAATGGTGCTGCGGGTCTGCCCTGCGGGGCAGCCGTCCGAGGCAGGCAACGGACCCGTTCTCGTGAGATCGTAGCAGCCCAGCAGCGGGTTAAACGACGGATCGGCCGTGTAGCCGAGAGTCCCGCAGGCCGCCGGATCGGTCACCAGCGGATTCGTGACGATGGCTCCGCTGGCCGTGTCGCACACCGGATTGAACGTTGGATCCACGATTCCGATGTGATCGTTCTCCACAAGATTCGTCCGCGAATACTGGATGCCGGCCTTGAGATTGTTGACACCCTTCACGTAAGAGAAACTCGCTTTGCCTCCGGCGTTCGTAAGCATGCGCAGTTGGCTCACGGTTTCTCTCTGGAGCGACGTGGGACCCAGGTCCGCGAAGGGATTTCCGCTGGGGTAGTAGTTGTATTCGTCATGCCGCACGAAGGCGCTGGCGGTGAACACCATTGTTGAGCTGATCACCTTCGTCCAACTGGGCGCCAGATTGAACGTGCGAATCTGCGAGCGTTGATCCGTCGGTCCCACCCGCTTGCCGGTCGGGTCGAGCCCGTTGTTGTTGACAACCACGCCGGACCACGGCGTAGCCAGTTGCGAATCGAACGAGTTCGGCGTCTGGAACCACGAGCGCGTGAAATTCAGGTTCATGTGGACGGAGTCCGCGTCGGAAAGCTGGTAGTCGATCCGATCCCAGAAGTTTTCCTGGTTGCCTTTGTCGTGCATCACCGCGAACTCCGGCCCGTCGAGAAACCGTCCCGAATCCAATCCGTTCACGGCGATGAAATTTCCCCACTTCGGTCCGCCGTAGGCCACCTCGAACCCCGCATTCGTCGATCCGAAGCTCCCGTACTCGGTGCTCACGCTGCCATGAGGTGTGGTGACACCCTGTCCCGACCGCGTAGTCACATCGATCACCAGGCTCGTTTTGTCGCCATATTCGGCGGGCGGCGCCCCTTCGATCACTTCCATCGATTGCACAGCTTCCATCGGAATCTGGTTAGAAAACACCTTGCTCTGCTGGTCCGTGATCGGCTGGCCGTCCACAGAAAACGAATTTTCCGCGTGGTCTCCGAGTCCGTGAAACAGCCCGTTGGAATCGGCCGCCACGCCGGGCGATGCCAGCGTCACCAGCGAACTCACCGAAGACGACGAACTCTCCAGCGGCATCTGGCTGAACAATTGACGGTCGATGTCGGTGTGTGCCGTCGGCTCGGTTTCCACCAGGTCGCCCGCGGCCTCCACCGTCACCGAAGAATTCGCCTGGCCTAGTTCGAGTCCGATCTTCAGATTCACCGGGACAGTGGAGCGAATCTCCACGTCCTCGGAATGCGATGCAAACCCCGGAGCCGCCACCGTCAAGTGATAGGGATTGAACGGCACATTCGGAAAGTCGAAGTTGCCTGAGCCGTCCGTCGCGGCGGTCCGGTCATACCCGCTCACCGCATTGTGGATCGTCACCGTTGCATTCGTCACCACCGCGCCCGAAGGGTCCGTCACGGTCCCTGAAATGGAAGAAGCATTTCCCGACTGGGGCCGAGCCGCCGGCCCGAGGGCCAGCCAAATCAAAACGCACAACGTCATTGCCAAAATTGCTCGCGCAACTCGCATCTTAGTTATCCTCCCGGTATGAAGTTCGGCTCTGGAGATCGCAATCGCCAGCAGCGAATGAAAGTGGAGTAGTCACGCGCCGTTCGGTTCGCGGCGGGTGAAGGGAGAACGCTTTTATTTAGGTAAGCGGGGACTAAGCGGGAGGCGCGCGAGGAATGCTGGGAGTATTCGCTGAATCCGCGGTCGAAGGCGACTGCTCGAAAACCGCGAAAATCGTAACCTGCAGGGGAATCTGAGTCTGCGTTTGAGCGGCCGGCTGCGGGATGGCCGCGTGGGCGATATGGCAGACCTGGCAAGTGCAGTGCGCTTCGTCGTGGGAGTTCCCGTCGAAGTGCGCGACAACCTGCACGCTCAGCGCAAATACCGCCACCATCAGCGGTACGGCCAGCAGCCGGAGAGGTAATCGCTTCAACAAGTCAAAAACCAGCCCCCATAAGAGATCGCAAACCGGGCATCCGATCAGACCTGCAGCACGTCGCCCTCCCGCGCCACCATCTCGTACAGCACGGGATTCACAAAGAATCCCAGGAATAATCGCGACAGCAACCCCGCCACGATCACAATCGCAAAAGGCTTCTGCGTATCCGAACCAATCCCCGTGGAGAGAGCCGCCGGCAGCAGCCCCAGGCACGCGACGAGGGCAGTCATCATGATCGGCCGCAGCCGCAAGAGCGAAGCCTCGCGCGTGGCCGTGCGGATGTCCCGATTTTCAAGCCGCAGCTTATTGATATAGGAAACCAAAATCACGGCCGTCTCCACCGAAACTCCCATCAACGCCAGGAGCCCCAGCACCGACGACACGCTGAAAGGCGTATGCGTGAGCTTGAGTGCGATCAACGCCCCCACTGGCTCGGTCATCACCACGCCCAGAGCGATCGTTACGGGAAACTTGAAGTTGCCATACAGCGCGAACAGAATCACAAAAATCAGCAGCACCGCGAGCGGCCCGATAATTTCCATTTGATGCCGCGCTTCGAGGTACTCGCCATACTCGCCTCCCCATTCGAGCCGGTAGCCGGTGGGCAGGGATTTCGCGACATCCGCAATAGACTGTTCGCCATCGGCCACCGCGCTTTGCAGATCGCGCCCTTCGATGCTGTATTGCACGCCGATGTAGCGCGAATTGTTTTCCCGGTAAATAAACGACGCGCCGCTGGCCTCGTGAATATCGGAAAGCTCGCTCAGCGGAATCTGCTGTCCCGTGGGCGTGCCCACCAGCAGGTTGCCGATCTGCTGCGCATTCTCGCGAAATTCCGGTTTCATGCGCACCACGAGGTCGAATAGCTTTTCTCCCTGGATCACCTGCGTCGCGGCTTGTCCCCCCACCGCCGCCTGCACGATGCCTTCCACATCCGCCACGTTGATTCCGTAGCGCGCGATCTTGTCGCGGTCCACGTTAATGATCAGGCTCGGCTGCCCCAGTTCGCGCACCACGGTCAGCTCCGTAAATCCCGGCACCTGTGAAAGCCGCCTCTTGATCTCGAGTGCCCTGTCCTGCAGCACGTTGAGGTCGGGCCCGTAAATCTTCACCGCCAGCGCGCTCTTCAATCCGGTAAGCGCTTCGTCCACGGCGTCCTCGGCGGGCTGCGTGTAATTGAAAATAATTCCCGGAAAGGACTTCAGCTGTTTCTGAATGTCCTCGGTCAGCTCGGCCTTATTGTGAATCGATCTCGTTTTCCACACCGAGTCTCCATATGGTTTAAGCCCCACGTAAAATTCGTCGTTGAAGAATCCGGTGGGATCGGTGCCGTCATCGGGCCGCCCGAGCTCGGAGCCCACGTCGGTCACCATCGGATACTTCATCAGCAAATTCCGCACCTGCGGAGACAGCTTGCTGGCCTCCTCGAAAGAAATCGTGTAGGGCATCGTGGCGCGAATCCACAGAGCGCCCTCGTCCAGGTGCGGCATGAATTCCCCGCCGATGAAGGGAATCAGCAGCAGCGTCAGCCCGAAAATCACCGTCGCCACCAACATCGTCGTCTTCGGATGATCGAGGCACCAGTCGAGCTCGCCCATATATTTCCGGCGCACCCATTCGAACGGCTTGTTCTCCCGCTCGCGCACGCCGCTCTTGAAGAAGTACGCGCACATCACCGGGACAAACGTCAGCGTCAGGATCAGCGCCCCGATCAGCGCAATCGACATTGTGTCCGCCATCGGATGGAACAGCTTCCCGGAAGGGCCGCCCAGCGCGTAAATGGGAATGTATCCCGCGATGATCACCGCCACCGAATAGAAGATGGGCCGGTCCACATCCTTCGCCGCGGCAAGTATCACTTCCTGCAGATCGTATTCCTGCCCCTCGCGCAGGCCCAGCTCGCGAAAAATGTTCTCGACCATCACCAGCGTTCCATCGATGATAATCCCGAAATCGATCGCGCCGATCGAAAGCAGGTTCGCCGCCACGCCCCGTGCGTGCAGAAAAATAAACGAAAACAACAGCGCCAGCGGAATCGTCAGCGCCACAATCACCGCGGCTCGCACGCTCACCAGGAAAAACATCAGCACGATCAGCACCAGCGCCATCCCCAGCACCAGGTTGTGCTCCACGGTGTCGATCGTCAGCCGCACCAGATCGCTGCGGTCGTAATAGGGCTGCACTTTCACGTCCGGCGGCAGGATGTGCTCGTTGAGCTGCTTGGTCTTCTCCTCGACGCCCTTCAGCACGTTCTGCGTCTGCTGCCCGCGCAGCATCATGATCACGCCTTCCACCGCGTCATCCGTCTTGTTGAACCCGAATTCGCCCAGGCGCGGCGCGCTGCCGATCGTTACT